>Ga0307414_10000402_pt1 | contig 23465 bp, 25 predicted proteins | sample DK1Ometagenome_FD_203804 | JGI IMG/M metagenome (GOLD analysis project Ga0307414, IMG submission 203804) | Maize rhizosphere microbial communities from greenhouse at UC Davis, California, United States - DK15-O-3 | ecosystem: Host-associated > Plants > Roots > Rhizosphere > Soil | place: USA... | reverse complement strand
CGGGGAAGTTCCACGGCGCGACGACCCCGACGACGCCTTTCGGCTGATAGGCCACCTCGGCCTTGGCGCCGAGCAGCCCGAGCGGAAAGGTCGGCTTGCGCTTCTCGCCCTTCGACCAGCTCGCCATATGTTTTTTGGCATGCTTCAATGCGCTGACCGACGGCATGATGTCGGTCATCAGCGTCTGGTCGCGGCTGCGATGGCCAAAATCCTCGCTCACCGCTTTGGCGAAATCTTCGGCATGATCGACGAGCAGCGCGATCGCGCGATCGATGCGGTCGCGGCGCACATCAAGGCTTTCGGGCATGGCGGCCGTAAAGCTCGCCTTCTGCGCCGCCAGCACCCGGCTCATACGCTGCGTTTCGCTGTCGATGTGATTTGCGACCATGGTCATTTTCTATCTCCCCATTCGTTGCGCCGTTTGAACATGAGCGCGGTCCGGTTGCAAGTTGAAACCCGGTACAGACGCGGCGCGCGATTTTCGGAAGTCAAAGAAACTCCGCTCGCGGCGAAGCAAGCAACGCAGTCTATGGTGTCATATTAGTCAAATTCAGGGGGCAAATATATTGCCGCCGCTATTCCTCTTCATGACACATGGCCGCCGCCGATCCTATTTCGTCCGCCGTCCGCGAAATGGCGCTTTCCTATTAGATTCCGCCATGGTCCATATTGCCGGATGAACACACCCATCCGCATCCCAAGGGCGCGCGGCATCTCCCCGCAGACGCTCGCATCGCCGGCCCCGACCGTAGGGCCGAGAAAATCGCAGTCGCGCGTGGGCCCAGATGGCGGAGGGACGAAACACAGGGGGACGCGGGCTGTACTTCCGATACTTTGGAATATTATTGCGCGGACGAAGACCCGCCAGCAAAGCAAAGCCGGGGCATGACGCGCCCCTTTCGCAAGTGCAGCATTTCCGCTAACCGGACCGCCGAAACATCTTTCCCCACCGGAGTCTTTTGCCATGACCGCCACCGATCCCGTCGTTTTCCTCTCCTATGCACGCACCCCGATGGGCAGCATGCAGGGCAGCCTGTCGGACGTGAGCGCGACCGATCTGGGCGCGACCGCGGTCAAGGCGGCGGTCGAGCGCGCGGGCGTCTCGGGCGACGATATCGAACGCATCTATATGGGCTGCGTGCTTCCCGCCGGCCTCGGCCAGGCCCCCGCGCGTCAGGCCGCGATCAAGGCCGGCCTGCCCAAGTCGGTGCAGGCAACGACCGTGAACAAGGTCTGCGGTTCGGGCATGCAGACTGTGATCATGGGCGCCGAAGCGCTCGCTGCGGGCAGCATCGATCTGGTCGTCGCGGGCGGCATGGAATCGATGACCAACGCCCCCTATCTGCTCAAGAAGCATCGCTCGGGCGCGCGCATCGGCCACGACACCGCCTACGACCATATGTTCCTCGACGGGCTCGAAGATGCCTATGAAGCCGGCCGCGCAATGGGCACCTTTGCTCAGGACACCGCCGACGCCTATCAGCTCAGCCGCCAGTCGCAGGACGAATATACGCTCGAATCGCTGAGCCGCGCCAAGGCCGCGATCGCCGGCGGCGCCTTCACCAATGAAATCGCGCCGGTGACGATCGCGACGCGCAAGGGCGAAGTCACCATCGACACCGACGAAGCCCCCGGCAAGGCGATGCCCGACAAGATCCCGACGCTGAAGCCCGCCTTTGCCAAGGATGGCACGATCACCGCGGCGACCAGCTCGTCGATTTCGGATGGCGCCGCCGCCGTCGTGCTGACGCGCCAGTCGATCGCCGAAGCCAAGGGCGCCAAGCCGATCGCAAAGCTCGTCGCGCACGCCGCGCACGCGCAGGAGCCCAAGGATTTCACCGTCGCTCCCGTCGGCGCGATCAACAAGCTGCTCGCCAAGACCGGCTGGGCGATCGGCGATGTCGACCTGTTCGAAGTCAATGAAGCCTTCGCCTGTGTGGCGATGTTCGCGATGCACGATCTCGGCATTCCGCACGACAAGATCAACGTCCATGGCGGCGCAACCGCGCTGGGCCACCCGATCGGCGCCAGCGGCACGCGCATCATCACCACGCTGATCGCGGCGCTCCAGCGCCATGGCAAGACGCGCGGCATCGCGAGCCTCTGCATCGGCGGCGGTGAAGCGACCGCGGTCGCGATCGAACTGGTCTGATTTAATCGTCGCCCCCGCGAAGGCGGGGGCGACGGATTTTGCGCAAAGTTCCGCGCGCTCATCTGACGACAGCATCGCTTCGTCGTTTGTCGCGACAATTTGCGACACTCATGTCCTGAAAATAAACGGCGCATTCGGGCTCCGTTCAAATCGACTCGCCTAATCCTTTGATTGTCATCGGGCATTCCCCTCCCCCTGACGGATTGAAAGGATAGAGCAATGAAAACCAAATTCCTCACCGTCGGCCTGATCGCGGCCCTGATGGTTCCCGGCGTCGCCTCGGCGCAGTCGCAGCGCGAAATGCGCGAAAGCCGTCAGGATCTGCGCGAAGAACAGCGCGACCTGCGAAACGCCCAGCGCTATGGCGATCGTCGTGATGTGCGCGATGCCAAGCGCGATGTACGCGAAGCGCGTCAGGAATATCGCGAAGACCGCCGCGACTGGCGTCAGGACCGCAGCTATTCCAACTATCGCGCCCCGTTCAAATATCAGCAGTTCCGCATCGGGTCGCAGCTTCGTCCCAACTATTACAGCTCATCCTATCGTCCGAGCTGGGACAGCCGCTGGGGCGTGCCGCGGGCGGGTCGCAACCTGACCTATGTACGTCACTACAACGACCTGCTGCTCGTCAACGAGCGCAACGGCCGGGTGGTCAAGGTGTATCGCAACCACTTCAACTGGCGCCGTTAACCGATAAGGAAAACAGGGGCCGGGCGGGAAACCGCTCGGCCCTTTTTCAATGAACGATGGGTCAATCGCCCCAGATATGGCCGGTTTCGATCCAGCCCTTGCGGCCCTTCACGTCGATCAGGCACCAGCCATTCTTGCAGTCGGTGATGCGGCCGACCACGCCCGCCTCGGCGCGATAGGCAATGGCGGCCGATCCGCTCGCTGACGCACGCAGCGGGCGGATGCCGCCGGTGACGATCGCGGTGCGGGTCCGGCTGAGCAGGCGTGCCGCCATCCACCCCTGCGTGCCGTCGGGATCCTCGATCTTGCGCCAGGTTTCGTGACGCGCAACGACCTTTACCGGCAAATCCTTGCGGCGATACTCCCAGGTCACCGGCACGTCGGGCGACGGCCCCTTGCGCATCCGCGCCTCGTCGACGCTGATCGACGCCCAATAGGGAAGTTCGGGGTCGGATTGGGCGGCGGCGGGGCCGATCGCGGCAAACAGGGCAAGCACGCCAATGGCGGGACGGATTTTCATGACTTAGCCTTGTCAAAATCGGCGCCATTTATCAACCGGTCACACCGCGCTCTTCGCCTTCTGTCCACAGCGGCGTTTGCCCCGCTCCCCTTACCCCTCCCCCTTGACCTCTCGCCGCACACGCGCTCTATCGGCGGCCATGCCCGATTCATCCCGTCCGAAACGCCCGCGCGTCATTGTCACCCGCCAGTTGATGCCGCATGTCGAAGGCCGCATGGCCGAATTGTTCGATGTCGCGCTGTCGGCGCACGATCACGCCTTTACCGAAGACGAGTTGAAGGCTGCGGTCGCCGACTGCGACGTGTTCGTTCCCACCGTGACCGACCGCATCGACGCCGACGTCATCAACGCGGCGGGCGAGCGGCTGAAGCTGATCGCCAATTTCGGCGCCGGGGTCGACCATATCGACCTGTCGGCGGCGCGCGCCAAGGGCATCATGGTGTCGAACACGCCGGGCGTCTTCACCGAAGACACCGCCGACATGACGATGGCGCTGATCCTGTCGGTCCCGCGCCGGCTGGCCGAGGGCGAGAAGTTAATGCGGTCGGGCCAATGGGCCGGCTGGGCGCCCAGCACGATGCTGGGCCACCGCGTCGGCGGCAAGTTTCTGGGCATCATCGGCATGGGACGCATCGGCCTTGCGGTCGCCCGCCGCGCCCGCGCCTTCGGACTGTCGATCCATTATCACAATCGCCGCCGCCTGCCCGCCGCGATCGAGGAGGAATTGGGCGCGAGCTATCATGCCAGCGTCGACACGCTGCTACGGATCAGCGACATCGTCTCGGTCCACTGCCCGCACACCAGCGAGACGCACGAGATGGTCAACGCCGCGCGCATCGGCGCGATGAAGCCGACAGCTTATCTGATCAACACCGCGCGCGGCGACATCGTCGATGAAAAGGCGCTGGTCGCGGCGCTGAAAGCCGGCCGCATCGCCGGCGCCGGGCTCGACGTTTACACCCACGAGCCCGCGGTCGACCCCGCGCTGCTCGCGCTCGACAATGTCGTGCTGCTCCCGCACCTCGGCTCGGCGACGATCGAGGGACGCGAAGCATCGGGCGAAAAGGTCATCGCCAACATCCGCGCCTGGTGCGACGGGCACCGTCCGCCGGATCAGGTGCTGGAGGGTTGGGCCTAAGCCCCTCCCCAGGCCGCGACCGACCGGTCCACTTCAACCGAACTGAACCTATCTGCTGTTTCCAGCGAGAAACTTGCGCATAATAAATAGCGGCATTCATTCCTTGGGGGGAGGGTGCCATGCGTCGAGCCATTATTTCGTGCGCGTTTCTTGCATTGTTCAGCGGCTGCACGTCGATTCAACTCGTTTCGAAATATGACGAAACGACCGATAAGGAAGCCTCGGCAATACAGAAGAAATTGTCCGAGTTCTTCGTCAGACAACAGGCTGCATCGACCGATGCGGAACGGTCCTTCGCCAGAAGCCAGCCATTTTATCAGGATGTTTCGGCATCGCTGAACGCGCTGCAGGTTCGCGCCGGGGGCATTTACAAGAACAGCCTGACGACGGGTCAACTGCAACTTGCCGAAGATAATCTTGCCTATCTGGCCTTGCTTCACAAAGCCTGCATCACGGGCAATCTCAGCGACATCCAGCGTAATGCGGTACGCACCCAGGGCGTCGACGCGTCGCTCGACTGTCGCGTCCAATATGGCGCGAGCGCCGACCTTTCAAACAGGGGCGGCCAAGTCCTGAACGCAGCTCTCCTCCCTTCGGTCAGCAGCATATTCGACCAGACGTTCGGCGCCGTCATTGCGCTGGAACTGGCCAAAAAGCGTGGAGAAGGAGACAAGAAATGAGCGGTATCGACATCGAAACGGTCGCGGCAGCCATGCTGGCTGCCAGCAAAGCCTCGCTTCAAAACAACTGGCCGAAAGTGAAAGAATATATGACGGGCGAGGCGAAAAAGATCGCGCTGACCTTTGCCCAGATCGAAACGCTCAAACAGCAGGGCAAGATAACCGAAGCCGAGGCGCATGTTCTGTTCGAGATGCAGAGAAATGCCTCACGCGCCGTTCTCCTCGCGGTGCAAGGCATGGGCATGATCGCGGTGGAGGAAGCGATCAACGCAGCCCTCGGCGCCGTGAGCGATATCGTCAACGGCGCGTTGGGCTTCGCGCTGATCTAGGTTCGAACCGGAAGATAAACGGCGCGGGCGCCGCCCGCACTCAATCTCCCGTCAAAATCCGGTCGACGAGTTCCTTCACCGTCGGGGTGAAGTTGTTCGAATAAAAGGGATCGGTCTTGAAATTAAATGCGGCATGGCCCGCAAACATCAGATTCTGCTCCGGATCACCATCATGGGCGATGTCCTGAAGCGTCTTCTGGATGCAGAAGCTGCGCGGGTCGGCGAGATAGCCTGTGGTGTAATCGTCATGGTCTTTCCATGACGAGAAACCACAATGCGACAGACAGCCCATGCAATCGGTCTGATCCTTGCGAATCTCCGCCTTCGATTCCTCGGTGACGAAAACGACCGTGTTATCGGGGGTCTTCAGCGCCTCAGTATAGCCTTCTGCCGCCCAGTCGCGCGCCCTTGCACGGTCATGCGGGGTGACCCAGAAATTCTTGCCCTTCACCCCGACATCGAGCTGGACGATATGATCGCCCGCTTCCTGCTTGGAATAAGGAATCTGGCGCTCCGAACGCGCTTCGAGATCGCGCAGGAAGGGGGTACGCACCGCGCTCGAGTAAAAGCCGGTGGGCGAGAAGCGGTGAAGCAGCACGTCGCCGTCGTCGAGGGTACGGAGGCGATCCTTCCACGCCTGCGGGATCGGGCTTTCTTCGGTGAGCAGCGGGCGGGTGCCGAACTGGAAGACGATCTGACCGAGTTCGGGATTGTCGATCCAATTGTCCCAATCGCGCAGATACCAGACGCCGCCAGCCATCACGATCGGAACGCTGTCGGCAATATTTTCGGCCCGCATGACATCGCGCAGCGCCTTGACGCGCGGATAGGGATCCTGCGGGACCAGCGGATCTTCGGCGTTCGACAGGCCGTTGTGGCCACCGGCAAGCCAGGGGTCTTCATAGACCACGGCGCCCAGAAGCTGCGGAACCTTGTGATAGGCGCGCTTCCACAGCGCACGGAAGGCCCGCCCCGAGCTGACGATCGGAAGATAGAGAACATTGTGCCGCTCGGCAATTTCGCTGAGCTTATAGGGCATGCCCGCACCGCAGGTAACGCCCGCGACCATCCCCTTGGTCTGCGCGAGCACACCTTCGAGGATCTGTTGCGCGCCGCCCATTTCCCAGAGTACGTTGATGTTGATCGCGCCCTTGCCCCCAGCAATCGCGTGCGCGCGCTTGACCTGTTCGACCGCGCCGGCGATCGCATATTCGATCAGCTCTTCGTGGCGTTCCTTGCGCGTCAACGCGTTATAGATTTGCGGAACGATCTTGCCTTCGGCGTCATAGCTGTCGGCATTGACCGCCGACACCGTGCCGATGCCGCCCGCCGCAGCCCAGGCGCCGCTCGACATATGGTTGGTCGCCGAAACGCCCTTCCCGCCCTCGACCAGCGGCCAGACTTCGCGTCCGCCGTAAAGGATGGGCTTCAAACCTTTGAACACGTGTAAACCTCTTTCTCTCCACCGGCCGCTTGCCGCAAACCGGTCCCCAGTACCGTTTCCGTAAGCGGAAGCCGGCCATGAAAGTCAATGGGCGCCCCGCCTAATTCCCCGTGAACAGGCGGCGTCCACTAAGCGCCCGACCATAGAGATTTTCATAGGCGGCGACCATGGTAGATTCGTCGAAGCGTTCGGCGGCGATGCGTCGGTTCGCAGCGCCGATCTGTGCACGCAAATCCGCGTCGGCCGCGAGTTCATCCAGCGCGACGCGAAAACCGCGTTCGTCCGCGACGATAAGATGGCGATTGTCGGCCGCGACCATCGCCGCGACATCGCCAACATCGGGGCTGACGACGGGCAAGCCCGCCGCCATCGCCTCGATCACCGCGATCGGCGCCTGTTCGCTGAGCGACGACAGCGCGAGCAGGTCGAAATGACCGATCCAGCGCGCGGGTTCGGCCATGAATCCCGGCATCACCAGCCGGTCGGCCATCCCGCACGCCGCGGCCTCGGCAGCGATAGCCTCCCGCTCAGGTCCTTCGCCGACGATGACGAGCCGGACGTGTGGAGGCAGCGTCGCGACGGCGCGAACGAGGCGCGGCAGATCCTTGACCTTGCGCAGTCCCGCCACGGTGCCGATCACCACCTCGCCCGCGCGGGGTTCCAGACCGGGGATGACCACAGATGGCGCACTCGCATAGCTGACCACGTCGATGCCATTGCGGATCAGTTCGGTGCGATTGCCGACCCCCCATTCGTCTGCCGCGATCCGCTGAAGCAACGTCGAGGGGACGACGACCGCGCCCGCCGAGCGCAGCGCGTGGCGGCGAAACAAATTGCGTTTCCAGTTCCGCCGGACACTTTCGTCCTCGTTAAAGCCATCCTCATGATGCACCAGATGCGGCGGCATGTCGTACCAACGCCGGTTTTTGAACAGCCGGTGCGTCATCACGCCGTCCATCGAACCCCAATTATAACTGAGGATAAGGTCGAAGCGGAACAGATAGTCGGCGAGAGTGCGATAGCGGGACAGCGAGGGTTTTCCATGCAGCGGCGGCGCGGCCTCGCCCGGAAAATCGACCTTGATGCCGCGATCGATCGCGTCGCGCGCGCCGAGCGCATCGGGGACCGCCGACAGGATCGTGTGCTGCGCCCGGTCGCCCATCAGATTCATCAGACGCACGGCGCGCGCTTCCTTGCCACCAAGCGAAAAACTCGAGTGGAGGTGGATGATGCGAACGGGCTGCTCCACGTCGATCGGAATGGTATCGCTCACGTTGCGGGCAGTTCCGCAACCCATTGACCGATAGCGGTGCGGGCCTTGGCCTCGTCCATCGTAGGAGCATGGCCGACCCCCGGCACTTCGACCAGCCGTGCCTTGGGCAAGGCATTCGCCATTTTTTGCGCCGCCGGCTTCGCCAATATGTCCGACAGGGCGCCGCGCAGGATCAGCACCGGAATTTCGCCAAAACTTTGCCAGGCAGGCCACAGATCGAAACCGGCCTCGCTGCCCGCAAGGCGCAGCGGCGCCGCGATCTGCTTGTCATAATCGGCAACAATGCGCCCCTCGGCGGTCAGACGGTGGGTGCGCTTGGTGATGCGAAGCCACTCGTGAAGGCCAAAAGCGGGATAAATGGAGGCATTGACCTCGGCATAAGCGCGCGCCGCGTGCATCCACGTAGGCTGGCCGCCGCCGACGCCGATATAGTCGCGAATGCGGTCGAGCCCCGCCTTCTCCAGTTCGGGTCCGACATCGTTGAGCAGAGCGCCAACCAGCCGCCCGGGCATGCTCGCCGCCATCAGCATCGACACGATCCCGCCGAGCGAAGTGCCGACGGTCGCAAAGCGATCGACCGACAGTTCGTCGAGCAGCGCAACCACATCCTGAACATAGGTCAGCGGGACGTAGGTCATCGGATCCTTGGCAAAAGCGCTTTCGCCCCGGCCGCGAAATTCGACGACGATCACGCGCCGAGATTGCGCAAGAAACGGGGCAAGATCCTCGAAATCGCGTACGTTACGGGCGAGACCGGGCATGCACAGGATCGGCGGCATCGCCTCCGCGCCCTGCGGCCCGGCATAGATGCGCGCATGCAGGCGCACGCCGTCGCCCGACCACCAATAATGGTCGGACCACTCACGGCGACTGTCGCGTTGGACGTCCTGTTTGACCGAAATCGCGCGTTCCCTTCTTCGCTCGTCCTCCCGGCGTCTATCGCCAACCCCATAGCCGGTGCAACCCATCCCTCATGCGGTTCGGCCTCACAGGTTGCCGCCGTCCGCTTTCACCGATAAGAGGCTTGCGACCATGACCGAAATACTGGTTTCCCACGAACCCGCGACCGGCGAAGAGCTGTGGCGCCGCCCGTCCAGCGATGTCGATGCGGAGGTGGAGGTCGCGCGCCATGCCTGGCCCGAATGGGCGTCGAAATCCGTCGCCTTTCGCACCGAAACTCTGCGCCGCTTCGCCAATCAGGTGAAGGCGGAGGGCGAAAAGCTGGCCGACCTGATCGCGCGCGAAACGGGCAAGCCCCTGTGGGAGGCCCGCACCGAAGTCGAATCCGTTGCGAACAAGGTCGATATTTCGGTCAAATCCTATGCCGAACGCACCCCAAACCGCCGGATCGAGGGCGCGATGGGGCTGCGCAACGCGGTGCGGCACAAACCGCATGGCACCCTCGCCGTGCTCGGCCCCTATAATTTCCCCGCGCACCTGCCGAACGGCCATATCGTCCCGGCGCTGATCGCGGGCAATTCGGTATTGTTCAAGCCGTCCGAGAAAACCCCGGCGACCGGCGCCATGCTGGTCGATCTGTTCCATGCCGCAGGGGTTCCGCCGGAGGTGCTCCGCCTCGTCGTCGGCGGCCCCGAAACGGGCAAGTCCCTCGCCGGCCATCCCGGCCTCGACGGGCTGCTCTTCACCGGATCGGCGCGCACGGGGCTCGCGCTCAACCGTCAGTTCGCAAACCGCCCCGACAAGATCCTCGCGCTCGAAATGGGCGGCAATAATCCGATTGTGGTCTGGGACACCCCCGACCTGCGCACCGCCGCCACCATCGTCGTCCAGTCGGCCTTCCTCAGCGCCGGACAGCGGTGCAGCAACGCACGGCGCCTGATCGTCCGCGACAGCATGGCCGACCGGCTGATCGAAGAGGTCCGCGACCTCACCAATCGCCTGATCGTCGACCATCCCCACGCCGACCCCGTGCCCTATATGGGGCCGGTGATCGACAATGAGGCCGCCGACGGGCTGACCGAAAGCTTTTTGATCTTGATGTCGAACGGAGGCCAGGTGATCCGCCACATGACGCGGCCGGTCGCCGACCGACCGTTCCTGACACCGGGCATCATCGACGTTACCGCCATGCCGGAACGCCCCGATATCGAACTGTTCGGCCCGCTTTTACAGGTCATTCGCGTCGACAGTTTCGAGGCCGCGATCGCCGAGGCGAATAACACCGCATTCGGCCTGTCGGCAGCGCTGATTGGCGGCACGCCGCAGCTTTACGACCAGTTCTGGGCCAATGCCCGTGCCGGGGTGATCAACTGGAACCGCCCGACCAATGGCGCGTCTTCGGCGGCGCCTTTCGGCGGCGTCGGCCTGTCGGGAAATCATCGCCCCAGCGCCTTTTACGCCGCCGATTATTGCGCCTATCCGGTCGCGAGCTCGGAAAGCGACACGATGCGCGCATCGATCGGCGTCGGCCTGCGCGACGACGAACGCGACGCGCCCAAGCTGGTGCGCAAAGGCTTTCTCTAACCACCCGTTGCATTGCACTCAAGTTTGCCTTCACCGGGGGCAAAAAAGCCTGCTTTGCCATCTGGACGTCGGCACGCCATTTCCGCCTCATGGACAAGCATCCCCTCCCTTCAGGCAAGCTATGGCTCGTCGGCGCCGGTCCCGGCGATCCCGACCTGCTGACGCTGCGCGCCGCGCGCCTGCTCGAAACGGCCGATATCGTCGTACATGACGGACTAGTCGGCGACGGCGTGCTCGCGCTGATCCCGCCGCATGTCGAGCGGATCTCGGTCGCCAAGCAGCGCAGCCGTCACACGATGAAGCAGGAATTGATCAACGAACTGCTCGTCCGCGAAACGCTTGCGGGCAAGCAGGTCGTGCGCCTGAAGGGCGGAGATCCGTTTATTTTCGGTCGCGGGGGCGAAGAACTCGATGCCGCGCGCGAAGCCGGCGTTGCGTGCGAGGTCGTCCCCGGCATCACCGCCGCCGCGGGCTGCGCCGCGCAGGCCGGCCTCCCCCTCACCCACCGTGAGGACGCCAGCGCGGTCAGCTTTGTTGCGGGCCAGTGCAAGGATTTGACCGATCAGGACTGGTCGGGCCTTGCGGGGCATGGCCGCACCCTCGTCATCTATATGGGCCTCGCGACCGCATCGGCGATCGCCGACAAGCTGATCGCCGACGGCGTGTCTCCGGACCTGCCCGTCGCGGTGATCGAGCGTGGCACCACCGCCGATGCCCGCGTCCTGCGCTCGCTGCTCACCGATCTGGGCGACCTTGTCCTGCGCGAAAAGGTCGCCAGCCCGTCGCTCATCATCGTCGGCAAGGTCGCGGCACGCGCCGATGCCCTCGACTGCCTGGGAACGCCGGGCGTTGCCGAACTCATAAAGGATTTTTCATGAAACTGCTGACGGGCAACGACCTGAAAACAGGATTTGTCACCTGGTGGACCGGCGCCGACTGGTCGCTGCATATCGAGGACGCCGCCGATGTTGGCGAGCAAGGTGAAGCCATTCTGGCAGCCGAAGAAGGCGCGCGCCGGGTCAACGCGCCCTATATTATCGTCGGCGAAGCAACTCCCGAAGGGCCGCGCCCCGCGCATATTAAAGACCGCATTCGCGCGCTCGGCCCGACCGTGCGCCCCGACCTCACATTGAAACCCGCCGATCCCACGGCCGGCGACTGGGTGATCTGACATGTATAAATATGACGAATATGACCATGCGATGGTCGATGCCCGCGTCGCCGAGTTCAGCGACCAGGTCCGCCGCCGCCTCGCCGGGGAAATCACCGAGGATCAGTTCAAGCCGCTGCGGCTGATGAACGGCCTCTATCTCCAGCTTCACGCCTATATGCTGCGCGTCGCAGTGCCCTATGGCACGCTCGACAGCCGCCAGATGCGGATGCTCGCGCATATCGCGCGCAAATATGACCGCGATTACGGCCATTTCACCACCCGCCAGAATATCCAGTATAACTGGATCAAGCTGGAGGATGCGCCCGCGATCCTTCAGGATCTGGCTTCGGTCGAAATGCACGCGATCCAGACGAGCGGCAATTGCATCCGCAACATCAGTTCCGACCAGTGGGCGGGCGCTGCTGCCGACGAGATCACCGATCCACGCCCCTGGGCAGAGCTGCTCCGCCAATGGTCGAGCTTCCACCCCGAATTCAGCTATTTGCCGCGCAAGTTTAAGATCGCGGTGATCGCGGCCGAGGAAGATCGTGCGGCAATGCGCCTCCACGACATCGGCATCCAGATCGTCGAGCGCGATGGCGTTCATGGCGCCGCCTTTTATGTTGGTGGCGGCATGGGCCGCACCCCGATGATCGCGCCGCTGATCAAGGATTTCGTGCCGCTTGAAGATATGCTGAGCTATGCCGAAGCGTGTCTGCGCGTCTACAACCGCTATGGCCGCCGCGACAATATCTACAAGGCGCGGATCAAGATCCTGATCCACGAACTGGGCGCCGACGAATATCGCCGCCAGGTCGAGGAAGAATTTGCGCATGTCAAATCGCTGGGCATCGACCCGCCGCGCGCCGAATTCGACCGCATCGCCGCGCAATTCGCCCCGCCGCCGCTCGACGCCTCGGCCCCCGACGAGATCGATCGCAGCGATCCCGATTTCGCTGTCTGGGTCGATCAGAATGTCGCAAAGCACCGCGCTGCAGGCCACGCGATCGTCAACATCAGCCTGAAGCCCGTCGGCGGCATCCCCGGCGACGCCACCTCGGCGCAAATCGACCTGATGGCCGACCTCGCGGAAAAATACAGTCACGACGAACTGCGCGTCACCCATGCGCAGAACATCGTCTTGCCGCATGTCCGCAAGGCCGATCTTTACGCCATCTGGCAGGCGCTCGACGCCGCCGGGCTCGCGACGCCGAACCTCGACCTGATCAGCGATATCATCGCCTGCCCCGGGCTCGACTATTGCAGCCTCGCCAATGCGCGCTCGATCCCGGTCGCGCAGAAGATCGCAAAGCGCTTTGCCGATCCGGTGCGCCAGCGCGATCTGGGCGAATTGAAGCTCAAGATTTCGGGCTGCATCAATGCCTGCGGCCACCATCATGCGGGCCACATCGGCATCCTGGGCGTCGACCGCAAAGGCATCGAAAACTACCAGCTTTCGCTCGGCGGGTCGGGCGCGGAGGACGTCAGCCTCGGCACGATCACCGGCCCCGGCTTTGACGAGGACGGCGTGGTCGACGCAATCGAACGCGTCACCGACAAATATCTGGAGACACGCGCCGAGGGCGAGCGCTTCGTCGACACCTTCCGCCGCGTCGGCATGGCCCCGTTCAAGGAAGCAATCTATGGTTGAGCATATCCATTCGGACGGCGAAGAACCCGCCGTCACCCTCGACGCCTTCCTGTCGCAATCGAACGCGACCGCAGTGCGGCTTGAGCCCGACGAGGATGCCCGCGCGCTGATCCCGCATCTCGACCGGCTGGCGCTGATCGAAGTCGCCTTTCCGAAGTTTCGCGATGGCCGCGGCTATTCGTCGGCGCGCATCCTTCGCGAGGCGGGGTATGCGGGCGAACTGCGCGCGCAGGGCGACGTTCTTGTCGACCAGATTTCCCATATGAAGCGTTGCGGATTCGATACGTTCGCGCCCGAAAAGTCGCTCAATCCCGCCGATGTCGACGCCGCGCTCACGCGCTGGCCCGAACATTATCAGGGCGCCGCCGATGGCGCCGTGCCAATATGGAAATTGCGTCATGGCTAGCAAATCCGCGCCTGAAGACCGCACTCGCGACACGATCGACGTGGCCCCGCGTTTCACGCAGGCTGACGTCATTCGCCTTAACAACCTCTTCCGCGGTCAGGATGCGGCGGAGGTGGTCGCGAGCGTCATCGGCGCAGGGCTGCTCGGCGAAACCGGGATCGTTTCGAGCTTTGGCGCCGAAAGCGCGGTGCTGCTCCACCTCGTCACCCGCGCCGCGCCCGATATGCCGGTGCTGTTTCTCGACACCGGCAAGCATTTCCCCGAAACGCTGGCCTATCGCGACGAACTGGCGGCAAAGCTGGGGCTCAATATCGTCAACCTGACCCCCGACGCGCAAGATTTGGCGGCGAAGGACGCGACTGAGCTGCGCTGGTCTTACGATCCCGACGGTTGCTGCGAGATCCGCAAGGTTAAACCGCTCGAAAAGGCGCTTGCCGATTTCGACACGTCGATCACCGGGCGCAAGGGGTTTCAGTCGTCGACGCGTCAGGGTCTGGCGCGCTTCGAACTGGATGGCAGCAGCGGCCGGTTGAAATTCAACCCGCTCGCCAACTGGACGCGTGAACAGCTCGATGCCTATTTCGAAGAGCATGATCTGCCGCGCCATCCGCTCGAAGCCGAAGGCTATCCGTCGATCGGTTGCTCGCCGTGCACGTCAAAGGTCAAGCCGGGCGAAGACCCGCGCTCGGGCCGGTGGCGCGGATGGGACAAGACCGAATGCGGCATTCACGAAGAGGTCGTGACGCCGATCGGCGACGATCCCGCGAACGACCCGGCGTTCTGACACCACCCTCCGTCATTCCGAGCGTAGCGAGGCAATGACGGAGTTTCGTTATTCGTAATCCTCAAACGCCTGGCTGTCGTCGGCGAGATCGCTGAACTTGGTCGTCTTCGCCTCGAAGTGCAGGCGGACCTTGCCGATCGAGCCGTGTCGGGACTTGGCGATAATCACTTCGGCAAGGCCGAAGACGCGCTCCATTTCGGCGGCCCATTCTTCATGCTGGGCGTGAATCTTGACATCGTCGCCTTCGACCGGACGTTTCGGCTCGCGTGAGCCGACATAATAATCCTCGCGAAACACGAAGATCACCATATCGGCGTCCTGTTCGATCGAGCCCGATTCACGAAGATCGGACAGCATCGGCCGCTTGTCTTCGCGCTGTTCGACCGCACGGCTGAGCTGCGACAGCGCCATCACGGGCACATGAAGTTCCTTCGCCAGCGTCTTCAAACCGCGCGAAATTTCCGAAATTTCCTGCACGCGGTTGTCGCCGCTCTTCGACGAACCCTGCAACAGCTGGAGATAATCGATTACGATGAAGCCGATGCCATGGCGTCGTTGCAAACGCCGCGCACGGGTGCGCAGACCCGCGATCGTCAGACCGGGCGTGTCGTCGATAAACAAGGGCAAGGTCTGGAGCTGCTGCGCCGCGCGCGACAGCTGCTGGAACTGCTCCTTACTGATCTTGCCCATGCGCAAGGCTTCGCCCGACACCCCCGATTGTTCGGCGAGCACGCGCGTCGCAAGCTGATCGGCCGACATTTCGAGGCTGAAGAAGGCGACCTTCGCGCCCATATTTTTTTCGGGCGGGATGCCGTCGTCCTCATCGCGGCGCCAGCGTTCGGCGGCGTTGTAGGCGATATTGGTCGCGAGCGAGGTTTTGCCCATGCCGGGACGCCCGGCGAGGATCATCAAATCCGAATTGTGCATGCCACCGATCTTGGCGTTCAGGCTCCCGATGCCAGTGGTGACGCCCGACAGGTGGCCGCCCGAATTGAGCGCGCGTTCGGCGGCTTGCAGCGCGGTCAGGCTGGCCTGGCTGAAGCTTTTGACCGATCCCATTTCGGCCTCACCCCCCGCGACGCGGTACAGCGCAGTTTCGGCCTCTTCGATCTGCGCCTGCGGATCGACGCGCTCGCTGGTGTCGAGCGCATTATCGACGAGCGTCCGCCCGACCCCCGCCAGCTCGCGGAGCAAGGCAAGGTCGAAAATCTGCCGCGCGAAATCGCGCGCGCCGATCAGACCTGCGCCGCTGCCCGTCAGCTGCGCCAGATAACCGACCCCGCCGACCGCCTTCATCGCCTCGTCGGCGTCGAAATAGGGCTTGAGCGTGACGGGAGTGGCGACGCTGTTGCGCTCGATCAGCCCCATGGTGTGCTGAAAGATACGGCCGTGCAGCGGTTCGAAAAAATGGTCAGGATGAAGCGCGACAGGCAGATCCTCGACGACTCGGTTGTCGATCAGAATCGCACCCAGAAAGGCAGCTTCGGCCTCGATATTGCGCGGCAATTGGCGGTCATCCCCGGCGGGGGATGCGGGAAGTCGAACAACATCAAGCATGGTGCCATCATGGTCTGTCGGCGCACCACAATCAACGAAATGTAGCGGAGCACCACATTATCTTCGGGACGCTTCTGGGGATAAGTCGCACTTGCCCTTCGCGACGGGCAAAGTAGAAGCACTGGCAGCATGGCTGACGCAGACCCCTCGAAACAACGGATCATTTCGGTCGAACTCGACGAGGGTTCGATCGTCTGGCGCAATCCCGATGTCGAACAGGAACGCCGCGTCGCGATCTTCGATCTGATCGAGGATAATAAGTTCGTTCCACAGCGCGGGCACCCCGACGGTTATGCAGGCCCCTATCGCCTGATGTTGCGTGTCGAAGAAGGCCGGCTGATCTTTGAAATATCACGCGAAGATGGTTCTCCGCTGGAGGCAATCATCCTCGGCCTCGGACGCTTTCGCCGCCCGATCCGTGACTATTTCGCCATTTGCGACAGCTATTACCAAGCGATCAAGACATCGACGGCGCAGCAGATTGAAACCGTCGATATGGCGCGTCGCGGCCTGCACAATGAGGCGGCAGAGATGCTGATGGACCGGCTCGACGGCAAGATCGCGGTCGATTTCGACACGGCGAGGCGATTGTTCACGCTCATCTGCGTCCTTCATATCAAGGGCTGAGAATGGCAACGGGGGCGATCAAAAACAAAGGCGCGGCGAAACGGAGCGGCGGCTGGAAAGAGGCCGTGGCGCATGCGCTGCGCCGCGCTGGCGCCGCGCTGGTGTTGTTGCTGCTCGCCGCTGGCCTCGCCCTCTGGTGGGCGGCGCGCTGGACGCCGCCGCGCGAAACCTATCCCATGCAGGGCGTGACGATCGACGCCGGCAATGGCGCCGTCCGCTGGGGCTCGATCAAGGCTGCCGGCGCCGATTTCGCTTATGTTATGGCGACGCAGGGCACGCGCGGAATCGATCCGATGTACACGCGCAACGTCGCCGGTGCGCGCGAAGTCGGGATGCGGACGGGCGCGATTCACCGCTATAATCTTTGCCAGCTCGCGACCGATCAGGCGGCCAATTTCATCCGCCATATCGCGCGACGCCCCGATGCGCTGCCTGCGGTTGTGTGGCTTGATTTCGATGACCGTTGCCCCGACCGGCCGACGCGCGCGCTGCTTTTGTCCGAACTCGCGACTTTCCTCGCGCAGATCGAGGCGCATATGGGCAAGCGCAGCCTGATCGCACCCGGCCCGGCGTTCGAGGCCGAATATCAGGTGACGAGCGGGATTGCGCGTACCACCTGGCTCCGCCGCGATTTCTTCGAGGCCGATTATGGCGCGCACCCCTGGGCGATGTGGCAGGCGAATAATTATATCCGCCTGTCGGGCGCCGATGGCACCGTCGGCTGGAATGTGCTGCGCCCCGAAGGAGAGACGCGATGACCGACAACAGTGCCCGCGAAGAACTGATCGCCGCCGCGCGCGACGCCGCGGCCCGGGCCTATGCCCCCTATTCGGGTTTCCACGTCGGCGCCGCGCTGCTGCTCAAAAATGGCGACGTCGTCACCGGCGCCAATGTCGAGAATGCAAGCTATGGCCTGACGCTGTGCGCCGAAACCGCAGCGGTCGCGAAGATCGCGAATGAAGGCTGGATTGGCGAGCTTGCCGAAGTCGCGATCATCGGCGGACGGCCCGATGGAGACCAGCTGCTCGGCAGCGATCCGGTCAACCCGTGCGGCCGCTGCCGCCAGATTTTGAACGAAGCCGCCGAGCGGTCGAAAACCGATATTCTGGTCCATTGCGCGTCGGGCGATGGCAAGGCGGTGAAAAGCTATAAGCTTAGCGAGTTGCTCCCCGCCGCCTTCGGCCCAAAGGATCTGGGGCTGATCCGCGACTGACCGCTTGCGCAATCGCGCTTGCCCCGACAAACAGCGCCATGGCCATTCTTTCCGACCGCTGGATTCGCGAAGCCGCCCAAACGCAGGGCATGATTGAACCCTTTGTCGAGGCGCAGCGCCGCGACGGCTGTATCAGTTACGGCCTGTCCTCCTATGGCTATGACGCGCGCGTCGCGCCCGAGTTCAAGATTTTCACCAATGTCGACAGCACGATCGTCGATCCCAAGGATTTCGATCCGAAAAATTTCGTCGACCGCGAAACCGACGTCTGCATCATTCCGCCGAACAGCTTCGCGCTCGCCCGCACGGTCGAATATTTCCGTATCCCACGCGACGTACTGGTCATCTGCCTCGGCAAATCGACCTATGCGCGGTGCGGCATCATCGTGAACGTCACCCCGCTCGAGCCCGGCTGGGAGGGGCATGTGACGCTGGAATTTTCGAACACCACCCCCCTGCCCGCCAAGATTTATGCCAATGAGGGCGCGTGCCAGTTCCTGTTCCTGCAGGGCAATGAGCCATGCGAGATCAGCTATGCCGACCGCGCGGGCAAATATATGGGCCAACAGGGCGTGACGCTGCCCAAGCTGTGATCCGGAACCTCCCGGCCTCCCGCGCGTCGTAAAAGGACAAGCGCGGGGGCATTGAGTGGAGGATCACCCATGTCCATGCTTGCCGTCTTCATCGGGCGCCTGTTCATCGCCGTCATCTTCATCGTGTCGGGGATCAACAAGCTGATCCATGTCAGCGACACCAGCGCGATGATTTCCGCCGCCGGACTGCCCGGCGCGCTGGCCGTTCCGACAGGATTGTTCGAACTGATCGCGGGACTTTGCATCGCTCTCGGCATCGCGACGCGACTGGTATCGGTGCTGCTCGCGGGCTTTGTGCTGCTCACGATCCTTTTCTTTCACCGCGATTTTACCGACCCGATGCAGGCAATGGCGGCGATGAAGAATTTGGCGATCGCCGGCGGCCTGCTCTGCCTGTTCGGCTATGGCCATACGCGGTGGAGCTATGACGCGCTGCGCCAGCGGCGACGCGATGAGATGGCCGCACATGATGCCCAGCAACGCGCCGTCGAAGCCGAACTGCGCGCCGCGCGCGCCGAAGGGCGGGCCGAGACCGCAGGCAGCACGGTGTTGGTGAAAAAACGCCCCTTCTGGCGCCGTTGACGCTTCCCCGCTTGGCATCCCCTTTCACCTGCGCTAGCCTCAGGTTGACGTTTACGTAAATGGGAGGGATGCCATGGCTACCCGCGAGTTCGACATCATCGTCTATGGCGCGACCGGCTTCACCGGCCGTCTGGTCGCCGAATATCTGGTCCAGCATTATGGCGGCCGCGCCGACGCACCGAAATGGGCGATGGCAGGGCGCAGCGCCGACAAGCTCGCCGAAATCCGCGAGCTGATCGGGGCACCGAAAGACACCCCGCTGGTCGTCGCCGACGCAAGCGATCCCGCAAGCCTCGACACGATGGCGGCGCGCGCGAAGGTCATCCTCACCACCGTCGGGCCGTATCAGCTCTATGGTGCCCCGATGGTCGCCGCCTGCGTCAAAGCGGGCACAGCCTATGCCGACCTCTGCGGCGAGCCCGGCTGGATGCGCGAGATGATCGACGAGCATCAAGACGCCGCCAGGGCATCGGGCGCGCGGATCACCTTCAGCTGCGGCTTCGACTCCATCCCCTTCGACCTCGGCGTCCATTTCCTGCAGGCCGAGGCCATCAAGCGCCATGGCAAGCCGGCGCCGCGGGTCAAAGGCCGCGTCCGCAAAATGTCCGGCGGCGCGTCGGGCGGCACGATCGCCAGCCTGACCGAAACGCTGAAAGCCATTGCGAAAAAGCCGTCGCTCGCGCTGCTGCTGAAATCCAGCTTCGCGCTGACCCCCGGCTTCGAAGGCCCGTCGCAGCCGACCGGACTGGTTCCCGAATATGATCCCGCGACCGGCGCCTGGACCGCTCCCTTTGTGATGGCGCCGATCAACACCAAAAATGTCCACCGCACCAATTATCTGCTCGGTCACGCGTGGGGCGAGGATCTGGTCTATGACGAGATGCTGGTCACGACGATCGGCGACGCCGGCAAGGCGATGGCCGAGGCGATCGCCAAGGCGAACCCGTTCGGTGAATCCAAACTCCAGCCGGGCGAAGGGCCGAGCAAGGAAGAGCGCGAAAAGGGTTTCTATGACGTGCTGTTCGTCGGCGAATATCCCGACGGCTCCACGGTCCGCGCGAGCGTCAAGGGCGACCGCGATCCGGGCTATGGCTCGACGTCGAAGATGCTCGCCGAAACGGGAATCGCCTTGCTTGCAAACAAGGGCGACGGCGGCGTGTGGACCCCCGGCGCGTTGCTGGGTGATGCGTTGATCGCCCGGTTGACCGAACATGCCGGGCTGACCTTCCAGATCGAGGAATGAAACCAGAATGACGACCTCCCCCAGCGCGCTCGACGCGCTGCTTTCGACGCTGCGCACCGAAGAGGGCGTGGCGAAGGCACATATCGACGAAGGATGGATGCAGGGCCGAACCGCCTATGGCGGGATCAGCTCGGCGGTCGCGCTTGCCGGCGCGATGGCGCTGCACCCGACCGAAACGCCGCTGCGCTATGCACAGATCAGCTTCGTCGGTCCGGTCGGCGGCGATTGCACCGTCGAAACGCGCGTGCTGCGCCAGTCGAAATCGTCGCTGTTCGTCGATGCCGGCGTGTCGAGCGACGCAGGCTTTGGCACGGCCGCCGTCTTTGCCTTCTCAGGCGACCGCAGCAGCCATATCGACCATAATCGCCTGAGCATGCCCGATGCGCCCGATCCCGAAACGCTCGCCCCCGTCCCCGAACATCACGCGCGCCCATCCTTCACGCGCCATTTCGACATGCGCCCGACCACCGGCCCGCGCTTCGCATGGAAGAGTGATGTCGGCGATTATCTGACCTGGGTACGCTTCGTCGAGGAACCCGCATGCCATCCCGCTGTCGCGCTGCTGGCGATGGGCGACGCCCTGCCCCCCGCCGCGATGGCGTTGTTCAGCCAGTTCGGGCCGATCAGTTCGATGAACTGGACGGTCAATATGTTGACCGGTACGCCGCAGACCGAAGACGGCTGGTGGCTGCTATCGGCCAAGACCGGCTATGCGCGCGGCGGTTTTTCGGTGCAGGACATGATGATCTGGAACCGCGCCGGCGAGCCAATTGTCAGCGGCAGTCAGGGAATCGCGATTTACACCTGAACGACCTGAACGGCCATTTTTCACTGATCGGAATGGCCCGGCTGGTAGTACCGATAAGCACCCGTCACTCCCTTTCATCGTCACCGAGGACTTGATCCGGGACCATGGCCGCCGCGCTGGATTCCGGATCAGGCCCGGGATGGCGGGCGGCTGGAAGCGACCGAAGGTGGTCATTTCCCTAACTCCGTTCGCATCGAGCGAAGTCGAGATGCCCCTCGGGGCAGCGCGATCTCGATGGGTGTCTCGACTTCGCTCGACACGAGCGGAAAAGGGGAGCGTTCGGTAAGGACCGGAAGCTGCCCGATCCATCATCGTCACCCCGGGCTTGACCCGGGGCCTGCCTTGCCTTTGCAAGGTCGAGCGGGAGGAGGCGGGTCCCGGGTCAAGCCCGGGATGACGAAGGTGGGGAATGACAGCTTGCCACCCCATTTTAGCCGTTCGGCGCAGTTCGGGGCGCAATGGCAGCAAGCGACCCAATTGCGGATACTGCTTCGCCGACGTAGGCTAAGGCCAACGTTGGACCGTATCGGAAGGAGGGCCGCTTTGAGCACTGAAGAGCTTCTCCCGGATTCAGTCACTACGTCAATGGTCGTATCTAATTTGGCTTTTGCTGCGCTATGGCCTGTTCTCAAACGTCAAAATGCTCAGGAAACCAGAGGCTTTTCTGAGTTCCTCCAGTGGCGTGCCCATTTTGCATTCATGCACTTCCGAGCCAGACACCTAGACAGCATTCTTGTAGAAAAATGTCGTGAGGCGCTGAAGTATGAGGATCTCTTCGACGATGAGCGGAAAGATCTTCGGAGCGTGATCGACATGTTCGATACAATCCGAGGGTGATCAACTGTGTGCTAAACAAAGGCCGCTTCCCACCCCATTTGCGCCGTTCGCTGCCGATATGAATCAAACGACCGGAGCGACCGGTTGCGGTCATTCTGGTGTGGCAAGCACACGCTTAATCGCTATGCTGTTTCCTCGCCAAAGGAGCGCCAATGGACTGGAATGAAGTAGCAACATGGATGGGAGCGGCCATATTCATCGCTGCTCTGCTCCTGTTTCCAAGGTGGTTCTCATTTCGTCACAGGGTTATAGTCGGCACCATACTATTCCCCCTAGGATGGGCTGGTATTTTCACCGGCCTCGCTCTCGGTGATCGAGCGTTCATGCGGTCGGAAGTGGTGGCTTGGCTCTGGGTCGGGATCAGCGCATTTGCGATTGTGCTGGCAATCACGCTCCTTGTTCCGGTATTTTTTGAGTGGCTCAGTAAACGCCGTCGTCTGAAGCGACGGACAGGAAAATGGGCTGCTGGTCACTGGAAGAGTTGAACGTCCGCTTTCCACCCCAAAGCGACCCGCGCCTCGTCGAACAGCAGCGATGGCTCCGCTGGCGCTATATTTGAACCGGCAGCGAAATCACGGCATCGAGCCCGCCGCCGTCGCGGTTGACGAGAGTCAGCGTACCGCCCTCGCCCTCCGCAATATCGCGCGCGATCGACAGGCCGAGGCCCGCGCCGCCGGTCGCGCGGTTGCGCGATTCCTCGCCGCGCGCGAAAGGCTCTATCAGCGTTTTGATCTGTTCGTCGGTCAGTCCGGGACCGTCATCGGACACGATGATCCGTGCCTCACCGCCCGTTGCAATCACCGACAGGCGCGCGCGCGCGCCATAGGCAATCGCATTGTCGGCGAGGTTGCGTAGCGCGCGCTTGAGCAGCATCGGCCGCGCCATCACCTCGACGTCGGCGATGTCGGCGATCGCGACATCCTTGCCGCGCTCGCGGTAATCGGCCGCCAGTTCACCGACCAGCGTGCCGAGCCCGATGCGCTCCTGCTCTTCGGTCCCCGCGCCCGACCGCGCGAGCGCCAATATGTCGGTGAGCATCGCGGTCATTTCCTCGATGCTCGCGATCATCTTGTCGCGCAGCGCGTCGTTATCGACCTGTTCGACCCGCACGCGCAGGCTCGCGAGCGGGGTGCGCAGGTCGTGACCGACAGCACCGAGCATGCGGTCCTTGTCGGACAGCATCGTCACGATCCGCGCGCGATAGGTGTTGAAGGCGCTGATCAGGTCGCGCACGTCCGACGGCCCTTCCTCCTTCAGCGCTCGCGCTTCACGCAGCCCGGGGTTGATGCGCGCGGCGCGCG
>Ga0307414_10000401_pt1 | contig 23470 bp, 26 predicted proteins | sample DK1Ometagenome_FD_203804 | JGI IMG/M metagenome (GOLD analysis project Ga0307414, IMG submission 203804) | Maize rhizosphere microbial communities from greenhouse at UC Davis, California, United States - DK15-O-3 | ecosystem: Host-associated > Plants > Roots > Rhizosphere > Soil | place: USA... | reverse complement strand
TCATCCTTTATTCTGCTCGGTATGGCGGCGTAGCCAAGTGGTAAGGCAGAGGTCTGCAAAACCTTTATTCATCGGTTCGATTCCGATCGCCGCCTCCAACTATCCTGCAATCTAATTGAGACCGTGGCTATTCCAAGCCTGCCCGAACCGTGATATAAGCTGCGCACCAGCTCGCGTCTCTGAACCTCAATCCGCGAGACGAACACGATAAATCACCGCAGCCAACATTGAGAATGGCAGCCGATAGAGAACTCGATTTCATCAAACTAAAAGTAGACTGGTATAAGTCTGTGTTTCCCTGGATTCTGGCGATGGTTGTAGGAGCAGTAACCTTCGCCAGCTCAATCAAATTCGAGCATCCAATTCTTCGGTTCGTTTTTGCTCTCCTTCTTTTATCGATCGTTCTTTTATTATTCACGCTGCTCTCGTGCTGGTACGCGTCACTCGCTCTCATTCATCGACTTGAGGAGCCACTCAAGACCAAATCAAAACTTGTCAATTGGTTTTTTTCAGCCCCTGTAGGCACGCGATGGGAGACATTCTATGCGGCCCTGGCCAACGTTAGCTTAGGCGCCGGCCTGGTACTATTCCTCAGTGCTCTCATTATCTATGGATATGCGAATAGTGTGATGAAACCAAAGAGCGACTCTACATCTGCTTCACAAGAACAAAAGTAGTGTTAGACAGTTAATTCGGCGGACGTCCGCAAAGCTCGTTAAAGGATTTCACCCGAAACTTCTTCAATCTCTTTCTCAACTGCCTTCAACCCGTTGAGCAGAACGTTGCGATGTGCCGGATGTGAGGCGCGCTCGAGTTGTTGAAGCAATCTCGACCTGGACAGCTTCAGCGAGTCGAGTCGGTCCTTGAGCACTCGTTGTTCCGGTGTGGTCTCGACTTTGGAAGCTTGCTGCTGGCGTGATTCCCCTTCCTCGATTTGATCGGCAACTGCCTTGCTTTCCCACCCACGAGCCATAAACTTAAGTTTATACTACCCGCAATGTCTAACGTCGAGACGAGAAAGAAGTCACGTTACGCAGCCGTCGTGCTCGGCATCCTCGCCGCGTGGACGCTGTTCGCCTTCTTCTTCTCAACGCAAATTTATCTAAACATTATTTACCGCGGCCGGTCGCAACCGTTCTTCGGCATCCTCATACCGTGGCTGATTTGCGGCTATTTGTGGGCTGCGCTGACGCCGGTCACGTTGCGGCTGGCGCGGCGATTCCCGCTCGAGAAAGAAGTGATCGTGCGTCGCGTCGCGCTGCATCTTCTGTTTGGCGCGTTGGTATCGCTGCTGCAATTAGTTGCCTACAACTTCGTCTTCCAAACCCTCGTGCGACGCACCTCCGATTCCTTTTTCCCACTCGGACCTTTTCAGGATGTCTTCGTCGGTCAGTTTCACTTCAACCTGCTGCTCTATTGTGTTCTCGTCGGACTGTATCAGACGTTTGATTATTACCGCCGCTTTCGCGAACGCGAACAACGCGCGGCGCAACTCGAACTCGAGGCAGCACAGCTCGAGACCCAATTAACACGCGCCCAACTCGACGCGCTGAAGATGCAGCTCCACCCGCATTTTCTCTTCAACACACTCAACACGATTTCCGTCTTAATGGAAGAAGACGTTGTCGCCGCAAATGAAATGTTACTGCGCTTGAGTGACCTGCTACGGGCCGCGCTCAAGAACAACGAAGCACACGAAGTCACACTCGAAGAAGAACTACAGTTCCTGGAAAAGTATCTGCAAATCGAGCAAGCGCGATTCCAAGATCGACTCAAGGTGAGAATCGATCTCGCTCCCGAAACGTTAGCTGCATACTTACCGAATTTAATCCTGCAACCCCTCGTCGAAAATGCGATTCGACATGCCGTCGCTCCAAGGGCAACCGAAACCCTGATCGAAATTCGCTCTTGGAAACTGGATGGACATCTACATCTGTCGGTGAGTGACAATGGCGACGGCATGATCGATCACGCTGTTCCGACGAACGGGATCGGTCTGAGCAACACACGAGCCCGACTCGAAAAACTTTACGGCTCCAATCAGGACTTCAGACTTGAAACGACGGCCGGACGTGGAGTGCACATCTCGATCACAATTCCCTTCCGCACCAGAGATGAAAATGGCTCGAACTGAACAAATCCGCGTCCTGATCGTCGACGACGAGCCCGTCGCCCGGCGCGGACTGCGAAACCAGTTGAAGAAGGCTGGTGATGTCGAAGTCATCGGCGAAGCGGGAAACGGCCGCGACGCCGTCGAGACGATCGTTAAGACGCGTCCGGACCTCGTCTTCCTCGACGTGCAGATGCCGTTGCTCGACGGTTTTCGCGTGATCGAGACCTTAACTGAGGAACATCTGCCGCCGGCGATCGTGTTTGTCACAGCCTTCGACGAACATGCGATTCGCGCGTTTGAAATCAACGCGCTCGATTACCTTCTCAAGCCAGTCGATCCGAAACGTCTACAAAAAACTCTGCAACGAGCGCGCGAACAAATCCGCAGCACACGAACCAGCGAACGCGATGAAAAACTTTTCGCACTACTGCGCGATATTCAGTCGCTCAAAACCGAATACCTCCAGCGGTTCGTCGTCAAGAAAGACGGGCGCATCTTCTTTTTAGACGCAAACGAAATCGAGTGGGTGTCGTCAGAAGGTAATTACGTACAACTGCACAGCAGAGGTAAGACTCATCTCTTACGTGAGACGATGGACCACTTGGAAGGCAAACTCAATCCCCGCGAGTTCATTCGTATTCGTCGCTCGACGATCGTTCGCACGGACGTCATCAAAGAACTACAATCTCTGTTCAATGGCGAATACGGCGTCATCCTGAAAGACGGAACACAGCTTCAATCAAGCCGGCGCTATCGCAAAAACCTCGACGCGCTGTTGAAAGTCTAAAACCGTTTTTCTCACTGCGGCATCCACATCTCACAGCTTATAGACCGTTCATCACAAGCTGGTTGTCGCCGATCAGGCAAGGTCGATAGTTTCTGCGCAAAGGAGAAAGCGAATGAGAAAATCAGCATTGATACTATTGGCGATTCTTGTTGGGTGCGCGGCCGAAGTTCGAGCCCAGTCAACGAGCGGTTCAGAAGCCGATCGAACTGCGATTAAACAAACGGCGCTCGATTACATTGAAGGATGGTACGAAGGCGACGCGGAGCGGATGGAGCGTGCGCTACATCCTGAATTGGCGAAACGGATCGTGCGCACAAATCCGCAGGGCCAAAGCCGTTTGGACCAGATGAGCGCAATGTCACTGGTCATGGGTACGCGTCGTGGCGGAGGCAAGCAAACGCCGAAGGAGAAACAACAGAAAGACGTCACCGTTCTGGATGTTTTCGAAAACGCTGCGAGCGCAAAGATCATCGCTTCTGATTGGATCGACTACTTGCACCTCGCCCGCTCGAACGGCCGCTGGGTTATTGTCAACGTGCTTTGGGAATTGAAGCCACAGCCCAAATAGGACCGCGTGGCATAACTGTTGCTCAATGTCTTACCTCGTTGGCCCCCGAGTAAAAGCTAACGGAGTAGGAGCATTGATAATGTATCGAAATCGCGTTTTACGAACGTTATTGGTTCTGCTGTTAATGTTTTCATTCGCGTTGTCAGTTCCGGTTGCGAGCGGTCAACGCAGGCGTTATCGAAACCCTGAAGCGGGAAAAAAGAAGGCTGCGAAGCGCATCGGGATTGGTACAGCGATAGGTGCGGGAGCTGGTGCGTTGATTGGCGGAAGGAAAGGCGCACTCATCGGCGCGGGCGTAGGTGCAGGTTCCGGCACGGTCTATCACTACCACAAGAAGCGCAAATGGCGGCATCGTCATCGTAGATATTAAAGCGCTCTCAAACTATCTAGCCTCAAAAAGGCACAAAAGGCTCAAAGAGATTTTCACCTTTGTGCCTTTTGTGGCTACAGAAAGCGATCCGTGCCAGAGACGCCAGTTGATGCCGCGGTGTAGAATGTCACTCAGAAATCATGAAGGTGAACATGCGACACACGTGCGGATTGCTGAGTATTGCATTCTCCTTGATGCTGACGATCGTCGCTTGTGCCGGCAACGCACCGGCGCAGGATGATTGGACCGAGCCGTTTCCGGCATTCCGAATTACAGGAAATCTCTACTACGTCGGCAGCAAAGGATTGGCCAATTATCTCATCACGACCCCGCAAGGGCACATTCTCATCAACAGCGATACCGAAGCGAACGTTCCTTTGCTTCGAGCCAGTGTTGAATCATTAGGCTTTAAGTTCACCGACATCAAGATTCTTCTTATCAGCCATGCGCACTGGGACCATAACGGTGCGAGCGACACGATCAAGAAACTCACCGGCGCGAAATACATGGTGATGGAAGAAGATGTTTCTGTCGTTGAGTCGGGCGGCAAGACTGACTTTCAATACTCCAACGATCCAACCACTCTTTACACGCCGACAAAAGTCGATCGCGTACTCCACGACGGCGATGAAGTGAAACTCGGAGATGCTGTTCTCACTGCGCGTCTGACGCCAGGGCACACGAAGGGCTGCACCACCTGGACTATGAAAGTGAAAGAAGACTCGAAGACACGCGACGTGGTGATCATCGGCAGTCCAAACGTAAATCCCGGATATAAACTTGTAGACAACAGGCTGTATCCCGGAATCGCAGCAGACTTCGAGAAGACGTTTCGAGTCTTGAAATCATTGCCCTGCGATTACTTCCTCGGCGCTCACGGCAGTTATTTCGACATGGAAACGAAATACAAGAAGTTCAAAGCCGGCGACTCAACTGCGTTCATAGATCCGCAGGGCTACAAGGACTACGTGACCGAGCGCGAGCAAGCGTTTCGACAAGAGTTAGCTAAGCAGAAGAACTCTACTCAGTAGACTCAACAATTCAACAGGCTTTGCAGTCGAAGATGCCACGGGCTTGCCCCGTGGAATTTCACGTTGCTGCTACACCGAATACAAACCAGGGTCTACAGATGCCACGGGCTTGCCCCGTGGAGTATCACGTTTGCTGCTATTTAGCTGAGAACGTGAACGCTCCACGGGACAAGCCCGTGGCATCTTCCGAGCTTGTGCAAGATTGGGTCAAGCAGCAGTCTCCTTAACCACTTCACTTGCTCTCTTATCGTTCCGCAGCGCTACAAACTCCGAGTGGCGCAGATGATTCCCTTCGGTCCAGTCAGTGAACTCGATTTGCGCTACAAGCTTTGGGCGAAGCCACTGGATCTTCTTCATCACCTCGGCCGTGACTGCCTCGCCGCGCCGGGCACTCGCACGCTCGGGAAGATTCGCAAACGGACATTCCGAGGTTCGGAGTCCGGCGAACTTCTCAGCCACCTGGCGTCGCAACAACGGCGTAAAGCCATTCCTGATCTTCGCGATGAAGATCAGTTCTTTACCTTCGTAATACCCAACAAGCAAATACTCGAATCCATTCGTGCCCGGCTTATAGCCGCCAATCACAAGCTCCTGACCTTTTTTAGTTTTGTACTTGGCCCACGCGCCACTGCGCTCGCCGCTTTCGTACCTGCTGTCCGCACGTTTGGCGACTACGCCTTCGAGACCCGCTTTTCGCGCTGCTGCCACAAGAGACCGTGGCGACGTATGCAGGATCTCAGAGACACGCACCGGATCGCGCATGCCTTTCAACGCGTGTTCCTCCAACAACCTTCGCCGTTCAACGAGCGGCAGCTTGCGCACGTCTTTCTTCCGAAACGCGATTAGATCAAACACGTAGAAGAAGAGCGCCTCCGGTCTGAAGCGCGAGTGCTGCAACGCTGAAAACGACGGCTTTCCCTGATCGTCCAACACTACTAACTCGCCGTCGATCATCGTATCGTTCGGAAGAAACGAAAATGCGCGCACAATCGTTGGAAACGGCGCATTCAAATTATTTCCGCGGCGCGAAAATAGAGTTGTGACGCCACGCGTCTTCAACACCAACGCACGATAACCATCAAGCTTAACTTCGTAGAGCCAATCGTTGCCGGACGGCAGTTGCGCAACCAGGCGCGCGAGCATCGGCGGTATAAAATCGAGTCGAGCGGTTGGGAGTTCTCGTAAGTTCATCGATTACTCTGCCAAACAGCATCAGCAGCAGACGCGATCTGCGCCATCGTGCGTTTTGTCAGGACTGACTGGTCGTCACGCGCTTTCGAAACTACCCGCGTATTGCCGCCGGTCTTGATCAGATGCCACTTATCTCTCTTATCGGTCTCATCATTCGCAACCGCAAAACGGGTCATGGTCCATTCGCCCTTCAACTTCGCGCCGTTCAGATAAAATCGCAGGAACCCTTTGTAGTAGTTTCCTTCGATCAACTCGTATGTGCCGAGATCCCACACCATCACAGTGCCCCCGCCATACTGACCCTTCGGGATGATGCCTTCGAAATCGAGGTAATCAATCGGATGGTCCTCCGTCGGCATCGCGAGGCGTCGTTCGTCTTCCTTGAAAGGCGGTCCTTTAGGAATGGACCACGACTTGAGAACGTCGTGCATCTCCAGACGAAAGTCGTAATGCAAGTGACTCGCGGCATGCTTCTGAATAACAAACCGGCGCCGGCTTCCCTGCCGGCTGCTTCGTGCCGCAGCCGGTTTCGGCTCCGCAGTCTTTTGGAAATCTCGCTTCTCTGCATACGTTTTCAATGCCGAACTGCCACGCTGCGATCGCTGTGCACGTTGCTGCTTGAAATAGCGTCGCAGTTCACCCGAAAACTTTTGTACTTTCGTGAGTATGGGCTTGAACAGATCGCCGGCGACTTCAACACGTTCGATTGCTTCCTCAGGCGTGAAGAAAAGCGCCTCGGCGTCGTTGCCCTTGAGCGCGCCGGAAATCTCCTCCCACGTAACAGGCAGCGAAACATACGGACGGTGAGTTTTGCCGCGTAGCGAATAGACGCTCACCGTTGTTTTGTATTCAGCGTTCTGACTCCAATCGATAAAAACCTTTTTCGTACGCAATCGCTTCGGCATCTGCCAAACGATCTGCTGCGGTTCTTGTTGGGCTAACAGTTTGGCGATTCCCTCTGCGAACGGTTGCGTCTCCTCGTAAGTGACTGCGGAATTGAGCGGCACATACAGCTGAAGCCCTTTCGATCCCGAGACCTTAACGTACGACTCCAGTCCGAGACCCTGCAGCACTTCGCGCAACATCAGAGCCACGCGCGCGGAATCTAAAATGTTCGCGCCTTCGCCTGGATCGCAATCAAAAACGACAGCGGTGGGACGATTGATTCGCGCGGCCATGTGCAGGAATGGATGTATTTCGAGCGTTGCGAGATTAGCCACCCAAACGAGTGTGGGAAGATCGTTAATAAGAATGTATTGAATATCAGGACCAGGTGTTTCGCGGCGAGGCACGGGCACAGTCTTGACCCATTCGGGTGTGAATGCGGGCGCATCCTTTTCATAGAACGCTTCGCCGAAAACTCCTTCGGGAAAACGTTTGAGCGTAACGGGGCGATTTTTTAAGTGTGGGAGGATGTATTTAGAAACTTTGATGTAGTAGTCGATTACCTTCGCCTTGGTGAACTTGCTGCCAGGGTACAGTAGTTTATCAAGATTCGAGACTTCGATACGCCTGCGGCCAATCGTTACTTGTTCGGTCTTTCGCGCCATGCAGTTAGTCCGCGTAGGACTTCGCTACAGAATTGGATCTACGAATGACAGCCAAGCGAAACTTAGGCCAAGGCGATGAAGTAGCGGCAGGTGGGATGGGGAGAGTTCGTGACTGGCCCGCTCGTTATCGAGTTTACACACCTCGACCGGTCTTTTGTTGCAGCTCTTCAATCCGCTTTGACGCTTCAGCTTTTGTCAGGTTCAGATCAACCTCCTCACCTGCTTCATCTGCCAACGTTTGAAGATACGAGCGCTGCGCACCAGTCATATCTTCGTCGCCTGTTTTCCACTCGTCCGGATCTTTGATCATGTTTGATTGCTGATCTTCGTTCGTACTGAACTTACTCATCTGCCTGAAACCTCCGAATTTTGAACGCTTCCGCTCACTATGGTCGCGACCCGACGTTACGAAACTGTTTCATAAGTGCAACATAATCTCGACCATAGGCCGCGATTCTTTAAGATAGTGATGGCGCAGCTTTGCCCCAAAAGTCAAAGACTTTTGTTGGATACAGTCAGTACCACCTGCGATAGCGGGTGGGTAAATTGTTAGGATTCAAAATCAATAGGAATTTCGCATACTGATCATCTACCCACCCGCTATCGCAGGTGGTACTGACTGTATCCAATATCGATTTCTGACTTTTGAAGGCAAAGCTTGATGGCGCTGCGAAATCGTTTAAGATATACAACCGTGATACGTAAACGGATCGCAATTTCAGTCGTCCTTCTCATCGTTTGTTATTTGCTATACACGCGGGCCGAGCGTGTGCAACGCAGCTCCGAGACCTTCGAGGTGGTAACCAGGATTGACGCTGGGTCTAATCGAACTATCACGATTCTGGCCGGCACCGAGCCTTTTGAAATACCTGCTTACTACTATGAAATCGATGAGGGTTCTCAGAAAATCGTGCGGACCTGTTTCCTTCGCTGTTGTCTCGGAAACTCGTTTCGATTAGTGACTTCCAGGGATCGGTCAGTTGTCGGCCTCGCCTGGAATGGTGAACCAGATGTGTTGTTGTTTGCCTACGATTTCAACGCCCCGCACGGCTATAGAACGCCCGGCGACGAACTTTCCTGCGAACGCGCCATAGAAGGAGCACCAACAGCCAGAGACAAGTTGCAAGCAGAAAACCCGCAACTCCACCTCAGGCTCCCATAAGCGCCTTTCCTCACCTTCAGATGTAGCCACAAAAAGGCACAAAAAGCACAAATGACTGTGACATCACGCTACTATTCAAGAGCGTTCAATGAATAGAGAGACATCAATCGGGCGCATGCTGACGCTCGACGCTATGCGCGGCGGGGCTGCGCTGGCGGTGGTGACGTATCACGCGCTCGGCGTGGCGCCGCGGACTGCATTGAGCGGTTGGGAAGCATGGTTGCCGCAGATCGCCAGCTACATCGTTCATTTCGCGTTTGCCGGGATCTATCTCTTCTTTGTGATCTCCGGGTTTTGTATTCACCTGTTTTGGGCCAAGGGCCGCGCAGCCGGTGTCCAGGAACCCACGATTAACTTCTTCACGTTCTGGAAACGACGCGTCCGCCGTTTGTACCCGCCCTACTTCGCTGCGCTCGCGCTGTATCTTTGTTACCTCGCTTACAAAACTCCCGTACACGTCACGGGCGCTTACGTGTGGGACGTCCTGCTTCACGTGTTCATGCTACACAACCTCGACCTTCACACAACCTACACGATCAACGGAGCGTTCTGGACGCTTGCGATCGAAGAACAGTTGTATCTCGCTTATTTCCTGTTGCTCTTCCTGCGCATTCGTTTCGGCTGGACCAAAACGCTGCTGTTGTGTTTTTCCGCGCGCATCGTTTGGGTAATCATGGGCCACGTGTTGAGCGCATCGCTCGGCATCCACATTCCGATCACCGAAGCCGCCGCTACGAACTGGTTTATCTGGGCGTTAGGAGCGTTGAGCGTCGAGGCAGCATTAGGAATAACAAAACTTCCGGCATGGTGCTTCAAGCTTTCAGCGGCAGGTTTGGCTCTGGGCTGCGCGATGGCACTGGCGCAGTTCCTACCGTTCGTGGATCACAAGGGTTGGATACATGATATTGGTTGGATCGTAATGCACCCGGCATGGGGTGTCGGATTCTTCATACTTGTTAACTACGCGGTCGCGGCAGAACAGCGTTGGCGGCTGCGATCGTCCCCTGTACCGCGACTGATCCCGATGCTCGCATCGGTTGGTCTAATCTCCTACTCACTTTATCTGACGCATTCGTTTGTAATCATGCACTGGTACTGGTTCGGCTTCACGAGATTTCACATCCTCACTATCGCAGTACTCATAATGACGCCGTTGTCCGTCGTGTTTGCATGGCTGTTCTTCCGTATTTGTGAACGGCCGTTTATGACGTCTACTGCGGCGAGAACCGCGCGCGCCAAATCAGTAAACACTGCCCTGGCTCGTGAGGTGGCCTAATAATAACGTCTGGTGAGTAACGCGATAATCGCCACAAACAACGCGGAGCCAATTATGGACCACACGATCGGGAAGCTCGTCGTGCCGATCTGTATGGCAAATAGTTCCGGAAGGCCCAATGTCCGCGCCAGCCACATACCAATGACGGCGCCTACAAAACCAAGCGCTATCGACACCAGACACCCGCCGCGCGAAAAACCCGTGATCGCCTGCCCAAGCGCTCCACAAATCCCGGCGACCAACAGCAGGATCAAAAGATCGAATAACGTCATACAGCCCTCCTTAACCGATCTTCCGCAAGCCGATCGGCAGCCTCGTTTGTCGTAATGCCTTGTGCGTGCGCGCTTTCGAAAATACTCAGCATCGTGTCGTAGATGCCATCTACCTTTCTCAATGCGTGCTCCGCTTCCCAACCGAGAAGCTCGATACAACCGTTCAGTACGCCGCCTGCATTCGCGACGTAGTCAGGAGCGTAAAGAATGTTTCTTTCCCTGAGCATCGCTCCATGTCGCTCCTCGGCAAGTTGGTTGTTGGCTGCACCCGCAACGATTTGGACTTCCAGTTCCGGAATCGTTGCATCATTGATAACACCGCCGAGGGCACACGGCGCAAAGATCTCTGCAGCCGCACTAAAAATTTCGCCTGGTTCGACTTCCTTTGCGCCAAACTCATCAACAACACGCTCGACGCTGTCGCGATCAACATCAGTGACGATCAGTTTAGCTCCTGATTCGTGCAGGAACTTCGCTAAATTGTATCCAACGTGTCCGCAGCCCTGGATCGCAACCGTCACTCCCGACAGATCGTCGCTGTTCCAACGGAATTTGCTTGACGCTTGAATCGCGCGAAACACACCACGCGCAGTAAACGGTGAAGGATCACCTGAGCCGCTGAGAAGGCCGGCAACATATCGTGTTTCGAGACGGACGATCTCCATGTCTGCCGGACTTGTTCCAACATCTTCCGCCGTGATGTAACGTCCTTTCAGCGTGTCAACAAAGCGTCCGTGCGCACGCAGAAGTGCTTCGCGATTCGCTGTCTTACCGTTGCTGATGATGATCGACTTGCCGCCGCCAAGCGGCAATCCGGGCAGTGCGTTCTTGTAAGTCATGCCTTGCGAGAGACGTAAGGCGTCAGTCAGTGCTTCTTCTTCGGTGTCGTAGTGCCAGAAGCGTGTTCCGCCCACGGCTGGACCAAGCGCTGTGCTGTGGATCGCGATGATGCCGTGGTAACCACTTGCCGCATCGCGTGCGATCAGAACTTGTTCGTGATCAGTGTTTGTGATTTTTTCCGTGATTTCCATATGCTTGAATGATTTTGATCCAGTAACGTACGTTAAAAAGGCTGGAGTTGTTGCAGCTAACTTGGACCGGTTGCGGTACTGACCCCGTCCACGAGTAAACTTTAGAAGTGGAACACTTCGACGTGATAATTGTTGGCGCCGGGTTGTCGGGTGTTGGCGGAGCTTGCCATCTGAAGATGGAGTGTCCGACGAAGAGTTTCGCCATACTCGAAGGGCGCGAAAAAATGGGCGGCACCTGGGACCTCTTTCGCTACCCGGGCGTGCGCTCCGATTCCGACATGTACACGCTCGGTTATCGATTCCGGCCCTGGCGTGACAACAAAGCGATGGCCGACGGGCCGGCGATTCTCAGTTACATTCGTGAGACAGCAACCGAGTACGACATTAACAAGTCGATCCGCTACAACCATCGTGTGCGGCGTGCCTCATGGTCGTCGCCCGATGCGCGCTGGACCATTGAGGCTGAAACCGGAAACGGAGTGGTCCAACTCACCTGCAACTTCCTTTACCTCTGCACCGGCTACTACGATTACGAAAACGGCTACACACCGGAGTGGCCCGGCGTCGCGCGATTCCGCGGGACGATCGTCCACCCGCAGAAGTGGCCCGACGATCTCGACTACGCAGGCAAGCGCGTTGTCGTAATTGGTAGCGGAGCTACGGCTGTTACGCTCGTTCCCGCGATGGCCGAGCATGCGGCGCACGTCACGATGCTTCAACGTTCGCCCAGCTATATCGTCTCGCGGCCCGCTGAGGACAGGCTGGCAAACTTGCTGCGTCGATTTCTACCCGATCACACGGTGTATGCATTGACGCGCTGGAAGAACGTTCTCGCCGGCACGTTCTTCTACAACCTTGCACGCAAACGGCCCAAAGTTTTTAAGTGGATGGTGGCGCGCGGCGTGCGCCGTCAACTCGGGAAGAAATACGAGTCGAAGCATTTCACGCCGCCTTACAACCCCTGGGATCAGCGCCTGTGTCTCGTGCCGGATGCGGACCTCTTCCGCGCGATAACTGAAGGGCGCGTGTCTGTTGTGACCGACCAGATCGAAACGTTCACTGAAGACGGTCTGTTGCTTAAGTCAGGCGAGCATCTCGACGCTGACATCATTGTCACAGCCACGGGACTCGTGTTGAAGTTGTTCAGTGGGATGCAACTTGTGGTGGACAGCGCGCCGGTAGAGTTGCCGCGAACACTCGTTTACAAAGGAATGATGTTTAGCGAGGTACCTAATTTTGCCTACGCTGTTGGCTACACAAACGCGTCGTGGACATTGAAATGTGATCTCACCGCCGAATATGTTTGCAGGCTTCTGAACCACATGGACCAACACGGGTTTAACGTCTGCACGCCGCGCGTGAACGGTACCGATATCGAAACGGAGCCTGTCATCGACTTCAACTCCGGTTACGTTCTGCGTGGGCTGGACAAGTTGCCGCGTCAGGGATCGCAGACGCCCTGGCGTCTGCACCAGAATTACGTGAAGGACCTCCGGATGATGCGTTACGGCCGCGTGGAAGACGGCACGATGGAGTTTAAGAAGGTGATTGCCGGTGGCTGAGCGCATGAGTCTCGCAGGTCGAACGGCTGTCGTCACGGGTGCTGCAGCCGGGATCGGGCGTGCGATCGCGGTGTCGCTCGCGCGGCGCGGGTGCCATCTCGCACTTGCCGACATCGACGAGGTTGGAATGGCAGGTACGTCGGAGTTGACGCGAGAGTTTGATGTTCGCGTGTCTCGACATCGACTGGACGTCGCCGATCGCGTCGCAGTAGCGGCGTTTCCGGATATCGTAGCGGCCGAGCATTCCGGTGTGGACGTGCTGGTCAACAACGCAGGTGTTGCGGTGGGAGGAACGTTCGAGCAAGTCGCTGACGAAGACTTCGAATGGCTGTTCGAGATCAACTTTTGGGGTGTGGTGCGCATGACGCGCGCCTTCCTGCCGCTGTTGCGCGCGAGTGACGACGCGCGCGTCGTGAACCTCTCGAGCGTGTACGGCCTGATTGCGCCTCCTGAGCAGGCAGCGTATGCAGCGAGCAAATTTGCGGTGCGCGGATTCTCCGAGGCGCTGCGTCACGAACTCGAAGGCTCGCGAATCGGCGTGAGCGTGGTCCATCCCGGCGGAATCAACACGTCCATCGCAGAGAAAGCACGCGTACCGGCGGGCGTCAGTGAAGAAGAGATCGCTCAACGCCGCGCGAGATATCGGAAGCTGTTGCGCCTGCCACCCGAAGTCGCCGGCGAGACGATCGTGCGCGGCATCGAGCGACGGCAGTCACGCATCCTTATCGGCTCAGACGCGAAGACAATATCTTTAATTGCACGTTTGTTTCCGGTATCGTATTGGAAGTTATTGATGCGCCGCGCCGGTCCTCAGTAGCAGGCGGCGGGGATACCCTATGAGATTGATACAACTACTCGGTGCGGTCGTCATCGTTTATGGCTTGAGTTACATAATGTATGGACTCCAGCAGCTCTTCGGGATGGCAGGTTATCGCGCCGACATGTACGTGATCGAACTCAATCTGTCCATCGGTGTGATCACGTTTGTAATCGGAATTGGTTTGATACTCGCGAAAGAGTGGGCGCGGATTGCCTGTCTAGCTGCGGTAACGGTGCTGCTCGCGGAACACTTATTTTTCCTGGCGGTGACGTTTATGGGTGGAATGAATCCCACCATGCAGATACTGAACGTCATCATCATAACTCTACTCTTCCTGATCGCATGGTCCAAGTTAACCAGATCGGCTGTTAAGCAGTATTTCCGGTAGCGTTGTCAGGTTGGAGCTGAATTAGTTCCGTTAACGGAAGGGCGGCCACGGAGTGCCGCCCCTACAATAACGCCCGTTGATCGAACTAAGTCGCGAGTGCCTTTTCAGCTTTACGCCGGACCAGTGCGTAGTTCAATTGCGGTAGTGAATTGAACCTGGCGGCGCGTCGATAATTGTCTTTCGCTTTCGTAGCGTCGCCCTTTCCTTGATATGCCCAACCAAGAAGATAGAGCACATCCGGGTTTTGTTGATTGGCCTGGCCCAACTCCGCGATCGCGACTTCGTAGTTCTTTTCCTCTAGCGCGATCCGGCCGGCGAGTTCGTGGGCCTGCTTTAGTTGGTTCGCGTTCTTTGCGGCTTCGACACCCTTGCGGAAAGTTTCAGTCTCGCTCTTTGCAGTAGCGAGATCTTTCTTAGCTATCGCTACACGTGCGAGGTTGTAATGTTGAAAACGCGCTGCATTGTCTTTCACCGCTTGCGATAGACCAGAGTCAGTTATGGTCCTCAACGCCTGTTCGAACGCCTTACGCGCATCGTCATACTTGCCCATCTCGAGCAGGATGTTGCCTTTCAACTGTAAGTCGCCGTTCATCGCAGCTGCGTCGTTGTTCTTCTCGGCGACAGCGTATTGCTTCGCGACTTCAGCGAGCGCCTGATCAAACTTCCCTGCATCAAGCGCGACAGCCATCTGTCCAAACAACGCGGTACGTCGCTCACCGTCAGTGCGAGCTTTTTGAGTCATCTTTTGCAACTCCGCCTGCGCTTCGCTCGCGTTCCCTTTGTAAGTCAGAGCAGCGGCGATTCCGAAATGGGAGTTGATGAAGTTTGGCTCGATCGCGAGAGCTTTGTTGTACTGCGTGATGGCTTCGTCGAACCTTCCCATCTTCAAAAGCAACTCGGCGTACGAGTCGTAAGGGTTCGGGTCGTTGGGAATCAGTTCGATGTATTTCTTGAACGCGTTTTCAGCGTCGCTGTAAGCTTCGTTTTGTCGATACGCGTAACCGAGGATGTTGAACGCCGTGGAATAGTCGGGCGCGAGTTCCGTGGCTTTTTTGTAATGAGAGATGGCCTGCGCGACATCCTGCTGACCAAAGTAATAGCCGCCGAGAGTGAAGTGAGCCCGTTCATCATTCGGATAAGCAGCGACGAGCTTGTCGAGAATCTCTTTCTGCTTTGTCGGATCCGCATTGGCTCCTGCTTCGGCTGCCTGGATCAACATGCGTTCGCCGTCCGAAGCTTTGTCGGCCAGGGCCACTGCCTTTTTCAAGTGCTCGAAAAACTCTTTGGCAGTCGGTGAAGCCTGGGCGCGATTGAGTTCGGCAAGCGCGAAGTTCGGGTCGAGAGAAATCGCTTTGTCGTAGTGCGCCAGCGAATCAGTGATGCGAAGTTTTTCAGAAAGATCGCGGCCGGCAAGAAACTCTTTGCGCGCCTCATCGGACGAGGTCGTCACCGGAATCTTGCCGTCCTTGGCGGTCTTGTCGGCTGATGCCGCGCTGGTCCTGTTTGCCTCGGTTTGGCAACTGCAAAGAACCAGGGCAACGACAAATAGCGCCAGAAGAAATGAAATAGATCGATAGTGTCGCATGGGTAGTTGCGCTCCTTTGAGTAGATGTGGCGCGCGAGGATAGGCCGGTTGGGCAGTGCACCCAACGGTTTTGTGATGAAGAGGCTTTTGCGGCGGTGAGTGGGATGTTACGCGACTTGAAAGCCGAATTGTTAAATCCACAGATTACGCAGATTACTTTTTGCCGTTCTGCCGTTTGGATTGTCCAATGAGAGTGATAGCCTGCCGGACCTGTGAGGCATGCCACTCCGCAGCCCGCAAATGGTGTTCAGCCAGCCTGAGATCCTGCGCCTTGATACACTTCACCGCATTCGCGATATTGCGAGTCACATCGTTAATCGATCTGTAGGCCGAGCGCAGTTGTTCCAATTCGCTTGCTGCTCGGGGGGCAAAGCCGATGGACGACATACCCGAACGTAACGCGACGATTTTCGGTTGGCAATCATTATTAAATTTTTGTTGCGTTGTACGGCTTTCACCTGCGGATCACAAACTCACGGAGGAGGTTTAATCCGAATCCCATGAGGAGCGTTGTGGTTCCACTGCCCAGGCCATCTTTGTAAGTATAGCGATCCGGGTACCACGTTTCTCTCGACACGATGGCGGCTGTATAAGCGCCGGCGAAACGTGGTACTGAGACCACGCGGTCACCACTTCTCGTACGCGAGGTTACGTTCTGAATGAGGGCGTCTTTGAAGCGCGGGCCGAAGCCTTTCAGTTTGCTTCGTTGGAAACCTGTATCGAGGCCCATGGCTGAATCCAAACCATATTCCACCGTCTGGTGAATTGCATTCTGGCCCAACGCGGAAGCGAAGCGTTTGCCATAGCCTTCGGCACCCTGTCCCCACTCCTCCGGCGAATCACGCCATTGCTGGATACCCGCTGCCGCAGCCGTGCGCGCCAACCGGAATGGTCCAATTGTGCTGCTGACGTAACTTTTGAATCGTTCACGCGAACTCGGAAAAACGTAATCCTTACTGGTTGTCTGATTAGTTGTTGTTGCTCGATCTTTGCTCTGGTCGTTCTTCACATCCTGACTATTTACCGAAAGCGCCGCCACCGCCGAGACCACTAAAATCCCTATTGTTCGGTAGATTCGTCCCATATTTAAATCCCCCGCGTTTTGTATAAGGGCGAATTGACACGATATTGCGGCTTAATCATCACTATTCTCTCGCCTACGGTTTGTCCGTGACGATTAGTTCTTTCACGCGGGTACCGTCGCTCCAGAGGCCCATGAAGCGCTGTTGAGGTGTGTTGCCGAGGGCGTATTGGCGGTTGTTGCCGGTGAAGGCGGCGTCACAGAGGGCGTCGAATAGCTTCCAGGTGCCGTAGTAATCGAGGGCGTTGATCATCATCGTCTCGGGACGCACGCGTCGTTTTACCTGTGGCGCGTCCCCAATCGGATCCGAAGTGCCGGCCGGAGCGCCGCTCAGGCCTTCACCACTGTCATAACTCTTATCCAACGCCGTCGGTGCGCGATGGCTCGCGAGCAGCGCCGGTGTTCCGTGTGTGTCGGAGACAAGTGTGATGAAGTCTTTGTTTGCGGCTGAAATGCGCGTCGATTCATAATAAATTCGCTTCGCATCCGTATCGCGAACGAGCGAATCCTGATCGCCCGCAAGCGCGAGCAAGAGTGTGTCGGCGGGGATTTTCTTCAAATCGGCGAGGGCGAAGTTTATCGGCGACTCGGTAATGCCAGGTTCGACAGACATCACCGCCCGCACGCGCGGCAGTTTCGACTCGACAGCCAATGCCGCCAAGTTCGCCGCGAGCAAGCCACCCATCGAATGTCCTACTGCTGCAAACTTATTCAACTCAGGGCTGACGTGCCCCTTCTCAGTTTGCAAACGACCCAGAGCATCTTTAACCGCTGCAAGCGTATTAGGCGTGAAGTCTTTGAGCGGAGTTAACAATGACGCCTGGTAGCGCGGATAGATCACGATGTTGCCACGCTTCACCAAGTGATCGATCCAGGCGCCGTAGTAGAGCGGATTCATGCCGCCCCAGCCGTGCAGCAACACGATCACGGGCGCGGTGCGTGGCCTGGGCGAGTCAGGTTCAAAAATCCAATACTCCTGCCCGCCCATGCCGTAACGATTTCTGGTTACGCTTGTATGCGAATACTGACTGCCGCCTGGACCACTCGACGGCTGCAACGGTGGCGTAACACCCTGCGAAAAGCCGATCGTCAGAGAGAGTAGCACGAGCGTTAAACTAAAAATTGCCCGCACAAAAATCCTCCAATAACTATTTTACTGCGACTACCTCTAGATACTCCGCATCGACGACCGTCGTTCCATCCGAGCCTTGATTATTTGCAGCCCAAAGCTCCTCGAGGTCCTTTCGCAAAGCCGCCTGCGCGTTTTCATCAAGCGCGCCAAACGCCTTCTGCGTGGGTCCATAATAGCTCCGAAAATGCTCGACAACCTCAGCAGGAGAGAAAGGAAACTCCCAACGGATATTTTGAAGCTTCGTCTCCACCTTCGAGATGCCCTCGCCGAAGCGCTCACGAACAGTTTCCTCCACGCCCCAAAGCACCGGCGACGCCATGCCCGGCGGCAGTGGAAAATGCTTTGCCGTAGTCTTAAACATCCTTCCGATAAAGCCGGTCGGCGTCCAGTTTGCCATCGCGATGAAACCACCAGGACGACAAACCCGCTTCAGTTCCGCTGCCACTAACTCCGGCCGCGGCGCAAACATCGCCCCAAACATCGTCACCACCGCATCAAAACTCGCGTCACCATAGGGCAAAGCCTCCGTATCGCCTTCGTCAAACTGCACGTTCAGTCCCTCGCGCCTGGCGTTTTCACGCGCCTGCTCCACCAGGTTCGGCGCGATGTCCACTCCGGTCACAGTCGCGCCGGTCCTAGCCGCCGGCAGTGCAAGATTGCCGGTGCCGCATGCGACGTCGAGAACCTTCATTCCGGGCTTGAGATCCAGCCTCTTGATAAAGTGCTCAGCCTGGTCCGTGTAAAATCTTGCGATCTGTCCAAAATCACCGGCAATCCAGGTCGCTCGCAGTTTAGTCTTGAGAGCGGCCAGTTCAGAAGTTGCTCCACTTTCCATCCTTAACCCCTTTCCTTCGAGACACTATGAATTCGTCGTTTATTGTATCTACGTTGTATCCCCCAATTAGCCACGCTTTGGCACAGCTCATGCGATAAGCGTTGAGTCCGCGTATTTTGCGTAACAAAAGAATTCAGCAACGCAGAAACGTCCCTGTAACGTCCTAGTAAATGACAGGTTTCCTGTATGTTAACGCGTATTAAATGGCTTCTTTGTACCTCGCTGGTATGTGTTGCCGCAAACGCGGCCTGGGCCCAGTCGTCGCTCTCCGAGTTTCAAAAGGCGCTACACGAAAAAGCGGCTTTCGAGGAAAAAGACTTCGCGGCGCTACAGCTCAACCAACCAGTTGTCCGGCTGGCGCCCACATCCGATAAACGGGAGATCGCGGTCTCCGGTCTGGTAAACATTCGCGCCGGCGCGGAAGAGTTTCTGCGCTCATATCGCGAAAGCATGACGCGCAAGACCAACCCGGCGGTTCTCGAGATCGGCAGTTTCGGCAGTCAACCCAGCGTTAACGACCTCGACAGTCTCACGCTTGACACTGGCGACATCGAAGATCTGAAAGACTGCATCGTCGGCGACTGCCAGCTGAAACTCTCGGCGTCGATGATCGAGCGCTTTCGTAAAGAGATCGACTGGAACGCAGCCAACTACCAGCTCGCCGCAACCAATCTTTTCAAACAGATGCTCCTCGAATACGTGCGCGACTATCGTACACGCGGCGAAGCGGCGCTGATCGAATATAACGACAAGCGAGACGAGGTCAGCCTGGCCGCCGAACAACGCGCACTCAACGCGGCTTCGAGTTACATCAACGATCTTCTGGCCCAGGCAAAGTCAAACTTGCAACTCGCGGAAGACAGTATCGTCTGGTCCAAGATCAAGTTTGGACTCAAACCCGTGATCGCCATCAATCACGTGCGGATCTACCGGCGCAACAGCGACGCCGGGCCACAGGTCCTGATCGCGTCGAACCAGATTTACGCAAACCACTATTTCAACGCTTCGCAGGCGTTGACTGCGTTCGTGAATATTCCCGGCGAGAATCAAGGCGCTTACCTGGTTTCTGAAAATCGTTCTCGTGCTGACGGGCTCGAAGGTCCGTTTGGAAAACTCAAACGTGGCGTGGTTGAGAAAAAGGCGCTCGAAGGTTTGAAAGGGATTCTGGAACACTCGCAGGCGAGTCTTGATGGATCAGCTTTAACAGCAAGCACCGACGACTTTGCTTCGTACCAGTCGTATGGCTGGGGCCACAGACTTTTCGGCGGTATTCGTCCATTGTTGTGGCTGCTTGTGCTGTCAGCATTGATTGCGTTTTTGGTGCTTGGGAAGCGGCGAGTTGACAACCTGGCTGCATCCAAGGCAAAGGCACTGAAACCGGAAAGCGCGAAGGGTTAAGTTCATTCTTCATAGGAGGGAGAAATGATCAGGAAACACTTTATTGCATGGATTGTGGCTGGAGTCATAATTGGCGGCCTGTTGTCGTATGTGGCCGCGCAGCACACCGGACATACGGTTGAGTTGAAGAATGGAAGTGGTGAGTCGGTGGGCACTGCTACGATATCCGAGTCGGGCAAAGGAGTCAGGATCAAACTCGATCTGAAGAACCTGCCACCGGGCGAGCATGCGATCCATGTTCACCAAACGGCGAAGTGTGAAGGTCCAACATTCGAAACCGCGGGAGCGCACTTCAATCCCGACGGCAAGATGCACGGCACGAAGAACCCGAAAGGACCACACGCCGGCGACATGAATAATTTCATGGTCAAGCCGGATGGCACTGCCAACATGACGATCACTGACGTGCGTGTGAACATGGGCGATGGCGCCAACTCGCTTTTCGCTAACGGCGGCACATCGCTGGTCATTCATGAGAAAGCGGATGACATGAAGACCGATCCGTCCGGAAACTCCGGCGCACGGATCGCTTGCGGCACAATCACTAAGTAACAGCTAGCCACAAAAAGGCGCAAAAGATCGAATTGATTCTTTTGCGCTTTTTGTGCCTTTTTGTGGCGTAACCCCTAAAAAATTTTCTTCAGCACGAAGTGCGTCGGCAGGTAAAGGACGAGCGGAAACGCGAGCATCAACAGAACGAGATATAACGGCGCCGGCATCCACTTCTGTGGTTCACCACCTGGTCCATAAACCCAGTTAACATTTTCCGACGGTTTCGTTAAGAAATACGAAACGGGCAGCACGACCCAGGCAAGTAGTGTTTGTGCGATGAGAGCACGCGTATCGTAACGCAATCTATAGAGCAGCCAGACAAGCACCAGCGGCAAGATAATGTGAAACAGAGATAGGGCGCGAATCGGTAGTGAGATCTTCGAGTCGAACATGTAGGCGCTGAGACCAATTACTGAAGACCCTGATATCAGCCCGATGATGAAATCAATTATCCAAACCGATTCGAGCACAAGGACAGACAGCGCCATCATGCTCGTAAGCAATGAACTCTCGAGCCAGAGCGCGGCGGCAGTCACAAACAAGGCGATGTCCGAGAACCAAAGAAAGTTACCTGGTCCATAGTGAATCCAGTAGACGGGAACGAGCACGCAGATGAAGAGCGTGTAGGCGATCTTGATCCAGAGACCGATTTGATCGGTGGGCAAGATAACTTCTCCTCTGCGCCCTCAGCGGCCCCTCTGTGTCCTCGCGTTAAAGATTAATAAAAACGCCGAGGACGCAGAGGGCCGCAGAGATGGCTGAGATTAACGGCGAGTGCCGACAATCGCGCGCAAATGACGCAGCCGCGTGTCCAGATCTTCAGGCGTTAGCGTTGCATACTTCGCAGGCAAGAGTCGCCGGCTGGAACTTTCAAACACCGCCAGTAGTTCCATGTACTCCAACAACTCCGCATCTCGACTCGGAAAATAATCAATCGCCGCCTGCTGAAAATGCCTTGCCAACACCGGCGCATCACTATCACTCTCACGCGCGGCTTCATCATTCGCCAGCAAAATCACGGCCTCGATATCGGCGTTGCTGTAGCCAATCAGCTTGCTCGAGAAACTATCGCGAATCGAAACGAGATCGACGTCAGTCTTGATCTTGTTCTTGCGCAACAGCGCCTTTGCCACGAGCTCGACTTCTTCCGCCGTCTGCACGTAAAGAAAAGGAATCTTGCGATCGAGACGCCCGGCACGCTTCAAGTCAACGTCGAGCTTGTCCGGACGATTCGTCATCACGAGAAACAGTATGCGGCCGCGATTCGACGTGTCAGACATAAACTCCTTAATTCGCGCAATGACGCGCGACGAAGTGCCACCGTCACCTTCACCATCCGTGTTGCCGAAAGCACGATCGCCTTCGTCGATGATCACCACTACCTGTCCGATCGCGCGAATCACGTTCAGAATCTTTTCGAGATTGCCTTCGGTCGCGCCCACCCACTTCGAACGGAAGTTCTTCAACTTGATCGTCGTCAAGCCACACTCTTTCGCGAACGCCTCGGCGACGAATGTCTTGCCGGTGCCCATTGGACCAGTAAACAGAATACCCATCGGCACACGGCTGGTCCGTCCTTCGCGAATACTCTCGGCGATGACTAGTAAGTCTTTCTTTACTTCTTCCATTCCGCCGACAACATCAAAGCCATGCGCCGGCTCAACAAACTCGACGAGGCCAAAACACTCGCGCTCGAGGATCTCGCGCTTTCGCTTCGCAATCAGCCGATCAGTCTCTTTGCGTGCGCGTTCGATCGGAGTCGGCAATGACGCATCCGGCGTGGGCATCGCAGCCGCCGGCGCAACCAGTTCCTTCACCTCTTCACGACTCAAATTACTCGTCAGCGCCGCGAGTTTGTGGGCACGACTCGACGCATCAATACCTCCACCCAAAAGCCCGGCAATGAACGACTCCCGATCCGCCAACTCTTCTTCAGCAGCAGGCTGTGGCGTGAGGATCGAAGCGATCTGGATCGACTTCAAACCAGCGGTAACACCCGCATAGCGTTCCGCGTCTTTCTCAGTGAGACGCGTGTCAGCCAAACCCGCTGCTTCCCTGCGCGTCTCGTAATCCGGCATCGGCACTTCGACAACCGCGACTTTCGGATTCGAGATCAACTTCGGCGCCAACTCGGTCAGGTTTTCCGAAATGAGCAATACGACGTTGTCGCCACGTTCGATCTCCGGCAGCGAAGACCAGCGATGCAGCGTGACGATGGCCGCGCGATCGGCTTCGCCCTGAAAATTTGGATCACCCGCCGGTCCAATCGCTTCCGCGTACTCCATGATGACGGCAGTCCGCGTCGCACCGATCAGCAGACGTTCAAGCGCCGCGAACACACGAGCCTTCTCGGTGGACAGCAGGAGATCCTCAAGCCCGGTCACGCCGTCGACGCGTTTCGTGAAACGCACACCAGTCGCGACGTTGTAAACGGCGATCGTGTCTTTGGAATCCTTGAGCAAAACGTCGGTCAGAAATTCCGTGAGCGCCATCATCCTGCTATTGGACAACACCACGTCATAAACGTTGCCGTGCAGCACAAACATCGACGCTTCGCCACGGAGATAACGACGCCGCAGATCTTCGGCCCACGCAGGAAGCAATCGCGCTTCGCTCATATGTTGAGATCCTTTAAGCCCAGTGGATTTAACAGCCGCTCAGTGTCGGCAGCCGTCTGTTTGATCGACTCAACGCCATCGAGTAATTCGTCAAGCTGGCCCGTCAACTCCTGCGGCGACTGCATCGTGACGATCTGATCCGCAATCA
>Ga0307414_10000400_pt1 | contig 23528 bp, 13 predicted proteins | sample DK1Ometagenome_FD_203804 | JGI IMG/M metagenome (GOLD analysis project Ga0307414, IMG submission 203804) | Maize rhizosphere microbial communities from greenhouse at UC Davis, California, United States - DK15-O-3 | ecosystem: Host-associated > Plants > Roots > Rhizosphere > Soil | place: USA... | reverse complement strand
ATTAGAAATTACGGAATATGTAAACTATTAATATGGGTACAATAGAAGAAAGAATCATAAAGTCAGAAACACATATTTTTAAAGCCGTTTTTCCCAGTACCACAAACCATTATGACACTTTGTTTGGCGGAACTGCATTGCATCTCATGGATGAAGTTGCTTTTATTTGCGCTACCAGATTCAGCCGAAAGAAAGTTGTAACGATCTCAACAGGTCAAATTGATTTTAAAAAAGCAATTCCGGCCGGGACCTTAATAGAATTAGTAGCAAAAGTTATTAATGTTGGAAGAACAAGTTGTAAAATTCACGTTGATATTTTCATGGAACAAATGTATTCTGAGCTTCGCGAAACTGTAGTTTCAGGAACTTTTTCGTTTGTAGCCGTTGATGAAAACAAAAAACCGATTCCTGTTTTGGATTAATACATTATTTAACCTGAAAATATTGTTTCAATAAATACTGATTATTAGATACTTGAAAATTAATTTAAAATAATAATCAAAAAAGGTTAGAAAAAGTTTTTATAATCGAAAAAGCGTACTATATTTGCACTCGCAATCAGCAAATGATAGTAACATACTGGAGAAATGGCAGAGCGGTCGAATGCGGCAGTCTTGAAAACTGTTGACTGTAACAGGTCCGGGGGTTCGAATCCCTCTTTCTCCGCCAGTAGAAGTTTCAAAAGAAACTTTAAAAGCCAAAAGCCTTTAAACACTAGTGTTTAAAGGCTTTTTTGTTTTTACACTTTTCAAAAAGCACATGTTTTATCAAAGAACGGTTACCCTATTAGTTACCCAGTCTTTTTTTGAATCTTTTTTCTCAAAAATGGGTAACTAAAACAAAAGAATTCCCTGGGAATTCCCTGTTATCAATGGGCTCTCTTAAAATTTTTAATTCAATTTGATTATTAATTTTAAAACTAGATAACATGTTAAAAGTAATTTTTTACCAGAAATCCGACCGAGTAAACAAGAATGGCGAATCTCCAATTTATGCACGTTTGAGCTACAATGACAAACAAATTTCAATATCAACCGGACAAGCCATTTCAAAAGAAAGATGGGCCAGCATTAATAACCTTAGAAACCAGCTTAAAATTGAAAAGGAAATAGTAATCAAAAACTTGCTTGATCTTTTCCAGCTTAATGCAGCCAAAAAATTTACTGAACTCTTCAGAATTGATCCTGAGGTTAACCTTCAATTATTAAAAGCTGAACTCACAGGAAAAGTCAAAATCGACCAGCCTGCAGGCCCAACCATAATTCAGATTATGGATACATACAATGAATTCTTCACCAAAAGAGTAAATACTGGAGAGCGCGCACCAGCTTCACTACAGAAGTACAAAAGAGCAAAAGATCTGCTTTTGAATTTCATGAGCAGTAGCTACAAAAAGGAAGATATGCCAGCATCTGAAATATCAAGCTCATTTGTCTTTAAACTGGAACAGTTTCTTAAATACGAAAACAATTTTAAGTAACAGACAGGCATCAAAAACAATTCCGTGGTGAAATATATAAAAATGTATAAAACTGCCTGCAATTATGCCATAAAGATGGATTTGATCATAAAAAATCCATTCAATATTTATGACGGCAGACTCAGCATAAAACACGCCGTTTTCCTGACACAGCAGGAACTGAACTAAATTGAGAATAAAATATTTCCAACGCCGCGACTAGAAAAAGTTAAGAACATATTTCTTTTCAGCTGCTATACAGGATATGCGCCTGTCGATGCCTTGGAACTGACTGAAAGAAACTTATCCGAAGATTCAAATGGAAACTTATGGATTATGACCAGCAGAGCCAAAACTGCCATTAGAGCCAATGTCCCGGTACTGGCTACAGTTGAAAATATTATTGCCAAATATAAAAACCAGCAAAAAGGTCTTATCCCGAAAATTTCAAATCAAAAAATGAATGCTTATCTTAAGGAAATCGCTGATGTCTGCGGCATAGACAAACATCTTACATGGTATGTTGCCAGACATACTTTTGCCACTACAGTCACTTTAGGAAACGGAGTAAGACTGGAAAACGTATCTGCAATGATGGGGCATACCAACACTAAGCAGACACAGCATTATGCAAAAGTTTTGGATATGAATATAATGGAAGATATGGAGAAACTGAAATCTAAGTTTAGATAACATATTTTCAAATGAGGCTTCTGAATTTGAGGCCTCTTAACCCTGTATGCTAATCTGCCAAACCATCCTTAAAATGCCAATGACCTAGACAATAATCTTATACATACTTTTCTTATATTTACATTTAACTAACTAACCAGACCAAACAATGACTAACAAATCTCACTTAAAATTTCTAAGTAAAAAACAGCTGTCCGAAATCAAAGACTTCAAATATAATTATGGCTTTGATTCTAGTAATGATGAAGAAGATAAAGAACCTAAAAATTACACCAGACTAGCCCACTCATTTAGAAATAATTTGATACGCTTTGAAAGCGATTTAAATAGCAAATACAAATTAAGAGATAAATCTTTAGCCATACCCTTCGACATAGACTATGTACAGATCACTTTTCAAGATCAGTTTGTCATAAACAAATATTACAAGGACTATTACAATAATTTTGGACTAGAGGCCTCATCCTTCTATGACTTCGCAAAAAAAGGATTATTTGCAATTGTTGACCGCGAAAAGTTTCAGAGATTCATTAATAATGTAAGCAATTTCATCAGTTACGAACTCGAGAAAAACCATAATCTAAAGTTTTCCGAATATGTCATATATATATCAGATTTCAAACTCCTTCGAACAGAAGATATTCTAAAGTTCAAACTGGAAGATACTGGATCTATTGTATACCTTGAACTTATTAACCTACCGCTGGATGATGCTATTAAGCAGCAAATTGTAAAAGCTTTAATAAGCTATTTAAATGAATCAAATATTGAGCATAAGCATGATTCTGAAAATGATAGAATAGAATTGATAAATCCAGATTCACAGCAAATTCAATTGATCATACAAAATTACGATATAATTGAGAGCGCGACATGTTCACTCTTCACTACGATCCGGCCTGGTGAATTTAACACAGTTGAACGCCAGTTCGCTTTTACCATTTCAAACTCAGATGAGGAATTGCCAATTATTGGAATAATTGACACCGGAATTAGTTCTCAAACAGCTTTAGCTCCTTTAATAATTGATGACATAAGCTTTACCCTTGCAGGCAATCCTTTAATTGACCAGGCTGGGCGAAGAAGTGGATTGAATTATTTAGGTCATGGTACGGCGGTGGCGGCTTTAGCCGCTTTGGGAAAAGAGAATCATAAAAATAATTTCAAAGGAAAAGTCATTGCCGATGCCAAGGTGCTGTCAATTAAAATAAGCGAAAATGGAAATGGTTATATATCTGAAGTTGATTTATTAAAAATGCTTTATGATGTAAAAAAGAAATACCCGGAAATTCGTCTATTTACATTAACCACATGCTACGGCATCTTTAAAGAGCAAAATGAACCGTTTTCAAACTACACTTATCTACTAGATAAATTCTCATACGAAACAAACAGCCTTATCTTTATTTGTACGGGAAATAATTTGAACTGTCTAAATGAAAATACAAGTTATGAACTTTCATATTTTCAAAACAACCATACTAATTTATCTACACCCGCAGATAGTTTAAATAATTTCACTGTAGGCGCTGCAGCAGGTAATCTAATAGACGGGCCTTTTTTAGGCATTTCCAGCGGTAAAGAATTTCCTGCTCTCTACACCAGAAAAGGACATATCGACCTATCTGCAATATTTAGCCCTGTTAAAATAAATAAAAACTACTTCAAGCCTGATGGCATTGAGTATGCCGGCGATATAGGATATTACGACGAAAACACTTTAGACTGGATGGATGAACCGGCTCTTACACTTTTATCAGCCCGTCCAGAAATCGGGATCATTCAAGAAGTCGGAACAAGTTTCGCAACTCCACTTGTTGCCAATCTTGCCGCAAAAATCACAAAAAACTATCCGTTACTCACCAACGAAAGCGTCAAAGCACTTATAATAAACAGCGCGTCTACAAGCTTGATACCATTTAAATCAGATGTTTCTAAATTAAAGAACAGAGTAATTGGACATGGACTTGTTGATGATTTTAAAACATTGTACTCAAATGAAAATTCGGCTACACTAATATTAGAGGACACAATAAAGAGTGGAAAAATAAAAATTTATCCTGTCAATTTTCCAAACTATCTTATATATGATGATTTAGGTAAAAAAAATGGAATTTTAAAAATTAATGCAACTCTATGCTTTAAATTTCTGCCCATCAAAAACAATCAGCTGTCTTACAATCCAATCCACATGGCTTTCAGTATCTTCAAGAATCATACAGCAGAGGATATTATGAAATCCGATGAGGAGGTATTGTCAAAGCTAAAATCAACTCTAACATGGTCAGAAAACGGAAGATATATTTCAAAACCTATCCCTTATTCAAATACTCAGAAAATAACACTGAATGTCAATGTAGATGACTTGCTTAACGAAAAAAACACCTTCAAACTAGCATTGCATGCAAGAATTTCAGATCAAATTGTTGGGGGATTGCCTGAAAATTATCCTAAAGAATTTGCATTTTCAATTGTACTTACTATAGAAGAAAATCTAAAGAAGAAGACCGGAAAATTATACGATGGATTACAATTGGTTAATGAGGTTGAATCTATACTAAATATTGAACTTGATGGTGATTTAGAAGCAGATCTTTAGACATTTAAAGACTCCTTTTCAGTGATAACAAGTTTTTTCCAGATGGATGTGTCTATTTTAGCTGACAGCAAGTTTTGTGTTTCCTTGGTAGCGAATAAAGACCTTTTGATAGCAGTGATAAGGGTCTTTTGAATACTATAATAAGACAAACCGATACATTCTTTTAGAATCCTATTTGCAGCTGCTTTATTATCAAATTTAAAACTTCCGTTTTGCAAAACTAATCCTACAAGTTTACTTATTTCTATTTGATTTGGAAATTGAAATTCTATGATATTATCAAACCTTCGCAATAGTGCATCATCGAGCATATCCTTCTGATTTGTTGCTGCAATTACAATACTGCTTTGTGGAAGATAATCAAAAAGCTGCAATATAGTATTAACAACTCTTTTCATTTCTCCATGGTCTTGACTGTAATCTCTTATTTTTCCCAGACTATCAAATTCGTCCAGAAATATAATACAATCTTCCAGTGCCGCTTTTTTGAATATTTTAGATAAGTTTTTGCTTGTTTCTCCTAATTTAGAAGACACAATTGCCCCCAGATCAATAACAACCATCATTTTTTCTAATTCTCCGGCAATAACATAAGAGGCTAATGTCTTTCCACATCCTGATGGCCCATGTAAAAGTAGTTTATTAGAAACCGGCAGCCCAAATTGCTGAAGAACTTCAATTTTATGATGCTCTTCAATAAAAAACTTTAACTCATTATGCACCTTTTCATTTGCAATAATATTTTCTAAAGTATAATCAGAAGTAATTTTCTCCAATATTAAATCAGAGATTTCTTTGTCTTCAATCCTGTTTAAATAAGTTTCAGAACCAACTTTTGTTAATCCTGTGGATTTTTGAAATCTAATCGCATCTTTTAAAATTGACTGAAGCTGTATGGCAAAATTTAACTTTCTAGTTTTTTTAGAATGCTCAATTAATTCGTTTAAAACAGACAACAAACGTTCCTGATCATTTTCAAGACCATATTTTGCTATTTCTTTTATGTAGTCCGCCTGTGCCATTTACTTGCGCAAAAGTAACCAAATTTATTTAATAAATTTACGGAAAACCATCGGATTAATAATACCTGAACAATTAAAAAAACTACAGATTACAAAACAATGTTATTTCAGCTTTTATTCTCGTATACTTTACATCAAAATCCAGCTCTTCAAATTAGTTACGCATCGCAATAGATAACGGAAGAACCACAATATAGTTAAGTATTGATAAACCACTTTTGAAGAAAAAGAGATTATAGATTGCATCTAATTTAACTATCTGGCAGAAGAATTACTGCCTCTGTGCGGAACTGCTTTTCAATAAGGAAGTTAAACCATATTATTAATTTTACAAACCTTTTCCAATTGTGTCCACAATGCGGACACAATTGGACGGGACACAATATAAACTTTTAATATCAATTTCTAATCAGGAAAAAAGACATCTCTATATTTTCGAAAACATAGCAAAAACAAGCAAACATCTCTTTTAACTTGAACACCGACAAACAGAAGTTTACATGAGTGTCTTTTTATAAGCAGTGATAAAGAAAAAGTATTAGCAGGATCTAAAATGAAAAATTACCTTCAAATGTCCGCGAAATCATAACGGACCTAATGTGATTAGAATTCTTATGAAACATGGACGACATAATATGTAAAAGATTATGGTAAGTCTTAAAGAAATAAATATAAAATAAGTGATAATGGTATCATCTATTTCTTGGAGAATAGACCGCATTATTTGATTTTCTCTCTAGAATATTGGCCAGAGTCGGAATTTTTGAAATTGCCAGCTCTTTTAGAAAACACGTCAGACAGTAATCTGTAAAATTTTGCTTTATTTGATTTAAAGATCAAGACTTGTTTCTATTCGATTTTTCAGGTCCGTCTTTAATTCAAATTCGGTTAATCTGTCAAATCCGTTTTCTTTGCATGCATCGAAAAATTCCAGATATTCCTTCTTAACATCTCTAGAAATATTCTTGTTGGATGAAACGGCTTTCCTCAATTCTGCCGGCTCAGAAAACAAAGCTAGAAATGTCCAGATGATTTTGCGGGCAGTTTTATCTCTAAAATCAGTGTGAATGCTCATTTTTAAAAAATTCAGCAAATCATAATTAGGTAAAACCTCCAGCACCCGAACTGCCATTTTCGCTTTAATTCTTCGCTCCTTACGTATTTCTTCATCATTGCTGATGGCAGGCACAATCTGTTCATCTGAAGTCCAATACAGAATATATACAGCATCTTCAGAAAAGCCGTCCTTTTCCAAATGGACATTGAAATACTTGATCTGTCTATCTGTCAATTCCTCATCAGAAAGAGAAAAATCCCATGTGCTTTTCCTAATATGATATATCATTTCATTTTCAAAAAGAAAAGGAAAACTGCCTTCGAATAATTTCTCTGTCAACAGTTTTAGCTCATCGGGATTCTTTTTGTAAAAATTTCCATATGGATTATATGGGCTATTGCGCAATAGATCAACAAGAGAATCGAACTGGAAACTTCTCAGTCCTTCTTTCGAGGCGTATAAGGGGCCAAGGAAAAAAAGGCTTCTCACCATCAATTCAAACCCTTCTTTGTCGGATGGCTTAAACTGAAGCAAGCGCGCAGCCGTCTGCCTCGCCATTCCCAATTCGACACTGCTCTCTATGAGGATCTTCATCTGCTCAATACCTCCCTGAAGTGCTGCATTGAATCTTTTCTCGGAGATTTCCCTTCCCGCAATGCGGTAACGGAAATAACGTTCAAAAAACATCGGATGAATTATTGAATTTTTGGATTCTTTAGTACGTTCCCATGAAAAAAACAAATGATGCACCAGACCGGAAATCAATTTGATTTCCGGTTCACTATACTCCTGCTCCTTTCGAAGACTATCGGTAATAGTCAGATTATCTTGCTTAGATTCTTTGGTAGTATGAAGTTCATAATACTGATTTTCCAAAGCAAAATAATTGTTTTTTATATAGATAAAATCCTTTTTGTTTTCATAAAGCCTGTCATAAACAAGCGGAAAACGGAATTTAAGGAGCTCCAGAACAAAAAGGTTTTCAAAAAAAACTTCCTCTTGGAGTCTTCCGTAAATCAGCTTAAAACTATTGATAAACTTTATTATGTCCCGCGACTGTCGGAAAACTTTAGAGTATTCATGATCATATCTCGTATCAAAGCCGTAAGGTATAATATATTTTAAATACACTTCCATATCCTCTGTTTTAAGAAAAGCCTCCAAATAATCACCAAGCTGAACCTGAAGATCATTATTCTCCCGCTTTGGCAGAGGAACTTCCATCTGTATGATCTTATCAAGGTAGCTAGAATTTACTCCTTGATGAATTGAGTTTACCGCCTCATTTACATAGGTTCTGTCATAGGCGGCTAAATAGAAAATATTCGAAAAATTGGCAGTATTCCTGATCATACGGAAAACTTCTAGAACCTCCTCACTGTAGAGCCTGTCAAGATCGTCGATCACCACCACTATTTTTTTGTCCAAACTCGAAAGCATCTTATCAATCTTATCATAATCTTCAACAAAATTTGAATCGTGAAAAAGGCTGCCAAAAAGCTGGGTCTGTCGGAAAACCTTTTCAATAGATGAACCGGTTCTGGCAAGTTTGCGTGAATAGCTTAAAAGCAATCCTGAAATTTTGGGGTTCTCCTTGTATAAACAAGAAGAAAGAAGATCAAAAAAATCCTGCTGGATGTTTGACTTACCATCCGCTCCCCAAGGATTGAATTCTATTGTTGTTATCTTCCTATTATCAAGATTGGCTTTGACAAGATTTATAAAAGAGGTCTTACCGCTTCCATATTCTCCAAGAATTCCAATGGCGAAAGATTTTTTATTTTTCGTCATATTGATTTTCTGAGCTATCTCTTTTGCAATGCTCTGCCTTCCAAAACTATCTTCTTCCAAAGAATTTATCGGCAGATCTTCCAGAAAACCATCTGAAGATTCAACTATCGTTACTCCTCCCTTTTTACGGTTAGGCAAAACAGCTGCTACCAAAATACCGATAACAATTACATCAAAACAGCGCACCTCAGGATAAAATTTCAAAGTGTAATAGTTCCAGAATTGGCTAGAGATGAATAGTGCATAAAAAACAGTCACACCTATTGCCAGCTGTCTTTTAAACATCCTACTGGCGTAAACGTAAAGCCACCAAGTAATAATGATCGTGAGCAAGATAAGTATGATGCCATTAAAATTCGAATTGTCGTACTTTGAAATCAGGCCTTCAACTATTATTTTATTCAGAAATTCGTTTAGAACACCAGTAAAAAAAAGCAGTGGCGCCAAAACTGAAATCATTACAGTTATGGCCGGGATTTTTCTGGAAATGCGGTTTATGTTCATCTTATTGAGATAGGGTATCTTAGGTATGTTGATCTATTGAAAAGATTTCAAATATAAGACAAATCCTAACTATTACCAGTTTTAAAATCACACACCATAGATTTTTTGTCTAAGAATTGAACCAAACAAAAAAGATGTTCCCATTATACATATCTACATCAGCATAACAATTTCCTAAAACCAAGTACATGCAAAATGTCCAAAACTTTATCTAAGTATATTGAATTATTTAGGCCCCGATCTAAAAACAGGTATTTTTATTAAGCGACCACACAAATGAAAAAAGTAAATTGCAAGAATTTTAAATGGTTTGTCCAGCTCCAAAAATAGAATTTGGGTATTTATAACCTGAAATAAAACTGATTAGCAGAAATAATTCTGTATCATAACGACTCATACCGGTCGGTCTATGCCCGACTGCAAAATTTAAATATATTTATCAACTATGATTAGAACTTTTTATCCGATTGGACAGGGCGCTTTTTTCACCGAGAAACACGATAACATCAATGTTATTTACGATTGTGGCAGTAAATCGAGAAAAAACAGGGTAGACGAGAAAATAAGAAATGCTTTTGACAATGAAATAATTGATATCCTTTTTGTTTCCCACTACGATGAGGACCATATAAATAAAATCCATCTGCTTCTTGAGTCCAATACTATAAAGGTTGCCATTCTACCACTGCTTGAAGAGATCGACAGGATTCTGCTTTATAACTTCTACCTTGCCTTGGGACTCAGTAAGATTGCCCGACTGCTCAACAGTCCAAAAGATTTTTTTGGTGGCGAAACCAAGATATTTTTTGTCATGCCAGGAGACTATCCTAAAGTAAAAAACTATTATGCTGTGATTTCCTGACCAGTGTAAGTATATTAACCAATATTTCTCGTTCTCACACCAGAAAATGGAATGTATACCTTTTTTGCTACAAAAAGTTAAGGCTGTTTTAAATATATATAGAAAAGGATTCTATTTTGCAGTTGCTTTTAATTTTGCTACAAAATACCAAGACGCTTTTTACAGATGTTTCGGCTCTCTATTTACCACAAACTATTACCGACTGTGTATTTCGTTTTTTTTAGTGAATTCCAACTTATTTTTATGTTTCGGAGTCTGAAGTTCTATAATAGAATATTTTCCTAGCAAACTACTTAAGAACTGTGCTTACTTTATTGAATGCATAAGGTATTACTCCAATACCAAGAGTTAATAAAATTGTTAAAAGTTTATCTAAATCTGGTGTGTTTTTTGAGTCTTCAAAATAATTCCACATGAAGAATGTAGTAATTACACAAGCTAAACCTACCGATATTAATCCGCTTAGAAAAGCCAAAAAGCGACTTATACTTGTATTAGCTTTCGGTGTATCTGGATCATTATTATTTATAGCGTTTAATCCTTTTTGCAAAGCTTGTTGATTTTCAAAAGAAGCAGTTGAAATAGCCACAAATTGCTTTGTTCTTTCTACTTCTATCTGGATATTCGCATCTTTATCTAAAAGCAAATCTTTTAGGGAAACATTATCTTTTCTTAATTTCATAAATACCAAGAATAAGATAACCAAAAAAAGTATAATGGGTGAAAAAGCAATCCACTTTTCTGGTGCTGTTATTGTTGGGATTGAAGCCTGACCATAAATATTAACAGATGTAAAAAGTGATGGCAACGATAATAAAATAAATGATTTCATAGTTAAAGTTTTTAATTAAAATATTTTTTAGATATCTATATCTTCTTCTTTTGTTAAGCTTGAGATTTTTTGGACTTTATAAATGGTAATACTACTTTGTTTGTTGATGTAATTATTAATCGCAATTGCCAATGCACTAGCAATTGATTTTTTGTAATTCATATCTCTTAATCGTTGAGCGTCTTTTTTCTCCGTAATAAAACTAATTTCGGCTAGTACGCAAGCTGTTTTAGAGAGATGATAAGTTAGGATTCAATACTCCTAATTGCATTGCTTTCACTCCCCTATCCTTGTATTTTGTTACTGATACAAGTCTCTGTTGTATAAAAGATGCTAAAAGAGCAGAATCTTTATTTGCTTCTAAATGGACATATGTTTCTGTACCCTGTGTAGTAGTATCGTTCCAACCATTAAAATGTATTGATATAAAAACATCAGCATTAGTTGACTTTGCTAAATTTGCACGATCTCTCAGAGACAAATTGATATCTGATTCTCTAGTTAGAAAAGTTTGGTGTTTTTTTAGTTGTAATTCAATTACTAAAAGTTTACAAATTTCAAGGGTCAAGTTTTTTTCAAGGTCACCTAAAGCAGAAACTGCATGATTCGCATCAGAGCCTCCAATATTTTCCGTACCACCATGACCAGGATCTATGACAATAATTCCAGTTTTCATAATTATCTTTTATTGTTAGTTTTATTTTGAGATTGTAAAAGAGCATGATACAAATGAATTTGTTCATTCTCTTTGCTTCCTTTATTTACTAAAATACCAGCAAAAAGTAATGTTAGGGTTAATTGGTTTTCCATAATTATTTTTTTGATTTAAATATTGTTTCCGCATAAAAAATTGGCAAGTCTCCGTTCGTAACTGAACTATTATAAATTGTATAGGTAAATGCAAAATATCCGTTAGTCTTATCAAAAGCAGAAAATATAGCATCTGGATTTTCAATGGAATTACCATTACTTTCAATTTGCCTTATTGGAATAACTGGAAGTGACTTGGCGTTATCTTTTGGAAAATTTGCATCAATATCAATAAGATATTTGGCAGTAGTCTTGTAAGGGAGCTGCGTATTAATAAACACTTGTTTTTCGAAAGTATCCGATTGCGCGATTCCAAGAGGTTTATTATATTTTATTAATGGTGTTGCAGGAGTACTTGGTTCAACTGAATCTGTTTCATAATGAAATTTTGTATTTTTTACATCGAAATTTCTCTGAACTTTTATTATTGGTAAGACGGAAAATAATTTTTGCTCCCTATTAAAAATATTGAATCCATTTATCGTAAATTGAAATTCAGCTTTGATTTGCTTTTCAATATCAACCTTTTGGTGCTTAATAGCTAGTTTTAGACCATTTTCAAGATTTGCGTCTTCTTGCCAAGAAGTTTCCCCATTTTCATTCTTAGTCACTTTTATAGAGAACTGATTGATAGTAGATTCATCTTTAGTTTCATTAAAAGAATTTTGTTTACTACTTTCAAAAAAGACATGAGTATCATTTACAAAGTCTTTCCACTCAAACTCTTTATCGTTTATTGAAGCCCAATATGCAATCAAACCCTCAAGAGTTTTATTATTATCTAAATTATTGAACTTATTGATGCTATTTTTAATTATTAATTTAACATCTATTCTATCATTGTTCTCACAATTATCCTCAACATAAAGCTTATATTCCCATTCTCCTGCCTTAGGTAATTTTGTACCAGAGTTAATACCCCAAGTATACCCCATATCTGCTTCTAAATTAGATTGTTCTGCCTCATGTTTAATTATGATAGGTTTAAGCGGGAATTCGCGGATAATTTTAGGCCATTTTTCAACTTTATATTCCTTAATTTTTGGATCAATCGGATCGATTAATTGTATCCATGTTGATTTTTCGATTTCACTTTCAACTTTATTATCTTTTATTTTTTGAATATCCTTTTCAATATGGGTTATCTGAGGTTTAATGGAGAAATTTATATCTCCTTCCATAGATTGTTCCTGATCAAAAAAGATATTCCATTTTTTGTCTTTATTAATTTTAGAAGAAATGATATTATAATTTTTAACCGTCTCTACGCTTATTGAAAGTCTGTAGTTTGATGGGATTTCTAGCCCATCAACTTCTAAAGCAACAGCTCCATCATATGCATAAAAATTAGTAAGTTTATTAAGGACAATTTCTTTGAAATCGGTAATCGAGTTTGTTTCACCAACATTAATTGAAGCATCCATAACCTCATCAACTTTATTACTAAGCACATCTATAGCAATTTTCTTTTTGGCAGCAATAAGTTTTTCAAAAAGATCTTTAGGATTTTCAGCGGTTGGATTGTTAGTATTAAGTTTTGATGAAATAGAATCCTTATTTAACAATTCATCTATTTTTTCCAACACTATTCTGAAACTTTTATCCAAGTCAATGTTGGTAAACTCTTTTGTAATATCCTTATGAAAATAACTTCCAGACCAAAGCTTATTACTAATCGGCTTAATACCTAAATAGGATCTCTCGGCTTTAATTTTATCGCTATTTAGATAATCAGAATTAACTCTTAATTTTCTAAGTGCTTTATTATTAATCAAATGTATTACTTTGTCTAAATTTTTGTCAACAGAAATGGCCAAAGAATAGCGATTTAATTTAGGATCATTATTTTCTTGGGTTTTATTTTTCACAACCATATTTAAAGCTTTCAGATTCGAAGTTCCATCGGTACCATTCGAAGCCTGAATTTTAGTTGTAACAGCTTCCACTAAGCTATATTCCCAAATAGATGCCTTTGAGTTTAAATCTTCGAATGTATGTTCAATCTCAGAAGTTGTATAAATACTGTCATGGGCTTTATGAATTATATTTTCTTCTTTTCTAGTTAAACTGATTTCAAAACTGAATGCATTTTCAATTTCATTCTCTTTTAGACCTTCAGTTTTTACTACAAATTCACTTGGCTTAGTAGATACGTCTTTCACTGGCATTTCCCCATTACAAACTGATTTAACATCCTTAATAAGTAACAATATTTTATTTTTTATCTCCTCCTTATCTTCTTTTTTATTTGCTTCTCTTTCTGTTATTAAAAGTTCTGTATTGTCATCCGTTAACTGCGCTACAACATTATAAAGTGTAGTAAGAATCCCTTTAGCAGCCTGTGATATTTTATCTTGATCTTCTGCCACAATATTCGTATCGCCAAACTGATATCGGTATTTATTCTCTCCATTGCCATCTCTTGGTATAGCTGCCAGATCAAGAATTTGTCTTATATCATAATACCCTTTTAATTTCCAATATAATGTATCTGTCTTTTCTGTAAAACTATCAAGCCAATATGAGAACTTAATTAGTGGCCAAGCCTCAACCGGTATAAGCTTGTCGAAGTAATAATGCTTGTAATTTATTTCACTTAAATCAATACTAGTTCTAAAACCATAAATATCTCGAACGCCCAATTTTAATTGGTAGTGTTTGCCAACAGTTGCATACCTGTTAAGATTATTTATGTCATGATCATCAACTTTTATTTTTAATGGTGAAATATGAGAATAAACAACTTTATCCTTTTTAATGATTTTTCTTTTGCCATTTGCATCTTTTGTAATGTTTTTAGGCATAATAGGAAGAACTTTATCCATGCTTAATATCTCAACATCAGGATCAGAACCTGTTGCTGATTTTATCAGGCCAAATTCAAGTGGAAGATATTGCTGATATTTCGGTTGTGTCGACTGTTTTTTTAAGAGTTCAAAACCAAAATCGTGTGCAGGCATTGTTGGATAATATTCTAACACATCTTCGTCATCTTGTTGTAATTGCTCAATATAGAGGTATAATTTATTGTCATTTAAAAATGTAAATAAGTCCTCTTTCACTATATTGTTTTCCTCAATAATTTCAATAGTATCAATATTGTCGATTTTCAACGAATTGAAGAAATAAGGAACTTCTTTTTTCTGCGTTTCAAATGACATTACAACCTCTTTTAGATCTTTCATAAGCTCGGACGAATTTTCAAATACTAAATAGTAGCCACCAGTATTGGTTGTGAGCGCCTCCCATACCAATCTAATAAAATTCTGTTTTCCAGCATCCGAAGGATTATTGGAATCTTCAACAAATAGTTTGCGATTTTCTGGTTCGTCCAATTTATTTAAGCTCTCAATGTTGAAAATAGGGGGAGCCGTTCTCGGCGATAAATTGGTTTTGATGATTGTGGTACCAGTCTCTGTCAACTTAATTAATTTAGACTGACCCTCGCTCTCAATTTTGCCATAAAAAGATATATTCGAGATACTAAATCCTTCATATTTAAGCAAAGTAATAAGTGTTAAATCATCTGCTAGGACATTAGTTAATTCAAGAACAAATTTGCCTGCTTCCGCTGATGATGATTTTACCTGAATTTCTATATTTAAGCATTTTGCAAATTCAAGTTTCTTTTTATCGGCTAAGAATGAAGAAGCTGTCACTTCATCCTTTTGAGATTTACCTGAAGTGTTTTCATATTGTGCGGCAGTTAGCTCAAATTTATAATTTGAAGAATTATTAATACCATTTTTAAATAGTTTTTTTGGTATCTCATAAAATCTATTTGCTTCCTCTTTATCACCTACCTTACTAAAAATCTTTTTATGGTTTGATTGAACGGCCAGTGTTACATTAATAAGTTTGTAAGGTCGTATAAACTTTACTGGTTCAAACTCATTTTTCAATGTATTAAAATCGGTATTTTCTAAACCATTTATGAAATTCCAAATCTCTTTAACCGATTCTTGTTTTCCGTCTCCTTCTTTACCAAGAATGTTATTGGTTATATCATAGTTTTTAGCTCCATTCTCAATCGAGATTTCCACATGTTCCCATGCACCAGCATCGGGATTTATAATTGGTGTAACAACTTTGAATTGTCCAATAAGTTCATTTATAGATATCGTTCCCTTGTTTATATCTCTAGGTAATCTCAAACCACTATTGTAGAAATAGTTGAGTTGACCTATGATTGCTTCAATATGATCATTTGTTGAAATTGGGGGACCGTCATTAAAGACTAAATCTCCATTAATAATATTAACAGTTGGATTATATTCTTCACCATTTTTCTCCTTAGGATTAGCTTGAGAATATGCTTTTTCAAGCGTGAGCAATGCTGCTAACTTAAAAAACTCAGGAATGACAAAATTTTCCCTTAAATCAATATTTGTTGCAAGCAATTTTTTATCGTCTTCTTTTCTTTCAATGAATTGAGTTTTGTAATCATTGAAATATTCCTCCAAATAATGAATGTATTCTGCAGATTTTTCAATATTATTAATTGGAATTGTTACCTCACTTGAAAGAAGTCCTTTTATTTTTATTTCAAATCCGTCTTTTATTTCATTATTATTAACCTTAATGTTTTTTGAAATTGGAGCAGGAATAGCTATGTATGGGCATTTATTTTCATCAGGATCTGACAATAAATTAATGCAATCTTCATAGCCGATAGATTTTTTAAATTCTTCTAACTCATCATCATCATTATACTTTTTTAAGAGAAACTCTTTTTCAAGTATGCTTTTCATTGTTTCCCAATCCTCATTTGTACGATCAATAAATTTAGGACAATAATTTGGAACCGTAATATTAACTTCAATACCTTCTAATTTGCCTATTAAAAGTATTTCTCTAAGTGTTTCGTATTTTAACTGATTGGTTCCAAGTACCTCTTTTATCTTTGTGATTAGATCATTGATAAAAGGTTGAATAATTTTATTCTTAAAGATATTTTCTCTTGAAGGTTTTAATTTTCTATCATCTCCCATCTTTACCCCAAAAAATGGGATATAAAAGTTACTAACAAGTATAGTCTCTTCTTTTCCTGTTAAAGTTTCTTTTCGTCGTGTAAAAGTTGGAATGAAAACCATGGGTATTTCATTCAATGATTCGAGTGCCCAATTAGGATCAAACTTACTTCTATCTATTAATTTAAGTTGTTGTTTTGCAGTAAGTCTGCTTGACGAATCGCTACCTCCAATTATATACTCAAATCTTACATAAGCGTTGAATTTAAATCGAACAACCAAACACCATTTTTTTCTAAAGAATTTTACGCAGAATAATGTCACTCTTATCGAAACGATAACCTCCCCTTCAACATACACTTTGACAGGTTGGATACCCTCATTCCATGTGCGCACAACATGCCCACTGCTATCTATATCGGTAACTTTTTCGCCTAAATAGATGAGCAGTAAACCAAACTCCGCTCTTACTGAAATTCGTACTGCTGCTTTTACTATTTTAAAATCAACATATCCAACAATTTCTGCTATTGCACCCACACGACCCAATACGGCAAAATGGTCTGGAAATAATGCTTGTAAACCATTGTCTTTTTTGAAAGCAAAAGCCCCTTCTAAAATTCCATAGACGCTTAAAGATGCTCCAATGTATAATATGCCTTTATTTAAGTAAGCACCTAATCCTACCCGCATTGCAAAACCTGCTTGGATAATGTTTACCTCTTTTAATTTGATTGCACCAAATAAAGTTAGAGATGGAACATTTGATTTCTTCAAATAAAAGCCGAACCAACCTACAAAAGGAGGAGCTGTGTTTAACTGAATAAAGCCGGATCTTGACCAGTCGTTACTGTTTTTAGGAAAACCAAAATCAGCTTTCCAGTCGCCGTTGGTATAAATTTCAATACCAATATTAGGTAATTGGAGAGATGCTCCACCTATATCCTGATTCCGAATATCATCTGGTAATTGAATTTCTGTAGAATAACACCCCAAATTATCTGATAATTTTTTGTAGAGGATATCAATGTGAAATCCTTTAAGAACTTCACCTTGAAAACCGAGATATAATCCGTAAAGTTTAGGATCATTAAAAATAAACTTCAAGTCTATTATTTTTGCCCATTCTTTCGAAATTAATGACATTACATCTTCGGAAGCAATAAACCAATTTCTTTCAGGTTGGTAACCAATTACTTCAGGGGTTAAAGAGCATTCTGGAACATCTTTCAAGTCAGCTTTAAAAAAATCTTTTGATTTTTCAATTGCAATCTGAGTAGAAGACGTTTCAAGACTTATTGGAGGACCCGATCTTTGTCCCAATCCTAACAAAAGTTTATTAGTTGTGCTATTATCACTAAGATTGATTAGCCAAGCGATTTTTTTAGGACTATCTTTTCTGAAATCTGAAATTATAACACCATCAAACGTGGTGTTTTCTTTCGGAATTTGTGTTCCGAAAACTGTAAGTTTGGCATCATTTAATCGCAAAAAATAAGCCGTACAATCTTCTTTTTTACCAGTGTAATCAGGATTAAATTTACCATAAGATAACTCTTCTACATCTAGTTTAAGCGCTCCAAATAAATCTAAGTGTAAGCCTTTATTACTTGGTCCATTCAATTTAAAACCAATAACATATCCGCCTTTTGGAGTCCATCCAATAAGTAGTTGTGCTTTTAGATTTTTTAAAGCACCTAAGTTACCTAATGTACCTAAATCAAAATCAAATACAAATGAAAATAATGTGCTTTTGAGTCCAAGCTTTATTTCGGGAAATTTGAAATTCGGAAATTTGAAAAAATCGAAGTCACCTTTTGGAAATTGAAAATCAAATTTACCATCCGGTAATTTAATTTTTTCAAATTCAAATGCTTTAAAATAACTAAACTTAATTGGAAAACTACTTAAAAACCCTTTACCCTCAAAAGAAATATTTGGCATAATTGACCAATTATTTGTATCAAAATTAATTTTCGGCAAACTAATTTTAGAGAAATCAAATTTTAAACCTATATTATTTATATATAAACGATCTACAGAGAAAAGTTCTTTAAATAGTTCTGAAAATCTAATCTCTGAATCAATATTAAATCTAAACTTATCATTTCCATTATTTTCAGAATCGTTAAGCTCAATGTTGAATCCTATTTTGGAAACTTTAATTTCTGTAATTAAATCATTTTCAGGAAGAGTAATAGTTATTAACGAATCTGTTTGAAAAGATATTTCTCCTGCTCCTGCAGAATTTTTCTGATAGGTTCCGTTTAGTCGGATTAAATTACTTTTTTCTACTGGGGCTGTAGGAATACCTGCATTTTGTAATTTAATTTTATTGATCTTAACAGAATCCTTAAATAAATTTGGTACTTGTAGAAAAGCAAAAGAGTCAAAAAGTTTAATAGATGAATTTGCAAAACTGACTTTCAATTTTGACAAGACAAATTTATAAGAATCATCGCCATCTTTAAAATGGTCTTTAATAGTTATGTAGTCTTTTGCATTCTCAAATGGATTGTAATCAATTAAACCAAAAAAGGAAGTAGATTTGATTTTAATTTTGCTATTGCCATTGTCAATTTCTGTTTTATTTATTGGAAAAGCTGCATATTGAAATTTTAATTTCGTTACTAAGTCAATTTTAGGTTGGTCACTATTACCCTCTTCGAAATTCTCTTTAAAAACCTTTTGAGATGAAGACACTCCTTTAAATATTTTGGGCAAGTTTTCAGAATCAGAAATGGGAATATTAAGAATTAGAATACCATTCCAATCTTTATCATCTAGAATTGATTCAAAATAATCATCTTTAAATTTTTTATTATCATCAATTGCAGACTTAATAGCATCTAAATTGTAGTTTAGTAAGCCTTCGTTTGTCCAACGTTTTGAATCATTAACTAAAGTTGATAATTTCTCTTTGTGGAATTTAAAAATAATAATAGACTCTGAGTCTGTGGGAGTAGTTGAAGAATATGAACTCATTAGATCTACCAAAAACTCTAACTTTGGATCTAATTCTTTATTGATAGCAAACTTTGCATTAATTTTTGCATCAGTAACCTTTTTACAATACTCTTTAAAAAGAGCGGGAGTTAAAACAAAAAATACCTGATCTTTTCTAAGTGACAGATCTAAGTCAGTATCAATGTTTTCAAGTGAAAATTGGAAGCCATTTTCGTTAGAGATAAATTCATAACCATTAGAAGTTTTCTGAAATCCTTGAGGTGTAATATAATCTACTGGGCTATTTACGTATTCTATTTCCTCTGCTGATTTGTTGGCTTTTTTAGCTTTTGCCTCTTTATGGGCTTTTAATCTGATTTTTTTGAAAACTTCTTCGAGTTCAAAAAGTTCTGGATTGTCTTTAAAAGAAAGCGTTGGGATTATAGGGAAAGGCTTATTTGTTATATTTCCAAAAGGAATAGAAGCGTAATCTATTTCTTTCATATCTATTTCATTCAAACTTTCTTCCTTCGGACTTTCATTTTTAAAAATTGGGGATTTTTCGGAGTCGAGGTTGAAGGATTGGTATTTGATGGTTGGCTTTGTTGATATTGAATTTAAGCTCGGTTCTAAGTCATTTTCAGCATTATTAACTTTTACTTTTACATCCTTTTGGAAATTCAATATTAATCTTGGACTATCCAAATTTAAAGATTCTGTTCCACTGGATCCAATTTTAAAATTTGTTTCACTTGATTTAAAAGCAACTTCACCATACGGCATAAAGTGATAAAATGGACCTTCGGAAGGAAGATCGCCATCTTTATATTTTGTAAAACCAACCACAGCTTTTAAAGGACTATCTAAAATGGTTTGGTTAGCAAGTTTATCTATAATATTAGCGTTTATCGCCTTATTTTTTAATTCAAATCGTGTCAGAAATTGATTTGATTCGGAATGATTAATAACACTCTTTTGAGGATAAGGGAAGTAGAAAACTTCTATTTCACTTTCGTTGTCGTATTGTTTTTTGTCAAAATAATGAGTTGATAAAACATTGAAGGATGAAGTAATATTTTGAGTCACAGGTTGGATAACCTTTTTTTTTCGTTCATTTTTAAAAGATAAACAACCGCAATCAATTTTACTCAATAGAATTCTTGCTTCTTTAAATGTTAGATATTTAGCATCACAAATTAGTTCAATCTCTCCTTTTGATTGTAAAAAAATATTGTTATTTATATATTTGATTGTGGGTTTATTCCCATTTGTATTAAAATCTAAACTGTTATTAAATCTATAATTAGAAAACTCACCTACTAAATTTCCAGAATTACTAGTGAATTTAAATTCCGGTTTATTAATTAATCTGATGGTATTATCAGCACCAAAATTTTCAATCCATTTAATCCCTTTCTCAAACGAGTGTCCAACGTCATTACTAAGTGGAATATTTGAATTACTCAGTATAATATCTGTGTATTCCTCGTACGAAAAAATAATCACAAAATTTTTATTGAAATTGACATCAATAAGTTGAGAAATTTTAATAGACAAATCAGTGAATTCTTTTATAAATAGGAGAATATTTTTATTTCCGTCAATATAATAGAATTGTTTAAATTCTTTGTGTTGCTGAAATTCCATATGCTAATCGATTTAATAAATTATTTTATCCCCTGGAAGAAAGACAATATTTGAATCAGAAGATTTCTTAATTTTTATATATTTTCCATTAAAACTTCTATATATTGAAAATTGATTTCCGAAGTTATATTGTTGATTTAATATTGAAGTATTACTTCCTAATTTAATTGTAACTGGGAAATTATTATAATAAATGATAATTACAGGTGTAATCAAAGTTCTTGAATATTTATCATAATCCTTATCCTCATAATCATCACTATCATTTTTATAGTTGTATCCTTGGCTATTATAGGCAGCTTTAACATTAGTTTTTTCATTAGCGCCTTTAAGTAGTAAATCGAGATTATCATTTAATAATAGAATTGAATTTCCTGAGTATCTATCTTTTTGGTCTCCCTTTCTTGAATCATCGGTTCCACGATTTGAGTAATTAGAATTCTGTTTCATGTAATCTTGAAATAAGACAACAAAATGTTTGTTTTTAGAATTTTCAGATAATTGTAGATCTCCGGAATTATTTAGCAATATTGTTGTGGGGTCCATTTGCTGATTAGGATCCTTTCCAATAAAACTATTGGAAGGCATTGTGTTATTACTAAATTGAACAAATGGCAATTGATAAATTTTCCCCGATTCATCACGATAAAAATTAATATTGGTTTTAGTAACTAAAGTATAATACCAATGTTCACCTGGCGGTTTTGGGAAATTAGACCACGATAATGAGCTTATTTCTACATCTAGCGATATTTTAGGATTTAGTAACAACATAGAGTATTCTTTTGTAACCTCCCATCCATACCTTGCCAAAGAAGCCTCTTGTGGTACGGGAATGTGTTCAAAGACTTTTTCGACTATATTTTGAGAAATACTGGTAGGCCATCTATATTCAGTTTCTTTTTCTGAAATTTTAATCAGTAAGTCTTTAGCAAGCTTTTTAAAATTTTCAGATGTTTGTTTTTCATTTTCTGTAATTATTAACGAATCGCAATCAATCTGAATTAAATAACCCGATTTTTGGTTATTTATAGGAGCGCATTTGAAGAGCTCGGAAGTAAGGGTATAAGAACTTAGATTAGAAAATTCAACTTTCTCATCTTTTTCTTTTGCTTTTCTCTTAAGTTGACTACATTCTTTTATAAAATAATCATCATCCCCAGACCAAGATATAGTTTTATTTAATGCTGAAACCGAGTTTACGTATTTATCCGAGAGCCCACAAAATAGTATATAGTAATAGCGATCGTAACCGTATTTCTTTTCACCATTTTCCTTGAAACCCCAATAGGTATCAGGTGGGACGATAAATTCTCCAATATCTTTTGATTTTATTATTTTATAACTCGTGTCGCAAGATTGAAAAAACATTACTGAACATAAAAAGCAAATTAAAATAGTTTTCCACATATTATTATATTTTAAATTATTCTTTCATTTGTATTGCTGTCGTAGGTTGTTATTTAGTCTATTCTTGGGAATTGAATAAGAGTAAAAAATTTCCTAGAAATAATAAATTAAAATTTTCCTTCGGTTTGATTATAGAGAAAAACACACCCATTTATAACCATCTGCAAAGTCACAATTTTTGGCAGTGCAAATTATATTATTGCATATATCTTAATAAGTACCATTTTTCCACAATGAATCAGTGCCGTTCCTGATTCACTGAAAAGTACATTACTTCTTTTCAAAGAGAATATCACATTATATTTCCTAAAAATCATTTTATGAAAAGTATAAGAATCCAAAAAAAATATTCTTTTAAGGCTGCCTATAAAATCATACAAAAACTAAAATTGCTATGAAGAAAAATAATACTCCTAATCCAAATGAAATTTCGCTTATGATTAATGAAATTCTAGAGAGCTTCAATGTTTTGTGCAGGCCGACTCTTTGTACAACAAGCTTCGAAGGATTAATATTATTTTGTGCCCTTAAAACACTGACATACCAGCTCATGGCATCAGTTGCAAAATATCTATGGCACAAAGCTGCTCCGGAACAAATTACAAAACCAGCTAACGCAGTTATTAAAAAAAATTTATTTTGAAATACATTCTGGTTGCATTCTTCCTTAATAACAGTGAGAATAAGCGTACCAAATCCGCCAATTGCTAATAACGAAAGGCGAAGTAATTCACTTGAGAACTTTATATAATTCTCCGAAATCATAAAGTCTGACTTATACTTTGATTCTTCAATGTCATAAATTGTTTTCATAACTGAATATTTATTTAATCTTTGACTGCGCAAACCAATTCAGATTTTCTTTTCTTAACCAGCATACTAAAGTCAATAAAAACAAATCAAATATAAAAAACATAAAAACATAA
>Ga0307414_10000399_pt1 | contig 23548 bp, 26 predicted proteins | sample DK1Ometagenome_FD_203804 | JGI IMG/M metagenome (GOLD analysis project Ga0307414, IMG submission 203804) | Maize rhizosphere microbial communities from greenhouse at UC Davis, California, United States - DK15-O-3 | ecosystem: Host-associated > Plants > Roots > Rhizosphere > Soil | place: USA... | reverse complement strand
GGTGGATTTAATTGGGGATCTATTTATTTAAAATGGGCATATAATTCAGTAAACTAACCAAACCAAAAAATTAATTAATTAGCAAATTATGGATATAAAAGAGATTCAAAACTTAATCAAGTTTGTTGCCAAATCTGGTGCAAGTGAGGTTAAATTGGAGATGGATGATATCAAAATCACCATTAAAACCGGACCAGATCCAGATACTGCCGCTGTTCATTATGCGCCGGTAGCTACTCAAATACCTCAAGTACCAACGGCTCAAGTAGGTGATGTAAAACCAGTTGCAGATGTCTCTGCTACTACAACTACTACTGCCGCAACAGAAAACTCAAAATACATAACAATAAAATCACCCATCATTGGAACTTTCTACAGAAAACCTTCCCCAGACAAACCTTTGTTTGTTGAAGTTGGACAAACAATTGCTGAAGGTGATGTGCTTTGTATCATAGAAGCTATGAAACTTTTCAATGAAATTGAATCTGAAGTTTCTGGAAAAGTAGTAAAAATATTGGTTGACGATTCTTCTCCTGTAGAATTTGATCAGCCATTATTTTTAATAGACCCATCATAACCTATTAAAAATTCCAATACCACATCCTGATCATTATTGGGACTCTAAATCCATTATCTGGAATAGAGATTGGAATTTGTAATTTTTAATTTCTAAAGTTATGTTTAAAAAAATATTAGTTGCCAACAGAGGTGAAATAGCATTACGTATTATTAGAACCTGTAAAGAAATGGGCATTAAAACCGTAGCTGTATATTCTACTGTTGATGCCGAAAGTTTACACGTTAAATTTGCAGACGAGGCTGTATGTATTGGTCCAGCTGCAAGTAAAGATTCCTATCTTAAAATTTCGAATATTATAGCAGCTGCAGAAATTACCAATGCAGATGCCATTCATCCTGGTTATGGTTTTCTATCTGAAAATGCGAAATTTTCTAAAATATGTGAAGAACATCATATCAAATTCATTGGTGCTACAGCAGATATGATTGATAGAATGGGAGACAAATCCAATGCCAAAGCAACCATGAAAGAAGCTGGTGTGCCTTGTGTTCCGGGAAGTGACGGTATTATACAAACTTACGAAGAATGTGAAAAAGTAGCTAAAAAAACGGGGTATCCAGTTATGCTTAAAGCTTCCGCAGGTGGCGGTGGAAAAGGCATGCGTGCCGTTTGGAAACCAGAAAAACTGAGAGACGCATGGGATTCAGCCAGACAGGAAAGTAAGGCTGCTTTCGGAAATGACGACATGTACATGGAAAAACTTATTGAAGAACCTAGACATATTGAAATTCAAATTGTGGGAGATTCTACTGGAAGAGCATGTCATTTATCTGAAAGAGATTGCTCAATTCAACGTCGTCATCAAAAATTAACCGAAGAAACACCTTCGCCATTTATGACTGATGAACTTCGAGAAAAAATGGGTAATGCTGCTGTAAAAGCTGCTGAATACATTAAATACGAAGGTGCGGGAACTATCGAATTTTTGGTTGATAAACACCGTAATTTCTACTTTATGGAAATGAATACCCGTATTCAAGTAGAGCATCCTATTACAGAACAAGTAATTGACTTCGATTTAATACGCGAACAAATATTAGTGGCAGCTGGTGTGCCAATTTCCGGTAAAAATTACACGCCTAAGTTACATTCCATCGAATGCCGTATCAATGCTGAAGATCCTTATAATGGTTTTAGACCATCCCCAGGAACTATTACAACATTACATGCTCCAGGTGGGCACGGTGTACGTTTAGACACGCATGTGTATGCAGGGTATACCATTCCACCAAATTACGATTCTATGATTGCCAAGTTAATAACCACCGCTCAAACCAGAGAAGAAGCTATTAGCAAAATGAAACGGGCTTTAGATGAGTTTGTAATTGAAGGTGTGAAAACCACCATTCCTTTCCACAGACAGTTAATGGAAAATCCAGATTATTTAGCAGGTAATTATACAACGAAATTTATGGAAGATTTTGTTATAGAAAAACCAGCATCTGAAGAATAAAAAATGAAAAGTCTCAATCTAATAATTGGGACTTTTTTATGGCGTTAACTCTATCAACAACCAAACTGCAAATTCACTACTTTTGCAAACAACTAACAACCAAAACCTTCAATTCTACCGGAAATAAAAATTACTGAATTAATACAGAATTTCACTAGGGTACACCATGTGTTTATGCTATTTAATTTGGACTTCCATAAAAGAAATAAGATATTTTTGACTGTTAAAAAATAAGAATTAGTACAATTATTATATTGATTATGGTTAAAAAAGTATTTAAGTTTTTATTAAAAATGGTTGGGTGGTTTTTTGCAATTTCCATCGCTTTAGTCATTGTATTTAAATGGGTTCCTGTTCCCGCAACTCCATTAATGGTAATACGCACCGCTCAACAACTTGTAAGTGGCGAAGATATTGTTTGGAAACACGATTGGGAATCTATAGACAATATTTCAAGAAATTTACAATTAGCGGTTATTTGCAGCGAAGACCAAATATTTTTAGACCATCATGGCTTTGATATGAAAGCTATTGAAAAAGCCATTGAATATAACAAAAGAGGTAAACGCACTAGAGGCGCCAGTACCATTAGCCAACAAACAGCAAAAAATGTTTTTTTATGGCCACAGCGCAGTTGGGTACGTAAAGGTTTAGAAGCCTATTTTACTTTTTTAATAGAACTTTTTTGGTCTAAGGAACGCATTATGGAAGTGTACCTGAATAGTATTGAAATGGGTAACGGCATTTACGGTGCAGAAGCTGCCGCTCAACATTGGTTTAAAAAACCAGCAGCCAAATTAACCCGTTATCAAGCAGCTGCCATCGCTGCTGTATTGCCAAGTCCGATGCGATATAGAGCCAATCCTGCTTCTGCATATATACAACGCCGTCAAGTTTGGATTGTGAGACAAATGGGATTCTTTGGGAAATTAGATTATAATAAAAAAGATGATGAGTGATTTAAAACTCAAGGAAGTTTTACATTATCAATGCGCCAGTTTTATCGAAAACAGATTTCAAACCATTCAAAATGCCATAAACGACATTCAAAAATCACTGACTTATGAAACCAAAAGTAGTGCTGGTGATAAACATGAAACAGGCAGAGCCATGCTACAATTGGAACGTGAAAAAGTGGGTAATCAATTAGCAGATATCCAAAACCTCAAAGAATCGTTTTCTAAAATTGATATTTCTAAAACATACGAAATGGTTGGCTTAGGAAGCATTGTTATCACATCTCAAAACAATTATTTCATTGCCATCAGTGCTGGGGAATTCACGGTTGAAAACAACGCCTATTATGCTATTTCACCTAATACTCCTATGGGGCAATTGCTTTTAGGAAAAAAGGTAGGAGATGAAGTTCTTTTTAGGGAACAAAGATTTAAGATTGTAAAGGTGTTATAAAACTGAAAGATAAATTTGGAATCCGTTTTCAATTATATCGGGATGCTCAAAAAATACCCTTTCACCATTCAAATCTGCTTCAATTAAATAGTAATTTCCTTTATAATAAGATGTTTTTACAATGGCTTTTAAAGCTGATTTTTCCACCACTTTTAATTGATGCGCATATACAATTCCTAAGCCAACAAGATTATTAGATTCCCCAAAAAAAGAAGCAATTAATTTATTTTGTGGGTTCTCGTATAAATGCTTCGGAGTATTGTTAGCCATTATTTTAGCGTCATGCAACACAATCATCTGGTCTGAAAAAGACAAAACATCATCTTTATCGTGCGTAGCGACAATACATGTGATGCCTTTTTCTTTTAAATATTTAAATAGACTCCGCCGCAACGATTGTTTTTTAAAATTATCAATATGGCTAAAAGGTTCATCCAAAAGAAGAATTTCTGGTTGTTTAGCGATTGCGCGAGCCAAAGCGACCCGTTGTTTTTGTCCGCCACTTAAATTTTTAACTTTCGTTTTTGCGTTATCCGTTAATTCTACAACCTCTAAAAGTTCAGTAATCCGTGCTTGCTTTTCTTTAGGATAAAAATTAGATAAGAAAGCACCAACATTTTCTGAAACAGAAATGAAGGGCATCAAATCGAATTCCTCTGCCACGTATTTCATGAATTCAGGTCCGACAACAAGATTATGTTTAGGTCCTAAAATTTCATGGTCTTTCCAAAATATTTGGCCTTCATTTAAATCGTAAGTCCCGTAAAGTAATTTTAAAAGGGTGCTTTTTCCCGAACCACTTTCGCCAATAATGGAAACGTGTTGACCAGGGCCCACCGAAAAACTAATATTTTCAAGAACAGCTTGTTTATTATAACTAAAGGATATGTTTTTTACTTGAAGCATATTGCAAAAATAACAAAAAAAAAGCGCTCTAATTTCAAGTGATTTTTTATGCTATGGAATTTTAATTATTGCTTTATTTTTTCATTGGCTTTACTCGGCAAAGCCTTAAAACCCATATTATAAAGTGTAAATCCGAAAACATCGGCATATTCCTCAATGGTTTTGCTCACAGGCGTTCCTGCTCCATGACCTGCATCCGTTTCAATTCGTATTAAAGTTGGATTATTGCCCGATTGTTTGCTTTGCAATTCAGCTGCAAATTTAAAACTATGTGCCGGCACCACACGGTCGTCATGATCACCGGTTGTGATTAAAGTCGCCGGATAGGCGATACCCGCTTTCACATTGTGAACTGGAGAATACCCTTTTATATACTCAAACATTTCTTTACTTTGTTCAGCCGTGCCATAATCGTAAGCCCAACCTGCTCCTGCTGTAAATGTATGATAGCGTAACATATCTAAAACCCCAACGGCTGGTAATGCTACTTTAGCTAAATCTGGGCGCTGTGTCATAACGGCACCAACCAATAAGCCACCATTAGAGCCACCTCGCAACGCTAAATAATCTGAGGATGTGTAGTTATTTTTTATTAAATATTCCGCAGCAGCGATAAAATCATCAAACACGTTTTGCTTTTTCATTTGGATGCCCGCGTCATGCCACTTACGACCATATTCGCCGCCTCCGCGCAAATTGGGGACAGCATATATACCGCCTTCTTCCATCCAAATGGCGTTTGCTATACTAAAGCCTGGCGTTAAGCTAATGTTGAAACCACCATAACCATAAAGTATTGTGGGATTTTTTCCATTAAGCTCCAAGCCTTTTTTATAGGTAATCATCATAGGGATTTTTGTTCCATCTTTTGAATTATAAAAAACTTGTTTGCTTTCATAATCATCACTGTTGAAATCTATTTTTGGTGACCAATATAATTTGGTTTCACCAGTTTTGGAATCCAACGAATAAATACTTGAAGGTGTATTGTAATTGGTGAATGAATAGTATACTATTTTATCTTCTTTTTTCCCAGAAAAGCCAAATGCCGTTCCTAATCCAGGTAATTCGATATCTTTTATTAATTTACCATGGTAATCATATTGCTTTACCTTAGATATGGCATCAACCATATATTCAGCAAAAAAATAGCCGCTACCAACTGAGGCATTTAATACATGGTCTGTTTCAGGAATCACATCTACCCAATGCTCTGGAGTTGGATTTGAAGCATCTACCTTGATGATTTTTTTGTTTGGTGCATTTAAGTTTGTTACCAAATATAATGTGCTACCGCTATTTTCAATGATATTTGTATCACTTTCGGTATGATCTAAAATGGTTATGAACGGATTATCTTTAACTGATAAATCTTTAATTAAAAGCTTGTTGCCAGATGTTGAAATTCTAGGCGTTATAATTAGATATTTATCATCTTCCGTAACATACGCATAGATATAACGATGCTTTTCTTCTGGAGTTCCTCCAAAAATCAACGCATCTTCTTTTTGGGGAGTTCCTAATTTATGATAATATACTTTATGCTGATCTGTTTTTGCTGAAAGTTCACTGCCTTTAGGTTTATCATAACTAGAATAGTAAAATCCTTCGTTTTTGTACCAAGATATTTGGGTGAATTTTACATCGATAAGTGTATCTTCAATAATCTTTTTATTTTCGACATTTAAGATTACAATTTTCCTCCAATCGCTACCACCTTCCGAAATGGAATAAGCTGCAATATTACCATCTTTGGAAAAACTTAAAGCATCCAATGATGTTGTACCTTCTTTCGAAAACGTATTTGGGTCTAAAAATAGTTCTTCTTTTTCACTGCCAACTTTCTTCCTATAAACAACATATTGATTTTGTAATCCATCATTTTTGGAAAAGTACATATAATTACCTTCTTTAAAAGGAGCACCTATTTTTTCGTAATTCCAGAGATTTGAAAGGCGTTCTTGAAGTTCCTTTCTAAAGGGAATGTTATCCAAATAATTATTGGTTACGGCGTTTTGGGCTTTTACCCAAGCTTCGGTCTCTGTACTTCTGTCGTCTTCCAACCAACGGTATGGGTCGTTAACTTGAACATCAAAATAAGTATCAATACTATCTACTGTTTTCGTTTGTGGGTAGTTTATTTCAATCACTTTTTCTTGGGAGATTTCTTTTTTACAAGCTGATATTACTATAATGGCAAAACTAAATATGACTATCTTTTTCATTTAAGTAGGTTTACAGCAAAAATAAACAAAAAAAGCTCCTATAAAATATAGAAGCTTTCCTTTAACTAAGATCAATAAAGGTTTACACTAATTTTTTATCAATTAAATACTCTGCAATTTGAATGGCATTGGTAGCGGCTCCTTTTCGTAAATTATCTGCAACAATCCACATGTTTAATGTGTTTGGTTGCGATTCATCCCTACGTAAACGACCCACAAAAACCTCATCCTTATCATGTGCGAACATAGGCATAGGGTATAAGTTGGTTGCCGTGTTATCTTGTAAAACAACACCAGGCGTTTCACTGATGATTTGTCTCACATCCGCTAAATCGAAATCGTTTTCAAACTGAACGTTTACTGATTCCGAATGTCCACCAGATGTAGGAACACGCACAGCCGTTGCCGTTACCGAAAATGTTTTGTCATTGAATATTTTTTGAGGCTCTCTCGCCAATTTCATTTCTTCTTTGGTGTATCCGTTTTCTAAAAATACATCGCAATGCGGCAATACATTTCTACTAATTGGATATGGATACGCCATGTCTCCTTCTATTCCAGCGATTTCATTTTCTAATTGTTTTACGGCTTTAACCCCAGTTCCTGAAACGGATTGGTAAGTTGAAACCACAATACGTTTCATTTTATATTTTTTATGAAGTTGGGATAATGCCAAAACCATTTGTATAGTTGAACAATTTGGATTTGCAATGATCTTATCCTCTTTAGTCAATTCGTTGGCGTTAATTTCTGGAACTATTAATTTTTTAGTAGGATCCATACGCCATGCAGATGAATTATCAACCACAGTAGTGCCAGCTTCGGCAAACTTTGGTGCCCATTCCAACGACGTATCTCCGCCAGCGGAAAAAATAGCAATTTGCGGTTTTGCAGCCACGGCATCAGCCAACCCAATAATGGTATATTCTTTATTTTTATAGGTCAGTTTTTTTCCAACCGAACGCTCCGAAGCCACCAACAATAATTCGGTAACAGGAAAATTACGTTCTTCCAATACTTTTAACATCACTTCGCCCACCATTCCAGTGGCGCCAACAACAGCTACTTTCATTTTTTATATTTATTATTTTTTAATGGTAAAAATGAACATTCAAATAATCATTTTAAATAATGACTAACTTTCTTATGAATGTTTCATTTTTTTTATTTTAAATAAAATTTCTAGGCAAAACTAATTATTAATTCTGTTTTAAAACCAAAAAAAAGCCCCAGTTTTCAGTAAACAAAGGCTTTTTAACAACAAATAACACGTTGTTATATATTTAACAGTTTGTTATTTTTTTAATAAATCTCTAATTTGAATAAGTAATTCTTCTTGAGTTGGACCAGCAGGAGCTGCAGGAGCAGGCTCTTCTTTTTTCTTCATTCTATTAATAGCTTTTATAATCATAAACATAACAAATGCCACAATAATAAAGTCTATTAAACTCGTAATGAAACTTCCGTAGAGAACAGCAATTTCACCAACTACGTTTCCCGATTCATCTACAGTTCCCGGTTTTATAACATATTTTAAATCATTGAAATCGGATTGAAAAATCAATCCAACTAGTGGAGATACAACTCCTCCGGTAAATGTTGTGACTACTTTGTTAAAAGCAGCACCCATAACAAAAGCAACGGCAATATCTACCAAGTTGCCTTTCATTGCAAATTCCTTAAATTCTTTTAGCATTCCCATAATTAAAAACAGTTTTATTAGTTAGCGAATTACTAAAATAGTTAAAAATAGGGAAATGTTAATGTTGAGCATGTTATTATTTCAACAAAACACGTTTTACTCTTTGGGAAATAGAAGTGATGAGTTCATAAGAAATGGTGCCGGCCGATTCCGCCAAAGTTTCTGCCGTGGTATATTCTGGTCCGAACAAAATAACCTCATCCCCTTCATTGCAATCAATATGGGTAATGTTCACCATAATCATATCCATACACACATTGCCAACAATAGGTGCTTTTTGTCCATTAATGGTAACAAATCCTCTTCCTTTACCATAAATTCTATTAATACCATCGGCATGACCAATTGGAAGCGTTGCCGTTTTTAGTAAAGATTCACTTTTAAAAGCCCGATTATACCCAACAGATTCACCTTTTTCAATCGTATGGATTTGTGAAATAATGGTTTTTAATGTGGCTATCGGTTTCAGGTTTTTGCTTTCTTTTTCCGAATTTCCAAAACCATACAATCCAATGCCCGTTCTCACCATATCGAAATGTGCTTCTGGATAATTTAAAATTCCTGAGGTATTGCACATATGGCGCATGGGAGCATATCCTATTAAATCAATAAGCTTTTCAGAATACCTTTTAAATTTATTGATTTGATTTACCGTAAATTCTCTTTCCTTTAAATCTTCGCTAGCTGCCAAATGTGAGAACAAAGATTTAACTTTAACGACATCTGTTTTTTTTAAGGTAGCTGAAATAAAATCAATATCACTTTCATCAAAACCCAATCGGTTCAATCCCGTATTAAATTTTATATGAACTGGATAATGGGTTTGTTTTTCTTGAATAGCAACGTCAATAAATGTTTCTAAAATTTTCTTGCTATATAAATTTGGTTCTAGGCAATATGCAATCAACGTTTTAAAATTAACGGCAATAGGATGTAGCACCAAAATAGGTTTTGTAACGCCAGCTTCTCTTAAAGCAACCCCTTCATTGGCATAGGCAACCGCAAAATAATCAACGTTTAGGGTTTCTAAATAGGTGGCAATTTCGCAAGAATCACTACCGTAAGCAAATGCTTTAACAACCACCAAAATTTTGGTATTTTCTTTAAGCTTGGATTTAAGGTGCTCAAAATTATGTTTTAGGGCGTTTAAATCTATTTCTAAAACGGTTTCTTGTGCTTTAGGCATTCGTATCTTTTGGTTTATTCGGGATTTCCTCTGGGTCGTTCACTTTCATGCTTCTAATTTTATCACGTGTCATAGCTTTATAAAAAGCAGCCCTGCTTAAAGGTTCGTATTCATCGGTTTCACCCAAAAGCACCAAATTATCGTTTTTAGATTTCCTATAGCTATACTGCGCTAAATTTCCTGTTCTGGTACAAACGGCGTGGACTTTTGTCACATAATCGGCCGTAGCCATTAAATTAGGCATAGGGCCAAACGGATTTCCTTTAAAATCCATATCCAATCCTGCCACAATAACGCGCACACCTTTATTGGCCAAATCATTACAAATACGCACAATTTCATCATCAAAAAACTGGGCTTCATCAATACCAACCACGTCACAACCATCCGCCAAAATAGGGATGTTTGCCGCTGCTGGAACGGCCGTAGAACGTATTTCATTGGCATCATGTGAGACTACTTTATCTTCGTTGTAACGCATGTCGATAGCCGGTTTGAAAATCTCAACTTTTTGTTTGGCGAATTGCGCACGCTTGAGTCTACGGATTAATTCTTCCGTTTTTCCTGAAAACATGGAACCACAGATCACTTCAATCCACCCAAATTGTTCTTTATGATTTACCGTATTTTCAAGAAACATTTCGTAATTTTAACACTAAAATAAAGCCTTTTTTCGTTCGTATAAAGGTGACATAAATTTATTAAAAATCAAATGCCCAAATAGCATTAATTTAAAAATAACAATAAATAAAACAAAATGAAAAAGAAGTTGGAATCTGAGCTTGTTAGTATTGCACACCGAATCCTTAAATTAAAAGGCAAGGAAGATGTTATTAAAATGCATGATGAAGCCAGAGTGCTTTTTGAAAAACTATCGGTTTTGAAGTTTGCTTATGAGAATTTTGAAGATACTATGCCAACCATTGGTAGCAATACTTCATTTTTTGGAATGTTGGATGAATCTTTTAATAATAAGATAAGTGACTCAATTGAAATTGAAGATAAAATATATATTAATTTGGATGAGGTTGAAGATGATGACATCATGGAACGCGGTATGGAAACCATTAAGGATATGGTATCACAAATGCCCGACAAATCTGAAGAAGTTGATACTGCATTAGAATCGCTTACCCAAAAACAGGACCATTTAAAAAACGATTTTGAACATATTATGGCCGATTTTAAAAATATGCCGATTTTCGAGCCTATTTCTAAAATACAAAATGGCACTGATAAAAAATCTTTAAATGATAAATTAAAAATTGGCGGCATATATATTGGCCTTAATGATAAAATTGCTTTTATTAAACATTTATTTAATGGGAAGTCCGAAGATTATGAACGCGTGTTATCGCAATTAAACACATTTAATTCTTTAGATGAAGCCTCCAATTTCATTCAAAATATTGTAAAACCTGATTATAATAATTGGATTGGTAAAGAAGAATTTGAAGAACGTTTTATGGGCATTATTGAACGTAAGTTTTAAAGATGGGTAAACTTTACATTGTTCCAACCCCTATTGGAAATTTAAAAGACATCACACTTCGAGCATTGGATGTTTTGAAAGACGTTGATTTAATTCTTGCAGAGGACACCCGAACCTCTGGAAAACTTTTAAAACATTTTGAAATTTCCACACACATGCAATCGCACCACATGCACAACGAGCATAAAACGGTTGAAAATTTAATCAATAAATTAAAAAGTGGTGCATCAGTCGCTTTAATTAGTGATGCCGGAACACCCGCTATTTCCGATCCCGGCTTTTTATTAACTCGTGCTTGTATTGAACATGGTATTGAAGTCGATTGTTTGCCTGGCGCCACAGCTTTTGTCCCTGCTTTGGTAAATTCAGGATTACCTAACGACAAGTTTGTTTTTGAAGGCTTTTTGCCCGTGAAAAAAGGAAGGCAAACCCGATTGCAATTACTTGCTGAAGAAACGAGAACGATTATTTTTTATGAAAGTCCGCATAAACTAATAAAAACATTAGCTCATTTTTGCGAGTATTTTGGTGAGGAGAGACAGGTTTCGGTATCCAGAGAACTTACTAAATTATATGAAGAAACCATTCGTGGCACAGCCAAAGAAGTTTTAGATTATTATACCAACAAACCACCAAAAGGGGAAATTGTTATTGTGGTTGGTGGGAAAAATAAATAACTATGACCTTAAAAACATTCCTAAATAAATTAAAAACAACTCCAAAAGACATTGACTTTACTGACACCATAAGTGTTATAGAATCAAACTACATTTTTACACCTACCGCTTTTAAAAATGGCGACTTACACAATAATGCTGGCGAGAATTCTGGTTCTTGTAAATTATTGGCGTTTGCTAAACTGCAAAATTTAACCAAAGAAGAAACTTTGGCATGCTTTGGAAAATACTATTTTGAAGAGGTTTTAAATGACCCAAATGGTAACGGCCATCAAAATATTAGAAATTTTATGAAAACAGGATTTGAAGGATTGGTGTTTGAGGGTATGCCTCTTAGAGAGAATTAATAATATTTTGGTTCATTCCTCAAAATATTATTAATTCATTCCTCAATATCAAATAAATATTCAACAGACACATTAAAATATTTTGCCATTTTAATAGCCAAAGTCACTGATGGATTGAATTTGTTTTTTTCAATTGCATGAATTGTTTGTCTTGAAACGTCAAGGATTTTAGCCAAATCTGCTTGCGTTAAATCATGTCTAGCTCTTTCTACCTTTACAAGGTTTTTCATATATAAAGTTTTCTTTTAATAAAAAACAAAATTATATAAGCCCATGTAAATGGTAATATGAAATAATTTATTGTTAATCTCAAATCTCTTGAAGCTACATAAATAACCATGGCAGCTATTAAAGTAATAATTGATGTAAGCTGAAAAGTTTCTAAACGTAATTTATTAATATAATCGTCTTCAATTTTTTCTTTAGATATCAAATAAATAATCATACCAATAATGGCCAAAACATCTATATAAACACTTGCGCCACCTGTAAACGCATATACAAGTCCCCTGAAACCTTCACCGAAACCTTCGCCTTCGTTACTTAATTCATGTATATCATTTGCATCAATTCCTTGAATACTAGAACTATTAAAAAAATTAAAACTTCCATTTACAAGAAAAGCAATAAAAAAAAGACTTAATCCCAACTTTTTACACCAATTAGGGAATAATTGTGTTTTCATTTATTAATATTTTAATCAAAAGTATATAAAACTTTACATTATGACAAATAAAATAGAATAAATTATTCAAGCATTTGTGGCAAACCCCAACCCTCCAAAGCTTGGGTAAGAAACCAAATCATAAACGACTAATAATAAATTAATCCGTAAGTTTGTTTTACAAATATCAAATCATTTTAACATGAAACATCACATCACAACAACCTGGTTGGGCAACATGAAGTTTGAAAGTACAAACCCTTCTGGACATAACTTATTTATTGATGCAGGCCCAGAAAATGGCGGCAATAGTGAAGGTTATAGGCCAAAAGCCTTAATGCTTTCTGCATTGGCGGGCTGTTCGGGATTGGATGTGGCATTGCTTATCAAAAAAATGAAATTAGAGGTTGCTGATTTTAAAATTGAAATCGACGCCAACCTTACCGAAGAAGACCCTAAATATTACCATAAAGTTGGCATGCATTTTCATTTTTGTGGTGCTGATTTAAATGAAAAAAAATTACAACGCGCCGTTGATTTATCGGTTGAAAAATATTGTGGTGTTATGGAAATGTTTCGTCAATTTTCAGAGTTGAAAGTAGAAACCCATTTTCATAAAAAGTAAGTTTCTTCTAGTATATGCGTTGGACACTTAAACCAAAACCAGATGCCAAAAAACTGGCAGATTTAAAAGAATCGCTTCAAGTGGATGATGTGATTTCTACCTTGTTATTACAGCGTGGCATAGAAACTTATGAAGATGCTAAACAATTTTTTCGTCCGAGTTTAAGTGATTTACACGATCCATTCTTGATGAAAGATATGGACAAAGCCGTTGAACGCATTGAAAAAGCCATCGCCAATAAAGAAAATATTTTGGTGTATGGCGATTATGATGTCGATGGCACTACAGCCGTTGCTTTAATGTCCTCCTATTTAAAAACCATCCATCCTTTAGTTTACACCTACATACCCAACAGATATGATGAAGGTTATGGTGTTTCATACAAAGGCATCGACTTTGCTTTGGAAAATGATTTCACACTTATTATTGCATTAGATTGTGGCATTAAAGACAATGAAAAAGTAGATTATGCCAAAAATTCAGGCATTGACTTTATTATTTGTGATCACCATAGACCATCCAACGAACTCCCAAATGCGGTTGCTGTTTTAGATCCAAAACGAGACGATTGTACTTATCCTTACAAAGAATTATGTGGTTGTGGGGTTGGTTTTAAACTTATTCAGGCCTTGGCTTCAAAAGACGGTAAAACCGCTGAGGATTTAACCGAATATTTAGATTTAGTTGCCACCGCCATTGGTGCCGATATTGTCCCAATTACTGGAGAAAACAGAACTATGGCTTATTTTGGTTTGGAGGTAATAAATACCAATCCGAGACCCGGTATTAAAGCCATTTTAAATCAAATTGAAAAAACAGAACTCACTATTACTGATGTTGTTTTTATTGTGGCGCCAAGAATCAATGCCGCCGGACGTATGGAACACGGTAATTTTGCCGTTACTTTATTAACGGAGCAAGACCATGCGTTAGCTGCCAAACAAGCCTCAGGAATTAACACTTATAATTTAGACCGACGTGAAGCAGATAAACTCATTACGCAAGAAGCTCTTAAACAAATTGAAGAACAAAAAGAACAGGAACGCCTTACTACTGTTGTTTATCACGAAAACTGGCATAAAGGTGTTATTGGTATTGTGGCTTCTAGATTAACAGAAACCTATTATCGTCCTACGTTGGTATTCACAAAAAGTGGCGATAAGTTAGCTGCTTCGGCACGCTCCGTGAGGGATTTTGATATTTACAATGCCTTGGAAAATTGCAGTGAATATCTTGAACAATTTGGCGGTCATAAATATGCTGCCGGATTAACACTTAAAGAAGAAAACTATGAAGCCTTTAAACAAGCTTTTGAAGATGAAGTTTTTAAAACCATCGATAGAAACTTATTGGTTCCTGAAATTAAGATTGATGCCCAGATAAATTTAGAAGATATCACACCAAAATTTTATAGGGTTTTAAAACAATTTGCGCCTTTTGGCCCAGAAAATATGACACCTGTTTTTATGACCGAAAACTTAAAAGACACAGGTTATGGAAAATGTGTGGGCGAAGACAAAACCCATTTAAGGATGACGGTCACTCAACCACAATCCAATAGTTTTGTCGCCATTGGTTTTAGCATGGGCGATAAAGTGGATATCATCTGTGATAAAAAAACATTTAAAGCCGTTTATTCAATTGATGAAAATGCATGGCAAGGTAATGTCTCGCTTCAACTTAAATTAAGGGATATTAAAGAATAATCATGTCAAAAATAGATCCTTACGCCGCCCTGCGTTTTAAAGAATTCAATATTTTTTTATTGGTCCGGTTTGTACTGGTATTTGGCTGGTCCATGCAATTTATCGTTATAGAATGGGAAGTATATTCACTAACTAAAGACCCTTTGTCTCTAGGCGTGATAGGTTTAATGGAAATCATCCCCGCTTTTACCATGGCATTATTTGCAGGCCATATTGTTGACCAAAAAGAAAAACGAAATCTATTGGCTTTATGTATTGGTGCTTTTTCATTAATCAGTTTAGGTTTGTTTTTACTTACTTGGCCTGCAGTAGTGGCTGGCTGGTCAACAAAAAGTATTTTGTACAGTATTTATGCGCTTGTTTTTTTTGGTGGATTTTTGCGTTCCTTTTTTGGACCGACCATTTTCTCATTAATTGCTCTAATTGTGCCTAAAAAGGCCTATCCAAATGCTGCCACATGGAATAGTTCTACATGGCAGATGGCATCAGTTTTAGGCCCTGCTTTTGGAGGGTTTTCTATTGGGTGGATGGGCGTGCATTGGTCGCTTTGCATTATCTTCGGATTGGTTCTTTTATCCTTAATCATATTGCTTCAAATAAAACGCAAACCTATTTTAAATCCTAAAATTGGAGAGCCGATTGTTGAAAGCTTGAAAGAAGGTGTGCGCTTTGTTTTTAAATCCAAAGCTATCTTGGGAGCCATGACGTTGGATATGATAGCCGTTTTATTTGGAGGTGCCATCGCGCTTTTGCCCATATTTGCCCAAGATATTTTGAAAGTCGGCAGTGAAGGGTTTGGTATATTACGTGCCGCTCCCGCTGTTGGGGCTTTTATAACTTTGATGATTACAGCGCATATTCCGATTAGTAAAAATGCTGGTATGAAATTATTGGTGGCGGTTTTTGGGTTCGGACTTAGTATTATTGTGTTTGGGTTATCGTCTATATTTTGGATTTCAGTAGTTGCATTGTTTTTTAGTGGCGTCACCGATGGGGTCTCTATGGTGGTGCGACAAACCATTTTGCAGATTAAAACGCCCGATCACATGCGCGGACGCGTATCTTCTGTAAACTCCATGTTTGTGGGATCTTCTAATGAGTTAGGTGCTTTTGAAAGTGGCTTGACAGCCAAACTTTTTGGGACTGTGAATGCGGTTGTTTTTGGCGGGACGATGACCCTAATCACTGTTATAACAACAGGCATTGTATCGCCTACTTTTAGAAAACTGGATTTAACAAAAGATATTGAAGAACATCAAAGGGATAACTAAAACGTTTTCAGCTCAAAATTTTCCCCATCATAAACACCATACGTATAATACGTGATCCAATCACCTAGGTTAATATATTTAGAAGTATCATTTAATTGGATTTCCAAAGGTAAATGACGGTGTCCAAACACAAAATAATCACGGTGTTTGCTTTCCAATTTCTTTTTGCTGTACTGCACCAACCACTCTTTATCTTCGCCTAAAAAGGTAGCATCGTCTTCACCCGAAATCAATTTATTTTTTACTGATAAATATTGTGCGATTCGCATACCAATATCGGGGTGACCCCACCTGAATATCCATTTAAAAAACGGACTGATAAACACTTTTTTCATGCGTTTATAACCTTTGTCTCCAGGCCCTAAACCATCGCCATGACCAATAAAAAAAATCTTGTCGTTAAACGTGAATTCCTGCGGTTTATGATAAACGGGGATATTAAGTTCTTCTTCAAAATAGCCGTGCATCCATAAATCGTGATTGCCAACGAAATAGTAAATCGGGATTCCAGAATCGCTGATTTCCGCCAATTTACCCAAGGTTCTGGTAAAGCCTTTTGGCACGACTGTTTTATATTCAAACCAAAAATCGAATAAATCTCCTAAAAGGAAAATAGCAGCTGCATCATGTTTTATGGTATCTAACCAAGCGACAAACTTTTTTTCACGTGGACGAGAAGCTTCTGTGGTGGGAGCTCCTAAATGATTATCGGATGCGAAGTATATTTTCTTGCCTTCAGGTATTTGCATGATGTAAATATAGAAAATGTTTTTTTGCGCTACGCATTATCTGACGCATACCATTCGGCAAACGATGTTTCGGTTTCTTGAAGTTTTAATGAATGTAATTTTATATGGCTCGGTAAACGTTTTGATATTTTTTTTGAAAAATCAATCACCATCATTTCACTGGTCGGTTGGTAATTTACCAATAATACATTGTGACCCCTGTTTTCCAATTCTTTGGCAAGCTCTACGTGGGGCGTATTTTTATTAAAAACGGTTGCATGGTCAAACACATCTACAATCTCTTCTTTTACGATTTTTTTTAAATCACTAAAATCAATCACCATTCCATATTTCACGTTAGCCATTTCTGTAATGGGCGTTCCTATAACGGTTACCGACAGCTTATAACTATGTCCGTGCACATTTTTACACTTGCCATCATAGCCATAAAGTGCGTGTCCCGTTTCAAAAGAAAATTGTTTTGTAATGCGTATGTTACTCATCAAACTTGTATTTGTTTTGCAAAGATATTCATTTTGTAAAAGCAATTTGTTTTTAGATTACTTTTGACTATTAATTGATATGTTTTGTTGAATGAGTCATATTTTTGAGGATACTGAGTTTGTCGAAAATCCGCTTTACGAAGCTATTATAACTGATATTTTAGCAAAGAAATATAGCGTTGTTGAAGATTTTTTTTCTACAGAAGAGGTTGCTGTTTTAAGACAATCATTACTTAAAAAACATGACGAAAACGCTTTTAAAAAAGCCGCTATTGGCAATCGGTTTGAGGAAACCATTGTAAAATCCATTCGAGGCGATGTGATTTTATGGATGGATGAAACCCAAGCAGATACTTCTGAACTCTTGTTTTTCAATAAAATAAATAGTCTAATAAATTATCTTAACAGAACCTGTTTTTTGGGCATTTTACATAAAGAATTCCATTATGCTTTATACCCGAAAGGCACTTTTTACAAACGGCATATTGATACGTTTCAAAATGATGACCGTCGAAAATTGTCGTTTGTTTGTTATTTGAATGAAGATGGTTGGTTGCCAGAAAATGGCGGTGAATTGGTTTTGTATTTAGACGAAAACGGCGAACAAACCGAAAAAATTATTTATCCATTTCCTGGACGTGTTGTTATTTTTGAAAGTCAAATTATTGAACACGAAGTAAGACCTGTTAATAAGGAGCGATTGAGTATTACCGGTTGGTTAAAAACCCGATAATTATCTTCTTTTTCTTCTGTTTATAAAATAAACAACAATTAGTACAATTCCTAAAACAAGAAAAAGTCCGTTACCACTTATAAAACTTAAAATATCCATATTATTTTTTTGATTTAGTTGGCAAAGTTAACAAAACTTAGCCTTTATTTTATCTACAATAGTTTGTGCCAATTTTTCTTTGCTTTCTAGTGTCCAACCCGCTACGTGAGGTGATAAAATCACATTTTGTGCATGTATTAAATAGTCGAAAGCTTCGGGCATTTGATAAGAAAACAAAGCTTCAAACGATGTTTTTTCATATTCCAACACATCCAATCCAGCACCAAGAATTTTTCCTAATTTTAATGCCGAAACCAAATCGGCTGTCACCACACTTTTACCACGCGCCGTATTAATAAACCAAAAGGGGTTTTTAAATGCGTTGATAAATTCTGCATTAATCATATTCAGTGTTAACGCTGTTTGTGGCGTGTGTAAACTGACCACATCAGCCTGTTCTTGTAATTCTTGAAGTGTTACTTGTTTAGCATTTTCATCGCCAACGTTGTCTAAAATATCATAACACACTACTTCAACATCAAACCCTCTTAGTTTTTTCGCAAAGGATTTTCCTGTATTTCCGTAACCAATGATCCCAACGATTTTTCCATCTAATTCCACGCCACGATTGGCTTCCCGCAACCATTTCCCTTGTCGTACTTCGGCATCCGCCTTATTCAGTTTATTAAAAAGTGACAACAACATACCTAGAGCATGTTCACCAACTGCATTTCTATTGCCTTCTGGTGCTGCAATTAATTCCACACCTTTGACTTTTGCATATTCAACTTCTATATTTTCTAATCCAGCACCAACACGTCCAATGAATTTCAGATTTTTTGCTGCGTCTAGAAATAATTTGTCTATTGTGAATCTACTTCTTAAAATAATACCATCATAGTCTGAAATCTTGGCTTCGATTTGTTCTTTTGAAGACGTGTAATCTTCATGATTGGTGAAACCTAAATCGTTTAGTTGATTTATTAATAGCTCGTGGTTGGTATCTAGATGAAGGATTTTCATGTGATGCTGAAACAAGTTTTGATTGACAAAGAATTTAAAACCCTAAAATAAGCTTGGCAATTACAAAGTACATTAATATACCAAATACATCATTACTTGTAGTGATAAATGGCCCTGTGGCTACCGCAGCATCAATACCGCGTTTGTCTAAAAATATGGGAATAAAAGTGCCAATTAATGCTGCCATGATAATAACCGAAATGAGGGCAACGCAGATGGTTAAGGACTCTAAATAGGTGGTATTAAATGCAAAATGACTAATTAACAAAACTATAAATGCAATGGCGAGTCCGTTTACCAAACCCAATAAAAATTCTTTTAGGAGGCGATTTAAAAGACTGCCATCAATGGAATCGTTGGCGAGACCTTGCACGATAATGGCGGAAGATTGTACCCCAACATTCCCTGCGGTTGCCTGAATCAATGGAATAAACATTAAAAGTGCTGGAAATTTTAACATGGCATCGCTAAATCCGCTAATAATACTTGCTGCGCCAATGCCTCCAAACATACCAATAAGTAACCATGGCAAACGTGCTCTTGTGAGTTCCCAAATAGTATCATCGGCTTCCACATCACCCGTAATACCTGCCGCCAACTGATAATCTTTATCGGCTTCTTCTTTCATGACATCCACAATGTCATCAATGGTGATTCTTCCCAATAAAATCATGTTTTCGTCTACTACGGGAATGGCTTCCAAATCGTATTTTGCCATCACTTTTGCAACGTCTTCAACATCATCATGAACATTTACATAATCGAAACTAGGAATATATATTTCGGCAATTTTTTGATCGCTTTTAGCAACAATAAGATCTTTTAATGAAAGACGACCAATCAATTTATTCTTTTTATTAACCACATAAATAGAATGCACTCGGGTCACTTCCTTGGCTTGACCTCGTATGCGTCGCATGCATCCTGCTACCGTCCACGTTTCATAAACCTTAACCAGCTCTTTTGCCATGAGTCCGCCCGCCGTATCTTCATCATAGGCTAATAACTCACGGATTTCGGCTTTATGCTCTTCGTCCTCAATATGAGAGATTACTTCTTGCTGACGTTCTTCTGGAAGTTCAGAAATAATATCAGCCGCATCATCGGTATCCAGCTCTTCAATTTCTTCGGCAATTTCTTTTGAAGACAGGTTTCTTAAAACCTTTTCCCTATTGTCTTCATCAAGTTCCATTAAGATTTCTGAAGTGGTTTCAGAATCCAATAACTTGATAATATACACGGCCTCTTCTAGATTAAGTTCATCTAAAATTTCGGCAATATCGGCGTAGTGAAACTCATCTAGTAACTTTTTAAGCTCCTTATCTTTTCTGAATTCGATAAGTTGCTCTACTTGTTGAATGAGTTCATCAGTAAGCTCGAACTGTATATTTTCTTTTTCTTCAGACAAATTGAATCGTTTTAAATATCCTTTTCAATACGCGATGTAAGCTCTAAAAATTGCTGAACATTTAACTGTTCCGGACGCTTGTCAAAGATACTATCTTCTCTTAAATTATCGCTTAAATTGAATGTTTTTAAACTGTTACGAATTGTTTTCCTGCGTTGTTGAAATGCTGCTTTTACAACTTTAAAAAATAATCCGGCATCACATGGCAATGAATAATCGTCTTTTCGGGTAAGTCTTAAAACACCTGAATCCACTTTTGGTGGCGGACTGAACACGCTTGGTGGTACTGTGAATAAATATTCGGCATTATAAAAAGCTTGTGTCAACACCGATAAAATACCATATACTTTACTGCCTTCTTTGGAGCAAATGCGTTCTGCGACTTCCTTTTGAAACATGCCTGAAAATTCTGGAATTTGATCCCTCATTTCCAACACTTTAAAAACGATTTGTGTGGAAATATTATAAGGAAAGTTACCAATAATGGCAAAAGGTTGTCCTTTAAAAACAAGGTTTAAATCGTATTTCAAAAAATCTTTTTCTATGATTCTGGAAGCCAGACTAAGATAGTTTGCTTTAAGATATTCTACAGATTCTGGGTCTATTTCAATAACATGTGTAATAACATCTTTTTCTAATAAATACTTGGTTAAAACACCCGTGCCTGGTCCGATTTCCAGAATGGTTTTGTAATTTTTTAAAGATAAGGTATCAGCAATTTTTTCTGCGATGCTTTCATCATTCAGAAAATGTTGCCCTAAATGCTTTTTAGCTTTTACTTGATGCTGGTGGGGATTGTTTGCCACGGATTCATGAATTTAAATGCTAAATTACATTTTAAAAATGGATTCCAACCTCAGCAAGAAAGACAAAAGCTATTTGAACGTCACTGAATATTCGTCTAAAATTTCTAGCTCTGTTCTAAATGCCAACATTTTATCTCCAAATTTTTTTGAAATTTCAGATCTAAAAGCCGGCGCATGGTCTTTATAAAAGGCATTTAAAGACTCTCTTGAAAAAGCTTTATATTGCACGGAATACGTGACGCCTCCCATTTCTTCATCAACCAAAACTTTAGTTAATGTTGCCTTTTCAAATTTTCCTGTTGCCAATACTTGCGGAATATGTTCTTTAATCCATGTAAGCCATTCGTCGTGAATGGATTCATCTATGTTTGAGGTAACGTTGTATATGATCATAATTCTTTTGTAAATAAAAAGAGTTCTTTACCATCCTTAAAAGGTTTCACTTTTTTTTCAAAAGTAAAACCTAATTTTTCCAATAATTTAATAGAGTTTTTGTTATCTGTATTTGTTATGCCTACCAATTTTTTTAGGTTAAAGTTGTTTTTTGCAAGTTTTATAATTTCAACCGAGGCTTCAAAACCAAATCCTTTGCCTTCATATTCTGGTAAAAAAGCGAAACCCATATCAACTTCCTCTAATTCTTCCCTTTTTATTAAACCACAAGTCCCTATTGGTTTATTATTTTCTGTTTTTAATAACAGTTTATAAAATCCAAAACCATATTCCTTATAACTTTTTAAATGCCCTTCAGTAATTCTTTTTTCAGCATCTTCAAGAGTTTTTGTGTTTCTATCACCTATATACTTAATCCAATTGGGCGAATTAACCAACTCCATAAAAAATGGCGCATCTTTAATTGAAAACTTTGTGATTTTAAGGCGTTCGGTTTCGGCAATCATCATAAAACCTAATTTATAGCATCACCTCGGAGTGCTCTATATTTTTTTCTGGCTTCAATAAAATAGATACTATCTGGATGATTAAATATAATTTTTTCGTAAAATGTTTTTGCCTTTTCAGGTTGATTTAGATGGTTTTCATATAATTCTGCCAAAGCATAATACGTATTATCCATTAAAATGCCATCACTATAATTTTCTATAAGAGCATTGTAGTTGGCTTCAGCTTTGGTAAATTCTTGTTGTATTTCAAATATTTGTGCTTGTTTAAAGAGAGCTTGAGCCACGATTGGCTCGGTTTTATGTTCTTGTAATATTTTCTCTAAAAGTGAAATGGCTTCATCGTTTTTGTTTTGAAATGCAAATAAATCGGCTTTTGAATACAATTTTAAAGCCGTTTGAAGCGAATCTTCATATTTGTAATCCGTAATAAGTAGTTTTAAATCCAATGCATCATTGGCGATTAGTTGCGATGTTGACGCTTTAAGTATTTTAAGCTGGGATTCTGCCCATTTAAAATCGCCTTTATAATAACTCGCCTTCGCCACTTTAAATCGGGCTTCTTGAGAAATGGTGCTGTTTTTTAAGTTCCGCTGAATTTGGGTGTAATAAATTAAGGCTTTATTGAAATTTTCCTGTAAAACAAGAATATCACCCAACTCTAACTTCACCTCTGCTTTTTCTAATTCGATTATGGGGAGTTCTAAGGCTTTTTCTAAAAATGCAATCGCTTTATCGGTTTCTTTCATGTAAAATGCCAAAAAATGACCGTAAGCAATTTGAAGATTTAATGTTTGGGCGAAGGTTCCAAACTTTTCAAATAACTCTAAGTATTGTTTATTGATGGTTTCATAGTTGCCTTTTTCGCTTGTCTTGGTTTCGAGTTGAAGTAAATTATAATACGCTTCCAGCAAAGTTTCTGTGTCTTGCGCTGTTGTTATAACATATGTTAGAATCTCTTTAGCAATATCATTTTTATTTTCACTAACCGCGATTTGCGCCAGTTCTTCTATTCTACTTAAACTTTCTTGTTGCCTATTAAAAATGGCTTTTTCTTGAACAAATGCTTTGTCAAATTCCTTTTGTTGAATAAACAACCAACTTAATAAATCGCTCCAAATTAAATCTTGATCTTGTTGCAGATTTTTAAGTAAAATTTTTCTTA
>Ga0307414_10000398_pt1 | contig 23554 bp, 20 predicted proteins | sample DK1Ometagenome_FD_203804 | JGI IMG/M metagenome (GOLD analysis project Ga0307414, IMG submission 203804) | Maize rhizosphere microbial communities from greenhouse at UC Davis, California, United States - DK15-O-3 | ecosystem: Host-associated > Plants > Roots > Rhizosphere > Soil | place: USA... | reverse complement strand
TTCTCGGCACCGACGCCGAGCAGATCGAAATCAATCCGCTTGCCGTTTGCGAAGGCAAGGATGGCGACGAACTGCTCGTGCTCGACGCCAAGGTGGCGTTCGACGGCAATGCGATGTTCCGCCACAAGGACCTCGCCGAGCTGCGCGACCTGACCGAAGAAGATCCGGCCGAAGTCGAAGCGTCGGAATATGACCTCGCCTACATCAAGCTCGACGGCAACATCGGCTGCATGGTCAATGGCGCGGGTCTGGCAATGTCGACGATGGACATCATCAAGCTCAACGGCGAATTCCCCGCCAACTTCCTCGACGTCGGCGGCGGCGCTTCGAAGGAAAAGGTCACCGCGGCGTTCAAAATCATCCTCAAGGACCCCGCCGTGAAGGGCATTCTCGTCAACATCTTTGGCGGCATCATGAAGTGCGACATCATCGCCGACGGCATCGTTGCCGCGGCGAAGGAAGTGAATCTGTCGGTTCCGCTGGTCGTTCGCCTCGAAGGCACGAACGTCCAGGAAGGCAAGGATATCCTCGCCAATTCGGGCCTGCCGATCGTTGCAGCCAACGACCTGGGCGATGCGGCGCAGAAGATCGTCGCGGAAGTCCGCGCAGCGTGAGCTTCGGCCCCTCTTCCCGCGAGGGGGGAGGGGCCATGCGACGTTCCATGGGGTCGAGGTGCAATAGCGTCAGGCCCCGTCCTGTCTTTTCATCCCTCCCCCGGCGAGAGACACGTCAGTTGACGTTAACGTAAAGCGCGATTATGGCGCAGTGCACAAATTCATGAGAGGAGCTTTTGAAGCTATGAAAATCCTCGTCCCCGTAAAGCGGGTGCTCGATTATAACGTCAAGCCGCGGGTCAAATCCGACGGTGCGGGCGTTGACCTTGCCAATGTCAAAATGTCGATGAACCCGTTCGATGAGATCGGCGTCGAAGAAGCGATTCGCTTGCGTGAAAAGGGTGTTGCGACCGAAGTCGTCGCCGTGTCCGTCGGCCCGGCAAAGGCCCAGGAAACGCTGCGCACCGCGCTCGCCATGGGCGCTGACCGCGCGATCCTGGTGCAGACCGACGATGCCGTCGAACCGCTGGCGCTCGCGAAAATCTTCAAGGCGATCGCCGAAGCCGAACAGCCCGGCCTTGTCATCCTGGGCAAGCAGGCGATCGACGACGACAACAACCAGACCGGCCAGATGCTCGCAGCCCTGACCGGCTGGGCGCAGGGCACCTTCGCCAGCGCGGTCAATGTCGATGGCGATCATGTCAACGTGACCCGCGAAGTCGATGGCGGCCTTGAAACGGTGAAGCTGAAGCTTCCCGCGATCGTCACCACAGACCTTCGTCTGAACGAGCCGCGCTATGCGTCGCTGCCGAACATCATGAAGGCGAAGTCGAAGCCGCTCGATACGAAGTCGCCCGCCGATTATGGCGTCGACACGGCGCCGCGCGTCAAGACGATCAAGGTTTCGGAGCCGCCCGTCCGCTCGGCCGGCGTCAAGGTTGCCGATGTCGATGAACTGGTTGCCAAGCTGAAAGCGATGGGAGTGCACTCATGAAAACGCTCGTTTGGGTCGAACATGACGGCAGCGCCGTCAAGGACGCCACGCTCGCGGTGGTCACCGCCGCGTCGAAGCTTGGCGAAGTCCATCTGCTCGTCGCCGGTTCGGGCGTCGATGCGGTTGCCAAGGAAGCCGCGGGTATCGCCGGGGTCGGCAAGGTGCATGTCGCAGACAATGCTGCCTTTGCGAATAATCTGCCCGAAAATGTCGCGCCGCTGGTTGCCGATCTGATGGCGTCGCACGACGCCTTCCTCGCGCCCGCGACGACCACCGGCAAGAATATCGCGCCGCGCGTCGCTGCGCTGCTCGATGTCATGCAGATTTCGGAAATCCTGTCGGTCGAGGGTCCCAAGACCTTCACCCGCCCGATCTATGCCGGTAACGCAATCGCGACCGTCGAGAGCAGCGATGCAAAGCTGGTCCTGACCGTGCGTGGCACCGCGTTCGAAAAGGCCGCCACCTCGGGCGGTTCGGGTGCGATCGAAGCCGTGGGTGCAGGCAGCGATGCCGGCATCTCGACCTTCGTCGGCGCCGAAATTGCCAAGCAGGACCGTCCGGAACTGACCTCGGCGAAGGTCATCGTGTCGGGTGGCCGTGCGCTGGGTTCGAGCGAGAAATATCAGGAAGTGATCGTTCCGCTGGCAGACAAGCTGAACGCCGCGCTGGGCGCGTCGCGCGCTGCGGTCGATGCGGGCTATGTCCCCAACGACTATCAGGTCGGCCAGACCGGCAAGATCGTCGCACCGGAAGTCTATTTCGCAATCGGCATCTCGGGCGCGATCCAGCATCTCGCCGGCATGAAGGATTCGAAGACGATCGTTGCGATCAACAAGGACGAGGACGCACCGATCTTTCAGGTCGCCGACTTCGGTCTGGTTGCCGATCTGTTCAATGCCGTTCCCGAACTGACCGGCAAGATCTGATCCATGATCCGTCCGGTCTGCGCCGGACAGCGTGAAACAACAAAGCGGTCGTGGGCGATGCTCACGGCCGTTTTGTTGTTTCGGGAGCGTCACCAGATTGTCATGGGCATGCGCTTGGGCACGATCCATGAATGCTCATCATGGGCGGAGGAGGGTTTTCCATGTCCCAGCCAGACAAGCGCGGGCTGATCGCCGAAGGGCTGGCGGTGGGCGAGAATGATGCCGCGCTCCATGCGCGTCTGGTTGCGGCGGGCGTTTCGGCGGCGGCAGCGAAATATGAGGTCGAGCGGCTGGCGAAGGATCCGCTGGCGGCGGCGCTGCGGTTGCAGGCGGCGCGAATGGCGAAGCAGGGCTGGCTGCTCGCCAATCAGCAGCGGCTGGCGTTTGAGGCAGACGGCGGCTTTGCGCTCGATACGCTGGAGCGCCCCGATCCCGACCTTTTCTATCGCCACCATTATGAAGCGAACCGGCCTGCGAAGCTCGTCGGGCTGATCGATCACTGGCCAGCGCTCCAGCGCTGGTCGCTCGACCATTTCGCCGAGGCCGGCGGCGGCGCGGTGGTCGAGGCGCAGGTCGAACGCGCGCGCGATCCCGATTATGAGCTGGTGAAGGACGATCATCGCCGCCTGATCCGCTTCGCCGAACTGATCGACTGGCTCCGGGGGGATGAGGCGAGCAACGATATTTATCTGACCGCCTATAACAGCGGCACCAACGCGGCAGCGCTCGGCTTTCTGTGGGACGATCTGGCGCCGATCGATTTGCTCGACGATCGGGGTGGCCGCGACGGTTTTTTCTGGTTGGGGCCGCGCGGCACGCTGACGCCATGGCACCATGACCTGACCAACAATCTGCTGGTTCAGGTGCTGGGCCGCAAGCGGGTGCGGATGGCGCCGCCCTGGGCCTTTGCGCGGATGCGGAACAGGCTGCATTGCTTTTCCGAATGGGGCAATGAAGCGCTGCCCGCCGGGGAAGGCGACGCGGACATGCCGCCGGTGCTGGAGGCAGTGATCGGCCCCGGCGAAGCGATTTTCCTGCCCGTCGGCTGGTGGCATCAGGTCGAGGCGCTCGATCTGTCGGCGAGCATGAGCTTCACCAGCTTTCGCCGGTCGAACGCCCATGCCGAGGATTATGCGTCCTACGGCGCGCTATGAGTGTGCAGCCACGTCATTGAACATATTGCCATTCTGCCATGCTCCGATAGATTTCGGATCATGAGACAGGGGACATGGGCGCGGGGCGCTCTCATCATGGCAAGTGCGGGGGCACTTGCCGCCGTACCGGCCACCGTTGGCGCGAGGGAACCACTGCGGCTGGCGCCCATGTCGAAATGGCACGTCAATTATTCCGCCGACAGTTGCAGGCTTGCCCGGTCCTTCGGCACGGGAAAGAACGAGGTCGTGATGGTTTTCGACCGGTTCCAGCCGGGGGACACCGTCTATATGACCCTGACCGGTTCGCCGGTCAGCGTTCGCAGCGACTATCGCGAGGCCGTCGTGCAGTTCGCGCCCGGCGAAGTCGAGCAGGAGGCGAGTTTCGAGGTCGGCAAGATGGAAAGCGGCGTATCCGCGCTGATCTTTCTGGACGGGATGATCGTCGCCGGGAATGACGCGGCGCGGGTGGCGGCGGTCGCCGAACATAATGCCAAGCAGAAGAAGGATGATTTCGCCTTCACCGCGCTCCCTGAAATCGATCCGGCGCGGAATGCGGCGGTGACGTCGGTGGAAATACGGATGCGGGGCAAGCTGGCGGTGCGGCTTGAGACGGGATCGATGGGGGCGCCGATGAAGGCGCTGGCAGCCTGTACCGACGACTTGCTGCGCGGATGGGAAATCGACGTGGAAGCGCATCGGAATTTGTCGCGGCGAGCGACGCCGACGGGCAATCCGGGAAAGTGGTTGAACAGCAACGACTATCCGCCTGGAATGCTCATGCGCGGCAATCAGGCCCTCGTCTATTTCCGGCTGGTTGTCGACGCGGCTGGAAAGCCCGCCAGTTGTCATATCCAGCAATCGACGCGACCGGCCGAGTTCGACGAGGCGGTGTGCAAGGGGATCATGCGCCGCGCGGCGTTTGAACCTGCGCTCGACGCAGCGGGAAAGCCGGTGGTCTCCTATTATTTGAACCGGGTGCGGTTCACAATGTAGCGCCGGATCGACGAAGACCGACATCCAAAGCCGATTGCGGCTTGCCGTGAGACAAAATACTTAGCAAGGTAAGTAATGGCTGATTTGACCGAACCGCTCTCCGCCTTCATGACCCGCACCGCCGGACCCGGCACGCTTTCGGGGCTGTCGCGCCTGTCAGGCGGCGCGAATATGGAAAGCTGGGCGTTCGAGTGGACGGGGCCGGGGGGTAGCGGAGCCTATGTCCTGCGCCGCGCGCCGTCGGCCGAATATATGGCCGACCGTCCCTTCGCCCATGTCGATGAGGCGGCGCTGGTGATGGCGGCGCATGCCGGCGGCGTAAAGGCGCCCGAGGTGACGGGCGTGCTGGGCGATGCTGACGGCATGGGGACCGGCTATGTGATGCGGCGCGTGATTGCCGAGGTCAGCCCGGCGAAGATTCTCGCCAGCCCGCCGCCGTCGCTGATCGCCGATCTGGGCCGCGAACTGGCGCGTATCCATGCGCTGCCCGCCGAGGTCATTCCGGCGGCGATCCCGCTCATGGATACGGCGGACGCGCTTGCAGAACTGAAGAGGCGTTTCCTGTCCTATGGCGGCGACCGTCCGGTCATCGCGCTTGCGATCAAATGGTGCGAGGATCATCTGCCCGCGCCGGTCGAACCGGTCCTCGTCCATAGCGATTATCGCATGGGCAATATCATGGTCGATGCGAACGGGCTCGCCGCCGTGCTGGACTGGGAGCTGGCGCATCGCGGCGACGCGCATGAGGATCTGGCCTTCGGCTGCATGACCGTGTGGCGGTTCGGCCAGCTCGACAAGCCCGCGTTCGGCATCGGCAGCCTCGACGAATATTTTGCCGCCTATGAGGGCGCGGGCGGCATGACCGTAGACCGTGACCGCTTTCACTTCTGGCTTGTCTATCGCACCCTGTGGTGGGCGCTTGGCTGTTTGCAGATGGGGCAGGCGTGGCGCAGCGGCGCCGATACGACGGTCGAGCGCGTGGTGATCGGGCGGCGCACCGCCGAACAGGAACTCGACCTGTTGCAGCTGCTTGAGGAGGAAGCGCCGGCGGACGAACGCGCCCGCGCGCTGCCATCGCCGCCCGCCGCAGCCGCGGCGCCGGTGGGCGAGCCGACCAATGCCGAAATGGTGCAGGCGGTGCGCGACTGGCTGGGCGATGCGATCAAGCCGCGCGCCGAAGGCCATGCGAAATTCGAGGTGGCGGTCGCGATGAACGCACTCGGGATTATCATGCGCGACCTCGACGCCGGGGTGCGCGCCGAGGACCGGGCGCTCGCCGAAGCATTTTTGTCGGGCTCCACGACACTCGCCGAGCCGGGGCTGCTGGCAAGGCTGCGCCGCGCCGCACTCGACAAATGCACGATCGACAGCCCCAAATATGCCGCGCTGGCGCGCGCCCGCGATGCGTGGGGCGGATAGAAAAACACGGGAGAGACACATATGGATTTTGCGATGCCCGCCGACCTGCAGGCGTATCTCGATGAACTCGATGCGTTTATCGCGGCCGAGATCAAGCCGCTGGAACTTGCCGACGACAATATCCGCTTCTTTGACCATCGCCGCGAACATAGCCGCACCGACTGGGACAATCAGGGACTGCCGCGCCACGACTGGGAGCAGTTGCTGAAGCAGGCGACGCGCAAGGCCGATGCCGCGGGCCACTGGCGTTTCTCGGCGCCAAAGAAGTACGGCGGCAAGGACGGATCGAACCTGTGGATGGCGGTGATCCGCGAGCATTTCGCGGCGAAGGGGCTCGGGCTCCACAACGACCTGCAGAACGAACATAGCATCGTCGGCAATTTCCCCTTCGTCGAGATGTTCGAACAATTTGCTCAGAATGACGAACAGAAGCAGGAATTCATTCTGGGCGGGTTCGAGGGCAAGCGCCGTACCGCATTCGGCCTGACCGAACCCGATCATGGGTCCGACGCGACGCATATGGAAACCCGCGCCGTGCGTGAGACCCGCGACGGCGTCGACGGCTGGCTGATCAACGGGCGCAAGATGTGGATCACCGGCATGCATGTCGCGACCCACTGTGCGACCTTTTGCCGCACCAGCGGCAAGGACGGCGATGCGAAGGGGATTTCGTGCCTGCTGGTCCCCACTGGCACGCCGGGGATGACGGTCGACGAATATATGTGGACCTTCAACATGCCGACGGACCATCCGCGCATGACCTTCACCGATGTCTGGGTGCCCGACAGCGCACGGCTTGGTCCCGTCGATGGCGGGCTGTCGATCGCGCAGAGCTTCGTCCATCAGAACCGCATCCGTCAGGCGGCGTCATCGCTGGGTGCGGCGGTCTTCTGCATCGAGGAAAGCGTGAAATATGCGCGCGAGCGCAAGCCGTTCGGTGAAGCGCTGGCGAAGAATCAGGCGATCCAGTTCCCGCTCGTCGAGTTGGCGACGCAGGCCGAAATGCTGCGCCTGCTGATCCGCAAGACGGCGTGGGATATGGACAATATGCCGCACAAAGAGGTCGAGCATAATCTGTCCGACAAGGTCAGCATGTGCAATTACTGGGCGAACCGGCTGTGCTGCGAAGCCGCCGATCGCGCGATGCAGGTCCATGGCGGCATCGGTTATTCGCGGCACAAGCCGTTCGAACATATTTACCGCCACCACCGCCGCTATCGCATCACCGAGGGCGCCGAGGAGATTCAGATGCGCAAGGTCGGGGCGTATCTGTTCGGTTATCTGGGGCCGCGCAAAGGAACGTTGGGGTAAAGAAAGCAGTCGCCCCCGCGAAGGCGGGGGCCGCTGGCCACATGGGCCGCCCCGTCGCGACAGGCCGACAACGGCTCCCGCCTTCGCGGGGGCGACGGTTGTTTTACCGCTTCCGCACAAACTCAGCGCGTAGCACCAGCCCCTTGATCCCGTCGTGGCGGCAGTCGATTTCCTGGGCGTCGCCGGTCAGGCGGATCGACTTGATCACGGTGCCGACCTTCAGCGTCTGGCCCGCGCCTTTGACCGTCAGATCCTTGATCAGTGCGACGCTGTCGCCGTCGGCGAGCAGATTGCCGACCGCGTCGCGGACCTCGGGGCCTGCCGCTGCTGCGGCATCGCGCGCGGCAATGTCACTCGCCGACATCCATTCGCCGCTCGCTTCGTCATAGACATAATCATCGTCGGCCATGTTGGTCCTTATTTCGGTTTGCGAAAGCGCAGTGCGAACTGGTCGGTCTTGCCCCGGATCGCGGGGGCGAAGACGTTCGCGGTGCGCGGGTCGTCGCTGCGTTTATAGAGATCGCTCGACGCTTCAAGCGTGAAGCCCGCTTTGGTCAGCGCGGCGACGACCGCAGCCTTGTCGATGCGGTGGAGGCTGTCGGACAGGCTGGTGCCGCTGCCGTCGGCGGCGCTGTGATCGACGACGACCAACGTCCCGCCGGGCTTCAATGCTGCGAACAGCGCGGCGCTTGCCTTTTCGCCCGTGCCCTCGGGGAAGGGCTTCAGATACAGATCGTGGAAATTCTGCACCGTGATGATCGTGTCGAGCGATGCAGGGAAGGCGGGCGCGGCAAAAGGGCCCGCGACGGCATCGACATTGGCATAGGCCGCGTCGATCGCAGCCTGATCGTCGCCATATTGTTTCTTGAAGCCGATGAATTCGGCGGGCTGAAAGGCATAGACGCGGCCCTTGGGGCCGACCGCGGCGGCGAGCAGGCGGGTGACATAGCCGCCGCCCATCACGAAATCGCCGACCTGTTCGCCGGGCGCGACCTCGGCAAAGGCGAGCAGTTCGGCGGGCTTGCGCGCGGCGTCGCGTTCACGGTCGGTCGCGGGACGCGCGGGGTCGGCGAGCGCGGCGCTATAATCGGGGGCTTTGGCCGGTTTCGCGGCGAGCGGTGTCGCGGTCGTGGCGAGCAGGATGGCGAGCAGGAAGGTGGGGGTAAGCGGGCGGATCATGGCATCGACTCCCTTGGCATTTACGCCCGCATCATAGCGCCCTGGAACGCCGCTTGCGCGTTTATTTGCATATCGCGATTTTGATGATAGGTTTTTGGGTGAAACTAAAAAAATCGGGAGAGCGGACATGCATGATCTGGTGATTCGCGGCGGCACGATCGTCGACGGAACGGGCGGAAATTCCTTTGTCGCGGACGTGGCGGTCGATGGCGACCGTATCGTCGCTGTGGGCCAAAACCTTGGCGCCGGACGCGAAGAAATCGACGCGAGCGGCAAGATCGTCACGCCCGGCTTCGTCGACGTTCACACCCATTATGACGGTCAGGCGACCTGGGACGCCGAAATGGCGCCGTCGAGCTGGCACGGCGTCACCACGGTCGTGATGGGCAATTGCGGCGTCGGCTTCGCCCCCGCCAAGCCCGACCGCCACGACTGGCTGATTTCGCTGATGGAAGGCGTCGAGGATATTCCCGGCACCGCGCTGGCCGAAGGCATGTCGTGGGATTGGGAAACCTTCCCCGAATATATGGACGCCCTCGAACGCCTGCCGCGCACCGTCGACGTCGCCTGCCACGTCCCGCACGGCGCGGTGCGTGCCTATGTGCTCGGCGACCGCGAAAAGCCGGGGGCAATCCCGACCGACGCGGATATCGCCGAAATGTCGCGGATCGTCGAGGAAGGCGTTCGCGCGGGGGCGCTTGGCTTTTCGACCAGCCGCACCGTGCTCCACAAGTCGATCGACGGTGAACTGGTGCCCGGAACCACCGCGACCGCGGAAGAGCTGATCGCGATCGGCCGCGCCATGGGGCGCGTCGGTTATGGCGTGTTCGAAATGGCGAGCGACATGAAACGCGAGTGGAACGAGTTTCAGTGGATGGGCGATCTCAGCCGCGAAACGGGCCTGCCGGTGACCTTCGCCGCGCTCCAGTCGATCGCCAAGGAACTGCCGCTTGAGGAGCAAATCTCCGAAATGCGGAAGCAGAATGCGACCGGCGCGAATATCGTCGCGCAGATCGCGCTGCGCGGCAATGGCGTGATCATGGCGTGGCAGGGGACGGTGCATCCGTTCCGCTTCAAGCCCGCGTGGAACGAGATTATCGACCTGCCGTGGGACCAGCAGCTCGCCAAGCTGAAAGATCCGGCGTTCAAGGCGCGGATGATCGAAGAGGATAATATCTGGCCCGAAAGCGACATCATCGACTTCCTCAAGGTCGTCGCCCTCGGCTGGCCGGTGCAGTTCGAAATGGACCCCGATTTCAACTATGAGCCGAAGATGGACGAAAGCATCATGGCGCGCGCGGCGGCGGCCGGGGTTTCGCCGTCCGAATATGCCTATGATTTGCTGATGAAGGACGATGGCAAGGGCTTCATCTATTTCCCGATCCTCAACTACCGCGACGGCAACCTCAATTTCCTCGAGGATCTGCAGGCCGCCGATGACACGGTGAACAGCCTGTCCGACGGCGGCGCGCATTGCGGGACGATCTGCGATGCCGCCTCGCCGACCTTCATGCTCCAGCATTGGGTTCGCGACCGCAACGGCAATCGCATCGGGCTGGAACATGCGATCAAGCGCCAGTGCCGCGACACGGCGATCCTCTATGGGCTTGAGGATCGCGGCGTGCTTGCACCGGGCTATCTTGCCGATCTGAACGTCATCGACATGGATGCGATCAAGCTGGGCAAGCCGTGGCTGGCGTTCGACTTGCCCGCGGGCGGCAAGCGCCTGCTGCAAAAGGCCGACGGCTATGTCGCGACGGTGAAGTCGGGGCAGGTGACCTTCAAGGACGGCGAAATGCAGGGGCCGACCCCCGGCGGTGTCATCCGCGGCCCGCAGCGCGTCGAAATGGCGATGGCGGCGGAGTAGTTCACCGACTCTGAATTCCATTCGCGTCGAGTGAAGTCGAGACACCGTGAGGGTGTGCCCCACCGAGGGGCATCTCGACTTTGCTCGATGCAAACGGAATTATTCAGGCCAGCGCCCGCACCACGCGCTCGACATCGGCCACGCCATTATAGGCATGGAAGGATAATCGCAGGATCGACCCGCGAAAATCGGCGCGAAGCCGATGCTCATCCAGTGCCGCTGCGACGCGCGGCTGATCGGCGCCGGTGTCGATGCACAGGGTGCCGCCGATGTCGCCCGTCGGCCAGCGCCATTCAGGCGTCTTCGCTTCGAGCTGTTCGCGCAGCATCGTCTGCAGCACGCGGTTGTGCGCGCCGATCGCCTCGACCCCGATTGCCGCGATTTCGGATATCCCCGCCATCGACAGGATGAACGGCGCGACGTCGGGCGTGCCGCCCCACCAGCGCCGCGCGTCGGGTGCATAGCGGAAGTCGTGGATATCCATTTCGAACGGATTGTCGTGGCTCCACCAGCCGCGCTCGGCGGGATCGAGCGCGGTGCGGTCGTGCGGCGCGACCCACAGCCAGCCCGCGCCGGGGCCGCCGCACAGCCATTTGACGCTGGTGCCGAGCACGGCATCGACGCCCCATAGGGCCGGCGTTACCGGCACGACCCCGACCGACTGCGCGCAATCGGCGATGCAGCGTGCGCCGGCCGCCTTTGCCGCCGCCGCGATCCCCGCGAGGTCGGCGAGCGCGCCGCTGTTCGAGCTGACGTGCATCGCGATCACCAGCGCGACATCGTCGTTCAGTGCCGCCGTCCAGCTTGCGGGGTCGCGCACGTCGGCATCATCGGGCAGGTAGCGCGTCGTCCACCCCGCCGCGGCGAGCCCGCTCGCGACATAGCCGATCGTCGGGAAGGCGCTGGGGGCGAGCAGGATCGTGCGGCGCTTCGTCGCCTGAGCCAATGCCGAAATATAGCGCGACAGGCCCGCGCTGACATTGGTGGCGGGGCACAGGTCGCGCGCCTCGACGCCGATCAGCCCGCCCAGCGCCGCGCGCCAGTCGTCGATCGCGGCGAGCCAGTCGGGCCAGGCCTCGCCCTGCTCGCGCCAGGGAGCGAGCAGTCGCGCCTGAAGCGCGTCTGCCGCAGCGCGGGGCTGGCACCCCACGCTGTGGCTTTTGAGATAGGCGGCGTCAGCCGGCAGGTGAAAGTGGCCCGCGACGGCGGGCGGGAGCAGCGCGCCGGTCACAGTCCGCTGCCATGACCGGCGGGCGCACCGCTGATGCTGTCGCGCTTCACGCCATATTCGGCGCCCCAGCGGTCGGTCATTTCGGCGCGAATATCCCAAAGTTCGGGGAAGAAGCGGTGGCGAGCGCCTGCGTTCAGAAGCTCGACCGGGCGGCCCTTCAGCGATTTCGACCCCATGCCGATCGAGCGGTGGATCAGCTGGATATGGTGCGAGCGGAAGAGCTGGAACAGCTCGTCGAATTCGATCAGCGCCTCGGCGACCATATAGGCTTCGTCATGCTTGTAGCCGGTGTCGTAAACATCGGCGACGCTGCGTGCCGTGGGGTCGAGATAGGCGGCCTTATAGCGCGCCCACAAGGGCTGGGGCAGGGTGAGCAACAGCTGGAATCCCGGGCTTTCCTGCCCCGATCCGTTGCCGAGCTGGAGCCGGATCGACTGATAGTCGAACGGGCTCATCGTCTCGAGCAACGCGAGCTGGTCGGTCATCAGCCGCATCAGCTGGTGGACGCGGGTGAAGAGCGAGAGGACGCGCATCGTCTCCCCCGCCGCCATATGGCCATCGATTTCGGCGAGGGTGAAGGCGATCAGCTTCATCCACAATTCCTCGACCTGATGGACGATCTGGAACTGGAGTTCGTCGGGGGTGCAAAGATCGGCGAGCGGCTTCTGGCAATCGAGCAGGCGATCGACGGCGAGATAGACGCCATAATCCTTCATGTCGGGGGTTTCGATGCGGAGGTGAACGTCATTTTTGTCGAGCATGGGTCATGGTCCCTTTGCCGGGTGTCACGGGTAAACGAAGATATTGGCGGCGCGCGCGGGGGCGCCGGTTCGTTCAGCCGTGCGGGGCCACACCCGCCGGGGGACGCCGCGGCGATCCGGCCTGACCGAGCCACAACAGGGACGTGCCGCGTTTCATCGCGTCAGCAGATCCTTGGGCAGGGTGGGTTCGCTGATGATCTTTGCCATACGGCGCCACATTTCCTCGCGGGTCGGTTTACCGCGCTCGATATAGCCGCGAACCATCGCCTCGCCGAGCCCATAATTGATCACATAGCTGCGATATTGTTCGGTGAAGCTGACCGACTGTTCGGCGCGGGCGGGCGAGACGAGCAGATATTTCTGCGTGAGCGCGACGGCGGTGGGCCGGTCGATCTGGCCGTCGAGATATTGCTGGGCGATCGTCAGCCGCGCGCCGGATGCGCGGTCGATCGCCGCGAGCAGCTGCCAATAGCGGTCGTCGGCCGGCACCGCGATTTCGGCGATCGGCATTAATATGTCGCGCTCGGTTTCGGCCTTGCTGCTCTCCGGAAAGGCGAGGTCGATGCCGTAATTGGCGCTGCCTTCGGCGATCAGGCTTTGCGGGCTGTAGAGCGGATAGACGCTGAATTCGGGCCAGCCGCGCTCCTTCACCAGCTTTTCCTCGAGCTTCATGTTGAGGAGATGGTGGCCGGGATAGCCCTCGTGACAGCCGAGATCGAGCGCCCGCGACAGGCGGATCGGCAGGTCGGTATTGACCTGAATCAGGCTGTGATAGCCGCCCTGATAATAATTATAGCCGCTCCAGCTTTTGCCGGTGACGAACTCCAGCCGGAAACTCTCGCCCTCCGGCATCGGGATATGCGCCATGCTGCGCCCCCGGCAGCGGGCGATCGCCGCTTCGAAGGTTTTTTGCAGCCGGTCTTTGGGGATGGTGAAGCGGTCGAGATAGGTTTCGACCCGCGCTGCGAGCGGGCCGTCGCCGGGAACCAGCGCCGCGATCTTCGCGAGTTCGCCGTCATAGCTGGCGAGCGGTTTTAGCACGGGGCGCACCCCGAAGAGCCGCTCCGCCTCGTCGGTGAAGGCAAAGCGCGTGCCCTGCATCATCTGCAACCGCGTTTCGGCAGCGCGCAATTGGGCGCGCAGGAAGGCTGCGCGGCGGCGGTCGAGCGGTGCGGACAATCGCCGCGCAGCCGTATCGAGCCGGGCCATCAGTGCGCGCGTCGCGGCGAGCAGCGCCGGCTTGTCGCGCGGGCTCGCCTCCGCGGCCGTGCGCAACGCCGCCGGGCCATAATAGGCGTCGATATAGCCTGCTTCATGCGTCCCGATTTCGAGACTGAGGGACAGATAGTCGGTGGCGATCGCGTTCATCGCCTCCGCCGATGCCGCTATGTGGCGGACCTCTACGGCCGGAACCTGTGCGGGGCTTGCGGGGCGAGGCGTGTCGGACGCCGCACAACCAGAGAGGGCGGTCGACGCCATGGCCGACAGGATGAGGGCAATACGCATCAGCTTTTCTCCATCCCGAGAGTTTCGGACGTGTCGCGCACATCGCCATCGCGGGCGATTTCGGCATCGGATGCCGCCTCGGTCGCGTTGTGATCGGGGTGCGCAGGGGCGAAGCGCAGCACGGCAAAGCCGATCAGTGCGGCGACGAGCGAGCCCATCAACGTGCCGATCTTTGCCTCTTCGATCAGCAGCGGGTCGCCGGGGAAGGCAAGGCCGCCGATGAACAGGCTCATCGTAAAGCCGATGCCGCAGAGCAAGGACACACCATAGACCTGCAGCCAGGTCGCTCCGCGCAGGCGGCCGGCGATGCCGAGCCTGACGCTGAGCCAGACGCTGCCGAAGATGCCGATCTGCTTGCCCAGAAACAGGCCCGCGGCGATGCCGAGCGGCAAAGGGGCGAACAGCTGGTCCATCGTCAGTCCCGACATGTCGACCCCGGCATTGGCGAAGCCGAATAGCGGTACGATGGCAAAGGCGACCCATGGGTGCAGGGCGTGTTCGAGACGGTGGAGCGGTGAGGTCGCGCTGTCCGGCGCGTCAGGGGTACGGTCGAACGGAATGGTCATTGCGGCGAGTACGCCCGCGATCGTGGCGTGAACGCCCGAGAGCAGCATCGCATACCAGAGCAAAGCGAACAGCAGCAGATAGATGGCGAGGTGACGGATGCCCGAGCGGTTGCAGATTGTCATCACGGCGAGGATCGCCGCTGCGGCGGCCAGCGCGATCAGGTTGAGCTTTGCGGTGTAGAAGAGCGCGATGATCGCCACTGCGCCCATGTCGTCGACGATCGCGACGGTAACGAGGAACAGTTTGAGCGAAGTCGGTGCCCGCTTGCCGAGCAAGGCGAGCACCCCGATCGCAAAGGCGATATCGGTCGCGGCCGGGATTGCCCAGCCCTGCGCCAGCCCCGGCGTGCTGCCGGCAAAGAATATATAGAGCATTGCCGGCACTGCCATGCCCGCCGCAGCGGCAATGAACGGCAGCCGCCGCCGGTCCCAGCTTGCGAGCCGCCCGTCAACGAACTCGCGCTTGATTTCCAGCCCGACGAGCAGGAAGAAAATCGCCATCAAGCCGTCGTTGATCCACAGATGGACGGTCATCGGACCGAGCTTGTCGGTCAGCACCGGGCCCGTGATGGCATGGATCGCATGATGATAGGTGCCGCCAAAGCGTGAATTGGCAACAATCATCGCCATAATGGCTGCGAAAATCAGCAGCATCCCGCCGGCGCTTTCGCTTTTGAGAAAGCTACGTAAAGCCGAAACAGGCGAGGATTTCGAGGACATAGAGCGGAAAATACCTTTTTTTTATGAGATTTATTATGCCGTTCCTAACGCGGGCGCCTGCTGTCGTCACACTTTACAAATTAATACTTATCATTAGGTTTTCTCCGCGTGGGATGGCGCAAAGCCATGGTGGGGATGGACGAGCACGGTGGAGCTGTCGAGTGCATGGCTGGAATGGCTGGTGCTGGGTGCCGGCCATGAACTGATGCTTTTCGCATCTGTCGGCATATTGCTGATAGGTCTCGACGATCTGTTGTTCGACATCATTTGGCTCGCCACGCTTCGCCGTAGCCGTAAAGCTACACGCCATCCCCGCGCAATGACAGCGGAATGCGAAGGGACATTGGCCATATTCCTGCCGGCGTGGAGGGAAGATGCGATACTTCCCGCGACGCTGCAGCGCATGCTGACGGCCTGGAATGGCGAAGATTTCCGGGTTTATATCGGATGCTATCCCAATGATGCGGCGACACTGCTCGCCATATCGTCGCTCGTTGCGCGCGACCGGCGTCTGCGCCTTGTCATCTGCGCGCACGATGGCCCGACGACCAAGGGCGACAATCTGAACCAGATGTGGGCCGCGCTGGGCGAGGATGAGCGGAAGGAGGGGCGGCGATTTGCAGCCATCATCCTCCACGACGCCGAAGATCAGGTGCACGACGAAGAGTTGGGGCTTTATCGGCGCCATCTGGGCAATTGCGCGATGGTGCAAATTCCGGTGGTCCCGATCATATCGCGCGATTCGCCCTGGATCGGCGGTCATTACGGCGACGAGTTCGCCGAGGCGCATGGCAAGGAAATGGCGGTGAGGTCGCGTCTGGGCCTGCCGATTCCGTCGGCCGGGGTCGGCTGCGGGTTGGCCCGTAACGTCGTGGCGCTGATGGCGATCGATCGGGGCGGCGACCCGTTCCGCGCCGACAGCCTGACCGAGGATTACGAGGTCGGCATGCTGATTGCCCGCTATGGCCTTCGTGCGCGCTTTATCAATGTGGTCGGCGCCATGGGCGAACGGATCGTCTCGCGTGGCAGCTTCCCCGGGAATACCGAAGCGGCCGTGCGCCAGAAATCGCGCTGGATCACCGGAATCGCTCTGGCCGGGTGGGACCAGCTGGGCTGGGCGAGCGGGGTCCGGCGAGGGCAGACAGCTTGTCCCGCGACGAGCATATGGGCAGCGCGATGGATGCTGTGGCGCGATCGGCGCGCGCCACTGGCCGCGCTCGTTCTGCTCGCCGCCTATGCCGCATTGGTGGTGGGGGGATTGGGCGTGGCCGGTCAGGCATGGCTGGGATGGCGCGCCGCGCCCATGGGAGACGCCATGCAGCTGATGCTGGGCTTCAACGCCTTGCTGCTGATGTGGCGGCTGGGGATAAGAGGCCATTTCACTGCGGGCTGGTACGGATGGCGTCAGGGCATGCTGGCGGTTCCGCGCGCCTTTGTCGCGAATATCATCGCCATCCTCGCCGCGCGCCGCGCTGTGGTTCAATATTGGCATATGCTCCGGTCGGGGCGTGTCGTGTGGGACAAGACCGACCATTCGCCGGTCGACGCCTTGCCCGATATATTGCTCCAGCGAGCCGCGCTGCCTTGACCACGGGGCTGTCCGGCTTGCCGTCGCGCCGCGCGTCGCCGCTGCGTTTTCTGCTGTCCTGCCTTGGCGGCTGGGCGCTGCTGCGGGTTGTGGTGGCTGGAAATCAGGTCATTTTTCCGTCGCCATTTGATGTGGTCCCGCCACCCATAAGGCTTGCTCCCACGGCCACGGCGCTGGCGGTCCAAGACCGGTCCGACAGCGATCGCTCGATCGAAACGGCGATGGGACATTGGCGGATGAGCAGGCCGAGTCTTGCAGTCGTCGCCGCCCGTGGGATGGGATTGGGCGGCAAGGATGGGGAGGGCCCGGGTGGGGATCGTGACAGCCTCCACCGGACGCCGACGGTGCCGCATTTTCCTTCCTCCGGACGCGGGGCGGCTGCGTTGCTCCCATGGGAAGATGCGGCGGCGATGCCGGCTGTCGGCGGCGTGGAGCCTGTAAACGGCAAGCCATTCTGGATGCGCCGGCAGATGGCGGGCTGGTCGCTTGGCAGCTGGCTGCATATGCGGGAGGCCTCCGCGTCGGTGCCCGGCGGCATTGGGGCGGTGAGCCAGCTCGGCGGCAGTCAGGGCGGCATGCGGATCGCCTATGGTTTCGGAGAAACGGGCCGCCTTCGCGCCTATGGCCGGGCCACTCTTGCGATACAGCGTCCGCGGCAGCGCGAGGTGGCTTATGGCATGGCGTTTGCGCCGCTCGCCCGCTGGCCCGTCGATGTTGCGGTCGAGCGCCGTCTGGCTGTCGGGCCGGAAGGGCGCAATGCGATGGCCGCGATGGTGACCGGCGGGGTCAGTGGGGTCGCGCTGCGCGGCGATTTCCGGCTCGACGCTTATGCACAGGCGGGGGTCGTGGGTATGCGGCAACGCGATGGCTTTGCCGACGGCGCGGTGGTGATTGATCGCCGGATCGGGCCTGACGAGAATGCGCGGTTGCGGATTGGCGCGCTCGTGGCGGGGGCGGTGCAGCCGGGCGCGGCGCGGGTCGATGTCGGGCCGCGGTTGACGCTGCGCCTTCCGGATGTCGGCGAGGGCAGCCGGATTGCGCTGGATTGGCGGCAACGCATTGCAGGTGATGCGGCCCCCGAAAGCGGGGTGGCGCTGACCCTGGCCGCCGACTTCTGAAACAACCCGAAATTTCGGCGTCACAGCCGATTCCCCGACCCGAAAAAATGGTCTAGGGTTGGGGCCAATGGCTCCGTCCTGGGGCCAAACAGGTCAACCGGGGCCCATGGATCTTTACCTTCCTGTCGCCAATCTGTCGGTCAACGCCCTCGTCATCGTCCTGTTGGGCGGCGGGGTTGGTTTCCTGTCGGGCATGTTCGGCGTTGGCGGTGGCTTTCTGACCACGCCGCTGCTGATCTTTTACGGCATCCCGCCGACGGTCGCCGCTGCATCCGCCGCGACGCAGGTCACGGGGGCGAGCGTGTCGGGCGCCATGGCGCATCTCGAACGCGGCGGCGTCGACCTGCGCATGGGCGGCGTCCTCGTCGCGGGCGGGCTGATCGGATCGGTGCTCGGCGCCGGATTGTTCGAATTGCTGACCGCCTGGGGCCAGATCGATACCGTTATCGCCATTCTTTACGTCGGGCTGCTCGGTTCGGTCGGGACGATCATGGGGCGCGAGGCCGTAGGGGCGCTGCGCCTCGCCAAGGCGGGCATGCCCGCGCCGGCGCGCAAGCGGCGCCACCATCCGATGGTCGCCAATCTTCCGATGCGCTGGCGCTTTTATCGCTCGGGCCTGTATATTTCCCCGCTTGCGCCGCTGATGCTCGGCGTTGTGGTCGGTATCCTCACCATGTTGCTGGGGGTCGGCGGCGGCTTCATCATGGTCCCCGCGATGATCTATCTCCTCGGCATGGGGACGCAGGTGGTCGTCGGCACGTCCTTGTTCCAGATCTTGTTCGTGACGATCGCGACGACGATGGTCCATGCGATGACCACTGGTGCGGTCGACATTGTGCTGGCGGGGCTGCTGCTGCTCGGCAGCGTCACCGGGGCGCAGGTCGGCGCGCGTTTTGCGCAAAAGGTGCGGCCCGAATATCTGCGGCTGGCGCTCGCGGCGATCGTCCTGCTGGTGGCGCTGCAAATGGCGGTCGGCCTCTTCATCCGTCCGCCCGAAATCTATACCGTCCAATGATGCGCGCGGGCGCCTTGTTGCTGTGGCTCGCCGCGCTGCTGTCGCCCGCCGGGCCGGCGCACGCGGCCGATCCGCGTCTGGTGCCCGACGTGTCGAGCCGCGCGATCGATATCCAATATAGTTTTACGGGCGAGGAACTGCTGCTGTTCGGCGCTATCCTCTATCCCGGCCAGCGCCTTCCCGACGACCGCGCCGATATCGTCGTCGTGCTGAAAGGGCCGGTGCGGCCCGTCATCCTGCGTGAAAAGCGGCGCGTCGCCGGTATCTGGGTCAATGCCAACAGCCTGCGCCTGCGTACCTCGCCCGGCTTTTATGCCATCGGATCGTCGCGCCCGATCGACAAGCTGGTCGACGAACGCACCGCCGCGATCTTCGAACTTGGCCTCAATAATCTGTCGATGTCGCCGACGGGCTTTTCGGAGGCGAGCAAGCTCGAGCGTTTCGAGGCGGGGCTGATCGACCTCTATACCCGCCTTGGCCTGTTCTATGAAAATCCGGCGGCGGTGGAGATTAGCGAAGGCGTCCTTTATCGCGCCCGCATTCCCGTTCCGGCGCGCGTGCCCGTCGGCACCTATCGCGCCGAAACCTATCTGATCAGCCGGGGACGCGTGCTTGCCGTGGCGTCGCGCGATGTGCAGATCCGCAAGGCCGGGTTCGAGCGTTTCGTGGCGCTGGCGGCGGAGCAGCATGGCTTTCTCTATGGCCTGAGCGCGGTCGCGCTGTCGCTGTTGCTCGGCGTCGGCGCATCGGCGATTTTCCGCCGCCGCTGAGCCCGCCCGCACGGCGTCATAAGCGCTTTGTTTACCCTCCGCTGCGATAACGACGCCGGATAATCAACAGGCGGGGCGAAACATGGATATGCAGGGCAGCGGCTTCGGTTCCGGAGACATGACGGCGGCGCAGCATGTGCGGCTTGCGGGGGGCGGCGCCGTCGCACCTGTCGCCACTGCGACCATCCATCATCGCGATGACCTGCTGATCGGCGAGGTGATCGACATTTCGGGTTCTGCCTCGCGCCTGCTTCTCGATTCGGCGGCCATCGCGACCCTCACGACGTCGAGCGACCCCGCCGTGGCGATGGCGGGTCAGGTCGGCGCGCAGGTCAAGGTTCGCGTCGGCAATGTGTGGCTGCTCGGCAGCATCCGCGACCAGCAACTCCATGAAAAGGGGCAGGGGCTGATCCTCGCGTCGATCGATTTCCTCGGCGAGGGCGACGAGGAAAAAATCACCGGCCGCATCCATAATTTTCGCCGCGGCGTCACGCGCTTCCCCGTGCCGGGCAGTCAGGTTTATGCCGCGACCGGCGCCGACCTGAAACAGATTTACGCCGCCGACGAGCGCGCGCATGTCGAAATCGGCACCGTCTATCCGACCAAGGATATCCGCGGTTCGCTGTATGTCGATGCGATGCTCGGCAAGCATTTTGCGCTGCTGGGCTCGACCGGTACGGGCAAATCGACAAGCGCCGCGCTGATCCTCCACAAGATTTGCGAGCTCGCGCCGCAGGGCCATATCGTGATGATCGACCCGCACGGCGAATATTCGGCGGCGTTCAAGGGCATCGGCGCCTTGTTCGACGTCGACAATCTGGCGATGCCCTATTGGCTGATGAACTTCGAGGAACATTGCGAAGTCTTCATCACCAGCGAAGGCCGCGACCGGCAAAGCGATTGCGACGTGCTCGCCAAATGCCTGCTTCAGGCACGCCAGCGGAACCGGCTGGCCGAGGGCATGTCGAAACTGACCGTGGATTCGCCGATCCCCTATCTCCTGTCCGACCTGCTCAACATTCTTTCGAACGAGATGGGCAAGCTCGACAAGGCGACATCGAGCGCGCCCTTCATGCGGATCAAGGGCAAGATCGAGGAAATGCGTGCCGACCCGCGCTATAATTTCATGTTCTCAGGCATGCTCGTCGCCGACACGATGACGGCGTTTATCGGCAAGATTTTCCGCCTTCCGTCCGACGGTCGGCCGATCTCGATCATCGACGTGTCGGGGGTGCCAAGCGACATCACCTCGGTCGTCGTCGCGGTGCTGTCGCGCCTGACCTTCGACTATGCGATCTGGTCGCGCGGCGAACCGCAGCGCCCGATCCTGCTCGTGTGCGAAGAAGCGCACCGCTATATTCCGGCGAAGGACGTCGGTCAGGGGCAGGCGGTCCGCAGGGTGCTGGAACGCATTGCCAAGGAAGGCCGCAAATATGGCGTGTCGCTGGGGCTGATTACCCAGCGCCCGTCGGACTTGGCCGAGGGCGTGCTGTCGCAGTGCGGCACGATCATTTCGATGCGCCTCAACAACGAACGCGATCAGCATTTTGTGAAGGCCGCGATGCCCGAAGGCGCCCGCGGCTTCATCGATTCGATCCCGGCGCTGCGCAATCGCGAATGCATCGTCTGCGGCGAGGGGGTCTCGATCCCGATGCGCATCTATCTCGACACGCTGGACGAGGACAAGCGCCCGGCGTCGAGCGATCCGCTCTTTTCCAAACTGTGGCGCGAAACCGGCGGCGAACCCGAGATGCTGGAGCGCGTCGTCAAACGCTGGCGCAGCCAGGGGCGGTAACGTCGCGCTTGCCCGAACGGGGCGGGCTTATCCCGCCGGCGGTTCCCACAATTCGATCGGATTTCCCTCCGGGTCATGCACGCGTGCAAAGCGGCCGGTCGCGGGGTCGTTCCATTCGGCTTTGGTGATCACCGCATCGCCCGCGGCATGAAAAGGCGCGAGTACGGCGTCGAGATCGTCGACGCGCAGGTTGATCATATATTGCCGGTCGGCGGCGAAATAGTCGGTGTCAGCCTTGAAAGGCGCAAAGACGACCGGGCCGGCGCCGACATTCCATGCCCATTCGTCGATCGGGCCGCTGTCGTCGGCGTTGCAGCCTGCGCCGATCCCCAGCCGTTCGCGATACCAGGCGTTGAGCGCATCGGGATCGCGCGCCCGGAAAAACAGCCCGCCGATCCCCTTCACATGTCCCATGGAAGCCTCCCTCCGGAAAGCTGCGAGCCTAAGCTGTTCGCCCTAGCGAATCCACTCCCCGCTTTTGCTGAACTCCTCGCGGACCTGTCCCGACTGGCCCAGCCTTGGGTCGTTATAGGCGGGCGTCGCGGCGGGGGCGGGGACGACAGGCGCGATGGTCGGCGCGGCCATCGCGCCTGGGGTCGGCGCTGCGGCGACATTGGGCAGGGCAGCCGGCACGCCGGGATCGACGGCCAGCCCGGTGGGAACCGCCGCGCCGCCGCGGAGGATGGCGACCTGCTGCGCGACCGGCAGATAGGGGCCGGGAACCGGCTCACGGCCCAGATAGGGTGCGCGAAACGCGTCGGGCATGCCCCAGCGGCCACGCCAGCGATGGAAAATATGCGCGCCGACGATGTTGGTCATCACCAGGCTCTTGCCCCAGCGCGGCCAGATCGCCTGCGTGTGGTAATGGGTAGCCAGCCCGACCTTGGGAAAGACATATCCGTTCAGCGCCGCCGAGGCGATGCGGCTCGCGCGCAGCCAGTTCGGCTTGCTCGGCGCCCGCGCCATCGCGCCGTCGCAACTGAAGGTGAACTGGCACACGCCCGCGCGCTGCGATCCCTGAAAGACCACCCCGCACACGGTGTTCGGAAAACTGGGATGGCGAACGCGGTTGATCACGGTCTGCGCGACGCCGCGCATTCCATCATCGGTTTCCGACGCCGCCTCGTAATAGATCGCGGCGGTCAGGCAATAATGTGCACGCTCGCGGTCGAGCGCGGTGACGCCGCGAAAGGCATAGCTTTTGGCGGGTGGGCCGACAAAGGCCTCGTCGCGCAGCAGCGCGGGGTCGGCGGGGGGCATCGCTGCCGCATCGCCATAGCCGACGCTGGCCGGGTCGGGCAGCGTCGGGTCGATCTTCAAGGCCGCCGCATAATCTTCGGCGTTCATGATGGCCCAGCGGGCGGGGTCATAGGGTTTGAAGGCGACCGGCACGCTGACTTGATATGCCCCGAAACCGGCGCCTGCGCGCAGTTGTCCGCTCGACAGCAGGAAGGCCAGGCAGGCGACCGTCACCGCCGCCGCCAGCGCCGCCCAGAAATTGCGCCCCGGCCCTGCGGGCTTCTTGGGTGCCGGGTCGCGCCACGTCGCGCGGACGGTGAGGTTCAGTTCGGGTTTCATGGCTGGATTGCCGCCTTTAACCGAATATCGCCGCTTTGGCGATTCTGGCGGCATTGCCATATTGGCCCGTGCGCAACAGCCGCGCGGCGACCTTCAGCGAGCGGGGCAGGTCGGTCAGTTCGCGCTGGCGGAGTGCCTCGACCAGCAGTTCGGTGCCGCCATTTCGAAATGCGTCGGGGCGATATTCGATCTGTGGCAGGACGAATTCGCGGGCGAGACGGGGCAAGTCGTCGCGGCCGAACAGGCGGCGAAGCGCATCGACGCGGGGCATTTCGGTCAGACCCTCGGTCGGGTCGGGGCGTCCCGCGATACGTTCCTGATAGGCGGCATAGGCGATAACGGTGCCGATCAGCTGCGTCGTCGCATGCTTCTGGCTGACCTGCCCGCCATAATAGCGATAGAGGAGCAGGCGTTCGGGCAGGTTGGCCAGCTTCGCCTGCTCTGAAAAGCGCAGCCAATAGTCATAATCTTCGCAATGCCGATACGCCGGCCGATAGCCGCCGACCCGG
>Ga0307414_10000397_pt1 | contig 23625 bp, 22 predicted proteins | sample DK1Ometagenome_FD_203804 | JGI IMG/M metagenome (GOLD analysis project Ga0307414, IMG submission 203804) | Maize rhizosphere microbial communities from greenhouse at UC Davis, California, United States - DK15-O-3 | ecosystem: Host-associated > Plants > Roots > Rhizosphere > Soil | place: USA... | reverse complement strand
GAAGCCGCTCCTACAAGTACAAGGGCCTTCTGGTCGATCCTCGTCCCGACCGCGACGCAGCGCCCCGCGCGCCGATCGGCGGTGCGAGCGGTCGACGGGGGCGCGCGGTATAGTCGCGCCGCGCTTTGGGGAAATCGATGACGCAGACCGCTGACATCACCGAATGGCTCGACGCCGCACGCGAGGGCGACCGCGGCGCGCTCGACCGCGTGCTGGCGACGCTGTACCAGGAGCTGCACACGATGGCGCGCCGCCAGCTCGCCGGCCAGCACGGCCAGACCCTGGACGCGACCGCGCTGGTGCACGAGGCCTACCTGAAGCTGATCGGCCGGCGCGAGGCCAAGTTCGACGACCGTGCGCATTTCTTCGCCTATGCCGCTTCGGCGATGCGCAGCGTGGTGGTCGACTACGCGCGGCAACGGCTGGCGCAGAAACGCGGCGGCGACCTGCACCGCGTCACCGACCTGCCCGAGGACATCGAGGGCGGCCTGCGCCTGGACGAGGACATGCTTGGCCTCGACACCGCGCTGAACCAGCTGGCGGCGGTCGACGAGCGCCTGGCGCACGTGGTCGAACTGCGTTACTTCGCCGGCCTGTCGGAGCTGGAAATCGCTGCCCTGCTCAAGCGTTCGGAGCGCAGCATCCGCCGCGACTGGCAGAAGGCACGGCTGTTCCTGCTGGCGTCGCTGAAGGATTCCTAGGACGGGTTTGGACTTTCTTCCGGCCGCCGTTCCCGCGAAGGCTTGAACCTGGCGTCCCTGGCTCTCGCAGGAGCGGCTTCCCCCACGAGCTTGTCGGTGGTTGCGGCTGGTCATGGGATTGTTCGAGAGAACGGGCGCCTGCCGGCGCTGTCATCCCGAATGCAGCAAGGCGCTGCGCAACGACGGGGATCGCGGGGATGACGATCGTTCGAACCTCCTCTGGCGCACGTAGCGGTGAGCGGCGAAGGACATGACTCGAAGCCGCCATTGCCCGTCATCCCGAACGTAGCGAGGACGCCGTTGTTGCCGATGCCGAACCAGCTGTCGATGCCGACACCGGACCAGAAGGCGCCACGCCGCGGCCGCAATGAACGGCGGCCGGCGCGACGGTTCGTCCCGCGCCACGCCCACCGCCGATCGCCCGGCTGAGCGCCATGGACGCCGAACGCTGGCAGCGGCTGTCCCCGCTCCTCGACGCACTGCTCGAGCTCGACCCCGAGACCCGCGAACGCAGCCTGGCCTCGCTGCGGGCGGAGGATCCGCAGCTGGCCGACGACCTCGCCGGGCTGCTGGCGCTGGAAGCCGAAGGCGACGACTTCCTGTCCGAACCCCTGATCTCCCCGCTGCCCGGCGCCCGGCCCGATGCGCTGATCGGCCCGTACAAGCTCGAACGCCTGCTGGGCGAAGGCGGCATGGGCCAGGTCTGGCTGGCCAGCCGCGCCGATGGCCTGTACCAGCGACGGGTGGCGCTGAAGCTGCTGCGTCCCGGGCTGGCCGACCCCAACCTGCGCCTGCGCTTCACCCGCGAGCGCCAGATCCTCGCCCGCCTCGGCCATCCGCACATCGCGCGCCTGCTCGACGCCGGCATCAGCGCCGACAACCAGCCGTATCTCGCGCTGGACTACGTCGAGGGCGAGCCGATCACCGACTGGTGCAAGGCCCGCGCGCTCGACGTGCCGGCCTGCGTGCGCCTGTTCCTGCAGGTCTGCGAGGCGGTCAGCCACGCGCATGCGAACCTGATCGTGCATCGCGACCTGAAGCCGTCCAACATCCTGGTCACCGCGCTCGACGAAGTGCGGCTGCTCGACTTCGGCATCGCCAAGCTGCTCGACACCGCCGAGCAGGCGCCGGACAACACCCGCACCGGGCTGCGCGCGTTCACCCTGCACTACGCCGCCCCCGAGCAGATCCGCGGCGAGCCGGTCACCACCATGACCGACGTGTACTCGCTGGGCGTGGTGCTGTACGAACTGCTCAGCGGCGCCAAGCCCTATCGGCTCAAGCGCCAGACCGACGCGGAATGGGAGGAGGCGATCCTCGGCGTGGATCCGCTCAAGCCGTCGTCGACCGTGCTGCGCGGCCCCGACGGGGCGCGGACCGGCAACCCGGCTGCGCTGCGCCGCCGCGCGCGCGAGGTGGCGGGCGATCTCGACAACATCGTGCTCAAGGCGCTGGCCAAGCGCGCCGAGCAGCGCTATCCCTCGGTCGAGGCGCTGGCGCTGGACCTGCGGCGCTACCTCGACGGCAAGCCGGTGCACGCGCGGCCCCAGAGCCTGGCCTACCGGCTGCGCAAGTACGCCGGCCGCCACCGCTGGGCGCTGGGCAGCGCGTCGCTGGTCGCGATCACGCTCGCCGCGGCGCTGGGCATTGTGGTCTGGCAGTCGCGGCAGTTCGTCGAGGAAGGCGCGCGCGCGCAGGCACTGAAGGACTTCGTGGTCGGCCTGTTCGAAAATGCCGGCAGCACGCCCGAGGGGGTGCCGCTGGACGTGCGCCAGCTGCTCGACACCGGCGTCGAACGCGGCGACCGCGAGCTGGCGCGGCAGCCCGAGGCGCGCGCGGAGCTGTTCGGCGTGATCGCCAGGCTGCGCGTGGGCCTGGGCGATTACGAGGACGCGTTCAAGCTGCTCGATCGCCAGGCGGCGATCCTCGACGCGCTCGATACCGTGCCGCCGAGCCTGCGCCTGGAGTCGGCGACCGACCTGGGCCACACCCGGCGCATGCTCGGCCGGTACGCCGACTGCATGGCCGGCATGCGGCCATGGCAGGCCCTGGCGCGGCGCGAGGAGCACCAGCTGCCGGCGCAGGCGTCGGAGTTCTATTCGCAACTGGGCCGCTGCCAGCGCCACGCCGGCAATTACGACGCCGCGCGGCTGATGTTCGAGCGCTCGCTGGCGCTGCGCCGCGACCCGCTGCGCAACGAGGCCGGCGTGGTCGAGAACCTCGCCGACCTGGCGCGTCTGCGCGCGGCCACCGGCGACAGCACGCGGGCCCAGGTCGAACTGCGCAACGCGCTGTCACAGCTGCGCGCGAGGGTCGGCGACCGCCATCCGCTTGCGATCGAGATCCTGGGCAGCCTGTGCTCGCTGCGACGCGCGCAAGGCGACATCCGCGGCGCCGAGACCGAATGCCGCAAGGCGCTCGCCCTCTCGCTCGACCTGCAGGGGCCGCAGCATCGCGCCACCATCGACGCCCGCCGCCAGCTCGCCGCGCTGCACGTCGATGCGGGCCGCTACGGCGAGGCGGCCACCGAGTTCGCCAGCAGCCAGGCCTGGCTGCTGGCACGGCTGGGGATGGAGCACGAGGAGGTTTCGCGCAACTACAACAGCCTGGCCGTCGTCGACTGGGAGCGCGGCGACACCGACGCCGCCCTGCGCAACCTCGATCGCGCCATCGCGATCAGCCGCAAGCCGGGCCACGCGCAACTGCTCGCCGGCCAGCTGTTCAATCGCGCGATGATCCTGCACGGCGTCGGCCGCGATACCGAAGCCCGGCTGCAGCTGCACGAATCGCTGCGCCTGCGCCAGGCACTGCCGGGCCGCCACGCCGGACTCGTCGGCGACACCCTGCGCCTGCTCGGCGAGGCCAATGCCGGGCTCGGCGAACGCGCGACCGCCGAACGGCAACTGCGGCAGGCCGTATCCCTGACCCGCCAGGACTACGGCCCCTCGCATCCGCACACCCTGCGCAGCGAACTGTCGCTGGCACGCCTGCGGGCGCACGGCGGCAACCCCGCCGCGACGGGAGAGCTCGAACGCCTGGCCAGCCTGTCGGCGAAGGACATCGAACGACGACGCATCGCCTGGCTCGCGCGCGCCTACCTGGCCGAACGCAACTGCCATGGCCCGCAGCGCAGCGAAGTGCTGCAGGGCCTTGCCGCGCTAGACCTGACGCTGCAGCAGGCGCAACCCGAAGGCGGCGTCGTGGTGCGCGAGATCGATGCGATCCGCGCCGCCTGCCAGGCGACTGTCGAGAATCCTGGCTAGGTTCCTCGCGTGTTTTGCGAAACGCCCCAATACCCAGCAGGAGTTGGCTTCAGCCGCGAGCTTTGCTGTTCCGAACGATGTTGGAAGGAGCTCGCGGCTGAAGCCGCTCCTACAAGTACAAGGGCAAGGGCAGCGAAGGGCGGCTAGTCGCTCGGCTGCGCCAGCGGCAGCCGCTCCTGCAGCGGCTCGATCCGCCCCTCGCCGCGCACGATCTTCTTGAACTCGGCGCGGCTGACGGAGATGTAACGCTCGTTGCCGCCGATCTCGACCTGTGGCCCATCCTGCACCGCGTAACCGTCCGCGTCCACGCGCACGGTCATCGTCGCCTTCTTGCCGCTGTGGCAGATGGTCTTGATCTCGCTGATCTCGTCGGCCCAGGCCAGCAGGTACTGGCTGCCCTCGAACAACTCGCCGCGGAAGTCCGTGCGCAGGCCGTAGCACAGCACCGGGATCCGCAGCCGGTCGACCACTTCGCTCAACTGCCACACCTGCGGCTTGCGCAGGAACTGCGCTTCGTCGACCAGCAGGCAGTCGATGCGGCCGTGCGCGGCGATGTCGGCATTCGCCCAGGCCAGCAGGTCGTCGCCCTGCTCGAAGCCGACCGCATCGGCGCTCAGCCCGATGCGTGATGCCACCTTGCCGCTGCCGGCGCGGTCGTCGAGCCGCGGGGTCAGGATCGCCACCCGCATCCCGCGTTCGCGGTAGTTGTGCGCGCTCTGCAGCAACGTGGTGGTCTTCCCGGCGTTCATCGCCGAGTAGTAGAAATAGAGCTTGGCCATGCGCGCATTTTATGCGCGAACCGTGCGCTGCATCTGGATCCGGGCGGGCGCAGGCGTCATAGTGCGCGGGCAGCAGAAGATCGGCAGGTTCGGGGAGGAACTGCGGACCGGTTGATGCGCGCTTTTGATCCTACGGGGCCGCGAACGCGACCGAAGGATCCCTTCGCACCGGCTCCGAACACCGTCCCGGTTTCCCCGACCGCCTGCCCGATGTCGCTGCACACCCACGTGCAGGGACGCCGTGTCACGCGCCTTGCCGACACCTCGACGACAAGGAGCACAACCATGCAGTTACCGCACTCTCCCCGGATCCGCCCCCTCGCCCTGTCGCTGCTGCTCGCCTGCGGCGCCGGCGCCAGCCTGCCGGCGATGGCCGGCGTCACCTGCGACTTGTACGACGGGGATCCGGCCACCGAGGGCAACGGCGGCGCCGATACCGGCAATAGCGACGACAGGGCCATCGCCTGCGGAACTGGCGCCACCGCAACCGGGGCTGCCAGCACCGCGTTCGGCGGCGCCGCACAGGCCACCTCGCCCGGGACCGTGGCCGTAGGCTACGGCGCCGAGGCCGGCGCCGACTTCGCAACCGCGATCGGGAGCGGTGCAGAGGCCTCGGGGGTCTGGTCGGTCGCATTGGGCGAAAGCGCGACCGGCAGCGCGTTCGGCGCGATCGCGCTCGGCACCAGCAGCCTGGCCACGGGCCAGTTCAGCACCGCCACCGGCGTCAACAGCGAGGCCACGGGCGAGAACAGCCTGGCGCTGGGCGGCTTCCTCGGCACCTCGAGCACCAACCTCGATCGCTTCCGCTTCACCCTGGCGCCCGCGGCCCGCGCGATCGCCGTCGGCCCGGCGGCGCAGGTCCACGCGGACGAGGGCGTGGCGCTGGGTGCCAAGACCCGGGTGCTGGCCGGCGCCGACCGCGCGGTGGCCATCGGCAGCGACTCGGTTGCGTCGGAAGCCGACACCGTGTCCTTCGGCCACCTGGCCACCGACCTGGACTTCTCGGGCACGCCTTTCGGCAGCGACCTGCAGCGGCGCCTGATCAACGTCGCCGACGGCATCGGCGACCATGACGCGGCCACCGTGGGCCAGCTCGGCAGCGTCGTCGCCGCGCTGGGCGGCGGCGCCAGCTTCAGCGGCGGTGTGTTCGGCGCGCCCAGCTACGTCATCCAGGGCAGCAGCTACAACAACGTCGGCGCCGCCTTCGCCGCGGTCGACGTCCGGCTGGATTCGCTCCAGGCCAGCATCGACGCGATCCCGGCCGGGCCACAGGGGCCGGCGGGTCCGCAGGGACCGGAAGGTCCACAGGGCCCGCAGGGCGACACCGGGCCGCAGGGTCCCGAAGGGCCGCAGGGCGATACCGGACCGGAAGGTCCCGAAGGCCCACAGGGCCCTGAGGGCCCCACCGGCCCGGAAGGCCCTGAAGGTCCGCAAGGTCCCGAAGGCCCTGGCGGCGGCGGCAGCGAGCTTGCAGTGGAATACGACGACGCCAGCAACGCCGCCATCACCCTCGGTGGCACCGATGGCACGGTGGTCTCGAACGTGGCCAACGGCGTGGCGGCAGGCGACGCGGTCAACAAGGGCCAACTCGACGCCACCGCGGCCTCGGCCAACGCCCACGCCGACGCCGGCGACGCGGCCACCCTCGCTTCGGCCAACACCTATACCGACACCGTCGCGGTGCAGACGCTCGATGCCGCCAACACCTACACCGACGCCGTGTTCGCCCGGTTCAACAGCGAACTCGACACCTTCCGCGAAGACGTCGACCAGCGCTTCCGCGAACAGGACCGCCGGATCGACAAGCTGGCGGCGATGAGCGGCGCCTACGCCGGCATGGCGATGAACACCGCCGGCCTGGCCGGGGCCAACCGTGTCGGCGTGGGCGTCGGTGGCCAGAACGGCGAGTCGGCGCTCGCCGTCGGCTACCAGCGCGCGATCGGCAACCGCGCCAGCATCTCGATCGGCGCGGCCTTCGGCGGCGGCGAGTCGAGCGTGATGGGCGGCGCCGGCTTCAGCTGGTAAGGCCCGCGTACGCGTCGGGGCGACGGCCGGGAAACGGTTGGCCTCGCCCCGGCGACAAGCGTTGCGCTGCACGCACATCTTCGTGCAGCGCAATCCAGCCCCGAAGCCGCGCGCAACATGCGGCGCCATGCCGCCCGATCAAGGATCCTGATCTGCGGGTGGCCCTTCGGGCTTTTTCGCGGCTGTGCCGACCGGTACCACGTCGCCCACGTGGACCGTCGCGCGCGACGACGCGCGCCAGGCGGCCGCCTGCCGCTGCCAGTACTGGTCCACCTCCCAGTTTTCCGACGCGTAGTAGTCGTCCGCGGGCAGGTAGATGCCGGAGCCGGCCAGCGGCCCGGTGCTGGGCGCGATGCCCTGTCCGCGCGCGAACAGGCCCGGCCTGCTGCCTTCGATGTGGCCGACGAACCCCAGCCGGCTACCGGTACTCTCGTGCTGGTTGCGCCGCAGCACCTTGGCCAGGCGCAAGCGCGCGCTGTCGTCGCCGTACTCGTCCATCAGCGGACGGCCGACGCGAATGGCCTGCTTGCGCTCGCGCTCGTGGAGTTCGCTCCAGTAACGCTCGCGCAGGATCACGAAGTTCGGGAACCCACGTTCGGCCGCCAGATCCATCCATGCGTAGCCGCGCGGCCTGTCCTGCGCGACGCCGACACCCTTCCAGTACATCTCCGCCAGCATCGCCTGCGCCGGTTTGTCGCCGTAGCGCGCGGCGCGCAGGAACTGGTCGAGGGCGATGTCGTACTCCTTGCGGCTGTACGAATGCAGCGCCTCGCGCCGCCAACGCACGTCCGGATGCCCGCTGAGGAAGCCCGCTGTCATCATCTGCGGCGGAATCCCCGGCTCGCCGACGTAGTTGCCCATGACCGGGCGCTCGAGCGGCGGCCGCAGTTCCAGCGGGACCGGAGCCTGCTGCGCGAACACCGGGCAGGCGCTCGCGGCGACGACCAGCAACAGCATGCGCATGTCCGTCTTCATCGCGTTTCCTCCCGACTCGCATCCTGCCAATCCACGGCGCGAACTGCGCCGCTTGCTGGACACCACGTCTTGGAACACTACGTCGCCGAAGGGCAAACCGTTGCATTGCCCGGCGGGTGCATGGCTTCGATCCCGCAGCCCATCGCGACCGCGCATGGCGAGGAGCATTGCCGGTGCGGGCCCGGTCGCCGCACGGCATTCGCCATTGCGCCAGCCTCGCCCGGCGGGGTTCATCGTTCGGGAGGCGTACCACGCACAGGCGCGCTGACATCCTCCACCGGGCCGACGTCGACCCGCTTCTGCAGCGGCGCCTTCCACAGCCGGTCCTGGAGTTGGCGATACTCCGCCGGGCGCCAGTACTGTGCTGCGTAAAAGCGCTGCGGATCGACGCCCTTGGGCGACCCGCCTTCGTAACTCAGGATCATCAGCGACTGGCCGGAAGAATCGAGCATGCTGCCGGTTCCCCGCTGCAACTCACGCCGCATGGCCTGCTCCAGGCGTGGCACGGCCACGGCATCGCCAAAGGCCGCGACAATCGCCGGGCCACGCTCCTGCGCCTGCTGCCGCTGTTCGATGGACATCTCGTGCCAGTACGCCTCGCTCCAGGCGCGGAAGTCGTAATAGCCGCGTTCGGCGGCAAGGAACATCCACACGTAGCCAAGCACCGGGTCGCGCTGGATGCCCAACCCCTTCCAGTGGATCTCGCCCAGCATCGCCTGCGACGGCTTGTCGCCGTAGCGCGCAGCGCGCAGGAACGCGGTCCGGGCAGCGACGTAATGGTGCTTGTTGAAGGCATCCATCCCGCGCTTGCGGAAGTCCAGGTCGGGATGTCCGGCACGGAATCCGCTGATCATCAGCGAACTGTCGACCTCGGGCGGGAAATACTCCTCGTTGCCGCCCTGCGCGTGAAGCGGCAACGAGACAACGAACGCGAGCACCATCGATGTCAACGACCAGCAACCGCTCCATGTTTTCAGCACCTTGCTTCCTCCCTCCCGTCCAGTCGGCTGCGGGCACGGCGATCCGTTTCGCAAATGGTATCCGCCGCAGCGCGTGGGAGCAGCCCAGCCGTCAAGGAACTGGCCCGTCATGGCGCGGGATTCACATCGTCCCGCATGCCGCGCCGGGCATGGCCCGCCGGGTGAGCCTGTAGACTGGCGCCCCCCACGGAATGCGTCATGCACGGCCTCAATCCCCAACAATCCGCCGCGGTCGCGCACTGCGAGGGTCCGCTGCTGGTGCTCGCCGGGGCGGGCAGCGGCAAGACCCGCGTGATCGTCGAGAAGATCGCGCACCTGATCGCCACGCAGCGTTATCCGGCCAGGCGCATCGCCGCGATCACCTTCACCAACAAGTCGGCGAAGGAAATGCGCGAGCGCGTCGCCAAGCGCATCCGCGGCGACGGTGCGGACGGCCTGACGATCTGCACCTTCCACGCGCTGGGGCTGAAGATGCTGCAGATCGAGCATGCGAAGGCCGGGCTGCGGCGCGGCTTCTCGATCTTCGACGCCGACGACACCGCGTCCCAGCTCAAGGATTTGTTGCCGGGCGCCAAGCCCGATGCGGTCCAGGCCGCGCACGGGCTGATCTCGCGGGCGAAGAACGCGGGGCTGTCACCGCAGCAGGCGCTGGACGCCGCGCAGTCGACGCGCGAGCGCGAGGCCGCGGCGCTGTACGCGAAGTACCAGGCGCGGCTGTCGGCATTCAATGCGGTCGACTTCGACGACCTGATCCGGATGCCGGTGGAGCTGCTCGAAAACGACAGCGACGTCGCGCTGGGCTGGCGCGAGCGTATCGGCTACCTGCTGGTCGACGAATGCCAGGACACCAACGACGCCCAGTACCGGATGCTCAAGGCGCTGGCCGGCGCCAAGGGCCATTTCACCTGCGTCGGCGACGACGACCAGAGCATCTACGCCTGGCGCGGCGCCAACCCGGAGAACCTGTCGCAGCTGGCGCAGGACTACCCGGCGCTGAAGGTCGTCAAGCTCGAACAGAACTACCGCTGCAGCAACCGCGTGCTGCGCGCGGCCAACGCGCTGATCGCCAACAACCCGCACGAGCATCCCAAGACCCTGTGGAGCGCGCAGTCCGACGGCGAACGCATCCGGGTGTGGGAGTGCCGCGACAGCGCGCACGAGGCCGAGCGCGTGGCCGGCGAGATCCACTTCATCAACCAGGCCCGCGGCGCGCCGTGGAGCGACTTCTGCATCCTGTTCCGCGGCAACCACCAGTCGCGCGCGCTGGAGAAGGCGCTGCAGCTGCTGCGGGTGCCGTACCACCTCAGTGGTGGAACGGCGTTCCTCGAACGCGCCGAGGTCAAGGACGCGCTGTCGTGGCTGCGGCTGGTGGCCAACCCCGAGGACGACGCGGCGTTCCTGCGCGCGGTGCAGTCGCCGGCGCGCGGCGTCGGCGCGACTTCGCTGGCGAAGCTGGCCGAGCTCGCGCAGCACGCCCACCTGCCGCTGTCGCGTGCGGCCGAATCGATCGGCCTGCTCAAGCAATTGCAACCGCGCGCGGCGAACGCGCTGTCGGAGTTTGCCGGCATCGCCCGCGGCCTGCGCGACGATGCCTCGCGCCTGCCGCCGGCCGAACTGGTGCGCAAGCTCAGTGAACGCTCCGGCCTGCTCGCCGCGCTGCGCGCGCAGTGCAAGACCGAGCAGCTGTTCGCGATCCGCCGCGGCAACCTCGACGAACTGGCCGACTGGTTCGAAGGCGCCAAGGGGACCAGCGCGGGCGAACTCGCCGCGTCGCTCGCCCTGCTCACCCGCGCCGACAAGGACGACGCCGGCAACCAGGTGCGGCTGATGAGCCTGCACGGCGCCAAGGGGCTCGAGTTCCGCTACGTGTTCATCGTCGGCGTCGAGGACGGCACCCTGCCGCACGAGGCCAGCCTCGACGAAGGCCGCCTGGACGAGGAGCGCCGCCTGCTCTACGTCGGCATCACCCGCGCCAAGGAGCAGCTGTGGCTGTCGCATTCGCGCGAGGCGCAGCGCTGGGGTTCCAAGCTGCGATTGCAGCCCAGCCGCTTCCTCGACGAACTCCCGGCCGCCGAACTCCAGCGCGATGGCGCCGATCCGGTCGCCGACGCCGCGCGCAAGGCCGAACGCGCCAGCGTCGGCTTCGCGGCGATCAAGGCGATGCTGGAAGGCTGAGCACCGTCCGTCGCAATGCCCGGCGCACGGGTGCGATCCAGCCCTCGATCGCCTGTTACCGGACTTCGCTAGACTCGGCGGCTTCCCCGTTCCCGCAGGACCGCCATGCGCCACTCGATGTTCGCCGTTTCGCTGCTTGCCGCCGCGCTGTCGCTGGCGGCCTGCAAGCCCGCCTCGTTCACCGCGCCGCAGGGCGACGCATCGAACCCGGGGGCCACGGCTGCGGCGCAGTCGAAACCGGCCGCGGAATCCGCGGCCCCCGCAACCACCGCCGACGACAACCTCAACGCGGTGCTGTGGATCCAGACCTCGGCCGAGTACCGGGCCGCCGCCGAGACCGTCTATCGCGCCGCCGCCGACAAGCTCGACCTGGCGCTGAAGGAGCAGCACTGGGATGCGCTGGTGCCGACCGAACGCGACAACGCCGGCAAGACCGCGGCACTCAAGCCGGCGGTGATCATGGACGTCGACGAAACCGTGCTCGACAACTCGCCCTACCAGGCGCGGCTGATCCGCGACCAAGCCGAGTACAGCGACCCCGGCTGGGATTTGTGGGTGGCCGAGAAGAAGGCGAAGGCCGTGCCGGGCGTGGTCGAGTTCGCCAAGGCCGCGGCGGCCAAGGGTGTCACCATCCTCTACCTGTCCAACCGCGCCGTGCACCTGAAGGAAGCGACCGTCGCCAACCTCAAGGCGGTGGGGATGCCGGTGGCCAGCGACGACGTCTTCCTCGGCCTGGGCACGGTCGTGCCAGGCTGCGACCAGAACGGCAGCGAGAAGAACTGCCGCCGCCGCCTGGCGGGGCGCGAATACCGGGTATTGATGCAGTTCGGCGACCAGCTCGGCGACTTCGTCGAAGTCGTCGCCAACACCCCGCAGGACCGGACAGGGCTGCTCGACGAATACGGCGACTGGTTCGGCGAACGCTGGTGGATGCTGCCCAACCCGACCTACGGCGGCTGGGAGCCGGCCCTGTTCAACAACGACTGGGCCCTGCCCAAGCCCGAACGTCGCCAGATCAAGCGCGCGGCCCTGGATTTTTCCGGTCAGTAATATCAATGGCTTGAATCATTTTGTTTAAAGTGTTGCATTAAGTTAACGGCGGCGTTAGCCTGTCCGTATCCGGCCTTCGTGCCGGAGCCATGCGACAACCGAAAGTCCTCCGGCCCAGCCGGACATTTCCAGGGGAAGGCCCAGTGCCTTCCCCTTTTTTATGCGCGTTCTGTGCAGGTCGGCACGTGCCACGCATGAAGCCGGTCGGCAACCTAGGGTTTGCCATAGGTGATTGACGCCCGAGCATTGCCATACGCTGCAATCGGGTGCCTGCGCCCGACCTCCGGAGGGCCTTGCGATGACAGTCGGACCAGTGAGCGGCAACAGCGGGTTCGTGCACGCAAACCTGCCCAGCCACGCGGGCAAGGGGGAGCCGGCAGAACCGGGCGGGCCACGCAACGAACGCGGTGAAAACGGCAACAACGGCAAGGTGCCGGGCACCGGAAACGGCAACGGAAATGGCAACGACGGCGTGCCGCAGGGCAATGGTCCGCGCACCGGCGGCAACAATCCTGCGTCGCCGGAAGGCAACCGCGGCAACGAGGGCCCCAACGCCAATCAGGGCAATCAGGGCAGCGGCAACTACGGTGGTCCACGCGACTCCGGTTCGATGACAACCGGTGGCTCGAGCTTGCCCGGCCTGCTGGACGTCGCCCCCGGTATCGCCCGCCAGCTGGGCAACACCCTCTTCTCGATCGCGAACAGCGGCCAAAACGTGCTGCGCGATGTCGACGGTCGCCCCGAACATCGGCATGTTCCCGGCCCCCCGTCTCACTCCAATGCAAATGCGAGTTCAGCTGCCGGGGGCCCGGCCCCGTCTGCCAACGCACAGGCCCATGCGAACGCCGGGACCTCGGCGTTCGCCCGGGCCGACGGAATCCCCATGCCTTCCGGCATGAGCGCGCCTCACGCCGCCGGCCGTGCGCAGGGCGCCTTCGCCGCCCAAGGCAATGCCGCCACTGGTGCCGCCACAACCACCGCTGCGGCCAACACCAGTGCGGCCAACACAGCGGCCACGACGATGTCCTCCCAGGCCACCACCCTGGCACCGCAGCAGCGCGCTGCCACGGATGCGACGCTGCTGGCGCCGAACCGGCCAGCCGACGCCGCATTGGCCGCCGGGCGCACCGCGGCCACCGCGCCGACGACAGCGCCTCCGCCCACGACCGTGGTTCCCCCGACCTTGCCGAACACCCCCGCGCTGCCGTCCGGCAATACGGCGGCGCTGACTGCCGCCGGGCTGACCATGGCCACGGCCGCGGTCAACCAGCTTGCGGATGCACGCGGCGTCATCCTTCCCGCCAACGACGCGGTGGCCGCGATGCGCGGCGACATGCTCAATCCAGCCGGGCACACGCTCGACGGCGCGCAGCGGCGGAGCCTGCGCAACAGGTTGCAATCGATGCCAAAGAGCGGCATTGCGCGCCTCCTCTGGGCCATGGGCGCAACGGGGCACACGAGCAACGGGGAAGCGGGATCCCAGCGCGAGATCGCACGCGCCATGCAATGGCTGTTCTGGATGCTGGCGATCATCGCCTATGGCTGCCTGGCCGCTGCCATCGTCATCTTCATGGGCAGCGACGGCCGCTTGATGGATTCGATGGCCGACCGCAATTCGACCACATGGCTGGCGATGTGCGGACTGGCAACCGGTGTCGTCGCCTGGGGCGTGGCGCGTCGGATCTCGCGCCGCCACTGAACCGCCGGCTGCGGTAGCCACCGGCATCATCGTTCCAGCATTCGTCTCCCGCCGGCCGGTTCAGCGTGATTCAAATCCGTCCGGCGTCAGTGTCACCGCCGCATAGTCGATGCCGATGCGGCGCCCGAGCGCTTTGACCCCGTTGCGCAGGACGGCCTTCTCGCGCGCATCGGCGTTCTGCCAGGCCGACACCAGCAGCGCGGTCACCAGCGCGAAACTCTGGGCCTCCTCCTGCTTCCTGCCGTCGCTGCGCGAAAGCGACCTGGGGGCATCCGGACGGGTCTGCAGGCTCACCAGCTCCTCGCGCACCGCGCCGAAGGCCGACTTGCTGTCCCCGGTCATGACGCCGTTGTTGGCGATCGCCCAGGTGTGCATGAGGAAGGCCGCATGGACATCGAAAAGGTTGGTCTCCGAATAGCCCATCGAGGACAGCCATTGCGCATAGTCCTGCTGCAGCTCGCCGCGTCGGAGCGTGGCCAGCAGCGCGTCGCGGTCGCCGCCGCCGAGCCCACCGGTGAGCTGGCGCAGGAAGGGCGAGCCGGGCGCATTGTCCTCGGCCAGCGCACGCAGCAAGCCCGGCGATGATGCGTCCGGACGCTGCCCCGAAAGGAAGCTGGCGAAGGCGGCGTCCAGCGTCGCCTCGACTTTCGCCGAAGGCACGTAGGCGGCCTGCCGCAGGATCGTCGCGGCATCGGGGGCCGGCGGTTTCGTCGAGGTCGCGTGCTTGTGCTGCTCATCCACCTTGCGGGCCTCCTCGTGCGCCGGCTTGCCCGGCGTATCGTCCCTTCCGCGTCGCTGCATGATGTCGCCCAGATACCAGGCGCTGGTGTAGTCGGGAAGATTGTTGATCATGTCCTGCGCGCGCACCGCACGGGCCGGGAGCAACGTCGCCCCGCAACCGAACACCAGTGCCGCGACGGGAACCAGTAAACGCGTCATCCGATTCTTGCCTCCATCGATGCCAGGCGGTGGCAGGGCGCCGTGCCCCTGCCCACGCCGGCCCGTGAAAACAGGAAAGCCAGGCGCATGGCGCCTGGCTTCCCGTTGACCCGTTGTTGGTCGGATTACTGCTTGCGGGCCATGGAAGAGGCGCCTTCGCCCATCGACTTGAGGGCCGTGCTCACGGCGTTCATGAACATCTGGAACATCTGGGTCATGGCGGTGAGCTTGGTCGAATCCGATGGGCTCGGCTTGTCGCCGATGCTGTCGGCGAACTGCTGGATCTTCTCGACCTGCTTTTCCATCAGCCTGCCCATCGCCTCGGCGAAGGCCATCAACCAGCCGCCCTGACCACCCTTGCCCTTGCCCTTGGCCTCACCAACACCGCTGTCGGTGACTTTGTACTGGACGCTGAAATCGAAGTTCGCGGACATGTTTGCTCTCCCGGAGATTTGAGGTGTTGTCGCTGTGCTCGGATCTGCTTCCTGAACCCGGAAGCTGGTGAAGTCCTACCGTGGCGACAGATTGGAGGAGTTTCGGGGCGGAAAACAGCTGGGGCGTACCCTAATGGGGAGAACCCGGGGGTCCGCAGGCGCCATCAGCGGCGCTTGCGTTGCGGCGTCGAAGCGTCGAGCGCACTGGCCACATGGGCCGGAATCGCGGCCGGGCCCAGGGCTGCGGTGGCGCTGTCGGCACCGGTGCCGCTTGCCTGCGCGGCGAGCCATTGGCTGGCCGCCTCCTCGCCTTCCTCGCGCACGCGCCGGGCGAACTCCGTGGCCCGCTGCAGGGTTTCGTTCTGCAGCGGTTGCAGGGCCTTGGCGAAGGCCTGGCCCATGTCCACGCTGTCTTGCGAGTCGATCAGTCCATGCTGCTGCATCAGGTCCAGCGTTTGGGCCACGTCCGACTGCATCTTGTCCACGTCGACCGGCTCCGTCGCCGCGGATTGCTCATCAAGGGCATCCCTGAAGTGCCGCAGCAGGCTGTCGCGGTCGGCGGCGTCGATATTGCCCTGTCCGCCCAGGAGTTCCTCGAACTGGCCGTAAAGCTGCTTTCGCATCTGCTCCAGGTCGTCGGTCCCAGCATTCGATGACATGGCTGTACTCCTCTTAGATTTGAATTGCGCGGATGGCGACTCGGCGCGCTCCGCCTTTGCGTGAGTATGCTTGATAGCAGCTCCCGCCCCAGCTGGGGTTAACCCGAGGTGATGGCATCGCCCGCCCGTGCCGCATGCCTGGACGACGCTTCGACACGCATCGCACGAAAGGTGTGCAAGGGCGACGCACGCCGACGATGCGCGCGATCTGCAGCAGGACAGACCGCTAGGCTCCTGACGGCCTGGCTGGCGTCGGCCGGCAGGGCCGCCCTGGAGAACGCGCCACAAACGACGACACCCGCGAAGCTCGGCTCCGCGGGTGTCATGTTGCCGCAGCTGGATGCTCGGTCAGGCGCCCTGGTTCTGCACCGCGGACAACGTGTCGACCACGCGCCGCGTCTTTTCGCCATCGCGTTCGCCAAGTTCGCGCGCCTTGGCGGCGAGCCACTCGTCGGCGCTCGGTTGCCCGTCCCGGGCGATGCGGTCGTTGTATTCGGGCACGATCAGCTTGAGCTCGTCCTGCAGCGAACGACGATGTTCCTCCAGATGGCGGATCAGCGTGTTCTGGTCGTCGCCGTCGATGATGCCTTCCTGATGGAGGCGCTCGACGTCTTCGACCCACCCGCGATTCACGGCTCAGTTTCCGCCGTTCAACGCAAGGTTCAGCGCACCGTCGTAGTTGCCCTGGAACAGCTGCTGCGCAGCCTCTGCCAGCCCGGAATCACCCAGGATGTCGCCCGACTGGCCGCTGATGGCCTGCCCGACCATGTCGCCCAGCATGCCGCCGATCATCGAGCCCAGCGGGCCGCCGATCGCGCCGCCAATGAGCTGTCCCGCCAGTTTCGCAATTCCGCCAAGATCAAAAGACATTGTCATTCTCCCTTCTGGTTTGGCCGGGATGCAGGCTCCATGTGGCGGAAGCGGGCGGTCCCGGAACGCAGTTGCAGTGTCTGCGAGCGCGGGGATGCCTCCAAGCTAGGACGTGCCCGATCTGGGGTGGACCCTAGGCAAGAGCGCCTGCTCAGCCGTGGAAATGCGGGTCGATGCTGAGGGTGCCCAGGTTGCGTTCGGCGAAGCGGCGGGCGAGCTCCGGGGCGGCCTCGCGGATCGCGTCGAAACTGCTGCGCGAGCGAACGTCGGCGCGCAGCATCCAGCCCTCGGGCGTGCGGCTGAGCAGCAGGTCGGTGCCCGGCAGGGTGGCGTCGGCCATCCGCAGCAGGACGCGACCGTCGCCGTCGCCGGCCGCGCCGCGATCGGCGGCCATCTGCTTGAGGTGGCGCTCGACCATGTCGGCGAAGGCGTTCGGGTTCAGCGGCGTCGGCGCCGTGGCCTGCGGCAGGCCGTCGCGCATCGCCATCTGCGCCTGGTACAGCGCCGCCGGGTCGAGCGTCTGCTGCTGCAAGGAAGTGCCGCCCGTGTCGTCGCGCTGGCGCCGCAGCGCGTCGTCTTCGTAGTGCTCGGCCGCATCCTGCCGGCCGGCGATGGCGCCTTTGTCCTGCCATTTCGGCGTTTCCTGCCCTTCGCGCCGTCTGGCCTGCTGCGGCTGGTTGTCGTCCGGCTGTCCCTGCAGGCGCGGGTCGCGCGATTCGCGCTTGCCCTGCATGAGTCGCTGGAAGTCGTCGACCTTGTCGCGCGGCGCCGGCTCGCGGGGGCGGGTGTCGGACTTGTCGCGGACGATGTCGTCGGTCGTCTTCGGCTGTGCGGGTGACGGGCTGCGTTCGATGCTCATGGTCGTCCTCTCAATGCATGGGTCGCGCGCCGTGGTGGCGCGCGAGCAGCAGGTCGGCGGCGATGTCCTCTTCCTGCCGTGCTTCCAGGGCGCGCTGCTCACCGCGCCAGGTGTCACGTCGTTTCTCCAGCGCTTCCTGCCGGGCCTTGGCGCGGAAGAACGCCTCGCGTGCCTGCGCCAGCTCGTGCTCAGCCGCCTGCAGCGCCTTGTGCGCCTGCGCCAGCCGCTGGCGCGCGGCCTCTACCTGCATGCCCAGCCAGTCGATGTGCGCCTCGCGCTGGGCCAGCACGGTGGACCAGTCCACGCCGGGCGGCGGTGCATCGAGCAGGCGCGCGCGCTGGCCGCTGCGCTCGTCGCACAGCTGCAGGATCTCTTGCTCGATCCGCGTACAGGCTTCGCGGCAGGCCTGCACCGCGCGCTGTTTTTCCAACACCACCATCCGCGCCGCATCGGTGCGGTGTTCGCGCAGGCGCAACAGGGTGTGGAGGGGGTAGCGCTTCATCCGAACAGCCTGCGCACTGCGTCGGCCGACCTGTCGAACGGCACCAGCTCGCTGGCCGACTGCTGCAGCAGCTGGCGCATCGGGCCGATCTTCTCGATCGCGATGTCGGCGTCCGGGTCGGTGCCGCGCTTGTATTCGCCCAGCTGCAACAACAGCTCGATGTCCTGGTACTTGGCCAGGTACTTGCGCAGCTGGCCCGCCGCGCGCTGGTGCGCCGGCTCGGTGACGCGCGGCATCACGCGGCTGAGGCTGGTGAGCACGTCGATGGCCGGGTAGTGGTAGGCGGCGGCGAGTTTTCGCGAGAGCACGATGTGGCCGTCGAGGATCGAGCGCACTTCCTCGACGATCGGGTCGCCACCATCCTCGTCCTCGGCCAGCACGGTGTAGAAGGCGGTGATCGAGCCCTTGTCGTTGTTGCCGGCGCGCTCGAACAATCGCGGCAGCGCGCTGAACACCGACGGCGGGAAGCCGCGCCGCGCCGGTGGCTCGCCGACGGCCAGGCCCACGTCGCGCAGCGCGCGCGCGAAGCGGGTGACCGAGTCGAGCAGCAGCAGCACGCGCTTGCCCTTGTCGCGGAAATGCTCGGCGATCGCCGTGGCCACCCACGCGGCGCGGCTGCGCTCGAGCGCCGGGCGGTCGGAGGTGGCAACCACGATCACCGATTTGGCCAGGCCTTCCGCGCCGAGGTTGTCGTGGATGAACTCGTTGACCTCCCGGCCGCGTTCGCCGACCAGGGCGATGACATTCACGTCGGCGTCGCCACCGCGGGCGAGCATGCCCAGCAGCGTGCTCTTGCCGCCACCGGCCACGGCGAAGATGCCCACGCGCTGGCCTTCGCCGGTGGTCATCGTGGCGTCGATCGCGCGCACGCCGGTGGAGAACGGGCGTTCGATCAGGCTGCGGGTGAGCGGATTGGGCGAGGCGGCGTAGATCGGCGCCTCGACCGTGTCGCCGCCAATCGGGCCCTTGTCGTCGATCGGCTCGCCGTGGGCGTCGAGGATGCGGCCCAGCAGGCCGTCGCCGGCGCGCACCGCGGCCTGGCGCCCGGTCGCATACACGGCGGTGGTGGCCGAGACGCCGTCGAGCGCGCCCAGCGGCGTCAACAGGGTCATCTGCTTCGACACGCCGACCACTTCGGCCGCGAGGCGGAAATGCGGGTCGCCTTCGCCGCGCGGGTTGCGCAGCTCGCACAGTTCGCCGATCGCCGCCTTCAGGCCGGTCGCGCGGATCAGCGTGCCGTGCGCCTCGGCGACGCGGCCGACGCGCTCGATCGACTGCACCTTCGCGAGCGCGCCCAGTAGCGGGTCGACCATGTCCGGCCCGGTCCTGACCGCATCCGCCGGCGAAGTGAACGGCAGGTTCATCCGCCCTGCCTGCCGACGCCGGCGAGCGCGGTGCGGATGGCCTCGATCTGCTGCGCGACGCCGGCACGCACCTCGCCGGCCTCGGACACGACGACGCAGCTCTGCGGATCCAGGCTCACGTCCTCGACCAGCTCGATCACCCCGACCGCCGGGTGCGCCTGGCGCACCGCACCCAGACCGGCGGCGACCTCCTCGCGCACGGACGGATGGACACGGATCATCAGGAACTGTTCGGCCTGCGCGGCCTCGACCGCCTGCATCACCAGCGGCGGTACCACGGTGCGCGCGTCGAAGCCCGGCGCGATGCGCGCGACGATCGCGCAGGCCAGCTCGGTAACGCGGCTGCTGGCGTCGGCCAGCACCCGCGCGCGGCGCTCGTTGAGCGCGGCGAGATGTTCGGTCATCTGCTGCTGCACGCGCGCCAGGCCTTCGGCGAAGCCGTCCGCGTAGCCCTGCTCGCGCGCCCGCGCGATCTCGGTGCCGGCGTCGTCATACAGCGCGTTGACCTGTTCGAGCAACGCGTCGAGCTCTTCGATGCGCTGCCATTGCCGCGCGGGCACCACGTTGCCGGCCAGTGCGCGGTCGAAGCGGCGCGGCTCGAAGACCGACACCGTGGCGGACGCGGCGGATGGCGGGGAAGCGGGGCGGCGTGCGGGCTCGGCGGACATGGCCTCGTTCCAGTATCAGCCCGCGCGGGCGCGGGCGAGGTGGTGGTCGTGCAGGAATTGCACCTGCTGCTGGGGCAGGTGCGCAGTGGCGGGGGATTCGCGCGGGTACTGCAGCAGCACCCATTCGGCGAGCGCGGGATCGCGCTGTGCCGCCCAGGCGTGCAGCTCCCCGCGGCCTTGGTGGTCGAGCAGTGCGTGCAGCGCGGCATCGTCCTGCACGCTCGCAAGGACGGCGTTCAATTCCGCGCGCAGGTGCGCAGCGCTCGATGCCTGCACCTTGCCGTCCCAGACCTGCTTGTCCAGCGCCAGCAGATAGCTGTTGCCCAGCGCGCGCCGCAGCTGGCGCACCGGCTCGCGCCGGACTTCGGCACGGATCGCCGGCGCGTAGGCCAGTGCGCCGACATCGCGCAGCAGCGCAGCCAGGCGCGTCCGCGGCCAGCGCAGCACCGCGGCGGCGATCGCGCCGTCCGGCCGCGGCGCCAGCAGTTCGCCACCGATGCCGATATCGCGCATCAGCCAGCGAGCCAGCATCCTGCGCCCGAGCACGCTCTCGCGCGCATGCTGCAGCAACCCGTCGGCGGGCAACGCGGTTTCGCACCCATCCACGTCCGCCCGGTGGTACCAGTCGGGATGGATCTCGGCGAACACCGCCTGCAGGCTCATCGCGCCGCCCGGTTCATCCGTTCCACACGCGCGGCGGCTGCTTGGGCTGCATCAGGCGCGCGCGGAGGCGTCCGCCGAAGGCGATCACAAGCGCCAGCAGCACCGCGATCGCGACGGTGATCGCGATCGCCAGCGGGCTGATCGACGACAGCACCGGCATCGCGCTCGGGCTGCGCGCCGCCTGCTTGCCTGCCACCGGCGTGCCGACGGTGAAGAACTTGATCGTGACCTTGTTGACGTCGTCGAGGCCCTCGATGCTGTCCTTGACGCCGACCTTCAGGTCGGTTTCGCGGTCGCGCAGGTCGGCGCCGGGCGCCTGGTAGATGAAGACCGATGCCGAGGAATCCGCTTCGTTGCCGCCCAGCGGATCGCGGTCCGGCAGCGCGATCGAGACCGCGGCGTCGACCACGCCGTCGATCTTGAGCAACTTCTGCCGCATCGACTCTTCCAGGCCGAACACGTACAGCGCCTTCTCCTGCGTCGCCGACGTGGCGAAGCTGTCCTTCTTGAACAGGTCGCCCATGGTGAACGACTGCCGGCGCGGCAGCCCCTTGGCATGCAGGATCGCCATGGCCTGCGGAATATCGCCCTTGGCGATCCGCACCTCCCAGCCCTTCTTGTCGGTCGAAAGCGTCTTGTCGGCCTGGATGCCCGAGCCGAGCAGCTCCGCCATCACCTGGTTGGCCTGCTGTTCCTCGAGGTTGCTGTACAGCGCCGTGCCGCCGCAGCCGGCCAGCGCAAGGCACGCCAGCAGGACCGCCACGATCATGGGACGCTTATTTGCATTCGACGCTTTCATGCCGGCTCCCGCCTTACGACTGCTGCTTGAACAACTGCTGGACGCCGTCCGAGGTGCGGTTGGCGACATTGGACGTCAGCTCCGCCTTGAACAGGAACTTGTGCGCTTCCATCGTCACCTGCAGCATCTGCCCGGGCGTGGGATCGGCGCCGCTGCTGGTGATCGCGTGCGACATCGCGCTGATCTTGTCGGCGCCGGTGTTGAGGTTCTCGAACGTCGACAACAGCGCGCGCATGCCTTCGGAGGGCTGCGCCGGCGCGGACACCGCCGTCGGGCTCCCGCTGGCCTTGCCGCCATTGGCGTAGGCGTCGGCGAACTGGCTGACTTCGAGCATGGTCGCCTGCGGTTGCGCCGCAGGCGATGCGGCCGGATTGGCCTGCGCGGCTTCAGCCGCGACCTGGATGGCTTCGATCATTTCCGTGTCTCCTTGACCGGGATTTGGCGAATGCGGGTCGGCGCGCCATGCCCGCGCAGCGGCACCATGCCGCCACGCGCGCAGAGGCAACGCGCGGCAGGCATTACTGGCGCTTGCCCAGCGTTTCGAGGGCCTGGCCGACGCTGTTCTGCGAGGTCGCGGCGTTGTTGGACATGAACTGCATCTTCAGGCTCTCGGCGGTCAGCTTGACCATGTTCGAGGGCTGGTCGCCACCGGAACTGATGACGTCGGACAGGTTGGTGATCTTCGCGGCCTGTCCGTCGAGCGTCTGGCCCCAGGCCTTGGACATCGCTTCGTACCAGCTGCCGCCATCGGTGGACGATGAACCGCCGCGCCCGACCGATGCGCTGCCGACGCCTGCACGACCGATGAAGCTGGTGACCGGACTCATGGGATTGTCGTTCATGACTTTCTCTCCTGTTGTGCGATCGATCGATCGCCTTGGTAAAGATGGAACCTGACGCCACGATGGCGTCGCGTGAAACACCTACTGCTTGTCGTGCGTGCTGCTCTTTGAATCGGTGCCGCCCGCGGCGCGGGCGACGCGGCGATCGGCATCGGTGGTGTCGCCTTCGGCTTTCGCGCCGGCGTCCTGCGCCGCGGTCGAAGTCCCTGCGGCCATCGCATCCGCCGCGGCCTGTTTTTCGGCCGCAGCCGCGATCTCCGCCGCCGTCACCGGCTGCGGGATGATCTTGTGGAGCATGCCGTCGGCACTGACGACATGCGCCGATTCGCCGATCGAGACCAGCTTGCCCCGACCCGGCACCTCGGCACCGACCGGGTACTCCGTGCCGTCGACCGCGACCAGGTGCGGCGTCTTGCCGCGCACCACCGACACGATCCGCGTCGGGCCCTGCCTGGCAGCGGCCTCGGTCGGTCCATTGGCGGTGCGCCTGACCTGGCCTGGCTCGACGTAGTTCTTGACCAGCACCTTGGTCACGCCCGGGACGTCGTCCATCGCGCGCGAGCTGGCGGCCGCACGCATCGCCTCCATGTCCTCGAAGCGGCCGCTGGCCTCGACCACGCCGTTGCCCACGTAGCGGGTCTTGGCATTGATGTTCTGCGTGCGCAGCACCTCGCTGACATCGGCGGCGATCTTCTCGGCCGAGCGCAGGTCGAGCGCAGCCTCGAACCCGGCCTGCGCGACCCGGCCCTCAATGCTTTCGCGTACGCGGTCGTTCTCGACCGTGCCCTTGAGGATCGGACGGCCATGGACGTCCTCGGACACCTGGCCGTCGCGGACCTGGAACTCGGTGATCAGCGCGTTGAGCTGGCTGCTCGGATCCGCCTGCTCCTCCTGCTTCGGCATCACTGCGGCGAAGATCGCGAGCGAGGCCAGCGACAGCACCGCCAGCGCCGCCACCAGCGGCAGCTTGCGCATGCCGGTGGCGGGCGCGCGGATGTCGTCGATGGCGAGGTCGGGCGCCAGCGATGCCCAGCCCGGATCGTGCTCCTCGCCGTAGGCGATCGCCGCTTCGCCGAGCTGGATGCGCTGCAGGCCGCGCAGTTCGACCGGATCGCCCGGATGCAGCGGCTGGCCGTCGACGCGCAGCGGCGCGTCGAGCGCACGCAGCGACGACATGCCGCCGATCAGGTTGATCAGCGCGTGATGCCTGGCAACGCCCTGGTCGGCCAGGACGATGTCGCAGTCGTCGCCGCTGCCGACCAGGATCATTTCCTGTTCGGCGAGGTCGCGGCTGGCGCCGGCATGCAGGCCCGAGAGAATGCGCAGGACGTTGGCCTGCGCGGGCGCGACCGGGTCGGGAGCGACTTCGGCGGCGACGG
>Ga0307414_10000395_pt1 | contig 23695 bp, 19 predicted proteins | sample DK1Ometagenome_FD_203804 | JGI IMG/M metagenome (GOLD analysis project Ga0307414, IMG submission 203804) | Maize rhizosphere microbial communities from greenhouse at UC Davis, California, United States - DK15-O-3 | ecosystem: Host-associated > Plants > Roots > Rhizosphere > Soil | place: USA... | reverse complement strand
CCGGGGCAATGCCGGTGACGATATCATCGACGGCGACAAATGGCTGAATGTAAGGATCAGCGTTCGGGAGAATGTCGGCCCGAACGGCGGCACCGGCGCAGAAATCTTCAGCGCCAACAGCATGACGCAATTGGTGACCAAGATGTTCAACCGGGAGTATAACCCCGGACAACTTGTCATCGTCCGCGAAATCCTCAGCACCGGGGATAATGTGGCCGACACCGACGTCGCCATATTCTCCGACCTCCGGGCCAATTACGACATCACCTACAATGCCAATGGCTCGATCAGCGTAGCGCACAATCGCGGTACCCAACTCGATGGCACGGACAATCTGCGCAATATCGAACGGATGCGCTTTTCCGATGTCGAGATTGGGGTCAATCAGCCGGCGACGGGTCAGCCCGTCATCAGCGACCTGACACCGACCGAAGGCCAGCAGCTAACATTGAATACCGCCGGGATCGCTGACGGAAACGGGCTCGGCGCCTTCAACTATCAATGGCAACAGTCGGTCGATGGCGTGACCTGGGCCAATATCGGCGGGGCCACGGCGGCGACCTTCACGCCCGCCAATCCGGGGGGGACGACCTTCGGCGCCCAGGCCGGGTTGCGGCTCCGGGTGGTTGTGAACTTCACCGATGGTGGCGGTTCGGCCGAACAGGTCATATCGGCTGCGACGGGACCGACCGGAGTCAATTGGGACGGTAACGGCAACAACAACAGCCTGATCGGTACAGAAGGCGACGATATCGCGGACGGCGGCGGCGGCAATGATACGCTGTCGGGCAATGGTGGAAACGATGCGCTGAACGGCGACGCCGGCAATGACACCATCACGGGCGGCGCTGGCAACGATACGCTGACCGGCGGGGGCGGCAATGACACGCTCACCGGCGGCGCGGGCAATGACAGCGTCGTTGGCGATGGCGGCAATGATGTTGCGGTGTTCGCCGGACCGATCGGAAACTTCAGCTTCAATACCGTCGGAACATCGATTGTCGTCACCGACAATACAGGCGCCGAAGGCGTCGACACGATCAGCAACAATGTCGAGACGCTCCGGTTCAATGGCGCCAATTATGACGTCGTGTCCGGAACGACCGGTAACAACGCCAACCTCAACGGCAATGGCGGTTCGGGCGGTTCGCAGGCGGTGTTCGGATTTGCCGGCAATGACACGATCAATGGCGGCGGCGGCAACGACGTGATCCACGCCGGCGACGGGACCGACACCATCACGCAGACCGGGGCAACCGGCGGGCGCGATCTGGTCAATGGCGGGGCCGGTACCGACACTTATATTCTCAACGGCATAGCCGGTGCGGAAACCTTCCGCATCTATGCCAGGGCCGCGGCAGAAGCGGCGGGCATGACCGGCCTCAATGCGACCACCGAGATCGTCGTTACCCTTAACGGTACAGGCAATGCCCAGATCATTGCGGAACTCGACAATATCGAGGAAATCAACGTCAACGCCCTGAATGTTTCGTCACCCGGCGGCGTGGGACCGGGCGGAACGGGGAGCAACGGCGGCGACACGATTTTGGTGATCGGCGATTTCAACCCCACCAGCCTGAACTTCAGCACCATCACGGTGAATGGTGGTCGGGGCGCCGACACGGTCAATATCTCCGGCCTGACGTCCGAACACCGGCTGGTGTTCAACGCAGGCGGTGGCAACGATCAGGTGATCGGTGACCTTCGTCCGCAGGATGTCGTAAATATGGGCAACGGACGCGGCGATTCAGGCGGGTCCACCCGGGGACCCGACACCCATTCCCTGCGGCATTCGCCGATATGGGATGCGCTCCACGACGCCTTCTCCGACGTGTCGCACTTCAGGAACTTTATAGGCCATGGGTCTGATTTCCTGATCCCGTGAAGCCTAGGCGCCGGGCCTGTCCCAAGCCCCCGAAGGGTCCGGCGCCACTTATCCACCAATAGCTTCCCGGGAGTTTCTCATGCGCCTGTTCTGGATGCCCGTGCCGCCCGCATTGGTCGAAGCCGTCCGCGCCTGCCGGACCCATTTTCTGCTCGCCGCAGCGTTCAGCGCGCTAATCAATATCCTCTATCTCGCACCGACCATCTATATGATGCAGGTTTATGACCGGGTGGTGCCGACCAACGGCGTCTTGACGCTGGTCTTCATCACATTGGTCGTTGGCGTTGCCATTGCGACACTGTCCGCGCTCGACGCGATGCGTGTCCGATTGATGGCGCGCGCTTCGCTACGGCTCAACCGGTTGCTGTCGGGCGAGATACTGGACCGGCTGCTCGCCCGAAGCCGCGCGCTTCCCGGCGACCCATCGACGCAACAGGCGATGCGCGAGTTCGACATATTTCGTCAGTCGCTGGGCGGCCCGGCCGCTATCGCGCTGTTCGACGTCCCGTGGACGCCGCTCTATCTGTTGGTCGCATTTCTGATCCACCCGCTTTTGGGCGTGCTGGTGCTCGGCGCAGGCGGCGTCCTGATCGCGCTGGCGATCAGCAACGAAAAACGCAGCAAGGCAAAGGCGGACGAGGCGCATCAGGCCACCGCCCTCGCCTATGAATCGCACGAAGCGACACTCCGCAAGGCAGAGCTTGTGCGGGCGCTGGGGATGCGGCGCGCGCTGGTGGCGCGGCACATCCGGCAGCGCAGCGTCGGGCTAGACGCAACCGCCGAGCTTCAATTTTCGAGCAGCCGCTATAACGGCCTGGTCAAGTTCGTGCGCATGTTCATGCAGTCCTTCGCGCTGGGAATCGGTGCGTGGCTCGCCATCAACGGCCAGATTTCGGTCGGTGCGATCATCGCTGCATCGGTGTTGCTGAGCCGCGCGCTGCAACCGATTGAACAATTGGTGGGCCTGTGGCCGAGCATCGTCCAGTCGCGCCAGGCGCTGCAAACGCTTGGCCGTCTTTTCGATACCGCCCCGGTGAGCAGCTTCACGCGCACGACGTTGCCCGATCCCGAAGGCTTTGTAGAACTCGACCGCGTCGTCGTGCGCAACCCCGACGCCAGCGCAATTCTGCTCAAAAATGTATCGCTGAAGCTCGTCCCCGGCGAGGCGCTGGGCGTTGTCGGCCCATCCGGCGCCGGCAAGACGACGCTGGCACGCATCGTTGCGGGCGCCCTCCCCCCCGATTTCGGCGAAATTCGCATCGACGGGGCCAGCGTGCGGGATTGGGATCCGGAAGAACTCGCCCAACATATCGGCTATCTGCCGCAGGATTGTGCGCTTCTCCCGGGGACGATCACCGAAAATATCTCGCGCTTCGCCGGAGAGCGCGGAATTCAACAGGCCATCATCGACCTGGAAGTCGTCCAGGCCGCCCGGATGGCCGGCGTTCACGAGATGATCCTGCACCTGCCGGGCGGCTATGACACATGCATCGAAGGCAGCGGACACCGTTTATCCGCGGGTCAGGCACAGCGGATTGCACTGGCGCGCGCGCTCTATGGGAAACCGCGAATCCTGGTGCTCGATGAGCCGAATTCTGCGCTCGACAGCGACGGCGAGGACGCACTGTCGAGAGCGATCGCGGCAGCGAAGTTGCAAGGCGCGGCGATCATGATCGTGGCACATCGTACCGCTGTTCTTTCCAATGCCGAAAGTCTGGCGGTGCTCACCGACGGCGCGGTCGTGGCGGTTGGGCCGCGCGATGAAATTCTCGCCGCATTGAAGCAATCGGCGGCGCAGCAGAATGTCGTTCCGATTAACGAGGGAGCCCGGCCATGAGCGATGCGATGGAAAACCCACCGGTTGAGACCACCGAACCGGCGAACGATGACAATGTGGACAAGCCCCATCGCGAATTGCGGATAGGCGGCGCAATTGTGGCCCTGTTTTTCGTCGGTCTGCTTGGATGGGCCGCGATGACGCCGCTCGATGCCGGAGCCTATGCGCAGGGTGTCGTCGCCGTGTCGGGAAGCCGGCAGGCGGTGCAGCACCGCGACGGCGGGATCGTCACCGCGCTTCACGTCGTCGAGGGACAAACGGTGACCAAGGGGCAGGCATTGCTGAAGATATCGGCATCGGAACTGGTGGCGGCCGAACGCGGACTCACCGGCGAAGTCGTGGCGCTTCTCGCGCAGCGCGCACGGCTGACGGCCGAGCAAGGCGGACTGTCATCGGTTGCTGCACCGTCCGAATTCGCGTCGCTCGCGCCTGAGGATCGAGCCCTTGCGGAAGAGGCGCTGCACGGCCAGCGGCTGTTGTTCGATGCCCGGCGCAGTTCGATCCGGACCGAACGGAGTGTCCTCAGCCAAAGGATGCGTCAGCATTCCGAACAGATCAACGGCTATGCCCATCAGATGCGATCCAATCTGGAACAGCAACGACTGATCGGTGAGGAACTCAACGGGATGCGTTCGCTGCTTCCCAAGGGCTTCGTTTCCATCAATCGGATTCGCGGCATGGAACGCACGGCGGCCGAACTCGACGGAACTTATGGCGCCTATCGCGCCGACATCGCCCGCGCGTCCGAAGCGATCGGGGAAGCGCGGATGCAGGTCGTCGGCCTCGACAAACAGATGATGGAAGAGGTGGCAGCCCAGATGCGCGAAGGGCAGGTTCGTCTGGACGAACTGCAACCCAAACTGGTCTCGGTGCGCGAACAGCTTGTGCGCTCGACGGTCAGGGCTCCGGCCAGCGGCCGCGTCGTCGGCCTCAAGATATTCACCGTCGGCGGCGTCGTTTCGGCGGGAGAAACGGTGATGGAAATCGTCCCGCAAGATCGCGCCCTGATTATCGAGGCGAAGGCATCGCCCACCGATGCCGACGACCTGACACCCGGGATGGAAACGCAAATCCGCTTCACCGCATTGCAAGAGCGCAACCTGCCAATTCTGGTCGGCCGGATCTCGAAGGTTTCGGCCGACAGCTTCGAAGACGAACGGACCGGGATGCATTTCTTCAAGCTGGAACTGCTTGTACCTCCCGATGAGCTGGGAAAGCTTCGTCAGGTTCGCAGTGATGGCGGGCTGCGCGCCGGACTTCCCGTCGATATCGTGATACCGCTGCGCAAGCGCACAGCGCTATCCTATCTGGTGGAACCGCTGACCCAGACATTATGGCTGGCAGGCCGCGAGAACTGATCCCCGTAAAGCCAAACTGATCCCCGTAAAGCCAAGCTCTGATCGAAGCGTGGCCTGGACGCGCCATGCAAAACAATCAGCCAGTGGGTAATAGGCCGTTCACCTGTAAACGCGGCTTACGGACCGGCAAGCCGATCTGGTTGGCGCGCTGGCGTGCGCCGATCGCTAACAAGCCTCTTACGTACAATATCGACACCGACGTCGCGACCATCATTCCGACTGGGCCGGAGGAGCCGGCGGCGGCGTCTTGGGCCGCGCCCAGGTTCGATTGATCGTATGGAGTGTATGGAGCTCGCTCGCGGCATCTTCCCAAATGCGGGCAAGGTCGTCGTCGCCGGCGTCGCGTGCCAGCGCCGCCTCGGATCGTGCGTGACGCTCGGCCGCCTCGCCGTGTGCGTCTTCGGCCGCGAGCATCGCCGCCCAGACCTTCTCCGAAATCAACACCATGCCATCCCTCTCCCGGCCGCGCCGCGATCAGGCGACATACCCCGTCGATGGACGAGCCGACTTAACCCATGTTGGAACAGTCGGCGTTATTCGCCGCCATAGAGGGCTCGGCATGGCTCCATGCTCGCAGGCCGGAACCGATCGGATGCCCCGATGTTCTGTGGATATGCGACACGATCAGAACTGGAACTGGTACAAGCCTGACTATGTCGTCGGTACGTTGGATGGGTGACGACGCGCCTGCCGGCAAGGAAGAGCGGCTTGGCATCTTCTTGCGCAAGTTGCTGAGCCACAGCCGCCTGTCCGCCGACGATCAGGAAGCGATCCGCTCGCTTCCCTTCACGCTTCGCCGTCTCGAGCCAAATGACTATATATTGCGCGAAGGCGACCGAGCGGTGGTATGCCCGGTCCTTCTGCATGGTTTCGCTTATCGACAGAAAACCGCAGCCGACGGCGGACGGCAGATCGTTTCACTCAAGATTCCGGGCGACGCCCTCGATTTCCAGTCGCTCTACCTCACGACGGCAGACCATAATATCCAGGCGCTGACGCCGGTCGAAGTGGCCATTTTCTCGCTCAAGGATTTCGAAAAGATCATCGCGCCCCGGCCCAACCTCGCCCGCGCCGTATTGGTCGACATATTGATTGAGGCCTCGATTGGACGGGAATGGCTTCTCAACATCGGGCGGCGCAACGCACTCGCCCGGCTAGCCCATCTGCTCTGCGAGCTCTATTATCGCGTCCAGCAGATCGCGATCGAGAATGTCGACGGTTTCGAGATACCAGTGACGCAGGAGCAGCTTGCAGATCTGCTCGGGCTGACCCCCGTCCATATCAACCGGACGATCAAGATTCTCGAACAACGCGGCGCGGTTCGGCGCATCGCGCGCAAGCTCACGGCCGGAGATGTGAAAATACTTCGCCAAATTGCCGAATTTTCCGATCTTTACCTGCATCGAAACAATATCTCGTCGGTTTAGAGAGCGGGGCGCGCGACACGGCAGGAGAGCGGCGACTATGCCTCGCTATTTTTTTCACATCCTCGACGGCACCAGCGATATCGACGAGATGGGGCATGACATGCCCGACGACGCGGCAGCGCGACGCGAGGCGGTTCGATATTGCGGAAGTTTGCTCATCGACGACCCGGACCTGCTCCTTCGCGATAAGGATCTGAGGGTTCATGTCGCCAACGATGCCGGCGCGCTCCGCTTTTCAATTATCATGCTGGCGCTGGACGCCGACCTGTCAAAGGGCGCGGGTTAAGCAAAAGGGCCCCGCCTTGCGGCAGAGCCCTCCGGGCCTCGCTGCACCCGAAGGTACGAACGCCAGCCTCCCCCAACTTTCGCTCCCGGGTCGCAAGGAGTGTCGAAGTAAAGGCCTTTTATCGAGTCTGAGAGACCGCCGAAACAACACAGGTTAATACCGCCCCGCCCCATAAAAAGACCGGGCCGCGATCACCGCGTCCCGGTCCTTTTAGCGCATCGCTTCGCTTAGCGGTTCTGACGATCCTGATCGTCGGTGCCGGCCTGCTTGCGGTCGTCGTCGGCGCCCGGCTGGCGGCGGGTTTCGTCCTGCTGTTCCTGCTGTTCCTGCTGGCTGTCCTGGCCAGGGTTCTTGGCGGGCTGGTTGCCACCCGGCTGGTTCTGGTTCTGCGCCATTGCGATCATCCTCTCATGATGAAATTGCCTGGGGGATCAGGCTTTCGGGAGACGCACGGCGGGCGGCCGTTGTTCCTAAATAAATCATCGACTTGATGCATGTTAGGACGATTGCGAAAATAGTCCTCGCGGCGAGTTCCAATGCGCAACTCGCGCGCGGCCCGGCGGTTGTCTCCATGTCATTACAAGGAGATTATCATGAGCATCAAAGGCAAAGCGAAAGAAGCCGCAGGCTATGTGAAGGAAGAAGCCTATGAGAATGGCGACTCCCCTGAAAGCCAGCGCAAGGCGCAGGAAGGCCGCAACCTCAGGAACGAGGGCCGCGTCGAGGACGGAAAGCCGCCGAAGACCGGAAAGCCGGGCACCGAAGACTGATCCTTTCCCCTCGCAGCGCTCCCGCGCTGCGCCCTCGGCCCGCTCCGGCGGGCCGTTTCTTTGCTGAGGACTAAGACGATGACAATCCGATCGACTCGGGAAGCAAGGGAATTGCCGCATTTCAGTCCGCCCCTCCCCCATCCGAGTTGGGCCGAGACCGACCCGGACAAGAAGCCCGACGAACGCCCGCCGCTGAGCGCAAAAGAATTCTGGTCTCGGCTCGGCGAATGAAGTCGGCTGTGCGGATGGGTCTTATCGGGCACATTCATAGCGCGTCGAAAACCATCGGCCTCGCCCGATTAACCGCCGCCAAGTCCATATCCGGCCGGCACCGGCGGAACCTTACCCGATCCCCGGCATAGCTTATTCATATGCCCGACACCCGGCTCGTCATCCCACCCAAGCTCAAAATCGCGATAATCGCGCTCCTTCTGCTCGTCCTCGGCGGAACCATGCTTCTCGCCGCCTTTCCCGTCGGGCTGTTGCGCGGCACAGCGGAACGCAAATTGTCCGCAGAATTTGGCGCACCCGTCGCGCTGGGCGCCCTGGAACGTGATGGCCTCTTCTCCTTTACGCCGCTCATCACCATGCGCGATGTCCGCATAGGGCAGCCCAGATGGGCAGGCACGGGCGATATGGTGAAGCTGCGCCGTACCAGCACGCGCATACCCATTTTTTCTCTCCTTACGGGAAACTTCGACCCGCGCAGCCTCGACATCGACGGTCTCGACCTGACACTCGTCCGCAATGCCGATGGAAAGAGCAATTGGGGCGGCAATGACGAGCAGAAAAGCAGCAAGCAAAGCTCTCCACTTCGCCTCGATACGCTAACGATCACAAACGCGCGTTTCACGCTCCAGGACGCGAAGCGCCGGCTCGACGTAGCCGGTACGATCAACGCCAACCCGGTCACGGGATTGAGCGCCGATGCCACCGGCCGCTTCAACGGATCGCCCGCGCGGCTGCGGGTCCGCGGCGGAGACCCGGCACAGAAAAGCCGTGGCTGGCCCTTCTCGGCCAGCCTGTCGTCCCGCCTGCTCGATCTTTCCGCGCAGGGCTCGATGCCCCGCCCTCTCGACGTCGCGAACGCCCGCATGACGATCACCGCGCGCGGCACCAGCCTCAAGCAACTCGATTATATCATCGAGGCCGGACTCTTTGGAACACAGGCTATCGATCTCACCGGAGACGTCCGCCGCGCCGGCGCGGATTGGTATATCGACCGGCTGGCCGGCACCATCGGTCGCTCGATCATTCGCGCGAAGGCGACTGTCCGCAAGCAGGAGGGCCGAACCAAAATCGACGCGACGATTGACGCACCCCAACTCGATTTCGACGATCTCGCCGATGATGCGGGGCTTGCAGCGGCAGGCGCCAAGGAAGCCCGCATCGGCCCGCGCATCATTCCCGACACGCGCATCAATCTCTCGAAAATGGGGCCCACCGATGGGGTCATCCGCGTGTCGATCAAGCGTCTGCTGGTCAAGGGCGGCTCGATCTTTCAGAGCCTCAGCGGCACGCTCAAACTCGATCATCGTGTGCTCCGGCTCGACAATGCCGTTGCCGGCCTCGGTCGCGGCAAGATGACGGGCAGGATCAAAGTCGACTCCAGGGGGGCGACGCCGATTCTTTCCACCGAGTTGAAGGTGGAAGGAGCCATGCTCGACGATTTTATCGGTCAGCCCGACATGATCCGCGGCCCGGTGCGAGGCCTCATTCGTATCACAGGACGCGGCGATACAGTCCGCGAGGCCTTTGCCAGCGGCGGCGGCAAGATCGCATTCGTCGCGAACGGCGGGGCAATCAACCGCGCTGCCGCCTATGTAATCGGTCAGGATCTCGGCGGCGCCATCGGACAGAAAATCGGCGGCGATGACGATGAAATGACGCCGATCCGCTGCGCGATTTTCTCTTTCACGGCCAAGGGCGGACGGCTCTCGCCTGCCCCGCTCGTCATCGACACTGCAATTTCCCGCGCACGCGGACGCGGCCAGATCAACCTCGACGGCGAGACGGTGGCCCTGACGATGAACGGCGCTGCGAGCGAGAAGGCCGCCCTGAAACTCGTCGATCCATTGAAGGTGCAAGGAACGCTGTCGCAGCCCGCGATCAGTTTTTCTCCTGCCAGCAAGAAGAGCAACGGCGGCGGGATCATCGGCGCGGTCGGACGGTCTATCGGGACAGCTCTCGGGCTTCGGAAGGACCCCGCGAAGGATGAACCGCTACCCAAACCCGGTTCGGTCAACTGCAGGGAGTTGTCGGCAGCAGCGTTGAGCTAAACGGAACTTCCGGTTTCCCTAGTCCGCCAATTCTCTGCTGATGATGGCATCATGAAGGGCTCTCGCCATCTCGGCAGACCGAAACGGCTTCGGCAATCGCGTAACGTCGCTAGCCGTATCATCCGCGATATCCGCAAAGCCCGTTATCATGAGCACGGGCATGTCGGGACGGATCTTCCGCGCTTCACGAGCGAGTTCCAGACCACTCATCCCGGGCATGAGATAATCGGTCACCACAATGTCGAACGGATGCGAGCGAATCTGGCCGAGCGCATCCTTTGCCGAGGGCAATTGCTGCACGACATGCCCCATTTCCTCCAGCATCGCCGCAGTGCCTTCGCGAACCGCATCCTCGTCGTCGACCAGCAAGATCCGCATGGGACGCGACGCCACGAACGGCATTTCGACCGGCGAAACATGCGCCAGCGCTGCCGACGAGGCCGCGGGCAGCAGAATATCCGCGCTGGTGCCGCAGCCTGTTTCGCTCCGGAGCGTCAACCGGCCGCCTGACTGAGCCGCCAGACCGTGGACCATCGACAGCCCCAGACCGGTGCCCTTGCCCACGCCCTTCGTGGAGTAAAAAGGTTCGACCGCCCGTTGAAGCGTCTCGGCATCCATTCCCGTCCCGCTGTCGGCGACCGAAATGAGGACGTAGGCGCCGGCGGGTAAATCCTGACCCCGCCCCGTCAATTCGGTCCGGCGTACCGAAATGGAGAGACGACCGCCCTTTAACATGGCGTCGCGCGCATTGACCGCGAGGTTGAGCACGGCGAGTTCAAGCTGATGCGGATCAACCATCGCAGCTGGAATATCGTCGCCCAGATCGACGGACAGCTCAATGGTCGGCCCGATCGACCGCTGGATCAGCTCGACCATGCCGCCGATCAGCGCGGACACGTCGACGGGATGCGTTTCGAGATTCTGCCGCCGCGCAAAGGCCAGCAGGCGCGCGACCAAAGTGCGTGCACGTTCGGACGACTGCAGCGCCCCATCGAGAAGTTTCTGAAGCCGAGGCTCCGTTATTTTCGTCCGCAATATGTCGAGACTGCCAACGATCGGGGTAAGCAGATTGTTGAAATCATGCGCAACGCCGCCGGTAAGCTGCCCGAGCGTTTCGAGTTTCTGGGCTTCGTGGAGCTGCGCCATCACCTCGGCGTGCTCGCGCGTTCTCTCTTCGACCCGCGCCTCGAGTTCGACGGCGAAGTGCCGCAGCGTCTCCTCCGCCGCCCGCCGTTCCGTGATCTCCTGGCTCACGCCTGTCATGCCCGTTGCGCGGCCGGAAGAGTCGAGTGCGGGCTTGCCGCGCACCTGCACCCAGTGGATCGTCTTGTCAGGCCATATACAGCGATACTCGATGTCGTAATCGGCCCCGGTCGTCAGCGCGCGCTGCACCTCGGACTGCATGGTCGCGCGATCCTCCTCATGTACGCTTGCCACGAGTGACTCATAGGGAAAGGGATCGTTGCTCTCCCGGCCATAATGGCTCTTGCAGTCAGCCGAGGCATCGAGCTTCATCGAAGCCACGTCGAAGGTCCAGGCGCCGAGCCTGCCGGCGGAAAGCGCAATGCGCAGCTGCTGCTCGCCCTCATGGATCGACTGGAGCCGCGCCCGCGCGTCATACTGACGGCGCCGCCCCCGCAGGGCCGCCTTGGCGATGCTGATCAGCGAGGTAGGGTGAAAGGGTCGTTCGATAAAGGTGACATTGCCGAGCAGTTCGAGAAAGCGACCTGCGGCGGGATTGCGCTCGATGCTCCCCCCGCGCTCGGTGAGCAGGATGAACGGAAAATCCGACCATTCGGCTTGCGCCTTGATGAACCCGTCGAGTGCCCGAAGATCGGCACCGCGCAGCGCTTCATCGGTAATGAGTGCGAAGCCCGCGCCGTGAAGCAGGATATCGACAAAGGCCGGCAGGTCGCGTGCGATCTCGCTTTCGATCCCGGCCTCGCGAAGCATCGAAGCCGCGATATCAGCGTCCCTTCCTCGCGGCGCGAGAATAATCGCCCGCTCTGAAAAGGTCCGGTTCATCCGGCGGGCAAGACCTGCGGCGTGTCCATCAGTTTCGTATCGCCGATGATTTCGGGAACGCCGCGTAGCACGCCCTGAAAGCCGACGAGCGGTTCGCCGAGCGCGATGCCACCGCCGCTGATCTGATATTCGCGGATCGTATGCTCGTGCGCCCCGGTCCGCTTCTTCATGATCGAAATCGCGCGGCGGACCCGGCCCGCCGCTTCGAAATAGCGGAGCAGTACGACCGTATCGGCCAGATAGGTGACATCGACCGGCGCCTTCATGTCCCCAACAAGACCATGCTGGGCAACCGTCAGAAAGGTCATTGCGCCTTGGCGATTCAGATATTGCAGCAACTCGTGCATGTGAAGAATGAGGGCCGATTCCTGGGGCATCGCGGCCTGAAAACCATTGAGGCTGTCGATCACCACGGTCTTGACATGATGCTTCTCGACGCAGCGGCGCACACGCTGCGAAAATTCCCCGGGCGAGAGTTCGGCGGCATCGACCTGCTCGATGATCAGGTTTCCGCTGTCGACCATCTCCTGCAGGTTGAGCTCCATGTTTTTCGCCCGCGCGAACAACAGCCCGAGTTCCTCGTCGAACACGAACATCGCCGCCTTGCCGCCGCGACGGATCGCGCTCTGGACGAAGGTGAGCGCGAAGAGCGACTTGCCGGTGCCTGCGGGCCCGAGGATCAGGGCGCTCGAACCCGCGTCGAATCCGCCGCCCAGCAACGCGTTGAGCTCCGCATTGTCGGTCGCCAGAACGTCGCGCGGAAAATCGGTCTTGTGCTCGAGCGAGACGAGGCGCGGGAAAGCCCGGACGCCGCCCTTTTCGATCACGAAATCATGATAGCCGCCGCGAAAGCGCTGGCCGCGATATTTGAGGACGCGGAGCCGGCGCCGTTCGGCGCCATAATCGGGCGACATTTCCTCAAGCCGGATCACACCATGGGCGACGCTATGTACCGTCTTGTCGGCGCTCTCCGACGTCATGTCGTCGAGCATCAGGACCGTCGCGTCGTGGCGCGCGAAATAATGTTTGAGCGACAGGATCTGGCGGCGATAGCGAAGCGAACTTTGTGCCAGAAGCCGAATTTCCGAGAGGCTGTCCAGCACGACGCGATCGGGCTTCACTTCCTCATATTTCTCGAGGATGCGCTTCGTTGTTTCGCCCAGCTCTAGGTCCGACGAATACAGCAGGCTCTGCTGCTGCTCGTCGTTCAGCAGAGCCTCCGGCGGGACCAGTTCGAAGATGTGGAAATTGGCAGGCAATTCCCATCCGTGCGATGCGGCAGTCTCGCGCAGCTCCTCTTCGGTTTCCGACAGCGTGATGTAAAGGCAGCGCTCGCCCTTCTCGGCTCCTGCAAACAGGAACTGATTTGCAATCGTCGTCTTGCCCGTTCCCGGATCTCCCTCCATCAGGAAAATCCGCCCGCGCGCCAGCCCCCCGGCGATGATATCGTCAAGGCCTTCGACCCCTGTCCCGGCCTTGCTTCTACGGTCCAAGCTCATGTCCGCTCCTCGTTTCGCGTTCGACATCGCACCGTCGTCCGTCGATTGAAAATGACCGAAGCACGGAACAGGTTCCCACTATCCCCCAGTTATCCGAGTTCCTCAAGCGATCGCATCACACTGGCGAGCGTGAACGGCTTCTCGAGCAACGGCCGATCCCGCCACACCGGATCGAGATCACCGATAAATGCACCGGTTGCAACGATGAACGGGATATTCGCAGCTGCCAGCGCGGTAGCGACCGGATCGGACGTCTCGCCACAACATAGGTTGAGATCGACGATCGCCGCATCGATCCCGCCTTCGGCGAGCCGCGCAAGTGCGGGTGCCACGGAATCGACAACGGCAACGGGCTGGCGGCCCGCCATCGACAAGAACTCCTCCAATAGCATGCCAATGATCGCGTCGTCTTCAACGATCAGGATATTCTGAAAATCTGGCACGTTCATCTTGCTCCCGTGGCGGGGTGAAACTGCTCCGTCCGAAAAGAACCGCCGACGTTTCGAAGCGTTCCTTGTGGCCGTCGATGGTGTCAGGCCTCGGGCGGTTGCCGGCCGTCCGGAAGCCAGTCAGTTTCGTCTGCGGCCCGAGGCCCTGATTGAAGGAATATCAATCATGATCAGTGGTTTGCTCCGGCGGGCCGATCAAGATCGATGTTGTCGATAACGGATGCGTTCGCTAACCCCATTGCTGGAACAGCTATTTGATCGCTTGTACCTTTGCGGTCGGGCGGATTTTCTACGGGTTTGGAAACGGATATGATGCGAATGCCACGGACCAGAACAAAATGGCTTGCCGCTGCCGTCGTGGCTGGCGCACTAGGCCTCGGAGGGCCTGCGGCCGCGCAGACGCGCGATCAGCAATCCTCGGGCCAACTCGATGAAAACAGCCGCCGCGATGGTCGCCCATATGAGGTCCGCCAGATGACGCTTGAGGCGGGCAAACGATATGCGTTCAGTGCGGAATCGAAAGAATTTGACCCAGCGCTCAGGCTCTCCTTTGCCAATGCGGAAGACGAAGAAATTGCCACGGACGATGATGGTGGAGAGGGCCGAAATGCCTATCTCGAATTTACACCGGAGCGGAGCGGCCAGTATCGGCTCCGCGTGCTTGCGGTCGACGACAGCATGGGGGCCTATGCCCTTCACGTGCGAGAGCTTGCGCCTTTGCCGGCGCCGCAGCGACCGGCCCCGGCGAGCAGCAGCCAAATTGCGTTCAAGCATTACGTCGGAGCTCTCACACGAACTGACGGCGAGGTCCGCGGCCGCCGTGTCGACGATTATCTGTTCCGCTTCGAGGGCGGCAAGCAGGTCATGATCTTCATGGACCGCGAGACCGACAGTCTCGATCCAATGATTGAGGTCCGCGCCGGCACCGATCGCTACAGCGACGACCCCATTGCGCGCGACGACGATGGTGGTGACGGGACGAACGCCCTCCTCATATTCACGCCGGATGAAAGCGGCGAATATCTGGTTCGCGCGACCAGTTCAGGAGAAGATAATGGCTTCGGCGGCTACAGCTTGCGGGTCGGGCAGCAACCCTGACGGCCGGCTGGGTCCCTTACGTCCGCGCCGCGCGTCCTTGACCTGCCGTCATTGCTGGCGCGCGGTTATCGGCGAGGCGTTTCGCGCGCATCGTCGTCGGGCCCAACTATATAACATCCTCCAAGCACGCCTGAGCGGACCTGTGTGCCGGAAGCCAATTCTGCGGTCTGAAGCATCCGTTGGCAGGCCGCTTCGCGACTCCAATAGACTGCAGCCAGAACCACTCCGACGGTCGTCGCCCCGAAGACGAAAAGTGCAGCTCGGCGCGACATCAGAACCAGATCCAAAAATTCACAAACCCGCAACTCAATTGGCGGAACAATGGCGGAAAACCATTGCCTTTGGTACCGTTAGCCGAGTGTCGATCGACACGGCATGCTCATTGCCCGCCCTTGTAGACTTTGCCGTCCTTCATGATGACCGTGAAATTCTTCGCAGGATCGCCGAGAAGGTCGATCTGTGCGAGCGGGTTTCCGTCGACGAGAAGAAGGTCGGCCAACGCGCCTTCCTCAACCACTCCAAGCCGGCCCTTGTAAGGCGACCGTGGACCCGAAAGCGCAAGAAGTTCGGCATTGTCATGGGTCACGAGCTTCAGAATCTCCGCCGGTGTAAACCAGCTCTTCAACCGCACCAGATAGTCGTTTTGTTCCGCATTGAGAGACGGGTCGAACAGGAAATCTGTACCCCAGGCGAGCTTCACGCCAAGCTTTTTCGCATTCTGCCAAAGCGCCGCATTGTTGGCGAGTATCTCACGCCGTTTCTCCCGGCGCGCGGGATCGACGTTCGGATTGTCGTCCGAGAGCGTCTGGGTAGAAAGCCATACGCCCTTGTCCGCCATTACACGGAGCGTCGCTTCGTCGAGAAGCTGCCCATGCTCGATACACTTCACGCCGGCATCGATCGCGCGGCGCACGGCGCGCGGGGTATAGGCGTGGACCATCACATAGGTGTTCCAGTCCTCCGCCGCATCGACAGCGGCCTTCATCTCCTCGAACGTATATTGGGTGACGTCGATCGGGTCATAATCGGACGAGGTGCCGCCGCCCGCCATCAGCTTGATCTGGCTGGCGCCGAAACGCAAATTCTCGCGCGTGGCGGTCAGCACTTCGCTGGTTCCGTCGGCGATGAAATTTGCGCCGAACATCTCGGAGCGCGAGACGCCGCCACCGAACTTGCGCGACCGCTCGGTCGGTAACCGGAAATCGCCATGCCCGCTCGTCTGCGAAATCACCGCGCCTGACGGCCAGACACGGGGACCGACGAGATCGCCCGCGTCGATCCGGCGCTTGAGGTTGAAGATCGGCCCGCCGGCGTCGCGCACTGCGGTAAAACCGCGCAGCAGCATGTCATGCGCCTGGCGCCCCGCCGCCTCTTCGGCCTTCTCCGGCGTGAGGTCGGGCGACAGCATCTGCGGCATGGTCAACGCGCTGAAGGTCAGATGCACATGCACGTCGATCATGCCGGGCATCAAAGTGCGGCCGCCGCCTTCGATGGTTTTCACCGGCCCGCTTGGCGTGATCCTGTCGCCGATCTTCGCGATCCGTCCGCCTTCGACAAGGACATCGGTTGGAGCCCCCAATTGTCCCTTAACCACATCGAGTATGCGAACATTGTGGAACAGCGTTCGCGATGCCGGAGCCTGAGCCTGAACGCCCTGCACCGGGAGCGACGAAATCAGGACCGCCGCCGCCACGCCGCATCCCCACCGTAAAGCCATCTTGTTCATCGCCTGCCCCTGTCCGTTTGAAGTGTCTGTCGAAGGCGTGCCGGTGCCCTCCAGCCCGTCAGAAAGTGAAGCTCGCGCCAAGAAGCGGACCGGCGAGCGCCGCGCTCGTCCGGACATTGCCGCTCTTGTAATCGACATAGAGGTAACGATAGCCACCGGAGAGCCAGATATTCTTGGCAACCCGCAGGTTCGCCGTCGCGACGGCCTGCCCCGTCACTTCCGACGCGGCGCCGAAGCCACCGATGTCGCCGTAAAGCAGGAACGACAGGCCCGGCGATGCCTTGATGTTGAGGCGTGTTGCAAAGACCGGGTCGATGAAGTTTGCCTTCGCGCTCGCGGTCACATTGAGTGCTGGCACCGCGGCCTTGGGACGAATCCACCAAGCGCGTCCGCCCACAAGGACGTCGAGCGAAGCCCCTTCCTGCTCGACCGCCCGGTAGCCGACAAGCGCAGTCGCCGAGGTCTGGCTAAGCTTGCCTTCGGCAGGAACAACAGGGAGCGCCGGATTGCCGGTCGGCACCAGTCCTTCACGCGATGACGAGCTATGGGTGACATCGGCAACCACCACGACGCGATCACGCTTGATCAGCCCGCTGACGAAGAAGGCCGCGTCCACGTCCTCCATCAATTCGCCGAAACTCTTGTTGACATTTACCGTCGGCGCGCCCGGTCCGGGGCGAAGCGTCCCGCCGAACCCCGACGCCCAGACATAAGGGGTAATTTGCAGGGTCGTCCCGCCGCCACCGGTTTCGGATTGTGCATATGCGGGGAACGCGAAGCCCAACGAAACCAACGCCATGATGGCAGATGCATGCGTCAACGCGAACTGCTTGTTCATCAGCATTACCCCTGCTGATTCCCACCACCGAAGGACGATCTCCGACCAGCTACAGGCGTTGCCTTTCCCCGACAGCGTTCGTCCGAGGCCGCCATTAAAGAGCGGCGGGTGAGAATTCTTGTCGCTCGTCAAACGAGCAGAGGCATGGAGGCCTTGTCAATTGCAATTCGCCCGTTGCGTTCAGAAAAGGAAGTTAATGGACAATAACCATATTCATTTCATGCGGAAGACGTCTTGAAAAGAGCGGCCGCGATAAAGCGATACCAATCGTCATCGCAATTTTACCGCGACGATACATTCTTCAATAGTGCGGGGAACTCGTCGAGCATCATCAGGAACGGCGAAGATAGCGGCCCCAAAATCGCCCGAGCGCCGCAATTTTCTCCATCGTGACCTCCTTCGAGCTCTTCCTGCGGCTTACAAACCGCCGCGCAATGGAGAGCACGCCACGCCATCCGTTGGAGACAGTCCGGTCTCCATGCCCGATTATAAAAAGCGGACGGCGGTGGACGAGGTGGAGGAGACCTTCACTCTCCCCGGCCTTTTCCGCCCCTATGTCACAGGTCAGTAACATGCTTCGATCATTCGGGCCCGGCAGAAAAGGTTAAGGGCAATATTTGCCTCTCTATAACCTTCGCCGCTCCCCTAGGTCGAGGCACGGGTGGTCCGCGTTCGACATTTAAGCCATGCATGTTCAGGACTCTCCCCATGATTTCACGCCTCGCTCTCGCCGCGCTATTCCTCACTCAGGCCTCCACCGGCCATGCACAGAATTCTCAACCTGAACTCGCGCGGGCCGCGAGCGGCGACCTACGCGATGCAGGCGGCGCCCGCCGCCTGACAGGCGACATGAGCGAGACCTATCGCAAGCTGATGGAACAGAGCGAAGTCCGCAACGTCATCCTGCTGATCGGCGACGGCATGGGCGACTCCGAAATCACTATCGCACGTAACTATGCGGAAGGCGCGGGCGGCTATTTCAAGGGTATCGATGCGTTGCCCTTCACGGGGCAATACACCCATTATGCCCTCGACAGGACAACGGGGAAGCCCGACTATGTGACCGATTCAGCGGCTTCCGCCACAGCTTGGGCATCGGGGGTCAAAAGCTATAATGGCGCGATCGGCGTCGATATTGCGGGCAAGCCCCACCGAACGCTGATCGAGCTCGCCAAGGCCGCAGGCCTCGCCACCGGCAATGTATCGACGGCCGCGATTCAGGATGCGACGCCAGCGGCGCAAATGGCTCACGTCAGCCTGCGAGGCTGCTTCGGCCCAGTCGCAACGTCCCGGACCTGCCCCGAAAATGCGCTTGAGAATGGCGGCGCCGGTTCGATTACGGAGCAGTTGCTCGGCACGCGCGCCGACGTGACGCTGGGCGGCGGGGCTGCAAGCTTTACGGAAACCGCCATGGCCGGCAAATGGAAGGGCCGCACCTTGTTGGAACAGGCGAAGGCGCGCGGTTATCATGTCATCCGGACCGCCGCAGATCTTGATACCATCGCGCGCGCGAACGACCGTCAGCCGCTGTTGGGCCTGTTCGCGGAGGGCAATATGCCCGTCCGCTGGATCGGCCCGCGCGCCGTTCATCACGGGAATATCGAGCAGCCTCCGGTGACCTGCGAGGCAAATCCCGAACGCACAGCAACAATTCCGACGCTCGCGGCGATGACACGCAAGGCTATCGCGCTGCTGAAAGACAACACCAAAGGCTTTTTCCTTCAGGTCGAAGGCGCATCGATCGACAAGCAGAATCATGCGGCCAACCCATGCGGACAAATCGGCGAAACGGTCGATCTGGACGAAGCCGTACAGGCTGCACTCGAATTTGCGAAAGCCGACGGACACACGCTCGTCATCGTCACCGCCGATCACGCCCACACAAGTCAGATCGTCAGCAACGACACCAAGGCGCCCGGCCTGACCGCATCGCTTCGCACGAAGGACGACGCGATCATGACCGTCAGCTACGGCACCGCTGAAGAGGGGTCCCAGGGCCACACCGGCACACAACTACGCATCGCGGCTTATGGGCCGCGTGCCATCAATGTCGCCGGTCTGCTGGACCAGACCGACCTCCACTATATCATCCGCGATGCACTGAAGCTGGATTAGGGCCCGCCTAAATCGGCGGGCTTCGGGTCGGGGTTGGCAATGTCCGGTCGATCGAAATCTCTGCTTTCAGAGCTTCGAAGAGTCTCCGAGATGACCTGAATCCCAAAAGGATTGCGAGCGAAGCCTGTCGCTTCGCTCGCAATAATCACGCGACTGTCATTTTTCCGGTCATGATAGCGGGTGCGGGCATCATTTCGATCTCAGCGTCATCCGCAGCGGTGTGTGGGGCGCGATCTGGGCATTGAGCACATCGAAATCCATGGAAGCTGATTGGCCCTCCGCACCGCTCTTGAACGTCAGGACAATCTCCCCTCGTGCCGGCACGGTGACCATGGGCCCGGCGTCCATAATCATATCCGCCCCGACACGTCGCAGCGTGAAAGGAGATGACGCCGCGTTGCGGATAGCGAGCTTGCCAAACCCAAATGGGTCGCCGGGATGCGCGACACTTCGGACCTCAATCGTTAGCGCACCTTCGACGATCGACCGTACATCGCGCTCGCGACCAATCAGCGTGTGATTGTAAAGCGCCACGGTCCGACGGGCTTGAAAGCCCTTCTTGATTGCCGCTTCGCTCTTATCATCTGCCAGAACCAGCGTTGAAGTGCGCTGCTCGATGCCCGAATATTCGAAGAAGCTTTGCATGGTGCTGTGAAGATCCGAGCCGCCGACGATGGCAAGATCATGATCGAGCGCGAACTGGAAAGCGCTTGGCGAATATTGCGCCGCGTTCGCCACTTCCAACCCGTCGATCAGTTTCTCTTGCATCAGTTCGCGATGAAAGGGCTGCGGTTTCGTCTGTCCTTGATCCCACCAGCTATGGTTCCAGATCATGATCGCCCCCTGCTCCTTCGCCGCGCCTATCGCCTTGCGCCAATCGACCCGCGGCGGCTGATTCTTGGGCGTGGGGAGCAGTAGCTTGTTGGCATCGCTCAGAAAGATAGCGTTAAAATGACCGCTGAAGGTTCCAAGCGATGCATCCGGCTGAGCGATTTCGACACCGTTCACCACCAGTAGTCCCGAAGACCCGCCGGTCGCCGCATCGTGCGCCACGACGAAAGCGCGGTTCCGGTCAAGGTTGGGCAGATCCTTGAACTTGGGCTGATAGTCGATGTGTTCGGTGATCGCGAGCATATCGAGGCCGCTGCTCACGGCTTCGGATACCCGCACATTCGGCCAAACGGCGCCGTCGCTGAACAGCGAATGTGTGTGCGTGTCGACAGCCAGCACCTGCTGTCCATCCGGCGTTACGGGAAAGTCGATTTCCTTTGGCTCTTGTGCGTGACTTACGCTGGCGAGCCCGAGAAATGCGCAGCCAGCGAAAAGCATGCCGGCAAGCTTTTTCTTGAAATGCATGTCGAAGATTTCCTTCAATGGTGCCGGGCGATCACAGGCTGACCTTGATCGTGGTGTAAAAATAGCGGCCCGTGACGTCATAATATCCGCCAACGTTCCAGCCGCCGCTGGCGCTGGGGACCTGCGGTGCGCCGGTGTTCAGGAGATTGTTCACACCGAACAGGATCTGGTACCGATCGGCGATGTCCACCCCGATCGACAGGTCGGTATAAAGGTATGGCGCGATCCTGTTGCCCTCGAGCTGCTCTTCAATATCGGTCAGATCGATCTTGCCGGCGCTGACGAAGCGGTTGGTGACCGCAACCGACATGTTGTCGATATTATAGTTCAGAAACAGCGTTCCCTTGAACCGCGGTGTGACCGAGTTACCCAGTGTATTGACATCGCCCGCCGGCTGTCCCGGCGTCGTCTCGAACAGGCGCTTCGTCATGAGCGATCCCATGAACCCCGCATGCAAGCGGCCATCGCCAAGCTGCGCCCGGTAATTCACGCCGAAATCAAATCCTCTGGCATTGAGCTTCTGCGCATTGATGAGGAAGCTATTCACCGACACGAGCTTGTGCGTGACGGGGTCGCGCGTTTGCGCAGCGCAAAAGGGATTGTCGATGCTCGGCAGATCGACGCACAGATTGTAGAGGGTCCCCGCGCTGAACGATGCGATCACACCGTCGATACCAATGTCCCAATAGTCCGCCGTCAAATCAAAACCCGGCAGGAATTTTGGTCGCACGATCACGCCGAGGGTCAGGCTGTTGGACGTCTCTGGCGCGAGGTCCGGATTCCCTCCACTGGAGACGACAGGCCCATCCGCATAAGCGGGGATCGGGCTGGTGATGCCGAGCGCGGTGCAATTGGCGGCGCGGGTCGGCGAGGCATTATAGTTGCCGATGGAACTGCAGGGATCGATCGGCTGTCCGCTGGCGACAAACCGTTGCGGCGCATAGAGTTCGCCGAAATTGGGCGCGCGCACGCTGCGCGAACGAACCCCACGCAAGGCGATGCCTGCGACCGGTTCCCATGACCCGCCAACCTTCCAGGTGCTGGTGCTGACCCCTGTGCTATAGTCGGAATAGCGATAGGCGGCTTCGATTTCCAGGCGATGGGCAAAAGGCAGGTCGCTCAGGACAGGGACGACCGCTTCCGCATAGACTTCCGATACGCTTTGCGAAGCATCGATCGGCGCCTGGAAGGCATCGATGCCAAGGGGCGAATGCGTGAAATCGCCTTGCTGCGCCAGCCCATCGCCGCGCATCGCAATGGTTTCCCGGCGATGTTCGGCACCGGCCACAATGACGAGCGGGCCATAGGGCAGATCGAAAATGTCACCGGAGATGTTGGCGCCAAAGATGTTCTGGGTGTTGGTCCGCTTGGTGACAGGCTCGTGGCCGAACAACCAGTTATGCTGAGCTTCGTTCAAGGGCTGCTGGCTGAAGATACTGAAGGGAATGCAGCCTTGCGCGCGCGCGGCCGCGTCCCGGCAGATCGGGTCCCCGGTCAGCGGATCGGCGATCGCGTCCCGCGCCGCAGCATAACGCGACACCTGCGGAATTCCGACGTAGGTGATGTCGTCCGTGGCGCGGCCATATTGCCAGAAGGCGCCCCACTTCAGCCTGCCGAGCGCGCCCGAAAGCCCCGAACTGATGGTGAAGGTATCACGGTCATGCTTCGCCTGGATGAGCGGAAAATTTCCATAGCTGCGTTCGATGGCCAGCTCGCTCAGTCCATTGTCGATCATGATCGTGCGCAGAAAGCCGGGCAGATAGGGGTTGTCGAGATAGGCCCTGTCGCCGCCCCGGCCGCCCGCCTGATTGGCTCGCATGTCCTGACGATAGAGGTTGATATAGGTGGCGTCGTAAAGCGAACGACCATAATCGATACGCCCATGCCATTCGATCGTGTCGCTGAGCTTGTATCCGACCTTGGCAATTGCCGAATAGGACTCGTAATCGCCCTGCAAGCGCTGGCGGTTATAGAAATTGGCACCATCGCCGCCATCGAACATGGATTCCGGTACGATGACGGTACCGGCCTTGAACGCAACCGGGCCGCTGTCGTTGAACGAGTAGCGCTTGCCGTTCAGAAGATAGCTGGGATCAAAACCCACAGCCTGGCTGCGTTGATCGCGATACATAATGAGATCGGCAATGCCGTCGTTCGGCCCCGTGTTCGCCGGGTTCGCCCAGATCTGCGAAAGATTTCTCGAAAACGAGCGATCCGTTGACAGAATTTCGCCGACCTTCGTGTAGGTTCCGCCGATAATGAAAGACCCGCGATCTTCAGCGAATTTTCCGCCGGTCGCGAGGGAGACGCGGGTCTGGGGACCGTCCCCATATTGGCTGATGCCCTGATTGAAGGCGAGATGCAGTCCGTCCAGTGAGTTCTTGGTAATCACATTGGTGACGCCGGTAACCGCGTCTGCACCATAGACGGCGGCAGCGCCGCCGGTAACGACTTCGACGCGATCGATGAGAACGCTCGGGATCATGCCGATATCGACAGCAGAACTGCCATTGGACGCCGACACGCGCCGCATACTATCCACCAGCGTCAGGCTGCGTTCCGTACCCAACCCGCGCAGGTCGACGAAGAAGGCCCCCGCATTCTGGTTGCTGACCGAATTGTTCATGCCAACGCCGGGAGCGACCGCCGGATTGAGCTGCAGGGCGTCGTAAGCCGTGAAACGACCAGCCCGTTCGGCCTGCTCCAGGCTGACGACGCCGACCGGCATCGCCGATTCCAGTTCGGGA
>Ga0307414_10000394_pt1 | contig 23752 bp, 19 predicted proteins | sample DK1Ometagenome_FD_203804 | JGI IMG/M metagenome (GOLD analysis project Ga0307414, IMG submission 203804) | Maize rhizosphere microbial communities from greenhouse at UC Davis, California, United States - DK15-O-3 | ecosystem: Host-associated > Plants > Roots > Rhizosphere > Soil | place: USA... | reverse complement strand
GTCCTCTCACAAAGGAGTGAGGCAAAGCTGGTTGCGCCTGCGGTCCTGCTCACTCTGCGTACGTAGAACCAGGCCGTTCCTTTCGAGCAGACGCAACACCATGGTGGCGGTGGAACGGTCTATGCCGATCAGTCCGCACAGAGCCTTCTGGTCCACACCGGGCCGCGCGCGCAAGGCGTGGAGTACGCTATACTGTGTAGTGGTGATGCCCAGATCGGCGGCGGATTCGTCAAACAAGGCGAGGATAATTTGATGGGCGCGCCGGATCACAAATCCGGGACGCCCATAGAGTGCCGCCATCGAAGTCGGATCGTGGTTGGGTTCGGTCAATGTTTTATTTCTCCGCCATCGTGTCGATCAATATTCCGCCTTCAGCCTATGTCCAGGTCCGGACCAAGCCAAGAGATGCGCCCTTCGCCGATGAGGACGCAACCATCTTAGTTGCGGTATGCGATCGTCAGGCCGACTGTGCGGGGCCGGACCGTGCGATAGTAAAAGAGCGGAGACGCTTCGGTGTCATGCGACTTCCCAAGCAAGGGCGCTGTGTCGAACAGGTTGTTGACGAACAGCGACGCATCCACTCGCCCGGTGCGGATACCGATGCGGACATTGGCTTCAGTGACAGCTGGGTCGAATTGCAGGTTCGGGTCATAGCCTGAGGCACGGGGATCGTCATAGGAGGCCAGCTTGCCGTTGTTGTGGCTGTTGTAGCGCACATCGGCATGAAAATAGCCATCAGTGCTTTCGTTCAATCCAGTCGTGTAATCGAGGTTGCCAGTGAGCTGCCACGGTGATCCGGGCAGGGCATCGCCCTTGCGGCCGAAAATCACGCCGTCGGAAATGACAGTCTTGGTGAACTTGGCATCGACATAGCCGACGGAGCCGCTGAGTTGCAGCGCATCGCTGGCGCGGATGGTGAATTGCAGGTCGAAGCCCTGGCTGCGTGCACCACCAATATTGTCGCGGAAGCCTGCTCCGGCGCACCCGGCGAGGATGAACTGCTGAATATTGTCCCAGCGGATGTGGAACACGCTGGCATCGGTGCGCAGCGCGCCTCCGAACAGGCGGTTCTTGGCGCCGGCTTCAAAGCTCCATGTTGTATCGGGATCGAATGTCGCCGGATAGTTCTGCACCTGGCAGCTGGCGAAGAGCGGCGGGTTCACGCCACCCACGCGGAAGCCCTTCGCGGCAGAGGCATAGACCATGTTGGCATCGTCGATTTCATAGCTCAGGCCGAACTTTGGCGTAAACGGCTTTGCTTTCTGCACGCCTGTCGTGGTGGTCGTTTCCGGGCCGCTGCCGGTATAGTTGAGTGGACCGCCCAGATCGCGGCGAAAGTCGAAGGTGGTGCCGCTGTAGCGCACGCCCAGCGTGGCGGTCAGCCCTGGAGCCGGGCGGGCATCAACCTGCGCGAACAGCGCCCATTGTTTGTCGGTTGTATCGTTGGCGGAGGTGAAGATGTAGCGTCCGTCGGTCAGGCCGATACCGAAGATCAATTCGAGCGGGATGATATCGGCGGTGAACTGATCTTCGATCTTGAAACTCTCGATCTGGCGCGCGCGACTATAGTAGGCACCGACCGTCCAGCGGATGGGGGCTTCGCGATCGGTTGAAGAAAGCCGCACTTCCTGTGAGAACATCTTCTGCCGGGCATTGGCAGCGCCGGGAGCCTTCCATCCCGGAACAAATGGGTAGGGCGTTTCGAAAATGAAGTTGGTATTGAGGTTCGTATAGTCCTGGATGCTCTCGCCCTTCCGATCGAAATAGGCAGTTACCGAGGAAAGCTCGACCGAGCCGAAGTCTGCCGTGATGTTGAGGCTGGGCAGGACGAAACGGTCCTTGGCAGTCTGGGCTAGCGAATAGCCATTGACGAAGCGGCCATTCTCAGTGTCCGTCAGATTGTCCCAAAGCGTGCTGGTGTCATCATTTCGTATGCGCTGATAGTAGATCGCGGGTGTTGCACTGACGGTCTCGCCAAGCTGAAAGTTTACGGCGGTGCGCAGGGCAAGCGTATCGGAGTCATTGGCGTTCTTGTATGTTTCGGTGCTGTCGGGTGTCGCGACATTGAACGGCTTTCGATCGACCCAGCCACCGTCCTTGCGGTAGTAGGCGCTGACGCGGACACCGATTTTCCCGGGAACAAGCGCAACGCCGGCCGCAAGACCACCTTCGTAGCTGGGGTCGCCGCTGCGCGTAAACGCCAATTCGGCGCGGCCATAAAGCGAGGTGACGTCAAGGCTCGGCTTGGGCGTGATGAAGCGGACAACGCCGCCTTGCGCACCCGCCCCGAACAGCGTGCCCTGCGGGCCGCGCAGCACCTCGATGCGGTCGAGATCGAACACGCGCGGGAAGGCGGTCCCGAACGCAGTTTGTGCGTTCGAGCGGACCTGGATGGCGACGTCATCGACATAGATGCCGGTGGTGGCCGCGCCCGAGCTTGAGGAAATGCCGCGGATCGAGATGTTGGTGCTGGTGTCGGAACCGAACGTGTCGCTGGTGAAGGTAAGGCCCGGCGTGATGCGGGCGATGTCGCCAATGTTACGTACGCCCTGACGGTCCATGCTTTCGGCACTGAAGGCCGCAACGCTGACCGGAACCTTGTTCAGTCTTTCGTCCTGTCGTGTCGCCGTGACGACGATCTCGTCCAATTGCGAGTCGGCCTCGCTGCCGTCGCGGCCTTGCGCCTGTGCGGTCGGCGCCAAGGCGCAGGCAAGGATCAGAGCGAGGGGCCCGGCAAGGAGGGAATGTGCGGGCAGTGAGCAAGGTTCAGGCTTCATCGGTTCCTCCCAATCGGTAATGTTATTGTTCTGGATCATAATGATCAGATGACTGATTATCTCTGCTTGATGCGCACGTCAATGATTCTTTGATTAGTCAACTATAATGGCAAAAGTGCTTATCCGATGGGTTTTTCAGGCTGAAGGAGACGTCGTGCGCCGCACTGCCCGGCCAAGAAAGACGACAAGAACCGCCACCGTGAACGGAAACGCAGCGACAACCCCAAGCGTGAGTTGCAAGGGGAAGGCCTGGGTCAGCGCATAGCCCCCGAACAACGGGAGAATGACGCCCCCTATCCGGCCTGCGCCGCCTGCCCACCCGATACCGGTGCTGCGAATGCGAGTGGGGTAGACGCGGGCCATGGTCATGTTCAGGCCGGCCTGCCCTCCCCCTTGGAAGAAGGCCATGGCAAAGAGTGCGGGAGTGAACCAGCCGCTGCCGAATGGCACATAGCCCAGCACCATAATCGCCGCAGAATAGCCAAGGAAGAAGAGGGGTATCGGCAATTCGCGGCTGACTCGATCGAGCAGCGCACCGATCGAGAGCATCCCGACGATTCCTCCGAGCAAACCGATCATGGCCACACGTGCGAATTGCTGGATCGAAATGCCTCCCATCTGCTGAAAGAAGCTGGGCATCCACGCTGCGACCAATGTGATCGTGCCCATCGAGAAGAAGCACGCGGCAAAAAGCAGAGTACTGGTGACACCACGTCCTTCGAGGAACAGATCGACCGGATTGGCGCGACGGCTGCCTGGCTGATTGGTGCGGACGAGGAAGCGCTCGTCCCCGGTCAGGACCGTTTCCGGGGAAAGATGGCGGACGGTACGCGCAATGGCAGGGTCCGTGGCATCCTTTGCTGCACGAAAAGCGATGGATTCGGGCAAGCACAGAGCCAGTACCGGGAGCAGCGCCAGCGGCATTGCGCCTCCGACAAAGAAACCAGCTTCCCAGCCATAATCGGGCACCAGCAATGCGGTCATCGATCCCGCGACATTGCCCAGGCTAAAGCCTGCCATTCCTGCGGAGAGAAACATGGCGCGCTGGCGCAACGGTGTGAATTCCGAGATCAGCGCGACTGCGTAGGGCAGGACCGCCGCCAGGAACAGCCCCGTGATGCCGCGCAGGGCGGCAAGCACCATGATGGATGGCGAGAATGCCGTGGCAATGGTTAGCAGGCCAAACGCTGCGAAAGCGATCAGCAGCATCCGCTTACGCCCCAGCCTGTCGCCCAACGGGCTCATCAGGAACGCCCCCGTCGCCAGTCCGATCTGCTGCATGACGATCACCGGCGTTATGGCAGCAGGTGCTGCACCGAAGTCCCCGGCGATGGCCGGGGCAATCTTTCCAACCATGTAGATGTCGAAGCCATCGACGAACATCACGAGGAAGCACAGGGCGAGAATGCCGAAATGGACCGGACGCAGTCGCTGCCGGTCAATGAAATCCTGCACGTCGAAAGTCTGCGATGGCATCTCGATCATCCCTTTCCGTCACCGGTCTGACGGTCATTCAGTCCGCCGGCCCTTGTAGCCTGTCTGTCCTAGACCTGATGAATCGTCTTGGTCACCAGACAGGCCATCAGACCCTCGGGTCCGTCTTCGGCGCCATGGCCGCTTTGTTTGACCCCGCCAAACGGCGCATCGACCGAAGCGAGACCCGTGGTATTGATGCCGACCATTCCCGCCTCGATTGCATCGGCGATCAGATTGGCCTGGCGCGCGTTTTCGGTGAAGGCGAAAGCGGCAAGACCGAACGGAAGACGGTTTGCCTGCTCCACCGCCTGATCGAGCGTATCGAACCGGGCGATGGCCGCCACCGGACCGAAAGGCTCATCGTTCATGATACGAGCATGGAGCGGTACGTCGGCCAGCACGGTCGGTCGCCAGAAGTAGCCCGGCCCCTCCCCCGGTTCGCCGCCACCCAGGACGCGCGCGCCCTGCTGCCGCGCGTCATCGACGATATCTGCCATTGCGGACAGGCGGCGCGAGTTGGCCAGCGGACCCATCCGCGTTTGCGCATCCAGCCCGTTGCCGAGCCGCATGTCGCAGAATCGCTTCGTAAAGGCGGCAACGAAACGATCATGAATGGCGTCCTGGACATAAAAGCGCGTCGGCGAGACGCAGACCTGCCCCGCATTGCGCGCCTTCCCTACCGCGAGTGTCTCCACCGTGCGTTCAAGGTCGCAATCATCGAAGATGACGACCGGCGCGTGGCCACCCAGTTCCATCGTGGTACGCTTCACCGTGTCGGCGGCGAGCCGGATCAGGTGCTTGCCAACGGCCGTTGAGCCGGTGAAACTGACCTTGCGGATGACAGGGCTGGCGAGCAAATGCCGGGAGACTTCGTCAGGCACGCCAAACACCAGTTGCACCACGTCCGGCGGACACCCCGCATCGACGAGCGCCTGCACCACCGCCATGGCTGAAGCGGGCGTTTCCTCAGCGGGCTTGAGAATGACCGAACACCCGGCTGCTATCGGCGCGCCGAGCTTGCGACCGGGATTATGGACGGGAAAGTTCCATGGCGCGAAAGCAGCGACAGGACCGACCGGTTCATGCACCACAAGAGAGCGAGTGCCGGCTGGCCTGACCAGGACTCGGCCATAGGTGCGCGCGGCTTCCTCGGCATAGAAATCGAACAGGGCGGCGCAGGCCATGGTTTCAATGCGCGTCTCACCCAGCGTCTTGCCCTCTTCGAGCGTCGCAACCATGGCGATCTGATCGATCCGTTCGCGCAGCAGGCGGGCGGCTTCCCGCAGCACGCGGGCCCGCTCTGCAACCGGAGTTGCGCGCCAGGAGCGGAAGCCGCGCTCGGCGCACTGCAATGCGGTATCGAGATCGGCGGCACTGGCCAATGGCAATTCACCCAGCGTTTCGCCGGTCGCGGGATTGACGACACGATGGGTCCGATCGGCTGCCGTTATCCACTGGCCTGCGATGTACATGCCAAGGCGCGGATAGGTTACCAGTGGGTCAAGAGTCATTCAGGAGGCCTTTACGGAATCAAATTGTGTCAGGTCGCAAGGGCGGACGCGGAGGCCCAATTGCCGTGCAGACCGGGGCGGATGCGGAATGGGACTGCCAGCGTTGCTATCGGCCCCGAGGCAAGGTCGAGCGCATCGAACAGCAAGAAGCGCGAAGCCTTTTCCGCAAGGCGATTTTCGATGGCGACCAGATAGCCATCGCCCTCGTCCATCGAGTGCGGGCGGGGAATGAAGGCCGGTTCCTGTAGCGAACTGGTCGGTCCCACCCAGTAGCTATCGGTTTCACCCGTCGAGCAATCGATCCGGGCAAGGGCATTCATCATCATGCCGGTGGCGCTGCGCATTCCCGGCAGGTCCACCGGGCGGGAGGCATCCTGGACCAGTTGCCAGCCATAACGATTGACCTGTCCGGCAAAGCGATCGTCGATGCGGGGAAACTCGCCGACCAGGTCGGCAAGCGGTTCCATTCTGATCTCGTCGCTGTTCGCCGCCATGTCGACCGTCCAGCGCGTCATTCGTGCTGCGGCGGCGACAGGATCAAAGGGCGCGCCAGCGGTGTCGGGGAAGAACGGGAACATGTTACCCGAAGCCATCGGCACATCGAAATGGATCATGCTGCCGACATTATGGGCGTTCATCACATGGCTGGCGAAGCAGGTCGGCGCGCGAAACCATCGCAAGTCATGGGCCTGTCCGCGCCGGGGCATGACGCCGAGATAGACCTCGCGCTGGCGATCGAAGCCGAAATGCGGAAGATTGGCACGCAGCCGCTCCCACGACCCGACGATAGGCACCACATGAAATACGACATAGTCCTGGGTGAACGCAAAATCGTGCATCATGCAGTAATAGGGCAGCTCAAACCACGCTTCGTGCTCGATCTCCCCCTTTGCGTTGATCACATAATAGGCCATGTCAGGGGTGCAAAGACCGCGCGCAGCGTAGCCGAAGGCAAGCATTTCGCCGGTTGGCGCGTCAATCTTGGGGTGGGCGGTGAAGGTTTCCGACGTCATGCGACCGCCGAAGCGATAAACCGGGTCGATCGTCTCCAGCGTTTCGGGATCCATCCAGACGGGCGGACTGTCTTCCTTGAGCGCAAGCAGCTTTCCGGCATGGACGATGACATTGGTGTTTGCGGTGCTGCGCACCATGCCTTTAACGGAAGGATCGTCGGTGAGGGGGTTGCGATAGGCGCCGAACAGAGCTCTTCCCGCCTTGCGCTCGGCAACGAACTTTTCGGTACGCACCCAGCGCTGCTTCAGCGAAACCTCGCCACTACGGAAACCGAAGCGGCTGACCATACCGTCGCCGTTGAACCAGATGTCGTCCCCCGCGAGCGGAGGGAACTGCGGATCCGGCGCAACGCGGAAAAAGGCTCCGTCGAGTGCTTGGGGCACCGCGCCGGAAAGGAGTTCCAGTCGCGGCACGTCGGCCTCGATACCTGACGGCGCAAAGATGCCGGTAAAATTGCTCGTGTCCGGAAATTGCACTCTGGATAACCTCGCCCAAACTCATTGACTGATCAGCAATTATCTTGATTAATCAGGGAACCGACTTGCTTGCAAGCATTTTCTGTGTTTGGGTCGACTCGGTACGGCTCTTTTGATCCCTATCAAATGGCCTCGCCATTGGGCGTCCGATGCCTTCGGCTGAACTTCAGGTGTGAAATGGTGGAAAAGCACGAACCAGGCAGCACAATGCCAAGTCGATCGAACACCCCCGGCGATCCGCTTGGCCTGCCGGGCTGGGCGATCAAGGGGTTGGACTACCCCACCTTTCGCATCGGGCTTTTGGCCAAGGTGATGGACCGGCTGACCATTCGCGACCTTATGGACGTGGACGGACTGACCTATGCGGAATGGCGGGTTCTCGTTCGGCTGGCGGCTGTGGAAGATGGCGGTACGCCCGGCCGCGTTGCGGAGTTGGCCTGGGCCGACCTTGCCGAAGTGAGCCGGGCGATCGGATCGCTGGAACGCAGGGGGCTGGTCGAGCGCTACAGGAATCCGAAGGACGGCCGAACCTCGATCCTGCGATTGACCTCGAGCGGCAGGGAGCAACATGAATCCACCCTTGCCCGGCGCAAGGGGTTCCATGAACGACTGTTGGCCGCCCTTACCCTGGATGAACGCCAGCAACTGGACAGTCTGCTTTCCAAGGTGGGGGGGCAGCTGCGCGAGGCTATTCAGGGCGGCGATCAAAGCACGGCATAATATCGGAATAGCGAGTGATCGGGTTCGGCGCTGCCCTCGGCCGCCGGGCGCCGTGCGCCTTTGCCGACGATCACCGTCCGGTTCAGCCATTCGTGCGGGCCATCGGGCGCGCGGAAATAGGGCGTACAGCGAAAATATGGCGCGACGGGTTCGTGGCCCGGCCGATCAAGGGGACCATGTACATAGCCGAGATTGCGGATGTATATCAGCGCACCATCGTCGGCCCTGATCATGTAATGGGCATTGAGTTCGACTACGCCGTCAGTGCGGATCATCGGCCAGTCGGCGCCGCTGTAATCGACCAGATGGCCCTGCAGCCTGGGGCCGCTGACCGTGCTGCCCAAGCCCACGGAAGTATAACCGAAGCGTGGTCCGTTTGCATGGATCGGCTCCGTGGACCAGCGGCGATCGAAGTTGATCCTGATGTCGAAAACATGTTCGAGCCGCAGGGAAAGGTCGATCTGTTCCAAACGGGAGTCCTCTCTTGCTGCGCGCCTCTGGTGAGTCGGCGCGATATTTATTGATTGGTCAAATATAATGTTTATGCAAGCCTCTCGACACCTCCAGGGAGAATCAGGTTGGTTGATTGGCACGGCTTCACCCCGAAATTTCGTTATGTCTTCTCGATCTCGTTGACACTGGGCAAGCCTTACTGGCTGAAACCCACGACAATGGGGGCGACACGGGCAGCGGTCTATGCAGTGGAAGGTGCGATCGAAGGGCCGGACATCAAAGGACGTGTGATCCCGATGAGTGGCGGCGACTGGCCGCTGCTGCGGCCCGACGGGGTGATCGACTTTGATGCGCGCTACATGCTGGAACTGGACGACGGCACGGTAATCTACATGCAGAATCGCGGCTATCGCTGGGCGTATACGCCCGAAGTGGCCGAGCGGATGGCGCGCGGCGAACATGCCGAGCCGCACGAATACTACATGCGGGTAACACCCAAGTTCGATGTGCCGGAGGGTCCGCACGACTGGCTGTCGCGCCACGTATTCGTGGGCGTTGCCGAGAAAATCCCGGGCGCGAACCGGATACACTATTTTGTGATCGAATGACCCTGCCGGCCTTCGCGGGAGCTATAGTGATTTCGGGACAGGTGGAAACGAAGTTCACCGAAGATAATCACCTGCCGACTCGAAATTCACGGAAAATGAATAAATCTGGAGTCGTTCCGGTCCAATCAAAACCGGAATGAGTCCAGAGCGGGATGGAATGCCGCGGTCACTGAACTTCTTACAAATGGTCGGATGGGGGAATGCGCATTCCCCCATCCGAGCGGAATCACTAGGTCCCAAGAATCTCGTTATCGGCGAGCATCTGCTTGATGGCAGGACGATAACTCATCCACAAGAAGCACAGGCCAAGCGCGAAGGTGCCAAGCCCGATGACGTTGGTCCACAGGTCAAAGGTCGTCACTGCGTAAAAACCCAGGCAGATCAGCGCAATGCTGCTGGCCGCGGGAAACAGGCACAGGACCAGCCACTTCCGGATCGATTCCTTGTAACTGCCCCTGAAGACCCAGGCCGCTGCCAGCCCGGCGATCGCGAAATAGTAATTGACCTGAAAGCCCACCGCACGCACCGATGAGGATAATACAAGTTCCACGCTCGGCATGAGAGCCGATCCCCAGATCAAGGCCAGGCCAAGCGCGATGATGGCGTAGATCGCGCGCGAGGGCGATTGCGTGCGATCATCGACCTTCCCGAACGTGGAGGGCATCGATCCGTCTCGTCCCATCGCGAACAGGGTCCGGGAAAACATTATCATCGTAGCCTCAAGCGCTGCGATGCTCGACAATATGACGGCGCCGGATGCGAGAATGGCGCCTCCATGAGACAGGCCGGCCCGGTTCGCAATGTCGAAGATGAGGTTGTCCGTCAGATTCCCCGCGCCCGGTCCGGGGACCAACAGCAGTGCGACGGCGGCAAAACCGACATATAGCAGGATTGTAATGAAGATGCTGAAGAGTCCGCCGAGACCGGCTTCCTCGCCGCCGCCGACAGTCTCCTCGCCAAGATTAGAGGTCACGTCCCAGCCCCAGAAGAAGTAGACGGCGACCAGGGAACTGGCGGCAAGCTTGTCCAGTGTCAGCCCCCGCCCGAGCCAATCCATTCCGAATTTCCCGGTGGTCCCGGCAGACGCGAGGTACGCGAGCGCCGCGACAAGGATGACGATGAGGATAATGAGCTGCCCCATCGTCAGAATCATCTGCGCCCGCTTGGTCACCGTGATGCCGGCAACCACGATCGCGGAGACAACCACGAACCAGAGGCTTGCCACCACTGAAGTGATGACGACATTCCCCACCAGGTGAGGGGCGATCACGTTGAGCGTGGCGGTTGCGATCGGGACAGTGCCGGTGACCATATACAGCAGGGTAGCGACGAGCAACGACCAGCCAGCAAAGAAGCCCAAGGCCTTGCCAAAAATGGCGGTCGTCCATTGGTAGGATGCTCCAGCGTTCGCGTCGCGCGCGCCGAGCGCGTGGTAGGCCTTTGCTATGCCGAGCATCGGAATTGCGAAGACAAGGAGCGCAACCGGCGCGAAGGCCCCCGCGGCAACGATCAATGTCGCAGTTCCTGCGGCGATCGTCGATGCCGGCGCACTGCCGGCGACACCCATCATCATGGATTCAACGAATGACACCGAATTGTGCTTCAGTTCATTGCTCACACTCGATCCCTTCTATCCTGCACCGATGGCATGGGGCAGTGCACGGTTCGGACATAGGCGCCCCGGCACTGCCCCATGCTCCTAGCCCTGCTATTTTACGGACAGGGTCAGGCCGAATGTGCGCGGCCTGAGCGTCGTCGCGGCCCACACCGGATCGAACGGGATCGGCTGCGATGCGGGTATGAGCGTCAGATTGGGATGAGCATCGGTAATGTTCGTGACGAAGACCGACAGGTCAAATCGATCGACGGTGAAACCGACACGAGCGTTCAATGTCGAATAGGCTGGCGTCGGCCGCGCCAGGGGGTTGTAGTCGAAGGTTCCTGGTTGGGTCGCACCGGCCCTGCGTCCACGTGACGTGTACGTGAAATCCAGCCGTGTGTAGAAGTCCAGATTACCGATTGGCAGGTTGTATACGCCGGACATGGCAGTGTTCCAAGGCGCGCTCGCCCCGGGAACGCCGGAACCACCGGGGAAGACAGTCCCGGTGCCGCGAACCACGTCATCATCGAAGGTGGCCTTGGTATAGCCGACCGAACCGGTAAGGCTCAGGCCCTTGAGCGGCCGGACTTCCAACGACACATCAAATCCTTTGGCGGTCGCATCGCCGGCATTGTCGACGAAACAGTAGCCACAGGTTGGAAGACCGATATTTGTCTGAATATTCTTCCATTTGATGACATAACCGCTCACCGCGATGGACGTGCTGCCGCCAAGGATGCGGTTCTTGCTCCCCAGCTCGTAGCTCCAGACCGAATCCGAATCATACGTCGTGGGAGCAGAACTGTACCCTAAACTGCCCAGATCGGCGTCACAGACGTTAGGCGGGATGATCGGCCCCGACCCGCCGGGGCGGAAACCTTTTGCTGCGGTGGCATAGAAGAGGTTGCGTGAATCCGGTTCATAGGTCAGGCCGAACTTGGGAGTGACAGCTGTCTCTGCCTTTTTGGACCTTGCGCTGGGATAGGCGGGCACGAATGGACCCTCACCCACCGTGCAGGTGCCGCCCGGTCCCATATAGACCTCGCAGGGCGTTCCGTAGGGCGCATTGATGTTGCTCTCCGGACCCAGCAGATCGACCCTCTGTTTGAACCAGTTTCGCGAAACCCGTACGCCTGCGGTCAACTTCAACGTGCTGGACAAACGGAAGTCGGCCTGAGCAAAACCGGCCAACTGGGTTTCGTCAACGCGCCGGTCCTCATCGTAGCTGACCGACCCCGGAAGAAGCGGCGTACCAAAGGTATTGAGGAACGCGGTCGAGCCCGGCCCGAACGGCTCGCCATCGGTCACGCCGAACGGAATCCCGCCGAACGAGATCACGGGAAGATTGGCGGTGAAATTCTGGGAGATCGGTTGCCGTGCCTGCTGCACATTATCGGAATAGAAGGCCCCGACCAACCATTGCAGGGGCGAATCCGCATTGCCTGATTGCAGCCTCAGTTCCTGAACGAGGTTCCTTTGCTTGTTGGTGAAATCAGAGTTGGCGCGCGCACCCACCGGCGGGACGAATTGCTGAGTCAGATAGCGGAAATAATATCTTGTATAATCGGCCCGCTGGCTTTGCTTGCGATCAAAATATGACGTGTTGGAGGTCAGTGACGCGAAGCCGAGATCCCAGTTGATCCGAAGCGCGGGCAGCAAGAATCGATCATTGCCATGCTCCCGGTCCGTGCCGGAAAGGGCCGTCAATGTCGGATCGGTTGCAGGATCGCCCGCCTGATACAGGAAACGCGCATATTGGGCCTTGTCCGGGTTGGACGCGGCAAGCCAGAAAAGCCCCACCCCGCCGTCGTTGCGCGTCTTCTGATACGTGATCGACGGACTCACTGTGAAGTTGTCGCTCAATTCAAACAGAAGGGCGCCGCGCAACAGAAGCGCCGTGTCGGAGTTCGCGTTCTTGTTGATTGTCGATGTCTTGGTGAAAGCTATCGAGTCGCCATAGGATGCGGCACTGGGGTCCAGTATCGTGTATGTGCCGTCTACATCGTCAATCCAGCCACCATTGCGGCGATAATAACCGCTTACCCGGAAACCGATCTTGTCCTGAACGATCGGGCCTCCGACGGCAGCGCCCAGTTCGTAACTTGCAGCCCCGCTCCGCGTCGATGCGATTTCGGCTCGTCCCCGATAGGAATAATCGGTTACACTTGGCTCGGTCTGGATGAAGCGGACAGTACCGCCTTCCGAACCTGCGCCGAACAAAGTTCCCTGAGGACCGCGAAGAACTTCAACGCGTTCGATGTCGAACAGACTTGGAAAGGCCGTGCTGGGAGCGTAACCCAGATTGCGGGCCTGGATCGGCGTTTCGTCAATATAAATACCCGTCGTCGAGGCCCCGGCGGTGGAGGCAATCCCACGTATAGATATCTCATTGCCGCCGATTGAGCTTTTCTGCAGCGACAGGCCCGGTGTCAGCCGGACCACATCCGCAAACTCGCGCGCTCCTCTGGCTTCCAGTTCCTCCTGAGAGAAAGCACTGACACTGATCGGAACTTTCGACAGCGTCTCCGATCGGCGGGTCGCAGTCACGACTATCTCGCTCATGCCCTGCGCCTCGGTGTCGTTCGCAGGGTTCCCCTGCTGCGCCTGCGCCGATGTCGCGGCCATCATGGCCGACATCGCAACCCCAACCAGCAGGTTGTCATATATCTTTCGAAAATCCCCCATTGTCTGAACTCCCTATAATGCCCGCATTTGCGTTGAAGACGCAACTATCTAGCAGTCGTCTCCTATCGTCTTCTACTCGATCTTACAGGCCGGGCTGCGCCTTGAGTGCCACGTCATAAGGTTTGTAGTGCCAGATAGCCATGCCATCGCCGGTCCCCCACCTTGCGGGACGGACCGTCTCAACCGCCACTGCCCCTACTCCCCTGAAGAATGTCCGCGATCTGGAACGGCGTCGCCTCATTTTCGATGGTCGGCGGGATGGTCCATTCCTGGCCGTTGGCGATCTTGCGCAGGAGGCTTCGCAGAATCTTGCCCGAGCGGGTCTTTGGAAGCGCCGGAACGACATGAACGTCGCGCAGGGCCGCGACGGGGCCAAGTTCGCGCCGAACCGTCGCCACGACATGTCCGGGCAAAGCGGCCTCATTGCAATCCTTCCGCGCTACGACGAAACCTATAGGCACCATTCCCTTGATCGCATCGTCCACGCCGATGACGGCGCATTCGACGACGCCTTCGACTGCGGCGACGATCTGCTCCATCTGCCCCGTCGAGAGACGATGGCCAGCCACGTTGATGATGTCGTCGGTACGCCCCATGACGAAGACAAAGCCGTCCTCATCCACATAGCCGTAATCCCCGGTTTCGTAATAGCCAGGAAAGCGCAGAAAACACTTGGTGTAGGCTGCGGGATTGTTCCAGAGCCCGCGGAATGCACCGGGCGGCAACGGCTGGCGGATGATTATTGCGCCATTGCTGCCTGCCGGCCGCTCAACGCCATCCTCATCGACGATCAGCACGTCGTAGCCCGGAACAGGCGGCCCCGCGCTACCGAGACTCCTCCGCTTGTCGCCCAGCGCCAGACAGGGCGCGATTGCCGGCCAGCCTAGCTCGGTCTGCCACCAGTGATCGATCACCGGAAGGCCTGTGTGCCGTTCGAGCCAGAGCACGGTGTCGGGATCGGCACGCTCGCCGGCAAGGAATACGGCAGTCAGGTCGCTGGTGCCGATTTCGGCCAGCAGTTGCGCATCTGGATCTTCCTTGCGGATTGCGCGAATCGCGGTGGGAGCGGTGAAGAACGTCTTGACCCTGTTTGCCGCGATCGTTCGCCAGAATACTCCGGCATCGGGCGTGCCCACAGGCTTGCCCTCATAGAGGATCGTCGTCGCCCCGACGAGGAGCGGTGCATAGACGATGTAGCTGTGGCCAACCACCCAGCCCACGTCGGAGGCCGCCCAGAATACGTCTCCCGCGCCGATCCCGTAGATGTGCGCCATCGACCAGGCGAGCGCCACCGCATGGCCGCCATTGTCGCGGACCACCCCCTTGGGCGTTCCGGTAGTACCTGATGTGTAGAGGATATAGAGCGGGTCGCCCGAGTCGAGCATGACGCATGGCGGCGCCGGATCGCCGGCAACCGCCTCGCGCAGCTCCACCCAGTCCTGGTCGCGCTCCGGGTTCAGCTCAGCGGCAAGCTGATCGCGCTGCAGCACCACCACGTGACTAACCGGATGCGCAGCGGACGCAACGGCGTCATCGACGATCGGCTTATAGGGAATGACGCGCGTTACCTCGATCCCGCAGCTCGCCGTCATGAGCAGCTTCGGGCGGGCGTCGTCGATGCGTTTGGCCAATTCGTGCGCCGCAAAGCCGCCGAACACGACTGAATGGATCGCACCGATCCGGGCGCAGGCCAGCATCGCGAAAATCGCCTCTGGCACCATCGGCATGTAGATGACCACGCGATCTCCGCGCGCGATGCCCAGGCGCAGCAGCATCGCGGCCACGCGTTGGACTTCGTGAAGCGCCTCATCGAAAGTCCAGCGCATCGAAGTTCCGGTGACGGCACTTTCGTAGACAAGAGCCGTCTGACCGCCCTTCCCCTGCAGCACATGGCGATCGAGACAATTATGGCATGTGTTGAGGACGCCGCCCGGAAACCAGCCCTCCTCAGGATCGAAGGCGCGGCGCGGCGGTACGGCCCAGTCGATGGCTTCGGCGGCGTCCGCCCAGAACGCCTCGGGATCCTCAAGGCTCCTGCGCCAGGCGGCAGTGTAGCGCGGCTCCATAGCGCCGTTGTCAGGCCCATTTTCATGAGGCATGTCAGTACTCATCGGGTCTTGTCCTGATTTTTTGGTTCGACCTTCGCCGCTTGTGCGGCCAGAGCCGCCATTTCAGCCGCCGTGAAAACCCGTCCCCGCGTGAGAAACCGTTTTTCGCGGCCATTATCCAGGCTGAACATCCCTCCGCGCCCCGGCACCACGTCAAGAATCAACTGGGTATGCGCCCAGGCGGCTGCCTGAGCCTCCCCGATATAGACCGGGACATCGTCCACCATGCCGAGCAGGATGTCACTCCCGCCGATACGAAACCCGTCTGCCGGATAACACATCGGCGAGGAGCCGTCGCAGCACCCCCCCGACTGATGGAACAGCAGCGCGCCATGATCCGCCTTCAGCTCGGCGATGAAGGCAAGCGCGGCCGACGACGCGACGACGCGTGGAATCGCTTCCGGCGCATCGGTTTCCACTGCGCTATCCGCCACGGCAAATCATTTGCCGCATCAGAAGAAGCCGAGCTTCTTCGGGCTGTAGCTCACCAGCATGTTCTTCGTCTGCTGATAGTGATCGAGCATCATCTTGTGGTTTTCGCGGCCGATGCCGGACTGCTTGTAGCCGCCGAACGCAGCGTGCGCCGGGTAGGCATGGTAGCAGTTCGTCCACACCCGGCCCGCCTTGATGTTGCGTCCGAAGCGATAGCATCTGTTCACGTCCCGGCTCCAGATGCCGGCGCCAAGGCCATATAGCGTATCGTTCGCGATCTGGAGCGCTTCTTCATCGTCCTTGAACGTCGCCACCGACAGGACCGGCCCAAAGATCTCCTCCTGGAATATCCGCATCTTGTTGTGTCCGCGAAACACCGTCGGCTCGATATAATAGCCGCCCGCGAGCGCCCCGCCATGCGCAGCCGCCTTGCCGCCCGCAAGCAGTTCGGCGCCCTCTTGCCGGCCGATATCGATATAGGAGAGGATCTTCTCGCACTGCTCGGAAGAGGCCTGCGCGCCGATCATGGTTGCCGGGTCGAGGGGGTTGCCCTGCCGGATGGCGGCGACGCGTGCCAGCGCCCGCTCCATGAAACGGTCGTAGATGGACTCGGCCACCAGCGCGCGGCTGGGGCAGGTGCAGACCTCGCCCTGGTTCAACGCGAACATGACGAAACCCTCGATCGCCTTGTCGAGGAAATCATCATCCTCGCGCGCGACATCGTCGAAGAAGATGTTGGGCGACTTGCCACCGAGTTCCAGCGTAACCGGAATCAGGTTCTCGCTGGCATATTGCATGATGAGACGACCGGTCGTCGTCTCGCCGGTGAAGGCGATCTTTGCGATCCGGCTGGAGGAGGCAAGCGGCTTGCCCGCCTCCAGGCCGAAGCCGTTGACGATATTGAGGACGCCGGGCGGCAGCAGGTCGCCGACGATGTCGATCCACACCATGATGGAGGCCGGCGTCTGTTCGGCAGGCTTCAGCACCACGCAATTACCCGCCGCCAGCGCCGGCGCCATTTTCCAGGCCGCCATCAGCAGCGGGAAGTTCCACGGAATGATCTGCCCGACCACGCCCAGCGGCTCATGGAAATGATAGGCGACAGTATCGTGATCGATCTCTCCGATCGATCCTTCCTGCGCGCGGATCACGCTGGCGAAATAGCGGAAGTGATCGATCGCCAGCGGCACGTCCGCGGCGGTGGATTCGCGGATCGGCTTGCCATTGTCCCAGGTTTCGGCCAGCGCGAGCTTGCCCAGATTGGCTTCCATCCGGTCAGCGATGCGATTGAGGATCAGCGCGCGTTCGGCGACCGGCGTCCGGCCCCATGCGTCCTTGGCGCGATGCGCCGCGTCCAGCGCGGCTTCCACATCCTCCGCCTGCGATCGCGCGATCTGCCCCACCACGCCGCCGGTAATCGGAGAGATGTTGTCGAAGTAGCGGCCCGATTTGGGTGCAAGCCATTGGCCCCCGATGAAATTGTCATACCTCTCCGCGAAGGGGGCCTTCATTACGGAATCGGCGCGATCGTCGACAGGCATCTCCATTTGGATTCTCTTTCTTTTCGTGATTGATACTAGATCAGGTTCTTCTGGAAGGCTTCCAGATCCTGGCCAATTTTCTCTCAACCTCGCACAAGTTCTTCGGTAAACTCGGCCAGTACAGCCACGTAACCATCAATCTCCTCGGCCGTGTGGGCGAAAGACGCCTGCGGTCCGGCGCTGACGATGCAATCCCAATATCCTCTGTTGGCCATGAATGCGCGCCTTGCATCGAGCATGTCGAGATCCATCGAGGCGCGGGCCTCCTGATAGTTTCGCGGCAACTCGGTCGTCAGGCACATGCCCGACCGCGGCCCGAGGCGAAACGCCCGGCATGGCAGGTCCAGATCGCGGCAGATGGCGTCAATTCCGTCCGCCATGCGCGCGCCCAAGGCGGAGATGCGGTCGTAGGCGGCTTCCGTGAGCACATGCTCCAGCATCGTCCTGGCAACCGCCATCGACAGGGCGTTGCCATAGAGCGTGCCGCCCAGGCCGATCCCCGACCGGCGGTGGAGTATGTCGAGGTGACGCTCCACATGATCCGAAACTTCCCGGGTCATGCCATAGGCCGCGAAGGCGACCCCGGAGCCGAAACCCTTCCCCAACGTCATGAAATCACTCTTCAACTGCCACTTTCGGGTCAGGCCGCCATAGGCGAAGGAATAGGTGTGGGCCTCGTCGATGCACAGCATCGTGCCTGTCTCGCGCGTAATCTCGCGCAATCCTTCGAGATAGCCCGGTTCCGGCATTACCAGCGAGCAATTGGTCATCGTCGGCTCTGTCAGCACCAGCGCGACATCCCGCTGTTTCAGCACGCGTGAAACCGCTTCCAGATCGTTGAACGGCAGGATGATCGTGTCTTCCGCGCGCTTTCCCGACATTCCCTGATATTCGGGGACATTGTGCCCGTCTTGGGAAACGACCAGCGTCTCTTCGAGATGGCCGTGATATTTGCCCTCGAAGACGACCAGCTTGCGACGGCCCGTCATGTGGCGCGCGATGCGCATGATGTCGGTGTTCGACCCGGATGCCGAGACGGTGAACTGCCATGCCGGCAGGCCGGTCTGAGCGGCCAGCAACTCCGCCGAGACGATGGCATCCTCGGTCGGCAACAGGAAGTGGGCGCCCTTGCGATATTGCCGGGCCAGCGCCTCTTCGACCTCCTGCACCCCGAAGCCGATCGTCATCGACAGGTCCGAAACATTCATGTCGACATAGCAGTTACCATCGGGATCGAAGAAGCTCGCTCCCTCCCCGCGCTCGGCATAGAGCTGGGGATGGGAATAGTAACCCGCCATCCATGAATTGGGCACCGCAGCCGGCATCACCGCCAGAGCGCGTTCGCGAAGCGCGGCGGACGCGCCGGTGCGTTCCCTGAAACGGGCAATCTCCCGCTGATCGATCCGGGCCACACGATCGCGATCCGCCACGAAGCGATTGGAATTATCAATCATGAACGATGTCATTGGAACAAGCTCCTGTGCACCGGCAAAACCCGCCGGCGTAAATTTCGTGTTTCGTTGATACTCTAAGCCAATTTCCTGCTATTCGGACGATGGCGAATAAACCTTTTTTCCCATGAACCAGGTTCCGAGTACTTTGGTGTCGCCGATCTTTTCGGGGCGGCCTGATCGGGCAAGTTCCAGAATATCCTGATCCACGATGATGAAGTCAGCCGACTTCCCGACTTCCAGCGATCCGATCTCCGCACCGCGATTCAGGGCGCGGGCGCCATTGATGGTGTAGGCGTCGATCACTTCTTCGATGCTGAGCCGCTGCCACGGACTGAGCGGCTGCCCGCCGCGGCGGGACCGGGTCACCCCAATCTCCATGTTCACGAACGGCTGGGGGTCCTGCGTCAGAACCGGCGCATCCGATCCCGCGATGAGGACCGCACCGGCATCCTTGGATGCCTTGGCGGGATAAGTGCACTGCTCGAAATAGCCCTTCGGATCGTGCAGCGCCTCATAGCTGTTGCCATGCACCTTATCGAAGAAAGGAATGGTGCTGAGGTCATAGCCCTTCGGCTCGGCATACATCCAGCTGTAGGTATAGGCGATATTGAGGCGAGCGTCGCCAATTCGCTTCAAATCAGCGGCAGTGGCGCACTGGATGTGCGCGAGAGTGTCCGGTCGGGTAGTAACGCCATCGGCCTTGCGGGCCGCCTCTATGGCATCGAGGGCCATATCCACGGCAGCATCGCTGATCGCATGGATGTGCACCGTATAACCCTTCAGATGGGCCTTCATGACATAATCTTCAAAGATCCACGGCGCATGCTGCGGGATGCCGTAGGAAATCGCACATTGCCCGGGATGAAAGCCGTAGCGCTTTGTGAAATCTGCAATCGCGGCCTCCGATGTCAGTTCACCGGGGGCCGCCCGGACATAGGCACATTCGGGCGACGAAATATCGACATAGTCCTTGACGGAGAGAAAGCCCTGGGCGTCCTTTTCGAAGATCGGCTGCAAATAGGGTACCGGGCGCAGCGCCGCCCCAAAAGTAGGCGGTGTGTTGTTGGGGTTTGCTTCAATGCCACCATCCGCAAAGATTTTTACGGAGTCCGCCGACGCGAGCGGGTTTCCGGCATATTTCCGCTTGATGGCGTCCGCCTTGGTGAAGAGCGCATCCCAATTCACGCGGCCATCGCCATCCCGGAAGTCTTCCGGTTCCCAGAGTTGCGCCATGTTTACGCGGAAGCTCTGCTGCCCGTTTTTCTGCAGCTTGTCGTAGACGTCATACATGCTGTCCGGCCCGAAGAGGCCGCCCGATGCAGAGGTTGCCGCATCCCATATCGCCGTTATGCCGCGGCTGTTGAGCTGTTGCGCGAGCCGTTGCGGTTCCGCGAGCAGCTTCGCAAAGTCCTGCCTCGACGTCTCTGACGAGTCGATGACAGACCGGCCTTCGTCCTGGATGTCGCCGCTGGGTTCGCCGTTGCTATCGACGCCAACCACGGCCTTGTATTGCGCAAAATCCGTTTGCAGCGTCTTTTTGGAATAGCCGACGACCTCGCCCTTCGCATTCTTGGCAAGCGCCAGGGCGCGGCTGTTGTAGGCGCTATGATGAAAGTCCCAACCCGTCATGATGACGGGATTATCGGGTGCGGCATCGTCCAGCGCAGCCCGAAGTGTTGCGTATTTGGAGTCGGTCTGGTTACCCGCGGCATATTCCCACTGGGAGACGGCGAGCCATTGCCCCGGCTGAAGCTTCGCGTCCACGATGCATTGACGAACCAGCACGGCGATCTCCGCGAGCGTCCGGGCAGTGGCCTGAAGGTCGCAACCGCCAAAGTCCACGATTCCCACAGGATGGATATGGGCATCCACAAGGCCCGGCAGGACGAGTTTTCCGCCTGCATCCTCTACGACCGTCTTGCGACCGATATAAGCTTCCACGGCGGCATTGCTGCCGACGAACACCAGCTTGCCTTTCTTTACAGCCATTGCCTCCGCTACACGGTGCGATCCATCCACTGTGTAGACACGGCCATTTTTCAGCACCAGATCGGCCGCGACCGGCTCGCGAGCAAGCCCCGGCGTGAACGAGACCATGGCGGCAAGAGCCAATGATGACGTTACGGCCGATATCCTGATCCTGGCTGACCACCCATGTCTGGACTTGGATTCGATGCGCATCGTCATTCTCCCGAACGCGGATTGATCCGACTCCTGACGCATATTGTCCATCGGCCCCTCGCACGGACATCCTTAGCTTCATGTGTCCTCAAAGGTCACAGCGATCCGAGACAGCTCTTTCGACTTTCCGTGCCAAGACCGTGCAACCTGTCACAGGATTGAAGCATGAGCTGGACTATGGTACGTTCCGCCTGCGGACATCGATGAGGACACCGCATGCTCGACTTCACCACACAGGGATTGCCGGAATATGGGCGTGCAGCCCGATATTCTGAAGTACTGGGGGCCTATTACAGTTCAATTGAGCCTGATCGCCAGGTTATTGCTGACATCAGCGAGCAGGAAGCGCTTAACGCCTTTTCGATGGCGTTTGACCTCGGCAGGCTGAGTTGCTCCGTGCACAAATGCAACTCGCCGCTTCATCGTTATTCGATGCGGCAGAGCCCGACGCGGCTGGGCTACTCCCTCCAATATATTGTTGAGGGCAATCTCACAATTGTGAGTGACGATTATTGCCACGTGGTTGGCCCCGGGGATATGGTCTTTCTCCGCTCGCAAAAGGTGCAGGAATATCACACCGCATCCGGCGGCAGTAAGACCATTGGCGTCCATGTTCCTTGGGCGCTCGTCCAGGCTCTTGCCTATGGGCGTCGTATGTCGCTGGATCAGGTGTTTACAAGCAATTCAGGGATCGGCACTTGTGTCGCATCGCTGATCGGCGCCATCTTTAATTCTCATGAGGACCTTTCCGCTTCGGATTGTGCGGCACTCCAGGTCAGTTTGGGTGAGGCAATCGTCCAGCTTGGAACCTTTACCACCGACTCCATAGCCGACCCGGTACGAGCAGGTCTGTTAATGGACATCAAGGCGATCGCGACCGCAGCGCTCGACGATCCGGACCTGACTCCGGCGCAGGTGGCGGCAAAGGCGGGCATCTCGGTCAGGACGCTGCACCGCATCTTCCAGGAAACAGGGGAAACGTTCTGGAGCTGGATCCGTGACAAGCGGCTGGAGCGTTGCTACGCGGATCTCACGGCTCCGCCCCTGTCGAAGCGAACCATAACCGAAGTGGCATTCCGATGGGGCTTCAACGAGCTAAGCACCTTCGACCGCAACTTCCGTAAACGCTATGGCTCCTCACCGCGTCAGGTACGATCGATTGCTCACAAGGAGCCATGATCCCACGGCCGGGATTGGCTGGTTCGGTCCCTCTCAGATCGTGCGCAGATCGGCACTGATCTGACGCCATACTGGCGACGGCCGGACGAGGAATCGAAGGCGCGATCCACGTAACGATAAGCCCGGGTTACCCAACCCCGGTGCTGCGGGCATTTATTGCTCCGGCTTGTCCTTCGGCGATGTCGCTTATGGCGGCGACGCGACCTATGTCGGCTTTCCCCTTGGCGACGCGGCGGTGCCGCCGCCGCCGCTTCAGCCGGGACAGAAGGCACCGGTATTGCCTTATTTCGAAGGCGCCGACCTGAAAGGGCCACTGACGGCACCCGCCCTGCACCCCGATGTGCTCGCCAAATTTCCTCCGACCATGTTTGCGACCAGCACGCGCGCATTCGACTATAGTGCTGCGATCTATGCTCATCGCCAGCTCGTCAATGCGGGGTAATCGTGGTCTGGTGGCCGCCTTGCGCGATGGTGGGATGATGGGCTGATTGCCGCTCTGATTGGGAGTGGCGATGAACGAGGATATTGGAGGCGAAGCGGCGAGTGCTCATACGAGCAGTCATATGAGTGCTCGTATCGAGATCGTGGGCGGGCGACGGCGCTGGACGGTGGATCAGAAGCTGACGATTTTGCGCGATGCTTTCGGGCCGGACGGATCGGTCGGGGAAGCATGCAAGCGGCACGCGATAGGCAGCGGTCAGGTTTATACGTGGCGGCGGCAGGCGATGTCGGGAGAGCTCACCGGCATGAAGCAGGCGGCGCTGCCGGCATTTGCCGAAGTCGATGTTCCGGTGCCGGTTGGTGCCGCACTGCCCCTGTCGCCGGCCTGCGGCCAGATCGGGATCGAACTGCCCACGGGCGTGAGATTGACCGTGGATGCGGCGGTCGATGCCGATGCGTTGGCGCGGGTGATGTCCGTCCTCGCCCGATGATCCCGCTGCCGCCATCGACGAGGATATATCTGGCCTGCGGTGCCACTGACATGAGGAAGGGCTTCGACGGTCTCGCCGTTCTGGTGCAACAGGTTCTGGAGAAGAGCCCGCATTGCGGCGCGCTGTTTGCCTTTCGTGGCAAGCGCGGCGATCTGGTGAAGCTGCTCTGGTATGATGGCCAGGGCATGTGCCTGTTTTCGAAGCGGATGGACCGGGGTAAGTTCGTCTGGCCTGTGACCAAGACGGGCAAGGTGAGCCTCACATCGGCCCAGCTTTCCATGCTGCTCGAAGGTATTGACTGGCGCCGTCCCGAACGCACGGCAGCACCGTTGCTTGCTGGTTAAAAACGGCGGATTCCGGTGAGTTTTTCTGGCATCGCGGGGAAGGATCTGCTAGCAGATCGCGGTGTCGGACAGAGCCGTTTCCACCATCGACAAGGACGCGCGGATCGCCGAGCTGGAAGCAGCTCTGGCGGCCCGGGGACTGTCAGTAATTTTGTGCGCGAGGCCGATTTTCGTCATCAGATGACGAACCTGTCGCCGAAGATTACGGCGAACTGGGTTTTTGCCTCGAACCACTCGCGCGGCGGCCGTTTCCAGTCCTGC
>Ga0307414_10000392_pt1 | contig 23857 bp, 23 predicted proteins | sample DK1Ometagenome_FD_203804 | JGI IMG/M metagenome (GOLD analysis project Ga0307414, IMG submission 203804) | Maize rhizosphere microbial communities from greenhouse at UC Davis, California, United States - DK15-O-3 | ecosystem: Host-associated > Plants > Roots > Rhizosphere > Soil | place: USA... | reverse complement strand
TTCTTTGGCCACCTTTATATATTATACTTCCTATATCCTCCACAATCTCACTAATATCGGTCATGCATACGGCATTCTTGTGACTTTTTTGAATTCCATTTACCAGACATTAAAATGTCCGGCTATATAATCGATCATGCCTATGGCATTTTAATGGCTACGCCCCTAGCTTGAAGTGGCAGTGTCGGTCTGCCAACTGTTAACTGCGACTGAACACTTGACTGTGCTCTTGACTCCTGATTCTTGACTCTTGATTCTTAATACTTGATACATACTTCTTAATACTTGTCGCTTCCCTCAACACTCACTCAGGCAAGCTGGTCATTTTCAGATTTATTACGAATTAGTTCTTCGCCAAAGATCTTACGACGATGATTCTCTCCCCAAATATGTAGTGCATCAATGACACCTTTCAGTGTCTCCCCATATTCTGTCATGGAGTATTCAATGGTAACCGGAAAAGTGTCATAGACCTTCCGGTTGACCAACTGATTTAACTCCAAATCCCTAAGCTCTTTGGAAAGCATCCGATCTGTAATGCCCGGGACTTCCCTTGCTATTTCCGAAAAACGCTTGTAACCATGAAGCAGGGCAACAATGATTGGCAATTTCCATTTTCCATTTAATACATCCAGTGCGTCCTGCACTGGCCTAATAATCCCCTTGCATTGGCCGTGATTCGATTTATCCAACTTATCCATACAACTTTCCACATGATTAGACAGAACTATACAAGAGTATAGCACTATACACTAGTATAGTACTTACAAAGATATAGTTAATTACTGTAAGTTTGGAGAAAATTAATAAACATGAAAAATAAAATTATTTATTGGACCGCCACAGGACTTGTTTCGCTCATGATGCTTTTTAGCGCATACGCTTATTTCACGGACCCCAATGTATCCGCCGGATTTATTGCCATGGGCTTTAAGGATTTCTTTCGCATAGAATTAGGAATCGCTAAACTAATTGGAGCAATAGTGTTGTTGCTACCTATGGCTCCTAAAGTGGTCAAAGAATGGGCCTATGCAGGATTTGGTATCACCTTTATTTCAGCCTTCATTGCACATTCAGCAAATGGTGATCCCGTCAGTGCGATGATAATGCCCATAGTAGCTTTTGTTTTGTTGACGGTTTCGAGAATTTACTTATCTAAAATCTAACTATAGATCTTGATTGAACTGGCTTCCGGATCGTCTCCAGAAGCCTAGAAAATCTACGCCACGGCGCACAGGTATTCCAGCTTTAAACTGCTTAAAATCAGACACTTTGTTGCTGTTTTCGATCCTGCCTGTAGGCAGGCCCACCAGAGCGGTGCTATGACTCAATCTCCAAACAGCCTGATTTTCTTGCACTTTAAACCTTTCCCGATAGTAGACCGGGACAGGCTACTACGAATCCTAATGCATAATCCGGGTTTTACACTTAATAACAAGTAGACATTCAAACAAAGAATCCCGGAAAGGAGGTTTTATAACCTCCTTCTCCGGGATTCTTATTACAATCAGTTAGTTCTTCAATAAAAGAAGCAGCCTATTAAGTGATTAAAAAAGTCCGATATAGTGGTTTCCGGGAAGGTTTACCAAAGTAGCCCCCTTAGTTGCTTTACCGGTTTTGCTATCCAGTGCATAGATATGTCCGTTTTTACCGATTGGAGCAAAGGTGATCAATAATCTCAGCAATTTTTCCCGTCTATTCCACAAGTATCGCCGTCTTGTCCACTCATGTCCAACGGAGAATGATTTTTACTAAATTCTACCCAGGCTTTTTCCAATGTTTGATCAAAAACTTCATCGGGTTGAGCTCCAGAAATTCCAAATTTCCGATCGATAACAAAGAACGGTACTCCCCTTACTCCCAATTGCCGTGATTCATAAATATCATGATCTACTTCACTTTCATACTTGTCGGTACTTAAGACTGTTTGAATTGCCGTTTCATCCAGTCCTACTTCTTTTCCCAAGCTAAGAAGAACTGAATTATCATCAATGTTTAAGGTATCTGTGAAATATGCTTTTAGAAGACGCTCCTTTAGTTCATTTCCTTTGCCCGATGCTTTTGCCAAATGCAAGAGTCTATGTGCTTTTTTAGAGTTTGCAACTACAGTCTTGTCAAGGTGATATTCAAGACCTTCCTGCGCAGCCATGTTGGATACATTTGAAGTTATTTCTTTGGTCTGCTCTAAGGTCCATCCTTTGGCTTCTGCTAGATATTCTTGGGAACTTTTATTGGGTTCGGTTACTTGATCTGGATTTAGGAGAAAGCTTTTCCATTCCACATCGATTTGATCACCATGTTCAAATTTGGCAATTGCTTTCTCTATTTTGCGCTTGCCTATATAGCAAAAAGGACAAGCGATATCAGACCAGATTTCTATTTTCATCACATATTTGTTTATTTAGGATCAAATGAATAAATCATCAAAAGAGTTCATAGCGCTGTGAAAACAAAAGAATGCCCTTCATGTGCCATGGAAGTAGATGCAAAAGCTAAAAGCTGCCCGATCTGCCAATTCGAATTTCCCAGACGTCCCGTTTGGATCACTTGGGTGGCAATTTTTTTACTTCTTGTGTGGATTATCAGTTATATACTTTAATCGGCCCATAGTTTCTAGACCATGGACCATTGGCTATTGACCCTGAATTTCACTTAAAAGAGTTCATAGCGCTGTGAAAACAAAAGAATGTTCATCATGTGCACTGGAAGTAGATACTAAAGCCTCTTGCTGCCCGATCTGCCAATATCAGTTATATTCTTTAACTGGTTCATTGTTTCTAGGCCATGGTCCATGGACTATTGGCTATAGACTCTTTAAATTGAGCATTTGGTAATTTTATACCAAACTTTCTTTTGTAGAGGCCGATTTAGACAAGTTAGAAAAGCATTTTTTGCGAATTCTATAAAAATCAACGGTGGAAATTACTTTTTTTTGTAAAACACTTGCATATTCTTCTAGAAGGAATGAATTTTGTCTCCTTATTCGCATGAAACAACTAAATCACATAGCATCAACATTAACTCAGTCTACATCAACAGTGATGAAGGCTATAGCTATGGTATTTTTTACTCCATTGAGAAGATATAGGTTTTTCTATAGGGTTTGACCCTATGTTTAATTTTGGGTTTCCTACGTGGAGACTCCTCCCAGCCTATTTCATAATTGATTTATTTACAAAATATCCGATCCACGCGGATTTAACTCATGCAATCGCAAATGGATAATATTTCCTTCCAGATTATTGTCGCCAATCCTTCACACAAAAAATATTCTACTCAGATCACTGAGGAGATGGAAAATTCTGCAAAAGCCCGGGGAACAGGAATTGCCAAAAGAAGCCCTGCTTATGTGGAAACTAAAATGGAAGAGGGAAAAGCAGTTATTGCTTTGGCCAATGATGGTTCCTGGGCTGGCTTCTGCTATATTGAAGCTTGGGGTCATGGTAAATATGTGGCCAACTCAGGACTGATCGTATCGCCTGAATTCAGAAAATACGGTCTGGCCAGAAAAATCAAGCAAGAAGTATTCAAATTGAGCCGACAGAAATATCCGGATTCTAAAATTTTCGGGCTGACCACCGGGGCTGCGGTGATGAAAATCAACTCAGAGCTGGGCTACATTCCCGTTTCTTATTCTGATCTGACAGATGACAATGAATTCTGGAAAGGCTGTCAAAGTTGCGTCAATTATGAAATTTTGATGAGTAAAAACAGACAGAATTGCCTGTGCACTGCCATGCTTTATGATCCGGATTCAAAACGTAATCATACGCAAGAACTTGCATTGCGCGATGATTTTAAGAAGGAATTGAAGTTATTTGACCGTTGGGTCAGGCTCAAGAAATATGTGATGCTTAAATTGAACAAGTCAAAGGACACAATTAAGAGCATCTTTTTATAAACCTATTCTTCCTTTTTGGAAGCAAAACCTCATACTGATGAAATCGACATGATTAAAATAATTATTAAGCACATAGGGCAATGATTATTTTGGTCATAAAAGATTCCATGTGACCATTGAAAAAAATTATAAACACATGAAAAAAGTAGTTTTAGCCTATAGTGGAGGCTTGGATACCACATTTTGTGCTTTGCATTTGTCAAAAGAACTTGGCTATGAAGTACACGCTGTCTTGGTTAACACGGGCGGATTTTCAGAACAAGAGCTTACAGATATACAGGAACGTGCTTCCAAATTGGGAATAGCATCTTTCAAAATTCTCGATGTGGTACAAACCTACTACAGCGAGGTGATAAAATACCTCATTTTTGGAAATGTTCTTAAAAATCAAACCTATCCCCTCTCTGTATCAGCAGAGCGTATCCTGCAGGCCAAGTCGCTGGCAGAATATGCAAAATCTATTGGTGCCAAATCTGTAGCACATGGATCTACCGGGGCTGGCAATGATCAGGTTCGCTTTGACATGATCTTCCAGACGATTGTGCCTGACATCGAAATCATCACTCCTATCCGTGATTTGAAATTGAGCCGTGCAGAAGAGATCGACTACTTAAAGAAGCATGGTGTTGCTATGAACTTTGAGAAAGCAGCCTATTCAATCAACAAAGGTATCTGGGGTACATCTGTTGGTGGAAAAGAGACATTGACCTCATCAGAGTATCTGCCAGAAATAGCGTGGCCGACTCAGGTAACTCAAACTGAGCCGAAGGAACTTACATTAACATTTGTCCAGGGTGAACTGAAAGGCGTAAACGGCCAATCTTTTGAAGATTCCGCTGCGGCAATCCAGGAAGTTCAGGCCTTGGCCGCTCCTTATGGAATTGGTCGCGATATCCATGTGGGAGACACGATTATCGGCATCAAAGGCCGTGTGGGATTTGAAGCTGCTGCACCTTTGATCATTATCAAAGGACATCAACTACTCGAAAAGCACACCTTGACCAAGTGGCAATTGTACTGGAAAAACCAACAGGCTGAATTCTACGGAAATCACTTACATGAAGGTCACTATCTAGATCCTGTAATGCGTAATCTGGAAGCATTTATGGAAAGCACTCAGGAATATGTATCAGGAGAAGTTCGGGTAATGCTTCATCCTTACCGATTTATATTATTGGGAATCAGCTCTTCACATGATTTGATGTCCAACAAATTCGGAAGCTACGGTGAAATGAACAAAGGATATACTGCAGATGATGTCAAAGGCTTCACCCGCATCCTTGGTAATCAAACTGCTATCTTCCACAAAGTCAACAGTGGAAATGACTAAGATAAAAACAGCCATCATTGGTGCAGCGGGATATACAGGAGGCGAATTGCTGCGCCTTCTAGTACACCATCCAGCATGTGAATTGGCCTATGTTCATAGCAATAGCCAAAAGGGCAAGAAGGTATCAGATGTACATCCTGACCTTATTGGGGACTGTGACCTTATTTTTACAGATAAGGTGGAAATCGAAGGTATCGATGCAGTTTTCCTAGGCTTGCCTCATGGACAGACTAACCATTTTCTTGAACAGCACTCTTTTCCTGAAAGCACGGTGCTTATTGATCTGTCAACTGATTTTCGGGATGAATCGAATGGATTTGTTTATGGTCTTCCAGAAGTAAATTCAGCCAAAATTAAAACTGCCAAGAAAATCGCCAATCCGGGCTGTTTTGCCACAGGGATCCAATTGGGGTTGTTGCCTGCTATAGCCAAAGGTTGGGTGAAAGATACTGTACATACTACTGGAATTACAGGGAGTACAGGTGCCGGAAAGAAGCTGGCAGAAACCTCACATTTCAGCTATCGAAGCAGTAATACATCGGTGTATAAACTATTTACACATCAGCATCTGAAGGAAATCAAGCAGACATTTGGCCAATTAAATTCTTCATTCGACTCTGAAGTACTGTTTGTTCCTTATCGGGGAAATTTCCCCCGCGGAATCTGGGTTACCTCCTACTTTGCATATGATGGTACAGCAGAAGATGCAATCGAAGCCTACAAGTCATTTTATAAAGACGCTGCATTCACACATGTTTCTGAACAGGACATCGATCTGAAGCAAGTGGTCAATACTAATAAGTGTATTGTTCATGTGCAAAAAGTAAATGGCCAATTGGTAGTTTATTCTGCAATTGATAATCTGCTAAAAGGTGCGTCAGGTCAAGCTGTACAGAATTATAATCTTGCTTTTGGACTGGAAGAGCGGATGGGCTTAAACTTGAAAAGTATAGCTTTTTAGTGCGGGATGTTGGGTGTTGGGTGTGGGGTGTTGGATGTTGGATGTTGGATGTTCAGTATTCGATGTTCAATGTTCAGTTCAGGTTCTTTGATAATCAAGGAGCATGGCGCTGAATCCTGAAATAAATAGCACTGAAAAAGTTGGGGAGAGCCGAATTGATCTGTCACAAAGCATCAAACCCCCAAATCGTATTTCGTAAACCGTAACTAAAAATGAAACTATTTGATGTATATCCACTGATTCCTGTTACCATAGCAAAAGCTGAAGGCTGCAAACTTTGGGACGATCAGGGGCAAGAATATTTGGACCTTTATGGCGGACATGCTGTAATTTCCATTGGCCACACGCACCCACATTATGTGAAGCGGCTCAAAGATCAATTGGATCAGATTGCCTTCTACTCCAATTCCATACAGATCCCAATTCAAAAGCAATTCGCAGCCAAACTTGGGCAACTTTCAGGCTATCCAGAATACGAACTTTTCCTGTGTAACTCTGGAGCTGAAGCAAACGAAAATGCAATTAAACTGGCCTCCTTTTCTACCAATAGATCGGGGTTTATTGCCTTTTCGGGAGGTTTTCATGGACGTACATCCGGAGCAGTAGCGTTGACGGACAACCCCAAAATAGTGGCTCCAAGTAATTTCCGTGAGGATTTTCATATTCTTCCATGGGGAGAGTTGGCAGCCGTAGAAAAAATACTGCAATCTCAAAGTATTGCAGGAATTATCATCGAAGGCATTCAAGGTGTGAATGGAATTCAGGTTCCAAGTACTAAATTCCTTCAGGGATTGGCATCCCTTGCCAAGCAGCACGGTGCAAATTTAATCTTGGATGAAGTTCAATCAGGATATGGTCGCACAGGCAAATTCTTTGCACACCAGCATATAGCAGGTGTGAAGCCGGATATCATCAGCATGGCCAAGGGAATGGGCAACGGATTTCCTATTGGGGGCATATTGATTTCTCCTGAATTCAAATCTTCCCATGGCTTACTTGGAACAACCTTTGGAGGCAATCACCTAGCCTGTGCCGCTGGACTAGCAGTACTTGAAGTGATTGAAGATGAAGGACTTATTTCCAACGCTGATGAGCTGGGAAAGAAGTTGATCGAAGAATTAAAAGTGATTAAAGGCGTAACCGAAGTGCGTGGTGTAGGATTGATGATCGGAATTGATCTGGACCGTGAAGCTGCTGCTATACGCTCCGAATTGATCAAAAAGCACCACATGTTTACTGGAAGTGCAGCAGGGAAGAACACGATAAGACTGCTTCCTCCTTTAAATATCACTTGGAATGAGTTAAATTCGTTCTTAACCAGTTTGAAAAATACGCTTAACTAGTGTTAAGTCAACTAGTATTTAGTATCAAGTATCATGACTAACTTATTAATAAGTAAATATATACGGGTATTTATAACCGACACTTTATACTTGACTTGCCACTACAACCATTCACAGATCTAATGCCTAAGAATAGTCCCTTAATTACTCAGTTTACGAAATTTGAATCCTTTGAAATCGGCGATAAGCTGATTAAGCAAGCCCTGATTTATAAAGAAAATCCACATTTGGATTTGACTAAAGGCCAAGGCAAACGAATTGGCTGCATATTCTTAAACCCTTCCTTAAGGACGCGGGTCTCCACCCAACTGGCTGCGCTAAACTTGGGGATGGAAGCCATTGTGCTGAATATGGATAAAGAAGGTTGGGCGCTGGAAATGGCAGATGGTGTTGTGATGAATAAAGGGACAGTTGAGCATATCAAGGACGCAGCCGCTGTGCTTGGCTCCTACTTTGATATTCTGGCGATCCGTGCTTTTCCTTCTTTGACAAATAAGCAAGAGGATACCAGTGATTTTGTATTCTCACAGTTTGTGAAGTATGCTGGGATACCGGTGATTAGCCTAGAATCTGCAACCCGCCATCCTCTACAGAGCTTGGCTGACCAAATCACTATACGGGAAAACTCTTTGACCAATAAAAAGCCAAAGGTAGTATTGACCTGGGCACCACATATCAAAGCAATTCCGCACGCAGTAGCTAATTCGTTTGCTGAATGGACTTTAGGGATGGATCATGATCTGACCATTACACATCCTGCGGGATACGAATTGGATGAACAGTTTACGCGGGGTGCGAAGATAGAATACGATCAAGATAAAGCACTGGAAAATGCTGATTTTGTGTATGTTAAAAATTGGTCTGGCTTCAATGAGTACGGAAAAATTTTGAGTACAGATTCGTCTTGGATGCTGACAGACAATCACCTGAAGCAAGCCGCAAATGCTCAAGTAATGCATTGTCTACCGGTGAGGAGAAATCTCGAATTGTCAGATGAAATCCTTGATAGTTCAAGATCTTTGGTACAGCAGCAGGCAAAAAACCGGATATATGCTGCTCAGGCCGTCATCAGCAATTTGCTTGAGAACCTATAAAACCTACTTGATTTATAAAATCGAACATGGAGCAAGAGTTACATACTGGGACAGTTTTAATCACCTGCCTATCTGCAATCGGGGGTGAGATTCTCCCGAACCAAGTTTGGGAAAGACTGTTTGCCAACTAAACTCAAAATATAAACACATGAAAATCAGTATTATCAAAATCGGTGGCAATGTCATTGATTTTCCTGAAAAGTTAGATGAATTTTTAGCGCTCTTTGCAAAATTTCCAGGCCAAAAAATATTGGTTCATGGCGGTGGAGTGATGGCTTCCCGTTTTGGCGAATCATTAGGTGTAATGCCTGAAATGGTAGATGGTAGACGCATTACTGACAAGGACACACTCGACGTGGTGACCATGGTCTATGCGGGATTAATCAATAAGAACATCGTCGCCAAATTGCAGGCGTTGAAAGTTAATGCCATTGGCATGACTGGCGCGGATGGCGATATTATCAGGTCGATAAAGCGTCCTGTGAAAGGAATAGATTATGGGTTTGTAGGTGATATACAGGCTGTAAACACGAAGTTGATTGATCATTTACTTTCAGGCAATTTGATGCCAGTAGTCAATGCGATCACACACGATGGAAAAGGACAGTTACTAAACACCAATGCAGACAGCATCGCTTCTGCGCTGGCCACTAGTCTCGCAAAAGACAATCAGGTCAATCTTTATTTTTGTTTCAATAAGAGCGGCGTCCTGATTGATGAAAAAAACGAGAATTCCATCATTCCTCTGATCAATGAGGATATTTATGAAGAGTTGAAGAAAGAAAATGTAATCCATTCGGGCATGATTCCCAAACTGGACAATGCCTTTGAAGCTTTGCAGAAAGGCGTAAATCATGTCTGGATTGGGAAAGCTGAAAACCTGAATCTGGCGGCGAAAGGCAAATTATCCGGAACAAAAATAGAACGTAGCAGATACGACCTTTATTAATCATTGACAACCCCTTTGAAAAACACCACAGATTTATACGATAATGCAGTTGACCTACTAAAACAACTCATAGAAATACCTTCTCTTTCGAAGGAAGAGAGTTCAACTGCCGAGGTAATTGAAGAATTTTTTACAGCAGAGGAAGTAACTTCCCACAGATCCGGCAACAATGTTTGGGCTTTTGCCAATGAATACGACAAATCCAAACCGACTGTTTGGCTCAATTCCCATCACGATACAGTCAGGCCAAATGCTGGTTACACCAAAGATCCATTTCAGGCAATAGTTGAAGAAGGTAAATTGTACGGCCTGGGAAGTAACGATGCTGGGGGACCGTTGGTAAGTTTATTGGCGGCTTTCTCCTACTTCTGTGCAAAAGAAATTCCCGTTAATTTAATCATGATTGCTTCAGCAGAAGAAGAGATCTCTGGGCAAAATGGAATTGCATCAGTCATCGATCAACTTCCTGCTTGTAAGTTGGCAATCGTGGGAGAACCGACACTCATGGATGCAGCAGTTGCAGAGAAAGGGCTAATGGTCATAGATGCTCAGATCCATGGCAAAGCAGGACATGCAGCACGGGAAGAGGGTGTCAACGCCATTTATCTGGCTATGGAAGATTTACAAACAGTCAAAAACTTTAAATTCAATAGAGTATCTCCATTCCTTGGCAACACCAAAGTAACGGCTACAGTAATCCACTCGGGTCAACAGCATAATGTGGTCCCGGACCTTTGTGAGTATGTGCTGGATGTACGCGTGACGGAGGCCTATACCCTGAATGAAGCTTTGGATGAATTAAAAAGCAAGCTCAAGGCGACATTAACACCGCGGTCTATGCGACTTCAATCATCGCGTGTACCTGAAGATCATCTTATTCTGGATGCAATTCAACATTTAAAGCTGAACACATACGGAAGTCCAACGCTTTCTGATCAGGCACTTATCCCCTACCCATCTGTAAAAATTGGCCCAGGAGACTCTGCAAGGTCGCATTCAGCAGATGAGTATATATATTTAGAAGAAATACGTGATGGAATCGCTGGCTACATCAAGCTACTCGAAACCTATTTTAGAATGATCACTGAATCCAACTCAAAATGAAACTTTGGCAAAAAGAAACCGGAAGTAAAATAGAAGTAGAATCTTTCACCATTGGGAGGGATCCTGAATTTGATATAATTCTTGCTCCTTTTGATGTGCTTGGATCAATGGCACACGCACAGATGCTTTCTACCATCGGGTTGCTTACTGAAGAAGAGAATGAAATCCTTCAAATAGGCTTGAAACAAATATATCAGGAGATTCAAAATGGAGAGTTTGAAATAGCTCCCGGAGTAGAAGATGTTCATTCACAGGTAGAATTTCTTCTAACAGAACGCTTTGGGGATGTAGGAAAGAAACTCCACAGTGGAAGAAGCCGAAATGATCAAGTTTTGGTTGATCTAAAGCTGTATTATCGTGCTGCAATAGAGGAGCTTGTAGCTGACACAGAAGATCTATTTAAGCTATTATTGGAATTGGCAGAAAAACATAAAAATGATTTGATGCCTGGCTATACCCATACACAGCTTGCAATGCCATCTTCTTTCGGGTTATGGTTTAGCTCATTTGCAGAAGGATTGAGTGAGGATATGGGCCTTTTGAAGGCTGCTTTTGACTTATCGAACAAAAACCCACTTGGATCTGCTGCAGGTTATGGGTCTAGTTTTCCTTTGAACAGGACAATGACTACGCAACTTCTAGGTTTTGCTGATTTACATCACAACGTACTTAATGCCCAAAATAGCCGTGGAAAGACCGAGCGTACACTCTCTTTTGCGCTAGCTGGAATTGCGGCCACACTGAACCGGCTTGCTTCAGATGTATGTATTTTCATGAACCAGCATTTTGCCTTCATTGGGTTTCCGGATGAACTTACCACTGGTAGCAGCATTATGCCACATAAAAAAAATCCAGATGTATTCGAATTAATCCGCGCAAAGACAAACCAGGTTCAGGCAGTACCCAATGCTGTCACCATGATGCTTACTAACACTACAACAGGTTATCACCGGGATCTCCAGCTTCTAAAAGAGGAAATTTTTCCTGCGCTAGAAACACTAAAATCCTGCGTCAGCATGAGCACTTTCATGTTGAAGTCGGTGAGAGTAAAGCAAAATATCTTAGCTGATCCATTTTATAAGCATGTTTTTTCTGTAGAAGTGGTAAATGACCTGGTATTGAAGGGCACTCCTTTTAGAGATGCTTATAAACAAGTCGGAATGGATATTGAATCTGATAAATTTTCCCCGGATCAAGGAAAGTTAAGCCATTCACACGAAGGGAGTATAGGTAATTTGAACCTTAAGGAAATTCAAATGAAGATGGAAAACGTAGTAAGGGAGTTTGATTTTGGGACTATCAATCAAGCAATTTCAAAACTTTTTTCTTAAACTAATTCAAGTGATTTCCAGTATAAGTAGAATCATTCCACATAAAAAATTTATTTTTATAGAATTGGAAAGATAATCAGGCATAAACCACCAAACCAATTTTATAATGAACACACTTTTAGGATCCAATTTGAAGTACGACATTAAATCAAGTTTAGTCGTATTTCTAGTTGCACTTCCGCTCTGTCTTGGGATTGCAGTAGCTAGTGGTGCGCCTCCCATTTCCGGACTGATTGCAGGTATCATTGGAGGTATTGTCATTGGTAGTTTTTCTGGATCAAATGTAAGCGTAAGTGGGCCAGCTGCAGGATTAACAGTAATTGTTTTGGATTCCATTAATACAATGGGGAGTCTTGAGCTGTTTTTGGGTACTTTGGTAGCTGCAGGACTTATTCAGGTGGCATTAGGGTTGATGAAAGCTGGCGTAATCGGATATTATTTCCCACATGCAGTCATCAAAGGGATGCTTACAGCAATTGGATTAATCCTGATCTTGAAGCAGATACCCCATGCATTAGGCTATGATGTGGATCTGATGGGAGATGAAGCATTTCTACAAGCTGATAACCATAATACATTTTCTGAAATTTGGTACGCCTTTAAATATTTAAGCCCAGGGGCACTTCCCATTGTTTTAATTGCGATGGGAATTTTGATTCTTTTTGAACGTCCTAAAGTTAAAAATCATAAGATTTTTGGTGTTGTTCCAGGAGCTTTGTGGGCTGTAATTTCCGGAATATTAATTAATTATTTGTATGGTTTCTGGAAACCAGAATGGCAGCTTGGGGGGGAGCATTTAGTCAGTATTCCTGTTCTGGGTAATCTTAGTGAGATAGGAAATCTATTGACTTTTCCTGATTTTTCAATGATCACCGAAAGCTCATTTTGGATAGTAGCTATTACCATTGCTGTAATCGGTAGCCTGGAAACCCTTTTAAGTATTGATGCAGCTGACAAGCTTGACCCAATGAAAAGAACTACTCCACCAAGCAGAGAATTGTTTGCTCAGGGATTAGGAAACACAGCTTCTGGGCTTATAGGAGGCTTGCCCATCACAGCAGTAATTGTACGAAGTAGTGCCAATATAGCTTCAGGTTCAAAAACAAAATTATCCGCAATTCTTCATGGAGTCCTTTTACTCATTTTGGTATTATCCATTCCAAATATCTTGAACAAAATCCCATTGAGCTGTTTAGCGGCAGTCTTGTTTTTAGTGGGATTTAAGTTGGCCAAGCCTTCTATTTTCATCAGTACCTTCAAAAACGGAATGGATCAATTTATTCCTTTCATAGTGACAGTGATTGCAATACTTTTTACAGATCTGTTGGTTGGAATTGGTGTAGGAATGGTCTTCGGGCTATTCTTTGTAGTAAAAACAAATTTCCAACGTTCTGTGCAGGTGACTGAATTGAACGGAAATTACTTAGTGATGCTACAAAAGGACGTTTCATTTCTGAATAAAGCTCCGCTGATGAAAAGTCTTTCAATTATCCCCAAAGGTAGTAAAGTGGTGATTAATGCTTCCAAGGCAAGGTTTATTGATCATGATATTCAGGAGCAACTCAACGACTTTATTGAGAGCTCGTCTGATAAAGGAATAGAAGTATCAATTGAAGGATATAAATATAACCTAAAAGAAACGTTATAAAAATCGAGTCGGTCTGAGACAGTCAAGAGGCAAAGCTCACACGTATGAATGAGTAGCTATCTTGCCAGACAGGTATATGACCATTGAAAAAATAACAATAAAAAAGCATATGAAGCCTTACGAGAAACTATTACTCCAGAACAAAGCTTGGTCGCAAGATCGGATTGCGAATGACAAAGACTTTTTCAACAGACTTGCAAGCCAACAGAAACCAAAATTTTTATGGATTGGGTGCTCCGACAGTAGAGTTCCTGCAAACGAAGTTACTGGTACCGATCCCGGAGAAATCTTCGTACATCGAAATATTGCCAACATGGTAGTGCATACTGATCTGAACATGTTGAGTGTATTACAATATGCGGTAGAAGTGTTGGAAGTGGAGCATATCATCGTCTGTGGTCATTATGGCTGTGGCGGTATAGAAGCCTCTCTGTCCAACAATAATTATGGATTGATCAACAAGTGGCTTAGAAACATCAAGGAAGTTTACAAAAAGCACCAGTCAGAAGTAGACAGTATTACGGATCATAAAGAACGGGTGGATAAGCTCGTAGAAATCAATGTGATAGAGCAATGTCAAGATCTGATCAAGACTTCAATTGTTCAGAAAGCCTGGAAGAAAAGAAAACTACCTGTAGTTCATGGATGGGCTTATGGACTAAAGGACGGGTTAGTGAATGAGTTACTGACTATCGAACCGGATTTTGAAAATATTGATCCGATTTTCAGGTATGATCCACAACAATTAGATAAATAATCTAAAAATTCTTGACAGCAGATCGAAAAAAATTTTGATTTTCGGTCTGCTGTCTTTTTATTTGCACAATCCTTTCACTTTTTAAGTGCACGGATTTATAAAGAAGAGGCGAGAGACAGGCTCACTGACCCTCTGGCAACCTGGAAAGTCCAAGGTGCCAATTCCTGCCAAAGGAGCTATTCTCTTTTGGAACTATAAGTTCAATATTAAATGCACCAAGGATTACACACCAACAGCTTATTTTCTTCTAATTTCAAAATAGTTAAGCCAGAGGTTTACATCTATTTCATTACGCTTATGTGTGACTAATCCGATAGGTTCGGGTTAGTCATTTTTATTTCCACAAACCATAAATCATAAATCCATGTCTAAAAATCTTCATTTCGACACGCTTCAAGTACATGCAGGACAAGAACCTGATCCTACAACCAATTCTAGAGCAGTTCCCATCTATCAGACCACTTCTTACGTCTTCAATTCGGCAGAGCATGGAGCTAACCTTTTTGGTCTAAAGGAATTTGGGAATATTTACACCCGGATCATGAATCCTACCACTGATGTATTCGAGAAACGTATCGCAGCTTTAGAAGGTGGTGTGGCAGCAGTAGCGACCAGTTCTGGACAAGCTGCCCAATTTTTAGCTTTAAATAATATTCTGGAAGTGGGTGACAATTTCGTCTCCAGTCCTTTCTTATATGGTGGAACTTACAATCAATTTAAAGTTTCTTTCAAACGAATAGGAATCGAAGCGAGATTTGCAAAAGGAAAATCAGCAGAAGACTTTGAATCGCTGATTGATGAAAAGACAAAAGCTATCTACTTGGAAACTATCGGTAACCCTGAATTCAATGTACCAGATTTCGAGGCAATCGCCGCAGTAGCCAAGAAATATGAAATACCATTGGTGGTGGATAATACTTTTGGTGCTGGTGGTTACCTCTGCCAACCTATTGCACATGGAGCAAATATTGTCACTTCTTCCGCTACTAAATGGATCGGAGGGCACGGTACTTCAATAGGTGGAATATTAGTGGATGCAGGAAATTTCAATTGGGGAAATGGAAAATTCAAACAATTTTCTGAGCCTTCAGAAGGATACCATGGGTTAAATTTCTGGGAAGTATTTGGGGAGAACAACCCTCTCGGCCTTCCAAACATAGCATTTGCCATACGGGCAAGAGTGGAAGGTTTGCGTGATTTTGGTCCAGCAATCAGTCCTTTCAATTCATTTCTGCTTTTACAGGGCATAGAGACCCTTTCTTTGCGGGTACAGAAAACTGTGGAAAATGCACTTGCTTTGGCAGAATGGTTAGAATCCCATGAAGCTGTTCAGAAAGTGAATTATCCAGGACTATCCTCTTCTCCTTATCATTCCTTGGCTAAAAAATATCTTAAGAACGGATTTGGTGGAGTTCTGAGTTTTGAGCTTAAAGGAGACAAAGAACAGGCTTCAGCACTCATCAATAACTTAGAATTAATCTCTCATCTAGCAAATGTAGGTGATGCAAAAACGCTGATAATTCAACCTGCTGCCACAACGCACCAACAACTCTCCGATGCCGAACAGCTGGCTGCAGGGGTCACTCCTACTCTGTTAAGAATTTCATGTGGAATTGAGCACATTGAAGACATCAAGGCAGACTTGCAGCAAGCATTCGAAAAACTATAATTTCTTAAATGAATCTAAAAAGTCAGTACGCTTCTATTTCCATGACCCAAGAATTATTTCATTCTAATTTACCTTTAACATTGGAATCTGGGGAAAGTCTCCCTGAGTTTGACATTGCCTACAGTACGTATGGTCAGTTGAATTCCGATCGTTCAAATGTAATATGGGTCATTCATGCACTTACCGGTGATTCTAATGCCTCAGAATGGTGGAATGGATTGATTGGCGAAGATAAATTCTTTGATCCAGCCAACCATTTCATTATCTGTGCAAATCTTCTGGGATCTTGCTATGGCTCCACCCAGCCATTCAGCGAAAATCCTGAGACCGGTAAGCCTTATTATTATGATTTCCCCCAAATGACTACACGCGATCTAGCTCAAAGTCTCGAACGCTTAAGGATTCATTTGGAAATAGATCATATTCATACATTAATTGGCGGCTCTTTGGGGGGCCAAGTGGGGCTGGAATGGGCATATTTACTCGGTAAAACTCTTAAAAATGGGATAATACTTGCTTCCACAGCTAAGAGCCGGCCTTGGGTGATAGGATTCAACGAAGCCCAACGTATGGCTATTGAATCTGATTGCACTTGGGGAGAATTTCATGAATTAGCTGGTAAGAAGGGGTTGGAGACTGCTCGGGCAATTGCTATGCTTACGTACAGGCATCCACTTGATTTGGCAACGAAGCAGGCTGATCCAGCCAATAAATTAGATAATTACCGTGCTCCTTCTTACCTGAGATATCAGGGACAAAAACTAGCAAAACGATTCAATGCTCTTTCTTACTGGACATTGAGCAAGACGATGGACAGCCATGATCTTGGAAGAAGCCGTGGGAGTTTGGCTGAGGCCCTTAGCCATATTGAAGCTAATATTCTTGCTGTTGGTGTAGATACTGATTTACTTTTCCTTCCTGAAGAATCTCAGTTTATCAGTCAAAATGTGAAGAAAGGAACTTATAAAGAAATCACTTCTACCGCTGGACATGATGCATTTCTTATTGAATTTGAGCAACTTGGTTATCTATTAAAATCCTTTTACCTACAACAGAAATAAAAGATAAAATACTGAACAAGAAACATTACGGAAATTGTTTTTAGGACTGATACTAATTTCCTGACAAACACACTGCATCACTTCATGAGAAGTATGGATAGACAGAGGATCCCATTTTATTTTAAGGAAGGTTATAATACTGTACCTAAAGGCACAGCTGTATACGCTGTTGATTAAATTTCTACCGATATCCTGTCCCTAACGGGACTAACAACAACTGAATACGGGGTAGACTGTCGACAGTGGACGCAGAGACTGAATACTGATAATTGAATTGACCCAAAAAACTCACTTAACTCTATACCATTCTACTGTCTTACTGACCCAAGTATCACCTAGATAACCTTTGATTTCCAAGATGTCCCTCTTCTTAAGGGATACCTCACAAGGGTAAGTAAGCCCTGATTCTGGATCATAAACTTTACCTCCATACCACACCCCTTTCTTGTATTGTAGTCCTTCAAGAATAGTTAGGCCCATTAATGGCCTATTTCTCAAAGAGGTATCTGTATTCACCGCATCTTTGTTGGAATTCTCACTTTCTCCACTCCCCGCAATCCAGATGATCTTTCCAATGATAGCTGAATCAGATTCCAAGATTTCAATTTTGGCTGTCTTATCAGTATTATACCATTTACCTAAAATCTTTGATTTAGATTGAGCGTGGCCTTCCAAAGTCAGTATAGAAAGTAACAAAATGGTGATAGACAGGTATTGACTCGTTTTCATAAAAAAATCTAATTAGTGAACTACTTAAAGGGTTAGATTTGAATATATCCAAATCAACCCTAAAATCATACCAGAATTCATGGATTTATCATTTTCTTTATCTGGACATAATGTTCAATTTTTACCGCAAAAGGCAATTTGGATAGCCCATATATCATCAATTTTCGTTGCTGATCTCCATTTCGGAAAGGCAGCACACTTCAGAAAATCAGGAATCCCTATTCCGGAACCTATACATTATCATGATCTGAACTTGATTCAACAACTTCTGGAAACCTACAATCCAGTGGACTTTTATATACTTGGAGATGCCTTTCACAGCGACTGGAACGAGCAATGGGTAACTCTAAATAATTTTCTTAAGCAGTTTGACACTACTACTTTTCATTTAGTCTTGGGTAACCATGACATACTAAATCCCAAATTCTATCATGATTCTGTTTTCCAGGTATACCTGGAACCACTTGTAATCGATAACATTATTTTAACTCATGAACCGATGGATAAGATTCCTTCAGGAATGATCAATTTCTGTGGACACATCCACCCGGGAATAAGATTGATAGGAAAAGGGCGCCAGTCCTTGCGGATCCCATGCTTTCACCTGCTTCCCAGTCAACTTATTTTCCCGGCCTTTGGACAATTTACAGGGCTATCGCTGGTCAAACCTAAGCCTATGGATAAGATATTTGGGGTATGCGAAGAAAAAATCATTGAAATCCTTTAGCAGGAATAGATTGGCAATATCCTTGGGGAAGCTTACTTTTGAAAAGAATTTATAGGCTATGGCGAATTATCCACGCAAGAAAAAAAGATTAGGCTACTTCAAATACGGAAGTGTGCTCTTCAGTACTACCCTTTCGCTATTTATAGTTGGACTGTTTGGCGTCATACTTATCCAGGCAAAGACCTTGACAAGTATGATCCGGGAGAATATAGAAGTCCAAGTGTTTTTGGAAAAGAACCTGGATCCTAAAAAGATAGACGCAATCAAAGCTAATCTTTCGCAGCGATCATTCATCTTGCAAAAAGGAGACACATTGAGTTTACGCTTTGTGTCTGATGAGGAAGCTGCGGCTACTTTTATAGAAAGTACGGGAGAAGACTTTACTAAATTCTTAGAAGACAATCCTTTACGGGATAGTTTTGTAATAAGTATTGCCGAGGAATTTCAAACCTCTGAACAGCTGGCTGCAATCGATGCGGAACTACAATCCATTCCTGGTATATTCGAAGTATCCTACATGACTGACTTGGTAGATTCCATTAATAAGAACTTACTAAAAGTCAGCTTGGTTCTTGGTGGTTTTATCCTCATTCTGATCATCACCGTTGTGATGTTGATTAATAATACGATTCGATTAGCGTTGTTTTCACAGCGGTTTTTGATCCGCTCTATGCAACTTGTTGGTGCTACCAGAAGCTTTATAAGAGGTCCATTCTTATCCAGGGCATTTATTTTTGGTTTGCTGGCTGGGGCTTTTGCATCCATTATACTCTTTGTGTTGGTCAAATACACACAGGCAAATATTGAAGGATTTGCCATGCTGCAAAATCAGGAAATGCTGGTTCTTTTATTCGGTATTTTGATCATGGTAGGTGGAATCCTTTCTGTTCTCAGTACCTTGCGAGCGGTGAATAAATATTTAAATATGTCTTTAGATGAACTTTATTAAGGAATTATGAGCAAATCTTCTTTTCCATTTTCCCGCAAAAACTACAAACTAATGTTCATCGGAATAGCGTTGATTATCGTCGGTTTTGTAGTGATCAGTCTAGATAGTGCCCCTCATGGAAATGGTGTGCTCGGTTTAACAATCGGTCCGATCATCACCTTGACAGGGTTTATCTTTGAATTTTACGCCATTTTCGCCAAATCCGAACCGAACGCCTGAACTTAAACTGAGCAAGCAGTTCAAGTTTTCATCATTGCCCACTTTTATTGATGGGTAGGATTACCCCATTTATAAAATGGATGATCATAAAACAATTTAATTGGTATCAATAACCCATTGGAATGCAGCAAGAGCCTTACGGTGAAGTATTTTTAATCAATAAACCACTTGAATGGACATCCTTCGATGTGGTCAAGAAAGTCAGAAATGCACTCCGGATCAAAAAAGTAGGTCATGCTGGCACACTTGATCCACTCGCTTCGGGTCTTCTCATTGTCTGTGCTGGTAAGATGACCAAGCAGATTGATACATTCATGGGCCAAGAAAAAGAATATACCGGCACTTTTGTTATTGGAGCTACCACAGATTCTTTTGACCTGGAACAGCCGGTAATTCCCGTCGCAGATCCATCTGCTATCACCTTGGAACAGGTAGTGGAAAGTGCCAAAAAACTAACCGGTGATATCTTACAAATACCTCCTATGCACTCGGCCATAAAAGTAGATGGAAAGCGGGTGTACGAATCTGCTAGAAAAGGAAAAACAATTAAATTAGAACCTAGGCCTGTTACGGTCAGTGAATTTGAAATTGTCAAATTTGAAAATGCTTGTGTGCATTTTCGGATTGTTTGCTCCAAGGGTACTTATATAAGAAGCTTAGCCAGGGATCTAGGTGAGCTCTTGGGAGTTGGAGCATATATGAGTTCACTTTGCCGCACCAGAATAGGTGACTTCCATCTTTCTGATGCAAAAGAACTATCTCAACTTGTAGAAGAGATCAAAGCCAGACCCAATGAAAATCTATGAAGGACTGAGTGAATTCCCAATTCTCTCCAATGCAGTAGTCACCAGTGGCACATTTGATGGAGTTCATTTAGGTCATCAGAAGATCCTCCATAGAATTAGGGAGCTTGCGCGGCAAATAGGTGGAGAAACTGTTTTGATCACCTATTGGCCGCATCCAAGGCTAGTTTTATATCCCGAAGAACATAATCTTCGTTTGCTGAGCACTTTTGAAGAAAAGGCCAAACTTTTACGCCAATTTGGAATTGATCACCTGGTAACCATCCCCTTCACTAAGGAATTCTCCCAGCTTACTTCCAAAGAATTCATAGAATCAGTATTGGTAAAAAAAATCCGGACCAAGAAATTGGTCATTGGTTATGATCATCGTTTTGGTAAAAACAGAGAGGGCAGTTTCGAGTACCTCAAAACACATCATCAGGAATATGGATTTGATCTGGAGGAAATATCCAGACAAGACGTAGATGAAATTGGCGTCTCCAGCACCAAAATCAGAACTGCTCTGGAAACCAGCGACATCGAATCTGCAATAAAATATCTGGGTAGGCCGTATGAACTAAATGGCATTGTGATCAAGGGTCAGCAGATCGGTAGATCTATAGGATTTCCAACTGCGAACATTTATATTCCAAATGACTACAAGCTTATCCCCAAAGATGGTGTTTATGCGGTAGAGGCAATGGTCGGCGGGGCATTATACAAAGCCATGCTTAATATCGGAAACCGTCCCACAGTAGATGGAAGCAAGCGGACTGTGGAAACTAATTTATTTGATTTTCAGGGTGATCTTTATGATAAGCAAATTACGATTTACATCAAGGCTTTTTTAAGAGAAGAGCGTAAATTTGATGGTTTAGAAGCATTAAAGGCTCAACTATCACTTGATCAACAACAAGCTAAGAAAATACTATAAACCCAAACTATATGATCAACAAAACTGTAAAAGATGCCCGTGAAGCAGTAGCAGACATACCCAGCGGTTGCATGCTGATGATGGGTGGATTTGGTCTTTCCGGTATTCCAGAAAACTGTATTTCTGCACTTTTAGAAAGAGATATCAATGACTTGACGATAGTTTCAAATAACGCTGGAGTGGATGATTTTGGAATCGGTCTACTGTTAAAAAAGCGGATGGTAAAGAAGATGATATCAAGTTATGTTGGTGAGAATGGAGAATTTGAGCGACAATTGTTACAGGGAGAGCTTGCCGTAGATTTGATTCCACAGGGTACATTAGCAGAGCGGGTAAGAGCAGGTGGTGCAGGTATTCCTGCGTTTTTTACCCCGGCAGGGATTGGTACGGAAGTAGCTGAAGGTAAAGAAGTCCGGGAGTTTGAAGGCAAAAAATATTTATTGGAGCGGTGGTTGAGGGCTGATTACTCCATAGTGAAGGCCTGGAAAGGAGATACAGCCGGGAATTTGATATACAAGGGAACTACCAGGAACTTCAATCCTATCATGGCTACTGCAGGTAAAATCTGTATTGCGGAGGTAGAAGAACTGGTAGAGGCAGGCAGCCTTGACCCAAATCAAATCCATACTCCGGGAATTTATGTTCAACGGATCTTTCAGGGCAAAAATTATGAAAAGAGAATTGAACAGCGGACAGTATCAAAGAAGCCATAACGTCCATAGTTTATAGGCTATAGACTATGAACTATTTGCTGTAATGGTAAGAAAGATGAACTTTCCACTTTTAAAACAAACCCAAATGCTTACTAAAGATCAAATTGCAAAGCGAATTGCCAAAGAAATCAAAAATGGTCAATACATAAATCTGGGGATTGGGATACCGACTCTTGTTGCCAATTATATTCCTGATCACCTTGAAGTGGTGCTGCAGTCCGAGAATGGTTTACTTGGAATTGGCCCCTTCCCTACTGAAGAAGCCGTCGATGCTGATCTAATAAATGCAGGGAAACAGACGGTTACTATGGCCAAAGGTTCCGTGCTATTTAATTCTGCTGAATCATTTGCAATGATCCGGGGAGGGCACGTACACCTTACAATCCTGGGCGCGATGGAAGTCTCCGAAAATGGGGATATTGCCAACTGGAAAATACCTGGAAAGATGGTTAAAGGAATGGGTGGAGCAATGGATTTGGTTGCCTCTGCTGATAATATAATTGTGGCCATGCAACATTGTTCCAGAAGTGGTGAATCAAAACTATTGGAATCATGTACGCTACCCATAACAGGAGTACACTGTGTTAAAAAAATCGTGACAGACCTTGCTGTTTTGGAGATTGCAGAAGGAGGAGGATTTGTCTTACTAGAAAGAGCCCCGGGAGTTTCTGTAGAAGAAATTAAAGAAAAAACAGCCGGAAAATTAATAGTGCACGATAAGGTGGCGGAGATGGTACTGAGCTAGGTACGATTGGGGGAATACTATTTACGGTGCTTTGATTTTAGACAGATCAATTCGATCCTCCAAAGCTTGTTCAAAAATCTAATTAAAGATCGGCCAACCGCAGAAAGATTTCAGAGCTACGCCCCTTAAATAACGCTGCATTCTTGTGACTTTATCTGTTACCAGACATTAAAATGTCCGGCTTTGCAATTGATCATGCCTGCCTGACCGACATAGTCAGGCTTACCCCAGACTAAATATAGTCGATGTATTCCCACCAAGTGGAACTGCGACAGACTTCAGACCTGACGCCTGGTTCTTGATTCTTAACTCTTGACTCTTGGTTTATTTTCAACCAGCTACACCTCATATTGAATAAATAACTTTAAAAGGGAACTCTCCAGCCAATCCTAGAGTTTTCCTGCTTAATTTCACATCCTAATATCAGATTAAGTAGAGTCAACAACCAACACATGAAAAAATCCGAAATTAATTTTCAAATAGATTTAGATGAGAACAGCTTTCCAAAGGTGATCAAATGGGATGCATCCGATAAAGAAGGTGATGGAATGGAGGACACCAAAAGCATAAGTTTAAATGTATGGGACAATCAAAATCACAGCACCTTACGTATTGATTTATGGACGGAAGATATGTCAGTGGCTGAGATGAAGCGCTTTTATATCGATATTCTTGGTGGTATGGCTCAAACAATCCTTAGTAGCACTGGAGATGAATACATGTCTGAGGAGATCAAGGATCTTTGCGACAGGCTAGTGAAGCATGTTAACGAAGAAAACAAAAATAGCTAATCCTTACTGATCTGTACTTGCGGTCAAATAAAAAAGGGGCTGTCTCATATTAATATTTACTAATTAAAAACAGCCTTTTTTATTCAATAGAGGCCGATTTCCTGATTTCGGCCTCTATTT
>Ga0307414_10000391_pt1 | contig 23877 bp, 26 predicted proteins | sample DK1Ometagenome_FD_203804 | JGI IMG/M metagenome (GOLD analysis project Ga0307414, IMG submission 203804) | Maize rhizosphere microbial communities from greenhouse at UC Davis, California, United States - DK15-O-3 | ecosystem: Host-associated > Plants > Roots > Rhizosphere > Soil | place: USA... | reverse complement strand
ATCTTCGCACGGCCCGCCACAGCATCGATGGCCGCAGAGCCGGTATCGCCGGAGGTAGCCCCAACGATGGTCAGATGCGTATCGCGGCGGCTGAGAAACTTCTCGAATAATTGCCCGAGCAGTTGCAAGGCGACGTCCTTGAACGCCAGCGTTGGACCGTGGAACAGCTCCAGCAGCCAGTGCTGATGATCTAGCTGCACGAGCGGCGTGACAGCTTTGTGCGAAAAGCGGCCATAGGCTTCCGTGCAGAGCGTGCGCAGCTCATCTTCGCTCAGGCTGTCGCCCACGAACGGCAGAATGACGCGCACAGCCGTCTCGACATAGGAAAGCCCCCGCATGGCGGCGAGATCGGCCGCGCTGAAGCTTGGCCAACGCTCGGGAAGGTAAAGCCCCCCGTCGCTCGCTAGCCCTGCCAGCGTTGCACCCTCGAAATCGAGCGCCGCGGCGCGCCCCCTGCTGCTCATATACTGCATGATCGGCGCTCTTAGCGATGCACGGCGCGATGCGCAACTTGAGTGGTCTCAGGCGGCATCATCATTGGACTGCTCCCGTTTGCGCAGCGCCAGCACATAGATGACCGCAGCAATGAGCGCGAAGAGGAACCACTGCACCATATAGGAGCGATGATTGTTCGGCACGGAGGCGGGATCTGGCGGGGCTGAGGCCATCAGGCCGGGGGCCGGCTGCTCAGCCACGATCATGAGTCGCAGCGGCGGAGAGTCGCCACGCAGGCGATCCATCGAAGGCGATTTATCTGGCTCATGGGTAGCGTATCCGCGCACGAAGCCGCCGGTCCAGCTGGGTTTGAAATCGGGCTGCTTGCTCACGCCCATGTCAACGATGAGGCCCGGACCTTCCGCACCGGTCGCGCAGGAGGCGATGTGGCGCCAGCCGGGCTCGCCATCGCGGGTGCGCCCGCCAAGCACCTGCCATTCCACGACACGCAGGCACATGCCGGAGAGGCGGCGGAACATGTAGCTTTGATCGGTGGAGTTTTGCGCGGGATAGGCGGTGGCGGGCAAGCTCATATTGTCGCGCCAGCTCTGCAGCGCGGCTTCTTTCTGCTGGGCGCGGCCAAGCTGCCAGATGCCAAGGCCGATCATGATCGCAACGGCCAGCGCGACGATGATGGTGGGGATAATCGGTAGCTTGCGGATCATGCGCGTGTTTCGTCCGCAGGCGGCACTGCCGGGGCGATCCGCCCTTCCCGCGCCTGATTGCGATATTCCAGCATGAGCAAGGCGGATTTGGAGACGCGCAGGCAGAAGATGACCAGCGCGGTCGTGAGAGGAACCCAGAGCAGGATATGGACCCAGAAAGGCGGACTGGCGGAGACCTGAAGGACCAGTGCAAGCGCCGTAACGAGCCCGCCGACGATGAGGATGAGAAAGGCCGCGGGCCCATCGCCCACGTTGAAGGCGGTAAAATCAAGCCCGCAGGCCTGGCAGCGCGGGGCGAAGCTTACCCACCCGTCGAACAAGGGCCCGACGCCGCAGCGGGGGCAACAGGCTTTGAGCGCGGCGCGGACGAGCGGCGTGGCCAGAGCTGGCTCGGGCGGTTTGGCGGGCGTATCGGTCACGCGCTTAACGCAGACTGTGCAGGAACGGACATCGCCTCAAACCTCCTGAAAACGAGGCAACGCGCGAACATGGTCCGCGCGTTGCCATCATAACCTATCATGGTGCCGCGCGAGCGGAGCCGGGCAGCGTCTGCACGCATGCCCAAGCGCCGCGCACGGGCTTTAACCGGCGTGGATCGGCGCGCCCCAGCCACCCCAAACGTAGATGGCGACGAAGAGGAACAGCCAAACCACGTCCACAAAGTGCCAGTACCATGCAGCGGCTTCGAAACCGAAATGCTGGCGTGGCGTGAAGTGACCCTTTTGCGCACGCAGATAGCAGACGATCAGGAAGATCGTGCCGATGATCACATGGAAGCCGTGGAAGCCGGTCGCCATGTAAAAGGCCGAGCTATAGGTCGTGCCGCCAAATGCGAAGGGTGCGTGCATATATTCATAAGCCTGCACCATCGAGAAGACGAGGCCGAGCAGAATGGTGAGCAGCAGGCCGGTCTTGAAGCTCTGACGATCGCCATGAATGATCGCATGATGCGCCCATGTGATGGTGGTGCCCGAGCACAGCAGGATCAGCGTGTTCAGCAAAGGCAGTTCGAAGGCATTGAGCACTTCGATTCCCTTGGACGGGAACAGGCCTTCGACCGGCGGCAGCGCCGAGGGGAAGAGCGAGAAATCGAAGAAGGCCCAGAACCAGCCAACGAAGAACATGACTTCCGAGGCGATGAACAGGATCATGCCATAGCGCAGATGAAGCTGCACGACCGGCGTATGATCGCCCGCATGCGCTTCACGCACGACATCGGCCCACCAGAAGAACATGGTCGCGAGCACGCCGATCAAGCCCGCGAAGAAGCCCACGCCTCCCCAATTGCCCAGCTCGGACGGGTGCAGCCAGGCAACGCCGCCCGCTGCCATGACCAGCGTGGACAACGAGCCCATCAGCGGCCAGAAGCTCGGTGGCAGAATATGGTAATCGTGATTTTTGGCACCGGCCATGTGAGGTTCCCTGTATCTAAGCGGTATCTGAGCGCTCGTCCGCGCGCTTCTTTAGCTTTGGTCGTCTGTGTTCTCAACCGGATAGAAGGTGTAGCTGAGCGTGACTTCTTCCACATCCTTGCCATCCGGATCATTCAGGAAGGCATTATCGACATAGAAGAGCACGGGCATCCGCACTTCCTGCCCCGGCTGCAACGTCTGCTCGGTGAAGCAGAAACATTGTATCTTGCTGAAATAGCGGCCAACCTGCTCGGGCGTGACGTTGAAAACCGCACGGCCTTTCACGGGCTTGTCCGAGAGATTCTTCGCGATGAAGATGGCCATCGACTTGCCGCCAACGCTGACCGTGACGCGCTTCTTCTCGGGATAAAATTCCCATGGCAGCCCCGCGCCAATGTTCGAATCGAAGCGGATCGAGAGCATGCGGGTCTGCGTTTGCACATTGGCGAGGCGCTGCGTTGCAGTCGCCGCGTCAACGCGCTGTGTGGTGCCGTTGAAGCCCGTGACCTGACAGAAGAGCTGATAGAGGGGCACGGCGGCGAAGCCCAGCCCAAGCATCGCAGCAGCAGCAAGCCCGGCGAGGGTCGCCGTGCGCAGATTGCTGGAGCGGAGTTTGGTGATCGCCGTCATGCGCGCCTCAGACCATCTTCGCGATGGTGATCGCGTAGAACAGAATTGCCAGGCCTCCAAGGATGAGGGCGAGGATCTTGGCGCGCGAGCGCTGGCGAGCCTGAATGATGCGCTGCTCTTCCGGTGTCATGATGCATATACCCAATGGTCGATGACCACTGCCCCGAACATCAGGAACAGATACAGCACCGAATATTTGAACAGGCGGCGCTCCGGCCCCATGCGCGTAGGATCATCCTCGCGGCGCAGGCCGACCTGCAGCGCCATTGCGGCAAAGACGCCGGTCGCGAGGAGCGCGGTGACACCGTAGATCAGCCCGGTCAACTGCAGCAACACCGGCGCGAGCGCGGCGACGGCCATGATGCTGGTGTAAGCGAAAATCTGGCGACGCGTGGCGACCTCGCCAGCAACCACGGGCAGCATCGGAATGCCAGCATTGGCATAATCCATGCGCACGAACAGCGCGAGCGCCCAGAAGTGCGGCGGCGTCCAGAAGAAGATGAGCATGAACAAGGCGATGGGCAGCGCGGCGACATCGCCCGTGACCGCGGCCCAGCCGATCATCGGCGGGAAAGCACCTGCAGCACCACCGATGACGATGTTCTGCGCAGTGCGTGGCTTCAGCCAGATCGTATAGACGAACACATAGAAGAGGATAGACACGGCGAGGATCGCGGCAGCGAACCAGTTGGTCGCAACGCCCAACAGCAACACCGAGAAGCAGGCAAGGCCAACGCCGAAATGCAGCGCGGTATCGCGTTCCATGCGCCCGGCAGGCAAAGGCCGCTGCGCGGTGCGCTTCATCTTGGCGTCGCGATCAACCTCATACCATTGATTGAGGGCTCCTGCGGCACCGGCGCCAAGCGCGATGCAAAGTATCGCCGTGAAGCCGAGCACTGGCGAAATATGCCCCGGCGCAATCAGCAGACCGCAAAGGCCCGTGAACACGACGAGCGTGAGCACGCGCGGTTTGGTCAACGCGAGCAGATCGCGCCAGTCCGCTGGCATCGGGACGGAGGATGCCGCCCTTTCGCTCATCAGCAATGGTGCTTCACTCGCCAAAACGTCCGGCCTCTGCTCAATATTGGTCATTTGCTCTTATACACCATCGAGGGCGCTGCTGCGCCCTCGAAGATCCAAATTCAGGTCAGGCGGTCGGCTGCAAACGCCATCGACCGCCTGAGATTATCTTGCTCAGTCGATGACTGGCAGCGTCTCGAACTGGTGATAAGGCGGCGGGCTGGACAGGGTCCATTCCAGCGTCGTTGCGCCCTCGCCCCACGGATTGCCCGCAGCGACCTTACCAGCCATGAACGAATAGATGATGTTCAGGAACCAGATGCCGACGCCAGCCGCCATCAGGATATAGCCGAACGAGGCGATGCCGTTCCAGTAAGCCAGCGCGTCCGTATAATCCGGCACGCGGCGCTGCATGCCGCTCATTCCCAGGAAGTGCATCGGGAAGAACATGATGTTCACGCCGACGAAGAAGACCCAGAAGTGGAGCTGGCCGAGGAACTCGCTGTACATGCGACCGCTCATCTTCGGGAACCAGTAATAGAAACCGGCGAAGAGCGAGAAGACGGCACCGAGCGAGAGCACATAGTGGAAATGTGCGACCACATAATAGGTGTCGTGCAGGTTATCATCGATGCCGCCATTGGCGAGCACAACGCCGGTCACGCCACCAACGGTGAACATGAAGATGAACCCGAGCGACCACACCATCGGCGTCTTGAAGCTGAGCGAACCGCCCCACATCGTCGCGATCCACGAGAAGATCTTGACGCCGGTTGGCACCGCAATGACCATGGTTGCGGCCGTGAAGTACATCTTCACGTTCACGCTCATGCCGGTGGTGAACATGTGGTGCGCCCACACGATGAAGCCGACAACGCCGATCGCGACCATGGCATAGGCCATGCCGAGATAACCGAACACAGGCTTGCGACTGAAGGTCGACACGATCTGGCTGACGATGCCGAAGCCGGGCAAGATCATGATGTACACTTCAGGATGGCCGAAGAACCAGAAGAGATGCTGGTACAGCACGGGGTCACCGCCGCCAGCCGCATCATAGAAGACCGTACCGAAGTTGCGATCCGTGAGCAGCATGGTGATGGCCGCAGCAAGCACGGGAAGCGCGAGCAGCAGCAGGAAGGCAGTGACGAGCACGGACCAGACGAACAGGGGCATCTTGTGGATCGTCATGCCCGGAGCGCGCATGTTGAAGATGGTCGTGATGAAGTTCACCGCGCCCAGAATGGAGCTGGCGCCAGCGATGTGGAGCGACAGGATGGCCATATCCACTGCAGGCCCGGGGCTGCCCGATGTCGAGAGCGGTGCATAGACCGTCCAGCCGGTGCCCGCGCCATTGCCCGTGCCGCCGGGCACGAAGGTGGAGCCGAGCAGAAGCAGGAAGGCAGGAACGAGCAGCCAGAAGCTGACATTGTTCATGCGCGGGAAGGCCATGTCCGGCGCGCCGATCATGATCGGGACGAACCAGTTGCCAAAGCCGCCGATGATGGCGGGCATGACCATGAAGAACACCATGATCAGGCCGTGGGCCGTGATCAGCACGTTCCAAAGATGATAGGCCTGATCGATCGTCGCATCCGCGCCGTCCGAATATTGCGCCCACATCTGGAGATATTGAATGCCGGGTTCAGCAAGCTCGGCACGCATCAGGCCGGAAATCGCACCACCAATGACGCCCGCGATAATCGCGAAAATCAGGTAAAGTGTGCCGATGTCCTTATGGTTGGTGGACATGAACCAGCGGGAAAAGAATGCTGGCTTGTGATCGGCGTCATGATCGTCATGAGCATGGCCGCCATGGAAATCTTCTGCGGTTGTCGTTGTCATGGTCGGTACCCTCAGGACGAAGTGGCTGGCGCGGCGACGGGCGCAGCAGCATTGGCGGCAGCAGGAACGGCAGCGGCGGGCTCGGCAGGCGTTGCAGCAGCAGGCTCAGCCGCCGCTTGACCCGCCATCGTGCCGCCCTGTGATTGCACCCACTGCGCAAACCGCTCTGGGCTCACGACCTCGACGGCGATTGGCATGAAGCCATGACGCGCACCGCAAAGCTCGGAGCAGACGCCGTAATACAGGCCTTCCTTCTCGATGGTGATCGTCTTCTCATTGAGGCGACCCGGCACGGCATCTTCCTTCAGCCAGAAGGCAGGAACGGAGAAGCTGTGAATCACATCAGATGCGGTGATGATGAACTTGATCGGCACGCCGACAGGCACAACGACGCGGTTATCGACACCAAGCAAGCGAGGCTCGCCACGCTTGAGGGCCTCTTCAGGCGGAAGCATGTTGGAAACAAATTCGCCAATGCCATTGTCGGGATATTCATAGCCCCAATACCATTGATAGCCCGTCACCTTGATCGTGATGGCATTTGCAGGTGCTGGCTTGAACTGCTTGGCGAGCAGATCGATCGAAGGAATCGCGATCCCGATGAGGATCAGCACCGGCGCAAGCGTCCACACGATCTCGATGAAGGTGTTGTGCGACGTGCGCGAGGCCACCGGATTGGCTGCGCGGCGATACCGCACGACGCACCAGAGCAGCAGACCGAGAACGAACAGCGAGATCACGGTGATCAGCGGCAGCAGGAGCGCATCGTGCATCCACAGCGCATATTCGCCGTTGGCCGTCACCTGCTCCTGGAACGTCACTTCGCCCGGGGCCGGCTGACCGATTCCCGCGACGGGCTTGGCATGATCAAAAGCTGGCGCGACGTCTGCCGCTGGCGCGGCTGTGTTGGACACTGCCTCTGCTGCTTGCTCTGCTGCCACGGGCTGCGGCGCGCTCGCGGCCTCAGTCTGCGCCACGGCAGATGAGGATGCTGCTGCGCCCAAGCCCAGAGCAATCGCCATCATGACGGCATTGATTCTTCTACTCATGCGGTCGACCTGCTTTCGATATTTTAGGCCGCGATCCCCCCTTGTGGAGAGCGGCCCCCCTTCATTCGTCTCCGCGCCCCTATACGCAGCCATTCCCGATGCCTCAAGCGTTGAAATGGGCCTAAATGCGCGATGCGGGATGGGCCGCCAAACAGGGGGCCAGACGGGACGTTGATTGTCGGGCGATCCACCGCTATCTGCCCGGCTCGACACAGCAGGATCACAGACAAGATGACAGAATCGGAAGTGCTGGCGGAATTCCGGGCAGCCGACGCTCTCCTCCAGGGCCATTTCTTGCTCTCATCAGGCAAGCATAGCGCCAATTATCTTCAGTGCGCGCGCGTTTTGATGAACCCGGAGCGTGCGAGCCGCCTCGCAATCGTGCTGGCTCAGCAATTGCCACGCGATATCCGCACCGCCATCGATGTGGTCGTGTCACCCGCAATGGGCGGCATCATCATAGGGCATGAGATGGGCCGTGCGCTTGGCTGCGACGCCCTTTTTCTGGAGCGGCCGCAAGGCACCTTCATTTTCCGTCGCGGTTTTGATCTTGCGCCCGGCCAGAAGGTGCTGATGGTGGAAGATGTCGTCACGACCGGTCTTTCTTCGCGTCAGGCGATGGAAGCCGTGCGGCTGGCGGGTGGCGAAGTGATTGCAGAGGCAGCCCTGGTCGATCGCTCGGCTGGCAATGCCAATCTTGGCGTGCCCTTCTTCCCGCTCGTGAGCCTTAACTTCCCCGCTTATGATCCCGATGAGTTGCCGCCTGAGCTGGCAGCCATTCCTGCGACAAAGCCCGGCAGCCGCGCATGAGCGCGCCCGCTCATCTGCGGCTCGGCATCAACATCGATCATGTTGCGACGATCCGTAATGCGCGCGGCACCGATTATCCCGACCCATTCCGCGCGGCCCTGATCGCGCAACAGGCCGGCGCCGATGGCATCACTGCGCATCTGCGCGAAGACCGGCGGCATATTACCGATGGCGACATTGCCCGGCTTTCGAGCGAACTGGCCATCCCGTTCAATTTCGAGATGGCTGCAACGCAGGAGATGCTGGCGATTGCATTGCGCCATCGCCCGCACGCAGTGTGTCTAGTGCCCGAGCGGCGCGAGGAGCGCACGACCGAGGGCGGGCTGGATGCTGCCGGGCTGCATAATGTGCTGGCGCCTATCGTCGATCAGCTTGGCGAGGCGGGTTGCCGCGTCTCGCTGTTCATCGAGGCCGATGAGCGCCAGATCGATGCGGCGCTGCGGCTCAAAGTGCCGGTCGTGGAGCTGCACACGGGCCGCTATTGCGAAGTTGAGGGCGATGAGCGCGTGCGCGAGTTGCGCCGCATCACCGATATGGCCGCGCTTGCCGCCAAGAATGGCATCGAGCCGCATGCCGGTCATGGGCTCACCTATGAGAATGTCGCGCCGATTGCCGCAATTCCGCAGATCGCGGAACTCAACATCGGGCATTTTCTCATCGGCGAGGCGATTTTCCTCGGGCTTGATGAGAGCGTCGCGCAGATGCGCCGCCTGATGGATGCCGCGCGCGGCTCGGCATGATCATCGGCCTCGGATCGGACCTGTGCAATATCGAGCGAATTCAGAATTCGCTGGATCGCTATGGGGCACGATTCGAGCAGCGGGTTTTTACGCCGGTGGAGATTGCCAAGGCTGACAAACGCCCCTTCACCCGCGCGGCAACCTTCGCCAAGCGCTTCGCCGCGAAGGAGGCGTTCAGCAAGGCAGTGGGCACCGGGTTCAAGGCTGGCGTGTTCATGAAGGACATTGGCGTGGTCAACCTCCCCTCCGGCGCGCCAACGCTTGCGCTGAGTGGAGGCGCAAAGGCGCGACTCGATGCCTTGACCCCACCGGGCGCCACCCTATTTGTTCACCTGACTTTGACCGACGATCACCCCTGGGCTCAGGCATTCGTCATTCTGGAGGCTCGCTTTCCGTGACGGATGACGCAACGATCAGGACGCGGGAAACGCGCGCCAAGGTTTCCAGCAAGGGCACGGACTGGTGGGCGGAGCTGAAAAGCATTTTGTTTCTGCTGCTTGCCGTCCTCGGCTTCCACAGTTTCATCGCCAAGCCCTTCTACATTCCCTCCGAATCGATGATGCCGACGATGCTGGTTGGAGATCGGCTGATCGTGACCAAATATGCCTATGGCTGGTCCTATGTGTCCCCGACGATTCCAAATCCGGCGGCGATTTTCCGCAGCATCGTGCTGCGCGGTCCGCCGGAAGCCTGGGGCATCACTCTGCCGTTCATGAAGGGCCGTGTCTGGGGCTCGTTGCCGGAGCGCGGCGACATCGTGATCGTGACGCCGCAGCACAGCAATGAGGATTATATCAAGCGCGTCGTTGGCCTGCCCGGCGATCTGTTCGAGGTGCGCGACGGTGTCGTGATCATCAACAATGTGCCGGTGACGCAAGTGGCGCTGCCGCCGCTGCGGATGCCGGTGGATGCCAATGCGCCTTGTGATCCGCGCCAGTTCCCCGGCGCGCTGCAGTTGCAACCGGATGGCTCGGAAGTCTGCGTGCTCCCGGTGAAGCGTGAGACGCTGCCCAATGGCCGCAGCTACGAGATTATCGACATGGGCGCGCGCGAGACAGATTGGTATGGCCCTGAGCGGATTGCGCCCGGCCATGTGTTTCTGATGGGCGACAATCGCGACAATAGCGCAGATAGCCGCGTGGCTGCCGTGCAGCAGGGCCTTGGCGGAGCGGTGCCTTGGGAATCCATTGGCGGACGGGCCGAGTTCGTCACCTTCTCGCTGAACGGATCGACGCGCCTCAATCCGGCGACCTGGCTCTCGGGCTTCCGGAGCGGACGGGCGGGCATGTCCCTTCATCCGGAGCAGACTGAAACGCCCGCGGCAGCGACCAAGTGACGGAGCGCAAGGCGAGCGTTACGTCAGCCAAGCCAACAACGCGGCGCCGAGCGGCGGCAGCGGTGGTGAAGCCCTCCCCTGCCCGATCTGAGAAAAGCGCGGATATGCAGAGCGGTGGCGATGCGAATCGCGAGCCCGGACCAATGGACGCGCTGTCACCGGACTTCTGGTCCGAGTTGCGCCGCGCCCTCATCTGGATGGGTGTAATCGCGGCGGCTGCGCTGATCGTGCTGCTCATTCAGCCCTTGTTGTTCGTGCTGTTTGCCATCGTAATCGCGGTGATGCTGGATGGCGGGACGAGGTTGCTGGGCCGCGTGCTGCCGATCGGGCGAGGCTGGCGACTGACCATCGTGGTGCTTGGCATCATCATGTTCGTGAGCTGGACCTTCTGGCTGACGGGCACGCAGGTTTCCGAGCAAGCCGCGCAATTGCCTGCACTCATCGAATCGCAGTTCAACCGTTTTTCGGCCTGGCTGAGCAGCCGCGGCATCAATATCGGCCTCGACGAGGTCAAACAGGCGGGCCAGCAATTGCTCGGATCGCTTGGTCGCGTCACCGCAGCACTGAGCTCTGCCGCTGGCATTCTCTCCAGCGTCATCATGATGCTGGTGCTGGCCATCTTCCTCGCCGTCGAGCCAGCGATTTACGCGAAGGGGCTGTGCTGGTTTGCGCCGCGCAGCCGCCGTGAGGACATGGCTGACCTGCTCGACAAGCTGGGCGCGACGCTGCGCCGCCTGATGGCCGCTCGATTGTTAGGGATGGTGGCAACAGGCGTACTGACTGGCGTGCTGCTTACGATCGCAGGCGTGCCGATGGCAACCTTGCTCGGCATCCTCACCTTCATGCTCGCCTTCCTGCCCAATATCGGCGCAATCATCTCCGGTGTATTGATCACCCTGGTGGGCTTTTCAGTTGATGCGCAGCATGGTCTAATTGCGCTCGGCATCTATTTCGCGGTGCAGACCGTGGAGAGCTACCTCATCACGCCGAGCGTCGCGCGACATGCGGTGAACATTCCCCCTGCCCTCGTGCTGGGCGCGCAGATCATGTTCGGCAGCCTGTTCGGCATATTGGGGCTGGCGCTGGCCGATCCGATGCTGGCGATGATCAAGGTGATGCTGGAAGAGCGGGCAAAGAAGCGTGTGGCAGCCAAAGAGGGCTGACTGCTTGTCGGTAGCTGCGTAGGGCACCCCGTTTGGCGCGCGCCTGTATCCTCGCGAATGCAGGGATCCTCCCGGGCGCGATGCTCCGAACCGGCGCTGGGCGGAAATTGCGAGCGCAGTCGCCATAGGCATCGCACTTATGATCTGCGCGCCCCACCACCCGCCGCATCGTTGCTACTGGATCCCCGCATTCGCGACGATACAGAGTCGCTGGTTTTAGTGACGGCGCTGAATCGGCCTTGCACATATGTCAACGCGCGCCATTGCTTCGTGAGGGACGGCCTTAATTTCACGCGCGCCCTCCACTCAATGCGAGTTCCATGCGCCGCGTTCGCAGCCGTCGCTCTAAATCTTTGCAGATGTAGAGATCAAACAGCGACGCACGATGGACTATCGCCGCATGCCCAATTCAGCCCTAGTTTTCCAGCTTCGGGCCAGAGTGGATCCCCGCATTCGCGAGGATACAGGGCGTTTTGTGCTCGCCGCAGCACTGAATTCGCTGCGCCCTACCCTTCAGCTTAAGGCTGGACGGGCGGTGGCCCTTGTTGCTGGCCCTGCTGCTGAAGCATTTGCTGCATCTGCATCATCTGCTGCGCTTCCATCACCTCGGCGCGGGTCTTGAACTCGAGCAGCGTAATTTCGAACTGGAGCGGGGAATTGGCGGGGATCACGCCGCCAGCGGGCGGGTTGGCGCCATAGGCGAGCTCGGCGGGAATCCATGCGCGCAGCTTGCCGCCGCGCTTGAGCAGCGTCACTGCCTCGGCGAAGCCGGGAACGGTGGACGCGATTTCCATCGGCGCGTTGGCATTCTCATCGAACACCGTGCCATCGGGCAGTGAGCCCTTATAGGCGAGGAGCGCGAAATCCTCTTGGGTCGGGCTCGGGCCAATGCCTTCCGTCACCATCTGGTAACGCAGGCCGCTGGGCGTGCTGCCAAATTGCTGGCTGCCCGCCCAGGCGAGAACGAGAGCGACCGCCGCCACGAGAATCATCGCGAGCCAGAAGCGACGGACGGAACCCCGCCGAATGGGCTGCAATGGAACCGCCGTGATCGACATGGCCGCTTCCTTCTTCAAACAATGTCAGAAAAGTCAGGTCCGGCTGGATAGCCGGACACGTAACTTACCGTGCGCCGTCACGCTCAGCGCGCTTGCGCTCAAGCTTGCGGGCACGGCGGATGGCAGCAGCCTTCTCACGTGCGCGCTTCTCGGACGGCTTCTCGAAGTGACGACGAAGCTTCATCTCACGATAAACGCCTTCACGCTGCAGCTTCTTCTTGAGCGCCCGCAGCGCCTGGTCGACGTTATTGTCGCGCACGATGATTTGCATAAGCTCGTCAGACTCCGATTCTACCGCTGGCATGATGACGGCCACTCATCGCGGCCAGACTATCAAAATTGCCCAAAAACAACATACGCCGCGACAGGAAGTCACGGCGACATGGCGGTGCCCATATCAGGGACATGTTAAGGGATCAAGACCGGAAAGCCCCTCCGGCCCCCGCAAAATCAATGCGGTGTGAGATTGCGGACGCGGTCCAGCGCGGGTGGCTGCCTCACAATATCGCCGGAGACATAGGCTTCCAGCGCCTGCACATCCACCACGCCATCAGCCAGCACAGGTCCATCGGCAAAAGCTGTGAAGCCATCCCCGCCCTGCGCGATGAAATTGTTCATGGCAACGCGATAGAGCGAATCATCGCGCAGCGGCACGCCGTTCAGCCGCATCTCCAGCACGCGCTGCCCAGCCGGGCGGCTGGCATCATAACTATATGAAAAGCCACTTGAAACGCTCAGCAACATCGGGTTTTCCCGCATGAATTGTCCCTCCAGCGCCGCCCTGATCTGCGCGCCCGTGAGCTGCTTGACCATCAACCTGTTGCTGAACGGCTGGGCGGAATAAATGTCGCCAAAGCGCACTTCGCCTTCCGCCGTGGGCACGATCGGCGCGCGGAGGCCACCACGGTTCATGAAGGCGAATTGCGCGCCGCCCTTGTCAGCCGCGCGCGTCGCCTCGAATTGGGCATCGGCGATCAGGTTGCCGAGCGTGCTTTGCCCGCTAGGATCGTTGATCGCATTCACTTCTGCCGTGAGCCGCCCGACGACTCGCTCCTGCCGATCTTTGGCTGCCGCCCGATAACGTGTGACCAGGCTTGCAATCTCAGGCTGCGCGGCATCGTCAGCGGGGCGTTGATCCACAACGACATTCTCGGCCTGCTTGCTGACCAGTCGCCGCGCCTCGACATCATAATCCAGCGTGATGCGCGTGAGCATCATGCCGTAAAGACCGGCGCTGGTGACGAGCAGTGGGCGGGCGGGGTCCGCCGTTCGGAAGTTGCAGACATAATCCTTATGCGTGTGCCCGGTGATGACGAGATCGAAGGCGGGATCGAGCTTGGCGAGGATCGCCGGGAGCGCGCCAGTCATCGCCGCGCAATCGCTCTGGTCGCCGGTGCCGGTCATATAGCCGCCCTCGTGGAGCAGAATGGCAAACACATCCGCACCGGCAGCACGCATCGCCGGGAGCGCGGCGTTGGCGGCCTCCGCCTCTGCGGAAAAGCGCAGATTGGCGACCGCAAGCGGCGCGACGATCTGCGGCGTGCCTTCCAGCGTCATGCCGACAAAGCCGATCTTCACGCTTTTGCCGCCGATCTGGAACGTCTTGATGCCGAAGGGCGGGAACAAGGTGCTCCCATCTTTCTGCCGCACATTGGCGGTGAGGAAGCCAAAGCTGGCGCCCGGAAACTCCGGCATCACCTGGCATGGCTCCGCATTGGTGAACTTCTCGCAGCCGCCCGCCTGCATCCGCTTGAGCTCATCAGGCCCGCGATCAAACTCATGATTACCCACGGCGTTGAAGTCGATCCCCACGCTGTTCATCACGCGCACGGTTGGTTCATCGAGGAACAGGCCGGACATGAGAGGCGATGCGCTGATCATGTCCCCTGCAGAAACCACGGCGCTGTTGGGATTGTCGGCGCGCAAGCGGTTCACCGCCTGCGCAAAATGCACGGCGCCGCCTGCTTTCACGCGCGGCGCATCTTCTGCGGCGCCGGGCAGCGAGAGCGTCTGATCGTCTGCCCCGATATGACCATGAAAGTCGTTGAAGGCGATGATCTGAAGCCTGGCGATGGATGACGGCGCTGCCGGGGCGGCTTGGGGCGCACGATCAGGTCGCGCGCAGCCGCCCACGATCAACAGGGCCGCGGGGATCAGCCAACGCATCGTCTTCAACTTCACTTGTTCAACCTTCAACATCGAGTCGCCCGGCCTCTTATCAAATCAGCCGAGACAGTGCCGTGACACGACACAGCCCGCCTGAGCCCCTCGACATTTAGCCCCCACATTCGCATGATGCCAGCAAAGCCGGGATAGAGCGGCATCAGGAGAGAGAGCATGGCCACTGCCATAAAACCATCCACCATCAGCGATGCGGAACAGCAGGCAAGGCAGCAACTGGCCGCCTGTTACCGCATCTTCGCGCATATGGGCTGGGATGAGCTGATCTATAATCATATCTCGCTGCGCATTCCGGGCGAGGATCATGCCTTCCTCATCAATCCCTTCGGGCTGCATTATTCGGAGGTGAAGGCCTCCAATCTCGTAAAAATCGACATCGATGGCAACAAGCTGGATGATAGCCCGCATCCCGTCAATCGCGCGGGCTTCGTGCAGCACAGCCTGTTCCACCGGCATATCCCGGATGCGCACTGCATCATCCACACGCATACGACGGCAGGCATGGCGGTCTCCTCCACCCATGAGGGGCTGCTGCCGACCAATTTCTATGCAGGCTTTCTGGTCGGCAATGTCGCTTATCATGATTTTGAGGGCGTCACCGTGCGCGACGAGGAAGGGCCGCGACTCATTGCGAGCCTTGGCGACAAGCGCTTCATGATCCTGCGCAATCATGGCCTGCTGGTGATGGCGCAGAGCATTCCGGAAGCGTTCCTGCGCTATTATGTGTTCGAGCGGGCCTGCCAGATCCAGGTGGCGACCCAGCAGGCCGGCACGCCGCTGCTCATTCCGCAGGATGTTCTGGACGTGCATCAGCGCGATATGTTCTCGGCCATCCCCGCCGACCGCTTCGGCGCGCTGGATTTCGCGGCGATGGTGCGGATGATCGACAAGATCGACAGCAGTTGGCGTGACTGATCTGGCGTCGGGAGCGCGGCGGCGTTAGGGCTGGCGAGCCATGACTAAATTCACCGTCAATGATCGCCCGATTGAATATCGGATGGACCCGATGACGCCGCTCCTGTGGGCGCTGCGCGATGCATCCAACCTCACCGGCACCAAATATGGCTGCGGCACGGGCGATTGCGGAGCATGCACAGTTGATGTGGATGGGCAGGCGATCCGCTCCTGCCAGATCAGCATTGCGGGATTGGAGGGGCGCTTTGTCACCACCATCGAGGGCCTATCGGCAGATCGCAGCCATCCGGTGCAGCAGGCCTGGGCAGCGCAAAGCGTGCCCCAGTGCGGCTATTGCCAGTCCGGCATGATCATGACCGCCTCCGTGCTCTTGCGGCGGAACAATAATCCGAGCGATGCGGATATCGATGCTGCGATGACCAATATCTGCCGCTGCGGGACTTATCCGCGCATTCGCGAGGCGATCAAGCAGGCCGGGCGGATCATGCGGGATGAGGAGCGGGTTGCAGCGGCCCCGGCACCCGGCATTGCCCCTGCCGATGCCGCGCGCCGCGTGCCGGGATTGACGCCTCCTGCGGCCGATTAGGCGCGTGCCAGAGTGGCACATGCTTTCGCAATGCTGTCATTCATGTTCAGAGATGTGACAGTCGCGTTAACTTAAAAGGACATTCATGGGCGAAAAACTTTGCCCGCTTAGAGGATGTTCGAGATGAACCGCATTCTGACCATCAGCCTGTTAGCATCATCGATGCTGATCGCGACTGCTCCGGTGCTGGCCCAGGAACGCGGTAATAATCGCGGCGAATGGAGCCGTGGCCAAATGCAGCAGCAGCAAAATCGTCCTGATCGCGGCGAGCGTCAGCGCCCGCAGCGTATGGAGCGCATTGAGCGCGCGCAGCAGGCCCCGCAACAGCGAGGCCCATCGGCAGTGCGCACTGAGCAGGTGCGGCCTTCCACGGCGCAAAGCAATTGGCGCCAGAACCGCGAAGGTCAGGCTCGGCCTGAACGCAGCGGCGAAAACCGACGCTTTGAAGGGCGCAGGCCCGATGCCCCGAGCGGCGTCGTGACACCACAGACACAGCGCGTTGAGCGTGGCGAGCGCGATGGCCGCCGGGACTGGAACCGTGACAATGCCGGTCGACCCGATCGCAACTGGACCACAGAGAACCGCCGCCCCGGCGTGGTGACGAACCGCGATTTCGACCGAAACCGTGGCGATGACGCCCGCCGCCAGCGCGACTGGCGCAATGATCGGGATGGGCGAGATGGCCGCAACTGGTCAAATGGTGACCGCGACCGCGATCGCAGCTATAATTATCAGGGCCGGTTGAATGATCGCGATCGCTGGTCCGGCCAGCGCCGTTGGGACAATAATGGCTGGCGTAATGATCGCCGCTACGATTGGCAGCGCCACCGCACCCAATATCGGCAGGTGTATCGCCAGCCGCGCTACGCAGCGCCATACGGCTGGGATTACGGCTATCGCCGTTTCTCCATCGGCATCAGCCTGAACAGCATTTTGTTTGGCTCAAGCTACTGGATTAACGATCCCTATCGTTATCGGCTGCCACCGGCTTATGGCACGCTGCGCTGGGTGCGCTATTATGACGACGCGATGCTTGTCGACATTCGTGATGGCTATGTCGTCGATGTGCTGCACGATTTCTTCTGGTAAGCGCAACTATCCAACCAATCCAAGTGTGATGAAGAGCGGGCTCGAAAGGGCCGGCTCTTTTTCATTGCGCGCACCCGAGGCGCTGCCCCTTGCCGGTGCGGCGCGGCAATGGCAGGAAGCGCCTATGAAAGAGACTTGGCTCGACGACCCGGAACAGCCCTCAATCGCTCGGGCTGAAATTGGCGAAAAAGTGCTGCGTCGGCTGACGCGCAACCCGATGATCAGCCGCGTGCAAACCGATCGCGCGCCGATGTTTCTGCGCCACGGGCTGGTCACGCCCAAGGAATGCGCCGAGCTGATCGCGCGGATCGACGCCGGGTGCAAACCCTCCAAACTCTTCTCGGGGACCGACTCCAGCTATCGCACCAGCAGCAGCTGCAATCTGGATATTCACGATCCGCTCGTAATCGCCGTGACCAAGCGCATCGATGCTGTGATGGGCATCGAGGGCGAATATGGCGAGCTGCTGCAAGGCCAGCGCTATAACGCCACCCAGCATTATCATCTGCATTGCGATTACTTCCCTGGCAGCACCGACTATTGGCCCGCCATGCGCGTGAGCGGCGGGCAGCGCTGCTGGACGGCGATGGCCTATCTCAATGTCGTCGAGCAAGGCGGGGAAACGCAGTTCCCACGGCTCGGCGTCACCATTCCGCCGCGGACCGGCACACTGCTGATGTGGAACAATATGGGGCCAGATGGCGGCCCCAATTATGATACGCTGCACGCCGCGCTCCCGGTGGTGAAGGGCGATAAATATGTCGTGACACGCTGGTATCGCGAGCGGCCCTGGACGCCGCGCAACAAGAGCTGATTGCTCCACGCCCCAAGACAAATTGCGACACTTATGACCGCAATCTGACTGCGCCATTACCGATCCGTTCAGCGCGAGAGGCCGATAAGAGCTTCATCGGACAAGAGTGGCCCGCCGCCCAAATGGATCGTTTCTACCGGCGGATCGTTCAGTGCCCGACTCACGAAGGGAGTACATTCATGAACAAGTTTTTTCTCGCTGGTCTGACCGCCCTCGCGCTGGTTCCTGCCTCAGCGATGGCTCAACCGAACCGCAATGATGTGCGCGAGGAGCGCCGCGATGTTCGCGAAGCACAGCGTGATCTGCGCGATGCCCGCCGCGACGTTCGCGAAGAGCGTTGGGAATATCGCAACGAGGTGCGCGACTATAACCGCGCTCGCCCTTGGCGCGCTGCCCCGTTCAAATATCAGCGCTTCCAGGTCGGTGCATCCATCCGCCCGAACTATTATGGTCGCAACTATGTGATCAATGATTATCGGCGTTTCCGCTGGGATGCGCCGCGCGCCAACCAGCAGTGGGTGCGCCATTATAACGATGCGCTGCTCGTGAACACGCGCAATGGCCGGGTCGTCAAGGTGATGTACAACGCCTTCCGTTGATCTGACCTGATTGACATTGAAGTAGAGAGCCTCTCCGCAGCAGCGGAGGGGCTCTTTTCTTTTCGTCGAGCCCGGATGCGAGCAACGAACAGCAGAACGGAACGTTGAGACGAAGCGAGCCTGACGGGCGCTTGTCCGATGTGACGTGCCCGGCTAGGCCCGCTGTATTCGATGCAAGCCTGCCCCGATTGAAAGGACCTTCATGCCCCGCGCCACGCGTTCGATCCACGCCCTCGCCCTGCTCATGGCCGCGACTGCCCTTTCGACATCCGCTTGCGCGCAAACAGCTGCCCCTGCACCCTCGGCACCCGCCGCCCAGACTGAGGATCAGCGCCTGTTCGCGCTCTTCGCAGCGTCGGACGAAGCCAAGATGAAGCGCAATCCGCTCGAAGCTCTGTTCCGTGGCGACCTGCGCTATGCGGACCGGCTGGGCGATTACATCAGCGATGATTATTATGCTGCGGAAAAGGCCGCTGCGGAGGCTGACCTTGCTGCGCTGAAGCGCATCGACCGCGTGCAACTGAATGCCCAGAACAAGATTGCCTATGACGTGTTCGAATGGCAGATGAAGGATGCGCTGAGCGGCCTTACGCCGGAGATTGTGGCGCTAAACAAGGTCCGCCCGCTCAATCATTTTACGGGCATGCACACATTCTACCCGACGCTGGCATCGGGCAAGAGCGCCGCACCGTTCAAGACGCTTGCCGACTATGAAAATAATCTCAAGCGGCACGCCGATTATGTGCGCTTTCTCGATCGCGCGATCGGGCGCTTCCGCGAGGGCATGGCGAGTGGCGTGGTCGAAACCAAGCTGACCGTGCGCAACATGATCGAGCAACTCGATGCCTTGCTCGCGCAGCCGGTGGCGGATTCGCCCTTCTATCAGCCTGTGCTCGATTTTCCTGAAGGCATCAGCGCCGCTGATCAGGCGCGCCTCAAGACCGCTTATAGCGATGTGCTGACCAAGCAGATCAACCCTGCGGAAAAGCGCATGCGCGACTTTTTGCAGGCGGAATATCTGCCAGCCGCGCGCGAATCCGTGGGGCTTGGCGGCATGAAGGGTGGCGACAAGCTATACGCTCAGCTCATCGAGAGCATGACGACGTTGCCGCTCAAGGCTGAGGATGTCCACCAACTCGGCCTCTCGGAAGTCGCGCGCATTCGCAAGGAGATGGACGAGATCCGGCTGGAGGTGGGCTATAAGGGCACGCTCGCGCAGTTCCTTGCCTATGTGCGGGATGATCCAAAATTCCACCCGAAATCGCGTGAGGCGATGACAGCGGATTTTTATCGGATCGGCAAAATCGTGGATGCGGTGATCCCGACGCAATTCTCGACGATCCCCAAGACCAAGCTGGAAATCCGGCCTTATCCTGAGTTCCGCGAGAAGTTCGAGGCGGGCGGCTCTTATGAGAGCGGCACGCCGGATGGATCGCGACCGGGCGTCTTCTACTTCAACGCTTATGATCTGGCCTCTCGCAACACCAGCATCACGACGACGCTTTATTTGCATGAGGGCGCGCCAGGCCATCATTTCCAGATCAGCCTCGCGCAGGAGAATGAGAGCCTGCCCGCCTTCATGCGCTTTGGCGGGAATACCGCCTATGTCGAAGGCTGGGCGCTCTACACCGAGACGCTGGGCTACGACTTCGGCCTCTACAAAGATCCCTATCAGCGGCTTGGCCATCTGGATGACGAGATGCTGCGCGCGATGCGACTCGTGGTCGACACCGGCATCCATGCCAAGGGCTGGACGCGTGATCAGGCGATCAAATATATGCTCGATAACAGCTCGAAAGGCCGCGCCGATGCGACGGCGGAGGTGGAGCGATACATCGCAATGCCGGCGCAGGCGCTGTCCTACAAAATTGGCGCGATGACGATCCAGCGACTCAAGAAGAAGGCGCAGGACGCGCTGGGCGAGCGGTTCGATGTGCGCAATTTCCATGCCCAGGTGCTGATGACCGGGGCGCTGCCGATGGGTGTGCTGGAGAAGAAGATCGACGACTGGACGATGACCTCACGCGGGAATTGAGGCGGTTATGCCGGGGCTTTTTCTGAAGGATCACACCCCGGCTGACTGAAGATCAGCTACAAATTCCGCAATCTCGTTGTTGCAATTCATTCTCAATAACATATGATGTCCTCACAACGCCCGGTTGGAGTGACGATATGGTTCGGGATTTACAGGCACTGTTCGCGTTCAGAGATTTGCGCGCGTTTCCGCTCACGGCAATGCACATGATCATGGCGACGCGCCTGTGCATCCTGTTCGGTCAGGCGGGGCGCGATCCGTTGCCGGACCTCGCGGTGCGGCTGCGCAGCATGGATGCGGCACGCCGCGTTTCGCGCATTGTGCACATGATCCAGCAAGAGTGGCCCGAGCATTTCCTGATCCACCGCCCCTGCAGCATGGCGCTTACACCGGATGAGGCGCTGCTGGGCGATCTGGTGATCAGCGCAGACAAGGGCGATGAAGATGCGGCAATCACGCTGCTGGGCGACATGCTCACGCGGGAAGGCACGCACGGCCTGTTCCGCGAGACGGCGGCGGCGGTGGCGGCGATCCAGTCCGCCCAGCTCCAGCCGCACCGGCCCTGCATGTAGGGCTTATTGCGCGGCGACTTGCCAGCCGAGCAATATGGTCGGCAGCACAGCGAGGCAGAGGAAGGTGCCAAAGGGCAGCCGCGTTTCGCCATCGATCAGCCTGCCGCGCAGTTTGAGCCCGATGGCCCAGAGCAGCCCACTCAGGCTCGCGATGAGCAGCACAAGTGGCAGCCCTTGCCAGCCCAGCCAGGCGCCAATCGCACCGAGCAGCTTGGCGTCACCAAGGCCAAGCCCCTCACGTCCACGCAGACGACGATAAGTGAGGGCGATCAGGAACAGGGCGCCATAGCCCAAGGCCGCGCCGGTCACGCGATCCCAGAAGGGCGTGGGCAGCACCCAATCGCCCAAGGTGAGCCCAAGCGCCGCCAGCGGGAGTGTGAGAGCATCGGGCAGCCAGAAATGGCGCCCATCGAGCACCGCCAGCGTCAGCAGCAGCCATCCCGCAAGGCTGAAGAGCAAAGCGATGGGCAAGGGCAATAGCGCGAAGGCCAGCCCCGCAATGAGCGCCGCGCCAAGCTCCATGATGCTGTGAATGGGGTCGATTGGGGTGCCGCATGAGCGGCATCGCCAGCGGGATACGAGCGCACTGAGCAGCGGGATGAGCTCGGCGGGGCGCAAGGTGCGCCCGCACGCATCACAGGCCGAACGCCCCCGCATGATGGAGATGCCCTGCGGCCAGCGGACCACCAGCGCGCCCAGAAAGCTGCCGATGATGAGGCCGAGGCCACCGCCGATCAGCGCATTGATCCAGAGCGTGTCAGTCAGCATTGGGCGATCCGCCAGACCAGATCAAAAGCGCCCGACAGTCCGCAGAACCTGCTCGCCATTCACCGCGCGAAAGCCATTGGCGCCCAAGGCCGCGCCCAGCAGCGGATCGGCCACGCGCACGCGCATCGTCGCTTCGTAACTGCCGTCCTGCTTGATGCGGACGGCGAGATGCTCCTGCCCGGACTGGCTGACCAGCGGCAGTTCCACGGCATCGCCTGCGCATTTCACTTCGCCCGTGAAGCCATTGGCGAGGCCAAGGCCACTGATGATCGCCGGAACGCGCGCACGCACCCGGCCTTCCGCCCTGGTGCAGAGCCCGGCGGAGAAATGCACCGTCACATCGTCCAGCTCCACCCGGCTGATCGGCAGCGGTGCGAGCGGTGCGGCAAGGGCAAGCGAGCCAGTCACGTCATCGACACCGCGCCGGTTCCAGCCCACGGTGATAGCGCCTGCAATATCATCGGGACCGCCGAGGCGACGGGAAATGTCGACTCGCGCGCGGCCAATGAGCAGCTGAATGGGATTGAGGAACACATCGACCGTACCCAGCTGCACGCCGCGAATCTGCAATTCCTCTGCGCCACCCCACCAGATGGGGCCACGCAGGGAGCGCGCCGCAACGCCCATATCCTTGAGACCAAAGATGCTGAAAGCGGCGTGTAGTGGCCAGGTAACGAGCAGGCCGATCAGCAGGATGAGGAACAGCATCACCTTCGCGCGCGTCGTGGCGATCCAACTGGTCATGACTTCACCTCTGCAAACACAGCTTGCATCGTCACGGTGCCTTCGCTTGCGCCCGGCACGATGCTGATCGTTTGCACGGCGATCCCCGCGCTTTCCAGCCTTGAGACCCATTGGAGCAATGGACCGACTCGCGCCGCGCTGATGCTCACGGCCAGCTTGCCTGCGCCCTGCTGATTGGTGCGGTCCAGCGTGAAGCCAGCTTCCGCCGCGCTCTGGCTGACCAATTGTTCGACCGGCACCTGCTCGGCTTGCGTGCGGCCCTTGGGCTTCTCGCGCAGCTCAGCGACTTTGGAGCGAACGGAGGCATAGCGATCCAGCGCGGCACCCTGTTTCTCCCAGCCGCTATCCAGCCCTGCGCTCAGGGGCCGGAAAACACCCAGCCACAGGAACACGACCAGCGCGATAAGGCCAAGGCCCGCCATCAGGCGACGCTCGGCAAGACTGTGGTTGGCCCACCAGAGCTTCATATTCTGCATCACCGCACCACCATGATATCTGCGACCAGTTGCGCGCCGCGCTGCTGCACCGCATTGGCGCTGATCCGCCAGCCAGCTTCCTGAATGGCGATCAGCACGTCATTAATCTCTTCTGCCCGCGTGGCCGAGAATTGCAGGCGGAGCGATCCGTCGGCGGTCTGGTTGACGCTGGTGAGCGAGACGTTGGGATTGGCCTGCATCGCCGTCATCACGCCTGCCATCATGCCGGAGAAGCCGCCCCGTCCGCCGCGCGCAGCAAACAGCGCCGTTATCCGCGCATCGGCCGCATCCGGGTCCGCCACCGACGGATCGATCGTCTTGGCAAGTTCCACCGTTTGCGCATCGAGACGAGAGGCCTCCGCATTCAGGCGGATGATCGTGATCAGCAAAATCAGCAGGCCGATGAGGATGATGCCGCCGAACATGAGACCCATGCGCCGCAGTCGGGCCGCATCGAACATGAAGGGCGCGCGTTGGGCATAGACGCCCTGCCGCAAATCCAGCGGCGGATCGTTAAGCGCGGCGAGCAGCGCATCGTCGATATTGTCAGGCGGCAGGCGCGTGACCGGCGCATCGCCCATGATGAGCGCGGCGACATCATCACTGCCATCAAAAGCCGTATCTGCGCCGCGAACCACATCCGCACCGCCAATGGGCGCACGCACAAAGCCATTTTCCGGTGCGGGCAGCAGCAGCGCAGAGGGAACGAAGCTCGCCTGCTCGATGCCGTGCGCCTTCGCCCATTCGAGCCAATGCTGCATGGCGCTACGGCTCGTGACCGCCACCACATGCGGCGCCTCACCATCATCATTGGCGGCGACGGCAGCGTGCAATTGATCGCCCTCGCCAATACTCACATCCAGTGCCATCAGCCG
>Ga0307414_10000390_pt1 | contig 23921 bp, 23 predicted proteins | sample DK1Ometagenome_FD_203804 | JGI IMG/M metagenome (GOLD analysis project Ga0307414, IMG submission 203804) | Maize rhizosphere microbial communities from greenhouse at UC Davis, California, United States - DK15-O-3 | ecosystem: Host-associated > Plants > Roots > Rhizosphere > Soil | place: USA... | reverse complement strand
GACCGCCGTTTCCGCGCCGGCCCATGCCGCGGCCGTCATTTCCTTCGATGGAACGACCGGTACATTTCAGCACATGAATATCGGGGGAGGCGCCTTTTCCGACACGCTGAACTTCACGGTGCCCGGAATGGGATCCGTGGGCGCGACGATTTCGTCCATCGCCGTCAATTTCCTCAACAATATCGACTTCACCTCGGTAACGCTCAATGGCCAGGAATTCGACATCGGCAATATGGGCGTGCAGGAGTTCCGGTCGATCAAGGTTCCTGTGACGGCGGGTGAGCAGACGCTGATGATCAGCGGCACCTCGGGCGGCAATGGCTCCTACTCCGGCACCTTGGCTTTTGCGGTTCCGGAGCCGGAAAGCTGGGCGATGATGATTGCCGGTTTTGGCCTTGCTGGAGCCGCGATCCGCAGCCGCAAACGGCGTCCAACGGCAAAGCTGCGCACCGCCTGACCCTTTTTCTGACCCGTGATAAATGCCGTCGGTTTCCTCGCGATGCCGGCGGCATTTCATCTTTTGCTCCGGCCCCTTTGTGTTGCGACTGAAAATCAGTTACATCGTTTAATCAGTCGCTATTGATCGCTTTTTCCGATCAGTCATATCGATATTTCCTTTTAGGCCCCTGCTTCCCACTGGTCTAATCTCCCCTGCGCTGTTGAAGGTACGCTGCATGATGCGGCGCGATTCAATTCAAGGAGAAAAGCCATGGAACTCAAGGGTTCAAAGACCGAGGACAATCTGAAGGCCGCATTTGCAGGCGAAAGCCAGGCGAATCGCCGCTACCTCTATTTCGCACAGCAGGCCGACATCGAAGGTTACAACGACGTCGCCGCCGTATTTCGTTCGACCGCCGAAGGCGAAACCGGTCACGCGCACGGCCATCTGGAATTCCTGCAGTCCGGCGGCGGCGATCCCGCCACCAACATGCCGATCGGCGACACCGCGTCGAACCTGAAGTCGGCTATCGCGGGCGAAACCCACGAATATACCGACATGTACCCCGGCATGGCGAAGACCGCCCGCGAGGAAGGCTTCGACGAAATCGCCGACTGGTTCGAAACGCTCGCCAAGGCGGAAAAGAGCCATGCCGGCAAGTTCACGAAGACGCTGGAAGGCATGGAAGCGCTGGCTTGACTAATGTCCCTCCCCCTTGATGGGGGAGGGATGCGAAGACTTGGGCACGCAGTGCCTTAGTCGTAGCTGGGAGAGGGTGAGCGCCGCCGAGGCAGCGCGCGCGGCAAAGCCGCGCACCCCCTCTCCAAGTTCGCCTAGGCCAGGCTTCGCCTGCCCAAGGCTTTCTATCCTCCCCCGCAAGGGGGGAGGAGATATTTGGGACACGTGTGAATGAAAGAAGGCAGCCTGGAGGCGCCGATCCGCCACCCCATCGCGTGGCAGGAGGACAGTTTCTACGACGAGGATGCGCTGGACGCAGAGCTGCGCCGCGTCTTCGACATCTGCCACGGCTGCCGCCGCTGCTTCAACCTGTGCGACAGTTTCCCGACGCTGTTCGACCTGGTCGATGAGAGCGAGCATGAAGATGTGGAGCATCTCGACAGCAAGGATTTCAAGGCGGTCGCCGATAGCTGCACGCTATGCGACATGTGCTTCATGGTGAAATGCCCCTATGTGCCGCCGCACGAATGGAATGTCGATTTCCCGCACCTGATGCTCCGCTATCGCGCCGCCGAGCATCGCAAGGGGATGACCAGCCTGGCCGACAGTCAGTTGGCGAAGACTGATCGCAACGGCAAGCTCGGCACCATGTTTGACGATCTGGCCAATGTGGCGACGAAGGAAAACGGCCCGGTTCGCGGCGTGATGCAGGCGATGCTCGGCATCGACAAGCGCGCCCATCTGCCCGCCTTTGCCGACGCGCCGCTGACGAAAAAGACCGCGCACCGCATCCCTGCGCCCAATCCAGACGCGCCGGGCTTTGGCAAGAAAGTGGTGCTCTACGCGACCTGCTACGGCAATTTCAACGATCAGACGCCGGGCGAAGCGGCCATGAAGGTGCTCGCCCATAACGGTGTCGAGGTGCGGATCGAGCATCCCGAATGCTGCGGCATGCCGAAGTTCGAAAATGGCGATCTGGCCGCCGTTTCCAGTGCGGCAGAGCGCATCGCCGCCCATTTCGCGCCGCTGATCGAGCAGGGCTATGACATCGTGCCGCTGACGACGAGCTGCGCGCTGATGCTGAAATTCGAATGGCCGCTCATCAATCCCGGCCATGCGGCGATCGGGACGCTGAGCCAGCACACATACGATCTCACGCAATATATGGTGGCGCTGTCGAAGGAATGCGGTCTCGCGCCGATCGAAGAAATGCCCGCCAGCATCGGCGTCCATTTCGCCTGCCACAGCCGGGCGCAGAATATGGGGCCAAAGGCGATGGAGATGCTGCGCCTCATCCCTGGCGCAAAACCTGCGCTTACCGACCGCTGTTCGGGCCATGGCGGCAAATGGGGCATCTTCAGGCAGAATTTCGACAAGGCCGTGAAGATCGGCCGCCCCGCCGCCCGAAACATGGAAAAGGGCAGCCCCGACTATATGGTCAGCGAATGCCCGCTCGCCGGCCAGCATTTGCGGCAGGTGATGGAATTGTCCGGGTCGCAAAACGTGCCGGAACGGATCGGCCATCCGATCGAGGTCATGGCCAGGGCTTATGGGCTCTAACGAATAGAGTGTGGAGTTAAACGAAAATGCCCCGCGACCAGCGCGTCATCACCGCCGAGGACATTATGGACCTTGGCACCTTCGAAACCATTCGCGCCGAAAAGCGGCAGGAAAACCTTGTCCGCAAGCGCTTCCGGCGGCTGTCGGTCGGGCCGCATGTCACCGTGCATTTCGAAAACTGGGACACGATGTGGTGGCAGATCCACGAAATGCTGCGGATCGAAAAGGGTGGCGAGGAACAATTGAAGGACGAACTGGCCGCCTATAATCCCATGATCCCCAACGGCCGCGACCTGACCTGCACGCTGATGTTCGAAATCGACGACCCGAAGGTCCGCGCGCGCGTTTTGGGGCAGCTGGGCGGCGTGGAAAACCACATCTTCCTCAGCATCGACGGCGACCAGATCGCCGCCGTGCCCGAAGGCGATGTCGAGCGCAGCACGGCCGAGGGCAAGGCGTCGAGCGTCCATTTCCTGCACTTTCCCTTCACCGACGCGCAGATCGCGGCATGGAAAAGCGGCAATGGGCAGGCGATGTTCCACATCGACCACCCCAATTACGGTCACATCGCCATCATCAACGATGAAATGCGGCGGGAACTGGCCGGGGATTTTTGATGGCGCGCCGGTCGGAACTGGCGACCTGTGGGTCTATATCGTCATCCCCGCGAAAGCGGGGACCCAACTCACCCCATTCTCCGGCGTTGAACCAAGAGGGCAGATGGGTTCCCGCTTTCGCGGGAATGACGGTGTAGGGGAACCAAGAACGGCTCAGCCATCTCCCAACCGCCTAATCCGCCCAGTACAGCCGCTCCGGATTGTCGATCAGCAGCTTGCGCTGCAATTCGGCGGTGACGGCGATGCGGGGAATGACATCGACCAGATGACCATCGTCCGGGATATTGTCCTGCATGTTGGGATGCGGCCAGTCCGTGCCCCACAGGATGCGGTCGGGATAGCGCTCCACCACGGGACGGACGACCTCGACAAAATCGTCCCATGGATAGCTCTGCGCGGACAGGCGGTCGGGACAGGTCACCTTGGTCCAGATGTTGGGATGTTCGTCGAGCAGCTTTTTGAAGGCTGAAATCTCCGCGCCGTCAGGTCCCTGGCTCATGGAGGGCCGGCCCATATGATCGACGACGATGATGGTCGGAATTGCTTCAAGGAAGGGGATCAGCTCCTCCAATATGTCCGCCTCGAAATAGATGACGACGTGCCAGTCCAGCGGCTGGATGCGCCGGGCTATGTCCAGGAACTTGTCCTTGGGCGCGTTATCGACCAGGCGCTTGAGGAAATTGAAACGGACACCGCGGATGCCGCCCGCGTGCAAAGCCTTCAACTCTTCATCGCTGATCGCCGGATCGACGACGGCCACGCCACGCGCCTTGCCATTGGATCTGGCGATGGCGTTCAGGGTGGCGGCATTGTCGGTGCCATGGCAGCTGGCCTGCACAATGACATTGCGGTCAAAGCCCAGCCGGTCGCGCAGGGCGAACAGCATCTCGGGCCCCGCATCCTCGGGATGATATTTCGCCTTGGGGGAGAAGGGAAACTCTGCTTCCGGCCCGAAGACGTGGCAATGCGCGTCGATGGCGCCCACCGGGGGCACATAGACGGGCTTGCTGGCTTCTGCGACCCAACTGGTGATGCGTGACATGCGACTCAACTCCCAAACAGCGCGCCCGCGAAAGCAGGCGCCCTGATGCTAAAACACCACCCCGTCGAACAGCTTCCGCGCCGTTCGCAGCATTGCCGCGCTCACCACATTGCCGCCTTCGTCCAGTTCCATCATGCAGCTGGTCTCCCCGGTCGGGTGTTCGACTGACAGCGTCTTGCGCCTGCCCGCCGGAATGGAGGCGACTTCGGCCGCCGGCGATCCTTCGATCAGGCAGGCGGTGGCGACGCTGACCGCGCCCAGCACGCCAATGCTGGCATGCGCGCGATGGGGGATGAAGCTGCGGACCGTCACCGCTCCGCCGTCGCGCGGCGGGGCGACCAGCATCATCTTCGGTACCGATTTTTCGCGCACATCGCCCAGGTTCATGGCCACGCCGACGGCCAGACGAATCGCTTCGATCCGCGCCTTCAACTCGCTCGCATTGTCCAGTTCCTCGCGGCTTTCATAGCCGGTGACGCCGACATCCGCCGCCTTCATGACGACGCAGGGCATGCCATTGTCGATCAAGGTGACGCGGACGCCATTTACCTCGTCAAAGGCATTGCCGGTGGGCAGCAGCGCGCCGCAACTCGACCCGGCGGTGTCGCGAAACTCCAGCGGGACGGGGGCGGCGGTGCCGGGCACGCCGTCGATGCGCGCTTCGCCGTCATAGGTCACCGTGCCGCCGGGCGTCTGGACGGTCGCGACCGCGATCTGGCCCGTATTCTCCATGAAAATGGTGACTTTGGTTTCGCCGTCCCGCGCGGCGACCAGTCCGCGTTCAAGGGCGAATGGACCGATCCCGGCCAGGATGTTGCCGCAATTCTGCGCGTCGGACACCAGGGCCTGATCGACGAACACCTGCAGGAACAGGTAATCGACATCGACGCCCTCCCGCGACGATCTGCTGACCACGGCCACCTTGCTCGTCAGCGGATCGGCCCCGCCCATGCCGTCGATCTGGCGGGGATCCGGCGAGCCCATGATGCGCAGAAGCAGGGCATTACGCGCTTCCGGATCGGAAGGCAGGTCGTCTTTCAGGAAATAACCGCCCTTCGACGTACCGCCCCGCATCCAGAGACAGCGAGTGCCTTCAGACATATTTCAGGCCCATCTCGGCCAGCTTGGCGCGCATGCCGTAAATGTCGAGGCCCAGTTCGCCGGCCGCCAGGCGGACCCGCTTGGCTTCTTCATTCGCCTCCCGCGCCTGCGCCTTTTCCAGCACGGCGGCGGCTTCGGCGCGCGGCACGACGCAGACCCCGTCGTCGTCGGCAATGACGGCATCGCCGGGATTGACGAACGCGTTGGCGCACACGACCGGCACGTTCACCGAGCCCAGCGTCGCCTTGATGGTGCCCTGTGCGTGCACAGCCTTCGACCAGACCGGGAAGTCCATTTGTTTCAGGTCGCGCACGTCCCGCACGCCGGCGTCGATGATGAGGCCCCGGCAACCGCGTGCCTGCGCGGAGGTCGCCAATAGATCGCCGAAATAGCCGTCGGAACAGGGGCTGGTCGGCGCCAGGACGATGACGTCGCCTTCCTTCAACTGTTCGATGGCGACATGCACCATCCAATTGTCGCCCGGCGGCGCTGAAATCGTGACGGCCGATCCCGCTATACGCGCGCCCGCATAAATCGGCCGCATATAGGGCGCCAGCAGCCCGGTGCGACCCTGGGCCTCATGAACGGTTGCGACTCCGCACTTGGCAAGGCCGTCGATCACGCTGATTGGGGCGCGTTCGATGTTCTGTACAACTATGCCGGCCATGACATTGCCTCTCCGATTGTCCTGAATAGAAACATTTTGGCCCCCGCACAGTGGGCTTGACCGGCTCGCAACGCAATTTCGAATATCGGCACGGCCATAAGTTTTTGCTATACACTTGCCATGCAGCTCTGGAGTCTAAACATCCGCCACTTGCGCGCGCTTGCCGCTATTTGCCGGCTGGGCAGCGTCAGCGCGGCAGCTCAGGCCATCAGCCTGTCCCAGCCTGCCGTCACGCAGGGCATGGCACGGCTGGAACAGCAGCTTGGCCGGGCGATGTTCGAAAGGCGGGCCGATGGCATGACCCCCACGGTTGCGGGTGCCATATTGTGCGCCCGGGTGGATAAGGCGATGGCCAGCCTGGCCGCCGGATTTCGCGCCGCAAGGGGCGGAGCGGCAACCGGCGGTTTTGTAGAGGCCGACCGTTTGGTGACTATGGCCCAGTTGCGCGCCCTGATCGCGCTGGCCGATGCGGGCAGCTACATAAGCGCCAGCGCCGCTACCGGCCTGTCGCAGCCCTCGCTGCACCGGGCGGTGCGCGAACTGGAAACCGCGAGCGGCCTTACGCTTTTCGTTCGCCGGGGTAGGGGGGTCGCCATAACGGCTGCCGGGCGAACGGTGGTGCGCGCCTTCCGGCTGTGCCGGACAGAGCTTCAGGCGGGCCTCTTCGAAATTGCCGCGCTGGATGGCGCGGCGGTGGGAAAGATTGCCATTGGCGCGATGCCCCTTGCCCGCGCGAAGCTGTTGCCCCGGGCCGTGGCGCGCTTTCATGCGGCGCATCCCGACGTGAAGATTGATATTGTGGATGGGCCGCATGCCGAGCTGATGGAGCAATTGCGCGACGGCGACCTGGACTTCCTGATCGGAGCCCTGCGTTTTCCTGAACCCGGCAAGGATGTGGAGCAGAAGCGGCTGTTCGACGATCATCTGGTGGTCGCGGCGCGATCGGGGCATCCGCTGGCGGGGCATGCCGAACCGCTGCCCTGGCGGGAACTGGCCCGTTACCCATGGGTGATCGCACGTCATGGTACCCCGATGCGGCGGCTGTGGGAAAAGCTCTTCAGCGACGCGGGCGTGGCGCCGCCCGCCGCGCCGGTCACATGTGCTTCGGTGCTGGCCATCCGGGCGTTGCTGCTTGAGGGCGACTATCTGACGCTGCTGAGCCCTGACCAGATCGCGCGCGATGTGGAAAGCGGCCTGATCACGCCCATTGGCGGACCGCTGCCCGGCACTAGCCGTCCCATCGGCATCACCACACGGGCAGGATGGCAGCCGACGGCGCTGCAGGGAGAATTCCTGCGAGCGTTGCAGCGCGCCTGATTTTCGCCAGGACCCGGCAACCGCCTTATACTTCCGAAAAAATTATACCCAGCCGATCCTTCGGATTGGATGGGTGGCCTCTGCCCCGCTAGAACAGCCCTATGGGAGAGAAGCGCAACCAGGTGGCCATCATTGGCTTCGGAGAAGCGGGGCAGGCTTTTACCGAAGGCTGCGGACCCGCGCTCGCCGGTTGCGCCTGCGCGTATGACATAAAGACCAGCATCGCCGATGCGTGCGACGCCAAGCGCGCGGACTACGCGACTTATGCTGTAACCGGCTGTGATGTACTGGCCGACGCGCTGCACGAGGCGACGCTGGTCCTTAGTCTCGTGACCGCCGATCAGGCAGAGTGCGTCGCGCGGGATGCCGCTGCGCATATCACGCCGGGGGCGATCTTCTGCGACATGAACAGCATCGCGCCGGATACCAAGCGCGCCAACGCGGCGTTGATCGACGCGGCGGGCGGCCATTATGTCGATGTCGCGGTCATGTCGCCCGTCCGTCCCTCGCTCAACCATACGCCGCTGCTGCTCTCCGGCCCGAAAGCCGCCGAGGCGCTGGCAATGCTGAACGCCCTCGGCTTCACGAACCTCCGCCTTGTTGAAGGTGAGGTCGGCCGTGCGTCGGCGATCAAGATGATCCGCTCGGTCATGGTCAAGGGGCTGGAGGCGCTCACCACCGAATGCGTGCTGGCCGCGCGTCGCGCGGGGGTTTATGATGAGGTTATCGCGTCATTGAACGCCAACTGGCCCGGCACGGACTGGGGGCAAAAGGCCGATTATAATCTCGACCGCATGATGGTCCATGGTCTCCGCCGCGCGGCGGAGATGGAGGAAGTGGTCAAGACGCTGGACGCCCTTGGCACTGGCGCAAGCATGACATGTGGCACTGTTGAACGGCAGCGCGCCATCGGGTTGATGCACGTCAATGACCCACCCGGAGGAATTGCCCAGAAAATCGATCTTATATTGGAGAGGACGGCAAACGAATGATCATCGACTGCCACGGCCATTACACTACCGCCCCCGAGCCGCATAACCAGTGGCGCGAGGCGCAGAAGGCCGCGTTCAAGGCGGGCGACGCGCCCCCGCCCTATCCCGACATCTCCGATGATGAGATCCGTGAGACGATCGATAAGAACCAGCTCCGCCTCGTGCGTGAGCGCGGCGCGGACATGACCATCTTCTCGCCGCGCGCGTCAGCGATGGCGCACCATGTCGGCGATGAAGCGGTTAGCATCGCGTGGGCACGCCGCTGCAACGACCTGATCGCCCGCGTCGTTGGCCTTTACCGCGATAATTTTGTCGGTGTCTGCATGCTGCCGCAATCGCCGCAGGCCAATCTCGAAGGCTCGATCGCGGAGCTGGAACGCTGCGTCAATGAGCTTGGCTTCATCGGCTGCAACCTTAATCCCGATCCCGGCGGCGGTCATTTCCGGCATCCGTCGCTCACCGACCGCTATTGGTATCCCTTCTACGAAAAGATGGTCGAGCTGGACGTTCCGGCGATGATCCATGTCTCGGGCAGCTGCAATCCGGCGATGCATGCCACCGGCGCCTTCTACATCGCGGCCGACACCATCGCCTTCATGCAGCTGATCGAGGGCGACCTGTTCAAGGATTTTCCCACGCTGCGCTTCATCATCCCGCATGGCGGTGGAGCGGTGCCTTACCATTGGGGCCGCTACCGGGGGCTTGCCGACATGCTGAAGAAGCCGGACCTGCAAAGCCACGTGATGAACAATGTGTTCTTCGACACCTGCGTCTATCACCAGCCTGGCATCAACTTGCTCGCCGATGTGATCGACAACAAGAATATCCTCTTCGGCTCCGAAATGGTCGGCGCGGTGCGGGGCATCGATCCGCAGACCGGCCAATATTTTGATGACACCAAGCGCTACATTGACGCACTCGACATTTCCGATGTCGAACGCGCTGCCATTTTCGAGGGCAATGCGCGGCGGGTCTTCCCGCGGCTTGACCGAATTTTGAAGGAGAGAGGCCTGTGAAACAGGATATCCACGAATATCTGGCGGAATTCGACGACATTCCCGGCACCCGCGTCTTCACGGCCGCGCGCGCGCGCAAAGGCTACTGGATGAACCAGTTCGCCATGAGCCTGATGAAGGCGGAGAATCGCGAACGCTTCAAGGCCAATGAACGTGCCTATCTCGACGAATGGCCAATGAGTGAGGAGCAGAAGCAGGCGCTTCTGGATCGGGATTATAATCGCTGCCTCGATTTGGGCGGTAACGTCTATTTCCTCTCCAAGCTCTTCTCGACCGATGGTTTTTCCTTCGCCCAGGCCGTCAGCACCATGACCGGCCTGAGCTTTGAGGAATATCAGGCCATGATGATGGCAGGCGGACGCTCGCCCGAAGGCGTTCGCTCAATCAAGGAAGGACGCTGAACATGGCGCATATTACTGCTGGTGTCGCATCGAGCCATGTGCCGCTCCTGGGCGTGGCCTCCGATTTCGGCAAGGACAAGGACGATTATTTCGGGCCGATCTTCGCGGGATATGAATGGACGCGCGAATGGGAAAAGGCGCAAAAGCCTGATGTCGTGATACTGGTCTATAATGACCATGCCAGCGCCTTCGACATGAAGATCATCCCGACCTTCGCCATCGGATGCGGCGAGCGCTACAAGCCCGCCGACGAAGGTTGGGGTCCGCGTCAGGTGCCGGATGTGGAGGGCCATCCCGATCTCGCCTGGCACATCGCGCAGAGCCTGATCCTGGATGAATTCGACATGACCGTCATCAATGAGATGGATGTCGATCACGGCCTCACCGTCCCGCTGTCCATGATGTTCGGAAAGCCCGACGCCTGGCCGGTGAAGGTCGTTCCGCTTGCCGTCAATGTGGTCACGTACCCCCCGCCCTCGGGCAACCGCTGCTGGGCGCTGGGCGAAGCGATCAAGAAGGCGGTTGAAAGCTTCCCCGAGGATTTGAACGTCCAGATCTGGGGTACCGGCGGCATGAGCCACCAGTTGCAGGGGCCGCGTGCGGGTCTCATCAACCCGGAATGGGACAATATGTTCCTGAATGGCCTGATCGGTGATACCGACAAGCTGCGGCATATTCCGCATATCGAATATCTGCGGGAAACCGGTAGTGAGGGCATCGAAATGGTGATGTGGCTCATCATGCGCGGCGCGCTCGGCAAGACGACCAAGTGCCTGCATCGCCACTATCATGTGCCGTGCAGCAATACAGCCATTGGACATATCGTGCTGGAACCAGTGGATAGTTGATTGAAAATGCGGCATTTGGTGGAGTGACTGTCAACATCCACCGGAGAAACCGAGATGCCGCTTGCCGCTATTCAAGGGTTGCGCGCCGCAGGAATTGAGTTGGGCGAAGTCGCCGCTCGATTGCAGGAACTGGCTAAAGAGAAACCGGAAGGCTGGAAAAAGGAATATGTGGAATTGCGTCGTCTCCTCCATCTCCGCATGGACGTGGCAGCTGATCGGGGCGAAGCCGTGTTTCGTACGGGTGCGGCTCAGGAGCATGCCCCCGCCTTTCGGGAGGCGTTGAGGAAATTGCGCCATGCACTTGCGCTGCATCAGGCCAATTGGCCGGTCATCACCATTTCGCCGGAAAACCCGGAATATAGGGCATCAATGCTTGATGTGATGCAGGCGCACCAAGGCCTGAACGCGATCATTGAACACATCGGGGCCGTGTCTGAATCATATGGAAAGAAACTGAGAAGGGAATAGTGAATGCGGATCGCACTCGCGGGCGCTGGTGCCTTTGGTGAAAAGCATCTGGATGGCCTGAAGAATATCGACGGCGTCGAAATCGTCTCGATCATCAGCCGCACAGGCGAGCAGGCCGCCGCCGTGGCGGAGAAATATGGCGCGAGGCACAGCTCGACCGAGCTGGACGATGCCCTTGCTCGCGACGACGTGGACGCCGTCATCCTCTGCACGCCCACGCAGATGCACGCGAGCCAGGCCATTGCAGCGATGAACGCCGGCAAGCATGTGCAGGTTGAAATCCCGCTGGCCGACAGCTGGGCGGACGCCGAAGCGGTGATGGCGAAGCAGAAGGAAACCGGCCTTGTCTGCATGGTCGGCCACACGCGCCGCTTCAACCCCAGCCACCAATATGTGCATAACAAGATCAAGGCGGGCGAGATCAACGTTCAGCAGATGGACGTCCAGACCTATTTCTTCCGCCGCAAGAATATGAACGCGAAGGGCGAAGCCCGGTCATGGACGGACCACCTGTTATGGCACCACGCTGCGCACACAGTGGACCTTTTCGCCTATCAGGCCGGTCCCATCGTTCAGGCGAATGCCGTGCAGGGGCCGATTCATCCGGAACTGGGGATCGCCATGGACATGTCGATCCAGCTGAAGGCCCAAAGCGGCGCGATTTGCACGCTCTCCCTCTCATTCAACAATGACGGGCCGCTCGGCACCTTCTTCCGCTACATCTGCGACAACGGCACCTATATTGCGCGCTATGACGATCTGGTGACCGGCAAGGAAGAGGTCATCGACGTCAGCCATGTCGATGTTTCCATGAACGGCATCGAATTGCAGGACCGCGAATTCATCGCCGCCATCCGTGAAGGCCGCGAACCGAACAGCTCGGTGGCGCAGGTGCTGCCCTGCTACAAGGTGCTGCACGATCTGGAGCAGCAATTGCAGGGATGATGATTGCGTTGCAGTGTTTGTGATACCAAGCTGCGATGATGCCGACCCATGATTTGGTGTCATTCCGGCGAAAGCCGGAATCCAGGGCCACAGACGTAGGATTGCGCGGCACTGGACCCCGGCCTTCGCCGGGGTGACGCCAAATCATGGGCCAGCATCATCGCGATCTGGCCATCACAGCCGGTCCATCGACAACCAGCGCCGTTCGCCCAGCCAGGCATTGTTCAGCGCGGCGTCGCTCGCGGCCGCCCCCGAACGGTCTCCCATTGCCCGCTGCGTCTCCGCAAGGCCGTAGAGCGCCCAGCCATTATTGGGCGCGCGCGCCAGTGCCTGCATGAAGCTTTGCCGCGCACCGGTCAGGTCGCCCGACCGGTACAATGCAGCGCCGAGTGATTGCTGCACGGGATAATACCAGAAGGGCGGCTCCATATAGGGAATGCCTTCCTCGATGGCAGCGGCTTGCCGGTACAGAGCAACAGCGTCCTTATATTTGCCCTCGGCATAGGCCAGTCGCGCCGCCGCCACGGTTTCCGCCAGCCGCAGCAGATCTGGCGCGGGCACGCCCTGATCGACCATCGGCTGGAACTCGGTTCCCTCGCGAATTGTGCGGATCGCCGCGATTTCCCGGCCCACCGCCGCACGGTCCTTCTCATGCGCATAGGCAACCGCGCGCGCATAATGCCACATCGCCGTCACATAGGGCAGCCGTTCGTCAGGCCCTTTCAACCCCAATATGTCCCTGGGCGCGGCAAATTGCGCATAGGCCATATAAGGTGCGGCATTGACCGGCTGCAGCCAAGCCACAGCCGCCGTCACATCGACATTCAGGATCGTGCTCAGCTTGTGCGCCTGCTCAATAGCCGTTTTCATATCGCCCGCCATTTGCGCCGACGTGACGATGAAATGCACATTATGCGGATAATAGCCGAACCGGTAGAGTCCGCCCTCTCCGCTATTCTGAATATAGGCCTCGTCCGCCTTGGCCGCGTCGATATTGACCCGCATCGAATCCTTGAACCGCCCGACGCGATAGTAAAGATGCGCCGGCATATGCACCAGATGCCCCGCCGCTGGCACAAGCGGCGTGGCCAGCCGGTCGGCATAAGGCTCCGCCTTTTGCGGAATGGCTGACGCTTCCATCAAATGGATATAGAGGTGGGACGCCTGCGGATGGTCGGGCTTGCGGTCCAGCGCCCCTTCGATCAGCGCAATAGCCTTGCCGATATTTCCCTTGGGCGTGCGCTTGTCGGCCTCCCAATAATCCCAGGGCTGGGTGTCCATGACGGCCTCGGCGGCCAGCACGGCGACGTCATTGTCGGTGGGAAAGCGATCCGCGACCTGCAGCATTTGCTGGGCATAGGCCTTGTCCAGCTCCGCCCGGTCCGCCTTTGGATCGGCGGAGTAGCGTATCGACAAGGCATCGATCAGTGCCTGCTCAACGGGGGTGGTGCTGGCTTTCAGCGCGACCGCATGCTGAATGGCCGCAACTGCGCGGGCATTCACCTCGGGGTCCATCGGCGCATTGATGTTCGGACCGTGCGCCAGCGCCTCGCCCCACCAGCACATGGCGCATTGCGGGTCCAGCCGTTGCGCTTCCTGGAACGACCGGATCGCTTCGCCATGGTTGAAGCCATAGGTCAGGATCAGGCCCTGGTTGAAATAGCGCTGTGCCTCTGCATTGCCGGTGCTCACCGGATAATGAAGATTGCCCAGCCCGGCGAACAATGCCGGTCCCGCCTGGCCCGCCGCCATGTCCTTCATGGCCGCCTGTGCGAATTGCAGGCGTTTGCGAAGCAGTTCGCCCGCCTCGCGCGATCCCCCGCACATGGATAGTATCTGCCGTGTCGGATCGCGAAGCCGAAGCGTTTCTTCTGAAAAGCTGTCGGGCAATGGCATGGCGCTCGCGGAAATGGCGCCGACCGTGCTGAGCGACAGCACGCCCAGCCACTTGTTGCTTCCAGACATGATCATCTCCTGCATCTTCTGTTGAGATATGCCTTGCACCGGCCCCCTGTTAGGAACCGCGACCCGATGATCAGCTTCGCGCTGCGGGGGAAGTTCTGCGCCTCGGGCGCAGAAAAATCAACTCGGCCACTTGGTCATGGCGATCCGCCGGATAGCGCCATTTACGGAATATTGACCATATTATGGTCTGATGCGGTGATGAAGAATTGCCACATATGCGGCGAGGAAGCCCGGGACGAGGCGCGATACTGCCGATCCTGCTATGCGGTCTTTACCGACGTGGATCAGGCTCCGGTCGCGGAGAAGAATAAGACCAGGACGATGACCTATATCGTCCGGGCGCTTGTGCTTCTGGGCGTTGTCGGCGGCGCATGGCTCAGCCGGGTTGATCTGGCAATTTTCCCCGAAAGCGGGCCGGCTGACACCCACGACATCAGCAATGCGAGCGACGGGCCAGAGAAAGAGGCACGCTCAGCGGCCACTTCCGCGGCCTCCTCTTCCGGCTCCGGCGCGGCGATGGACTCGCAAAGGGGGCGGCCCGACAATGTAGTCGCGGCATCGTCCGTCCAGCGCCTGGACACAGGCTGCTCAATAAGCCAGGCGGTCCATAACAATGGCGAGCGGATCATGTTCCCGGTGACCCTTGATTTTTCGTTTGAGAACCTGCTGGGGCAAAGGGTTGGGACCGACGCGCGGGGGGTGGTCGAGGCCATACTTCCAGCGGGCGAGCGGCGGGGATTTACCTTCGAAGTGCCCTGCCCCAAGTCCTTCGGGCAGGTCCGCATCCATGCAACCGACGGGCAAACCGGCATCAGCGGTAGCGGCGCGGCCAATGAGGTCGCCAGGTTGATCGCGGGAAATCCACTGATCGACCCCCGTGTCCTGCACGTGGCAATAGAAGTCCCGACAGATCTGGTCATGTGCCCCCAGTTCAAGCCCTGCCAGCTGATGCTCTATTTCAACGACAGCTGGATCGCTGTCTGGTTCCGGCGGGATCCGAAATATCCAGACATGCTGATTGCCAGCGACCCCCAGCTTGTTGGGCCGCTGCAGCAAGGATGGAACGCGGACGTTCGACTTCCGCTGCGCCACGGCACGGAGAAACTGACCGTAACGCAAGAGTATCTGAGAGAGCCCCAGCGAACGGGTGGGTGGGCTGCGTTTCAGGCGTCCGTCGGCAAGCTGTTTGGAACCAAGGAGAAGGGCGAGTGAACCTGTTATCCAAAATGTTTCGCGGGACCGGCCTGCGTTCCCAATGGGGGGCGGAACGGCGGCTCAACCGGCGGGCGCTGCTCTATTGGCGGTCGCTCGGACGGGACGGCGATCTGGTCGCGGTGAATAGGTTCAATCCACAGGCGCTGGAGGATTGCTCCTCCCACGGCTTCATGCTTGATCTACGCGATCTGGCCGCTCCACTTGTTTGCCATGTCGGCCCGGTCCTCCAGGAGGAGGCGGACATCACCCATTTGCCCATGACGCTTGCGGATGTCCCGCCGCGATCATTGGTCGGTCAGTTCGGCAGGCGCTGGGAAGAGGTTCTGTCCGGGCAGCAACCCCTGACCGCCGAATATGACTTCACCACGGATCGCTACCACATTTTCTGCCGGGGCGTCCTGCTGCCGCTAAGCTCTGATGGACTGACCATTGATCATGTTTATGGCGTGATTAGCTGGAAAAGCGAGAAACTGCCGCCTGCCGCCGCTTAAAGCGGTAGCCCCACATAATTTTCCGCGATGGCCGTCTGCATCGCTTCGCTGCTCGCGATATAATCGAGCTCCGCGACCTGCATCGCGCGCTCGAAGTCGCCGTCGCCGGGAAAGCGGTGCATGAGCTTGGTCAAATACCAGCTGAACCGCTCCGCCTTCCACACGCGCTTCAAGGCAAGATCGCTGTAGCCCGCGACCTTTTCCCGGTCATTTTTCCCGAACCAGGCGATCAGCGCGTCCGACAGATAAGCGACGTCCGACGCCGCTAGGTTCAGTCCCTTTGCTCCCGTTGGCGGCACGATATGCGCGGCATCGCCGCACAGGAACAAGCTGCCATGCTGCATGGGCGTGAAAATATAGCTGCGTAGCGGCGCGATGGATTTCTCCAGCGCCGGGCCGCGCGTGATCCGTGCTCCGGCTTCCGGCCCAAGGCGGGTGGCGAGTTCTTCCCACAGCCGCTCGTCCGGCCAGTCTTCCAGTTTCTCCGTGAGAGGCACGTCGATATAGTATCGGCTGCGCGTATGCGACCGCATGGACGCGAGCGCGAAGCCCCGCTCATGATTGGCGTAGATCAGTTCGCTGTGACAGGGCGGCACGTCCGCCAATATCCCCAGCCAGCCAAAGGGATATGCAAGCTCATATTCCTTGGCCGTGCTCGCGGGGATTGCCCGCCGCGAGGGGCCGTAAAAGCCGTCGCACCCGGCGATGAAGCGCGCGTCGATGCGGTGGGTTTCGCCGTCCTTTTCAAAGGTCACATAGGGCGTTTCGCCGCCGACCTCATGCACCGCCACGCTGTCGCCGGCCTCCCACAGGATGGGGAGGTCGCGCCGGGGCGCGGCGTCGATCAAATCCTTGGTAAGCTCGGTCTGGCCATAGACCATGACTTGCCTGCCCGTGAGCGCCTTGATGTCGATGCGGATCAAGCGCTCGCCATCGGCCACGTTGAAGCCGTCCTCGGGCAGGCCTTCGGCATGCATGCGCTGGCCAAGTTCGAGCTGGTCCATGATGTCTGTCGTCACCCGCTCCAGCACGCCCGCGCGGATACGGCCCAGTACATGTTCCGCGCTTGACCGCTCCACGATGATGCACCCGATCCCAGCGCGGCGCAGCAAATGGCTGAGCATCAGGCCAGAGGGGCCGGAGCCGATAATGGCGACGTCGGTTTTGTAGTGCATCCAATCCTGCTCCGTTTTTCCGATATGGTCAGGAAACTGCCATGCTCACGTTCACAAGGCCATGGACGCGGCGCCCTTTGTTATGGTACTTTCCGGACATGCCTGGTCCCGCCATTCCCCAATTCCATCTTTACGGAGAAAGCGAGAGCTTTGCAGATCCCGGCTTTGTTCACATCGAAACCATCGAGAGTCGGAGCCGCCGCAACGACTGGGAGATTTCGCCCCATCGGCACCAACGGATGGACCAATTGCTGATCCTTCGATCCGGCGGCGTCACTGTGCGGATCGATGCAGCCGAGGAATGGCGGGAGGGGCCGTTGGCGATCTATGTGCCCGCGATGACTGTCCATGGCTTCGTCTTTGATGCGGAAGTGGACGGCGATGTGCTGAGCTTTTCAGCCGATCTCGGCCGCAGCGTTTTGCCGGCGCATTATCCCGCGCCGCTGTTCCCCGGCCAGCCGCTGGTCCAGCCGCTCGATCCGCTACAAATTGCTGCCATCAATCCCCTGCTCGAACAGCTGGGGCTGGAATGTTCGGGACATGACAGCGGCCGGATCGCGGCGGCGAGCTGGATCGTGGCGCTGATCCTGCTGCAGGTGGAGCGCGCGCGGGTGGCGTCTGGCGGAGGCGAAGCTGCTGCTCTGGAAAGCGCTCGGCAGCAGCGCTTTCGCGCGCTGGTCGATGGGCATTTCGCCGAACAGCTGCCCATATCCTTTTATGCCGCCCGGATGGGCGTTACAGAAAAGACCCTGACCCGCATGTGCCGCAGCCGGTTCGGCTGCTCGCCCAAACAGTATCTGCACCGCCGCCTGCTGCTGGAGGCGCAGCGGCTGCTGATCTATGGATCGGCAACGGTGGCGCAGATTGCGGATGATCTCGGTTTTGCCGACCCTTCATACTTCACCCGTTTCTACCGCCGCATGACCGGCCGCCTGCCGAGCGAACATCGGGGCGTTGATGCGAGGGCATAGGGCGGCGACGTTTTTCTCGCCAGCCTCCCTTCACCGGCCTATGTACGCTCTATGACCGGGCTGGGCGACATCGACATGGACGTCATGCGGGCGTTGGCGGTGGCGCTGGCCGCCGGATTGCTGATCGGCGTGGAGCGCGGCTGGTCCCAGCGCCAGGAGCAAGCGGGCGGACGGGTCAGCGGGGTGCGGACCTTCGGATTGCTGGGACTTGCCGGTGGCGTGGCGGGACTGCTGCCACCGACCCTTACAGCCGTTTTGGCGGCAGGCGTGGCCGCGTTGATGGTGATCGGATATATCCGTTCCAGCCGCAGCCGCGAAAATGTGAGCGCGACCGGCGCGCTGACCGGACTTCTCACTTTCGCGCTCGGCGTCATGGCGGCGCAGGGCCTTTGGGTGCAGGTGCTGGCCGCGGCAGCGGTCACGACATTGCTCCTGTCAATGCGGAGCCAGCTGCACGGCTGGCTAAAGGGAATGAGCGAGGCCGAGGTCGAAGCGGTGGCCCGTTTCGCGCTCATTTCCCTGGTCGTCCTGCCGCTCCTGCCGGACGTTGGCATGGGGCCTTATGCGGCGCTCAATCCGCGCAAGATCTGGCTGGTCGTCGTCCTGATTTCCGGGCTGTCCTTTGCAGGCTATGTCGCGAGCCGCCGCCTGGGACCCAGCCATGGTTTGCTGATTACCGCCGCCTGCGGAGCGCTGGTATCGTCAACCGCCGTCACCGTGGCCTTTGCCCGAAAGCTGAAGGCCGGAGCGGCGGGGGAAGGTGCTTTGGTCGCGGGTATTGCGATCGCGTCCCTGATCATGTTCGCGCGCGTGCTCATCCTGACAGCGGTTTTCATCCCCTATGCGCTGCCAACACTGGCGCTTGCCATGGTGCCCGCAGCGGTGACGGGCACCCTGCTGGCCGCCATTGCTCTGCGCAGGATGAAGGATGGCGCGCGCGACGACAAAATGAAGCTGGGCAATCCGCTCGACTTTCTGCCCGCGCTGATATTGGGGGCCTTGATTGCGGTCTTCACATTGGGCGTTCGCTGGGCGGAGGTGCAGTTTGGCGATGCGGGGATCGCAATTCTGTTGTCGATCACTGGCCTTGCCGATGTCGATGCGGCGGTGATCGCCATGTCGGGTTTGCCCAAGGGAACGTTGAACGCGCGCGATGCCGGGCTGATTCTGTCCGCGCCCGTGCTGGTCAATACCGGCTTCAAAGGCCTGTTGGCGCTGGTCATCGCGCAGGGGAGGCGCGGTTGGCGCGCGGCTTTCCCGCTCTTTGCCAGCGTCGCCGCGTCCGGCGCCGCGCTATTGCTGCTGGCCTGAGGTCGTTCGGGTTGGATCAGTCCGCCGTAAATTCAAACGGCGTTAACCCCCGCTCCCGCTCGCTGAAGCTCAACGTGCGTCCTCTGGGCGGGGCGGAGCGCTGGGCGCATGCTGGCCGGGTGCAGGCAGAGCAGCCCAGCCCAATCGGCGTGGCGCCGCCGGTATCCAGATCAAGACCACGCGCATAGACCAGAGGCGCCGCGAGATTGGCCCTGACCCCCAGGGATATGGCGAACATGGCGTTTCCCGACGCCCCGAAGCCTTGTCCCTGTACGGTTCGCGACAGGGTGAACCAGCGCTCTCCGCCCTCCAGTTCGACCAGTTGCTTCTGCACTTCGCCAGGCCGCTCGAACGCGGCGTGGACGGACCAGAGGGGACAGCGGCCATCCGATTCAACCAGAAGCGCGCCTGAGGCCCCGGCATAGCGCTTCGAAACCTGTCCCGCCCGATCGATACGCAGCATGAAGAAGGGCAGGCCGCGCGCGCCCACCCGCTGAAGAGTGGTCAGGCGGTGGGCGACTTGCTCAAACCCCGCCCCGAAGCGTCGCTGGAGTAGCAACAGGTCATAGCCGCTGGCCTCGCAGGCGCGAAGGAAACGGGCGTAGGGCATCATCAGGGCGGCGGCGAAATAGCTGGTGAGGTGACGGCGGAAAAAGCGCTCGGCCGTCCGCTCGGCAAAGCCCGCGCCGCCGACCAGCGCTTCGATTTCCTCCCGCGCTTCGATCTGCCCCAAGAGAAATGCCGCCTGGAACGTGCGCGAGGCCGGGTCGAGCATCTCCGAAAGCTGCAACTGCCGCGCATGCAGATCGAGCCGCCTTAGATAGTCGGGCATGACGTCGGCGGGCAGAATGCGGATGGCAAGCTGGTGCTTGACGCGCAGCCGCTCGGTCATCGCGCCATAGAGGTCGCCCGCACCCAGGCGCAGTTCGTCCGCCAGCGCCTCGGCCTGCGCGTCGAGATCGGCGAAATGGTTGCGCCAGCGTTCGATTTCCTTGCGGACCATCGTGACCGGCCTTGCCTCCGTCAGAGCCTCGGCAGGCGCGCCGTCTTCGGCCATGCGGTCGAACATGCGCGCGAAGGCCTCTGCCCCGCCGGGGGCGGCGGCAAGCCACTCCTCTATCTCCGTCCGGTCGATCTGCAGGTCGGCGAACATGGGATCGGCAAGGCGGCGGCGCAGGCCGTCAATGCCGCCGCCCGGCATGTCATCCGTCAGGCTCCGGGGATCGAAATCGAAGCGTTCGGCCAGCCGGAGCATCAACGCCGCGCTCAAGGGCCGCTGGTTGCGTTCGAGAAGATTGAGGTAGCTGGGAGAGATATCAAGCGCGTCGGCGAGGGCGAGCTGCGTCATCGACGCCTTGCGGCGAAGGCGCTTGATGGCGTGTCCGGCGAAGAATTTCTGGTCGGCCATAACTTCTCTAACATTACGCATATAGCGATGTGGCGAGATTGTAAACATTTTTACAGTGTTACTGACGTAATATGCAATTTGCCGACCATTTCTCTACAAATTTTTACAAAATGGATGGCGCGAATCGCGGCGGTGCAGCAAATTCTTCTCAAGGCCCCGGCGCTTCGTTCGGACCCATAGCCGAGCGAAGCAGGGAGCCGGTTGAAGGAGAATGACGATGACAGAACAACAGACACGCCCGCGCGCAGTCTTCTCCACCGAGGACTTCGCGCTGATGAAGCAGGCCGTGGCCCATTATCTGAAGGAAGTTCAGGATAAGCCCGAATCCAGCAAATACAGCGCCTTATATCACCGGCTGGGCCGTCTGGCCTGACCCAAATCTTTCCTGGAGAGGAAAGCCGATCCGCCGCGAAGCCGCGCCCGCTTCGCGGCGGGTCCTTATACATCAAGGAGCTTCCAGTGACATATTCGGATCAAATCGCCCAGCTGGGCAAGGTCATTAAGGGGTTCAACGGCACCTGGGACGGCATCGACGCCGAGTCCGCCGCCCGCATGCAGTTGCAGAACCGGTTCCGCACCGGCCTCGACATCGCGCGTTACACTGCAAAGATCATGCGTGAAGATATGGCGGCCTATGACGTCGATCCCGCTAACTACACGCAGTCGCTGGGCTGCTGGCACGGCTTCATCGCGCAGCAGAAGATGATCGCGATCAAGAAGCATTTCGGTTCCACCAAGCGCCGTTACCTCTACCTTTCGGGTTGGATGGTCGCCGCGCTGCGCAGCGAGTTCGGACCGCTTCCGGACCAGTCGATGCATGAGAAGACCAGCGTTCCCGCGCTGATCGAGGAGCTATACACCTTCCTCAAGCAGGCTGACGCCCGTGAACTCGGCATGATGTTCCGCGATCTTGACGCCGCGCGTGCTGCTGGCGACCAGATCAAGGAAAAGCAGATCCTGTCCGCCATCGACAATTATGAAACCCATGTCGTCCCGATCATCGCGGACATCGACGCGGGCTTCGGCAATGCGGAAGCCACCTATCTGCTCGCCAAGAAGATGATCGAGGCGGGCGCTTGCGCGCTTCAGATCGAAAACCAGGTGTCCGACGAAAAGCAGTGCGGCCATCAGGACGGTAAGGTCACGGTGCCGCATGAGGACTTCCTCGCGAAGATCCGCGCCTGCCGCTACGCGTTCCTGGAACTGGGCATTGAGGATGGCATCATCGTGTCCCGCACGGACTCGCTGGGTGCCGGCCTTACCAAGCAGATCGCCTTCAGCCGCGAGCCGGGCGACAGTGGCGACCAGTATAACAGCTTCCTCGACTGTGAAGACATCGAAGACATCGCTCAGGCCAATGGCGACGTCATCATCAATCGCGGCGGCAAGCTGATGCGGCCCAAGCGCCTGCCCAGCAACCTCTACCAGTTCCGCACCGGAACAGGCGAGGACCGCTGCGTGCTCGACTGCATCACCTCGCTGCAGAACGGGGCCGACCTGCTGTGGATCGAAACCGAAAAGCCGCATATCGAGCAGATCGCGGGCATGGTCGATCGCATCCGGGAAGTCATTCCCAATGCGAAGCTGGTCTACAACAACTCGCCCTCGTTCAACTGGACGCTGAACTTCCGCCAGCAGGTGTTCGACGCCTGGACGGAAGCGGGCAAGGACATGTCCGCCTATGACCGCGCCAGGCTGATGAGCGTCGATTATGACGGCACCGAGCTTGCGGCCGAAGCCGACGAGAAGATCCGCACCTTCCAGCGCGACGCGGCGAAGCGGGCGGGCATCTTCCACCACCTCATCACGCTGCCGACCTATCACACCGCCGCCCTATCGACCGACAATCTGGCGAAGGAATATTTCGGTGAGGCCGGCATGCTCGGTTACGTCAAAGGCGTCCAGCGCAAGGAAATCCGCGAAGGCATTGCTTGCGTGAAGCACCAGAACATGTCGGGTTCCGACATTGGCGACGATCACAAGGAATATTTCGCGGGTGAAGCGGCGCTGAAGGCCGGCGGCGTTCACAACACGATGAATCAGTTTGCGGCGTAAACGCCGCAGGGGAACCAGTTCGCGGCGTAAACGCCCCGTAATTCCAAGCTTTCCTGGGGAGGAAAGTCCTGCCCGCCGCGAGGAAACTCGCGGCGGGCTTTTTTTGGGGTGCTTGGGGAGGAGTGTTGTTGGGTCTGTGCTGCCATTATCTCCCCTCCCGCAAAGCAAGCGGGAGAGGAATGACTAGAGCATCGTGCTGTAAATCTGATCCGCTCACCCTGAGTAAGAGACTGAGCTTGTCGAAGGCTCGGTATCGAAGGGTCCTTCGATACGCCATTTCGACAAGCTCAATGGCTACTCAGGATGAGCGGGGTTAACGCACGCCGCTCTAGGCGGCTTGGACAAATTCGGTGGTTTCGCAGGATGGCGGTTATTTGGCATTTTCGTTCAAAAACAGACATTCCGGACCCGACAACGAAGCGGACATTGAAGAGGTCTACTTGTAGCGTCGAATATCGCCAGCTAACTTCGTATATGGCGAAGGGAACAAAGGTTTTCGGCGTATGGATAGCAAAGCTGTAAATAAGGAAATCAGGGGACAGATATGGCCGATACTGAAGAACATCGGCTTTAGCCGGTTCACTCCACGAACTGCGTGGCGGTATTGCGACGACAAGATCGACGTCCTGAACTTCCAGTCGTTCAATGCCTACACCGCTAGCGTAATGGGCACCACGACGTTCTCTTTTTGTGTAAACCTTGGCAGTTTTCTCAATTATGTGCCGCCTTTGTGGCCGCCGAAGGTCAAGGACGGCGAGCTAATGCCTGGCGAGGCGGAATGTCATTTCAGACGGCGGTTAATGCGAAACGTAACACTGCGAGGTCAGGAACACGCCGACGTTTGGAACGTAGACAAGGATGGGAGGAACTTGTTGTGGTGCATACAGGACGTCGCTGGGCAATTGCCAGATGCGATAGAATGGTTCGATCGCCTTGCTGATAGATCAGAGGTGCTGACTATTCTGCTCTATCAAGAAGAGGATATGAACGAGATTTGGGGTTTTGGACGCAATCCGTCACCGACACGCTCATATATGACCGGGTACGTAGCTCTTGTGATGGGAGAGCTCGACCTTGCGCGAGAGAAGCTCAAGGAAGCCGTTCAGTCCAATGGGACTGTCAGTAATTTTGTGCGCGAGGTCATATAGATGGAGAAGAAAGGACCATCTTTATGGCTATCGACAAGGACGTATTGGATCAGTTGCTGGCGGGACAGGAACCGCAGGATGTTTTCAGCAA
>Ga0307414_10000389_pt1 | contig 23930 bp, 19 predicted proteins | sample DK1Ometagenome_FD_203804 | JGI IMG/M metagenome (GOLD analysis project Ga0307414, IMG submission 203804) | Maize rhizosphere microbial communities from greenhouse at UC Davis, California, United States - DK15-O-3 | ecosystem: Host-associated > Plants > Roots > Rhizosphere > Soil | place: USA... | reverse complement strand
AGGGCGGGGTTCTCGGCTTCGGGCGGGAGCGCCGCCCGGTCCCGGGCATTGCTACGGTTCGGGCGGCCATCCATGGCCGCACTCGCCGCCGTGCGCCCTCCACGTGGCCTCCAACTCGTGGATCCGCACGCCTTTGCAGGAGCGGCTTCAGCCACGATCGGACAATCGTTCGCCCGCGCCGACTCCACATAGCGACTGAAGCCGCTCCTACGAACGCCCGGAGAGGACGGACGCAGTCTGCGACAATACGCGGTCCTGAATTACCGCCTGTGCCCGTGGCCCGCATCGACAAAACCCCCTTTGAAGCCGAGATCACCGGCATGACCCACGACGGCCGCGGCGTCGCCCGCCGCGCGTCGAAGGCGCCCGGCGAGGCCGGCAAGGCCGTCTTCATTGCCGGCGCGTTGCCGGGCGAGCGGGTGATGGCGGTGCAGACCGGTCGCCACCGCAACTTCGACGAGGCGCGCGCGGTGGAGGTGCTGTACGCCGCGCCGGAGCGGGTCGAGCCGCGCTGCGAGCATTTCGGTGTGTGCGGTGGCTGCGCGCTGCAGCACTATGCCGAGGACAAGCAGATCCTCGCCAAGCAGCGCGTGCTGTTGGAGAACCTCGAGCGCATCGGTCATGTCACCCCGGAGCGGGTGGTGGAGCCGTTGACCGATGCCTCCTGGGGTTACCGCCGCAAGGGGCGCTTTTCGGTGCGCCGGGTGGAAAAGAAAGACAAGACCCTGGTAGGTTTCCGCGAAACCGATCCGCGTTTCGTCGCCGATATCGCGCGCTGCCACACGGTGATCCCGCAGATCGGCGAGAAAGTCGAGGCGCTGGGCGCTCTGGTCGACGGGCTCGAGGTGCGCCGGGACATCCCGCAAATCGAATTCATCGCCGGTGACCCGACCGGCGAGTTCAGCGGCATCGCCCTGACCATCCGCCACCTCGCACCGCTGTCTGAGGCCGATCGCGCCGCGCTGGTCGCGTTCGGCCAGCAGCATGGTTTCGCGATCTTCCTGCAGCCAGGTGGGCTCGACAGCGTGTATCCGCTGTGGCCGGCGAACCCGAAGCTGGCCTTTGCGTTGCCGCAATGGAATCTCGAGTTCGTGTTCCGCCCGCTCGACTTCATCCAGGTCAATGCCGGCCTCAACGGCAAGATGATCGCCGACGCGATCGATCTGCTCGAAGCCGGCCCCGACGATCGCGTGCTCGACCTGTTCTGCGGGCTCGGCAACTTCACTTTGCCGCTAGCGCGCTCGGTGCGCGAGGTGGTCGGCGTCGAAGGCGAGGCCGGGCTGGTCCAGCGCGCGCGGGAGAACGCCGCCCACAACGGCATCGGCAACGCGCAGTTCCACGCCGCTGACCTCGCGAAGGACCTGAGCGGTCAGCCGTGGATGCGCGAGGGCTTCGACAAACTGTTGCTCGACCCGCCGCGCTCGGGCGCCGACTTCGTGCTGGCGCACCTGCCGCTGAAGCAGTTCAAGCGGATCGTCTATGTCAGCTGCCACCCGGCGTCGCTGGCACGCGACGCCGGTTATCTGGTCAACGAGAAGGGCTGGAAGCTGCGCGCGGCGGGGGTGATGGACATGTTCCCGCATACCGCGCACGTGGAGTCGATCGCGATGTTCGAACAGGGCTGACCCATGCCGATAGAAATCGAGCGCAAGTTCCTCGTCGCCGGTGACGCTTGGCGGAGTGCAGCGCACAAGGTCGTACCGATGGCGCAGGGCTACCTCAACGACCTCGCCGCCATGGACACCGGGGCGATGAAGGCTTCGGTGCGCGTGCGCATCGCCGGCGAGGCCGCGTTCCTGAACCTCAAGTCGCGCGAGCTGGGCCACACCCGACAGGAGTTCGATTACCCGATCCCCGTCGACGACGCACGCGCGCTGCTGGCGCTGAGCGTCGGCGGGCTGGTCGACAAACGCCGCCATTACGTCGAGTTCGAGGGCCACCTGTGGGAAGTCGACGAGTTCCTCGGCGACAACGCCGGACTGGTGGTGGCTGAAATCGAGCTGGAGGCGGCCGACGAGGCGTTCACCAGGCCTGGCTGGGTCGGCGCCGAGGTCACCGATGAACCGCGGTACTACAACCTGGCCTTGGCGAGCCGACCGTATTCGCATTGGACGGATCGCGAGCGCACCCCATAGCGCTCAAGCCGCTCCTACAAAAACCAGACCATCGTGAAGGATGGAGGCGCGGCGCGGTCTCCCACCACCTGCGCCACAACTGCGCGACAATGCGGCCAATGCATCCCGCGCCCAAGACAGACCCCAGGAGTCCCCCATGCTCGTGATCGGCGTCGCCGGCACCGAACTCACCGCGCAGGAGCGCGGCTGGCTGCAGCACGATGGCTGCGCCGGCGTGATCCTGTTCACCCGCAACTTCGCTTCCAGGGCGCAGGTCGCCGAGTTGTCGCAGGCGATCCGCGAGGCCGCGCCGCGCCCGCAGCTGGTCTGTGTCGACCAGGAGGGCGGCCGGGTCCAACGCTTCCGCGAGGGTTACAGTGCGCTGCCGCCGCTGGAAGGCTTCGGCAAGCAGTACGCGCGCGACCCATCCGCCGCGCTCAAGCTCGCCGAGGAGCACGCCTGGCTGATGGCCAGCGAGATCCGCGCCAGCGGCGTGGACCTCAGCTTTGCGCCGGTGGTCGACCTCGGCCGCGGCAATCGGGCGATCGGCAACCGCGCGTTCTCCGAGGACCCGCAGGTGGTCGCCGAGTTCACACGGGTCTACGTGCGCGGCATGCACGCGGCGGGGATGGCGGCGACGCTCAAGCACTTCCCCGGCCACGGCTCGGTGCTGGAAGACACCCATTTCGACGATGCGGTCGACCCGCGCCCGCTGGAAGCGATCCGTGCGCTCGACCTGGTGCCGTTCGTCGCCGGCATCGAGGCCAAGGCCGACGCGGTGATGATGGCGCACGTGGTCTACCCGGAGGTCGCGCCGGAACCGGCCGGCTATTCCAAGGTCTGGATCGAGGACATCCTGCGCAAGGAGATGGGCTTCCGTGGCGTGGTGTTCAGCGACGACATCGGCATGGCCGCGGCGTTCTCCGCCGGTGGCATCAAGCAGCGCGTCGACCTGCACCTGGATGCCGGATGCGACGTGGTGCTGGTGTGCCATCCGGAACTGGTCGAGGAGTCGCTGAAGGCCGTGGAAGATCGCGCGCTCAACACAATGGCGTTGGCCGGGCTGATCGGCCGCGGCCCGATGGGCTGGGACGGCCTGCTGGCCGACGGCCGCTACGAAGACAGCCGCGGGCGGCTGGAGGGCATGGCCTGATGTCGGCCGACACGGTGCCCCGCGACCTGGCGCAGGCGCTCGCCAACGCCGAGGTGATTCACGACCGCACATCAATCGAGCACGCGATCACCCTGATGGCGAAACAGGTGCGTGACGACTACCACGGCAGCGTGCCGGTCTACCTCACGATCATGCATGGCGGCCTGCCGTTCGCCGCGCAGTTGGCGATGGAAGTCGGCGCGCTGGGTCTCGATCTCGAATTCGACTACCTGCACGCCAGTCGCTATCGCGGCGCAACCTCCGGCGGCGAGCTGGTCTGGAAGCACCGACCGGTTACCCCGTTGCAGGGCCGCCGCGTCCTGCTGGCCGACGACATCCTCGACGAAGGCCACACCATGGCCGCGATCACCGCGTGGTGCCGGGAGCAGGGTGCCATCGACGTGCGCATCGCCGTGCTTGCCGTCAAGATCCATGACCGTTGCGTGCCCGGCATGCGCGCCGACTATGTCGGCGTCGAGGTGCCGGACCGTTACGTGTTCGGCTATGGCATGGACTATCACGAGCAGGGTCGCAACCTGCCGGCGATCTACGCGTTGAAGGATTGAACCGATGAGCGAGTCCATTGCCCTGGCCGTGATTGGCGGCACCGGCCTGTACCAGTTGGCCGACCTGCGGGACGTCGAAACCCACCAGCCGGTGACCCACTTTGGCGCGCCGTCCGGGCCGATTCGCGTCGGGGTCCTCGACGGTCACCGCGTCGCCTTCCTCGCCCGCCACGGCGAGGGCCATTCGCTGCCGCCGCACCAGATCAACTACCGCGCCAACCTGGCCGCGCTGAAGGCGATCGGCGCGCGGCGCGTGCTCGCGCTGAATACCGTCGGCGGCATCACCGAACGTTTCGGTCCGCGCGTACTCGGTTGCCCCGACCAGTTGATCGACTACACCTGGGGCCGCATCTCGACGATCTGCGAGGAACCCGGCAGCGAAGTCATCCATGTCGATTTCGGCGAGCCCTACACCCGTTCCTTGCGCGCGGCGGTGGTCGACGCCGCGGTCGATGCCGGTGTCGCGCTGGTCGATGGCGGCTGCTACGGCGCCACCCAGGGGCCGCGCCTGGAAACCCGCGCCGAGATAGCGCGGATGCGGCGCGACGGCTGCGACCTGGTCGGCATGACCGGCATGCCCGAAGCCGGCATCGCGCGCGAACTCGGACTCGATTACGCCTGCCTCGCCATCGTCGCCAACTGGGCCGCCGGTGCCGGGCCCCCCGGCGAGGTGATCACCCTGCAGGACGTGCTCGACAACGTCGCGGCGGCCTCCGCGGGCCTGCCTTCACTGCTTGGGGCGTTGTTGAGGCGCAAAACTGCGGACTAAACCCGCGAACGCGATTGTCAAGTAGCCATTCAGTTTGCATACTCGGCCCGCGTCCGGCCTTTCCCCCGCACCGCGGCGCGACAACAAATCCAGCATGAGGTTTTCCAGGATATGACGTACGGCACCGTGAAATGGTTCAACGACGCCAAGGGTTTCGGCTTCATCTCGCCCGAAGATGGCAGCGCGGATGTGTTCGCGCATTTCTCCGCGATCAATTCCAAGGGCTTTCGCAGCCTGCAGGAAGGCCAGCGCGTCAGCTACGAGCTGACCCAGGGCCCGAAGGGCGCGCAGGCGTCGGATATCACGCCGGTCGAGTGATGTTCCGGCATGGTTGAAGAGCCCCGCTTCGGCGGGGCTTTTTTTGTGGTGCTTCGTGGGCGCTCGCGGCGAGCGCGCAGGGCGGCAGGTCCCGATGCTAGATTCGTCGGCAGGCATCAAGCGGAGCCGCTGATGAATTCGCCGCTGTCGGAACGCCCGTTCGATACCCATCAGGTCGACAACCAGCCGCCGGCGTTTGCGCCGCGCGACCTGTGGTCCGACGACATCGCCTTGCGCGAGGCGCTGCAGCGCGAAGGCGCGGGCGGGTTTTCGGGGCGCGTCGCCCCCTACGGCGCGCTCGCGGGCAGCAGCTTGTACGAATTGGGCTTCGACGCCCACCGTGACCGCCCGCGCCTGCGTAGCCACGACGCCCACGGCCATCGGACCGACCGGGTCGAGTTCCACCCGAACTACCACGCATTGATGCAGGCGGCGATCGAACACGGCGTCGCCGGCCTGTCGTGGCGCGAGCCCGGGCCGGGCGCCCACGTGGCCCGCGCCGCCCTGAGTTACCTGCACCACCAGGTCGAACCTGGCACCAGCTGTCCGTTGACCATGACCCATGCCGCAGTGCCGGTCCTGCGTCGCGAACCGGCGTTGAGTGAGTGGGCCGACAAGGCCGCGGCAAATCACTACGACCCGCGCGAGTTGCCGATCGCCGACAAGCGCGGCATCACCCTCGGCATGGGCATGACCGAGAAACAGGGCGGCAGCGACGTCCGCACCAACACCACCACCGCGACGCCCACCGGCGCCGACGGCGAGTACGAATTGATCGGTCACAAGTGGTTTTTCTCGGCACCGATGAGCGATGGCTTCCTGGTGCTGGCGCAGGCACCCGGCGGCCTGACCTGCCTGCTGATGCCGCGACGTTTGCCCGATGGCGGCAAGAACGCGTTCCGGTTGGTCCGGCTGAAGGACAAGCTCGGCGATTGGTCCAATGCCTCGTGCGAGGTTGAACTCTGCGGCGCCTGGGCGCGCCGGGTGGGCGAGGGGGGGCGCGGCATCGCCACCATCCTCGAAATGGTGATGCTGACCCGGCTCGACTGCATGCTCGGCGCGGCCGCGCAGATGCGCATGGCCCTGGCCCACGCGATCCACCATTGCAGGTATCGGCGCACGTTCGGCAAGCGGCTGCTCGAACACCCGTTGATGGCCAACGTGCTCGCCGACCTCGCGATCGAGGCCGAGGCGGCGCTGGCGTTGTCGATGCGTGTTGCCCGCGCGGTCGATGCGGCACCGAACGATCCGACGGAGGCCGCCTTCGCCCGCATCGGCACCGCGCTCGGCAAGTACTGGCTGTGCAGGCGCGCACCGGCGTTCGTCAACGAGGCGCAGGAATGCCTCGGCGGCAACGGCTACGTCGAGGAATCGATCCTGCCTCGGCTGTATCGGCAGGCGCCGCTCAATTCGATATGGGAGGGCAGCGGCAACATCCAGTGCCTGGACGTATTACGCGCACTGGAGAAGGAGCCGGTCACCGGCGCGGCGCTGTGGGCCGAGCTGCAACGCGCCGGCCACGGCGGGCAAGCCGAACATGCTGCAGCGGTCGAGCGGCTGCGCGCGCCGCTGCACGGCGACACCGTCATCGAGCCGGCCGCAGCGCGCAGCTTCGTCGAACGACTGGCGTTGTGCCTGCAGGGCAGCGTCCTGCTGCACGCGGGCAGCCCGGTGGCCGAGGCGTTCTGTCGCAGCCGGCTCGGCGGGACGCATGGGCTGGCGATGGGGACGTTGCCGGTTGATCTGGCGTTTGGGAAAGTGATCCACCGGGCTTTGCCTCCGGCCACTCAGCACGGGGCACCAACGTAGCGCCGTGTGCTTCGGGCACGGCAAGTCGGCACCTCAAAGGGTGATAATCTGCACAAGTCCGATGCTCCACTGCTGAAAGGTGGGCCTGGACGGACATCAAATGGAATGGATGGAACCCCACATGGATATGGATGTCCAGTCGCTCGCCGCGACGGCCAGCCGCTTGCTGGCCACACTGTCGCAAGACACCCGCCTGATCGAAATCAGCACGCCTGATATAGCCGGCTGGCTGCCCGATGCGCTGGTGGTCGAGCGCTTCGAAGGCTTCGAGTCGGTGTGCGCCGACTTCCGGTTCGACATCGATTGCCTGTCGACCTCGGCTTTCCTCGATGCCAAGGCGCTAGTCGGCCAGCCGCTGGCGCTGCGGCTGCGGCAGGCTGATGGCGCACATCGACACTGGCACGGCCACTGCACCCAGGTCGCCCCGCTCGGCAGCGATGGCGGGCTGGCGCGCTACCGGCTGACGATGGCGCCGTGGACCGCGTTCCTCAAGCTGCGCCGCAACGCGATCATCTTCCAGAACCTCGACGCGATCGGCGTGGTCGAGCGGATCTTCGACGACTATCCACAGGCGAGCTACCGGGTCGATGTCACCCAAACGTTGCCCACGTTCCCGATCACCACCCAGTACCGCCAGAGCGACCACGATTTCGTATTCCGTCTGCTGGCCGAAGCCGGCCTGGCGTGGCGTTTCGAACACTCGCAAGAAGGAGAGGGCAACCACGCATTGGTGATCTTCGACCGCGATGCGCCCGTCGCCGAGACCGGCCCGATCCGCTTCCACCGGACCGACGCGACTGAAGCGTCCGACGCGATCAACCATTTCACCGAGCAGCGCCAGACCACCGCAAACGCCGTCACCGCCGCCAGCTGGCAGCCCGAGCGGGTCGAAGCCCACGCCGCCAGCCTCGACGTCGACCCGGCCGGCCCCAACCTGCCTACCCTCGAGGTCTACACCACCCCGCGTGTCGGTCGCTACGCCGCACGCAGCCACGCCGACCTCGCCGCCGACCTGCAGCTGGACGCCCTGCGCCTGCCGCAGCGGCTGCACGCAGGCGCCGGCAGCGCCCGCGGCTTGGTGGCCGGCAACGGCTTCACCCTGGACCAGCATCCCGACCTTTCCGGTCAGGGCTTCATCCCGCTGGCGATCGAGCACATCGCCGCCAACAACCTTGGCAGCGGCATCGTTGCCTTGCTCGACAATATGGAGCTGGAACGCGGCAGCTACCGCAACCGGTTTATCGCCGTCCCCGTCGACACCGCAATCGTGCCGATGTCGCGTCCCAAGCCCACCGCGCCCGGCCCGCAGATCGCCCGCGTGGTCGGCTTGCCCGCCGCTACCGTCACCTCCAATCGCGACCACCAGGTCCGCATCCAGTTCCCGTGGCAGCGCGGCACCGCGCCCAACCGCGGCGGCCTGAACGACACCGGCTCCAGCGCTCACCCCGATGGCCACGCCCCCGGCGACGACACCTCCGGCACCTGGGTCCGCGTCGCCGAATGGCAGGCCGGCCCCAATTGGGGCAGCCACGCGCTGCCGAGGATCGGCAGCGAAGTCCTCGTCGAGTTCCTCCACGGCGACATCGACCAGCCGCTGGTCATCGGCCAGTTGTACAACGGCGAAGTCGCCCCGCCGTTCGCCCTGGGCGACGCCAGCAACCACCCCGGCACCGTCAGCGGCCTGCACAGCCAGAGCCTCGACGGCAGCGGCAGCCAGCAATGGCTGATGGACGACGCCAACGGCCAACTGCGCCAGCGCCTGCACACGTCGCTGGCCGACAGCCGGCTGGAGCTGGGTTACCTGCTCGACCACAACAACGCCAGCCGCGGCGGCCTGCGCGGGCAGGGCTTCGACCTGGCCACCCTGGGCTGGGCCAACGTCCGCGCCGGCCAGGGCGTGTTGCTGTCGACGAGCTTTCGGACCAACGCCAGCTCGACCCAGCTCGACATCGCCGAGGCCGTCAGCCAGCTAAAGGGCGCCGAACAGACCGCGCAGGCACTCAGCGACGCTGCAACGGGCAGTGAAGTCGCCGCGCTGGAAGCCAACGCCCAGCAAGCCAAGTTGATCGCCGCGCTGGACGCCGAGCAGGACGGCAAGTACAGCGGCAGCGTCAACGGCCAATCCGCGACCAAGCCGAGCGGCGCCAACCGCGACGGCGGCGACCCGGTCGAGAAGTTTGCGACCCCCTTGTTGCTGGCCGAATCCCCCGACGCCATCGCGCTGACCACGCCCAACAGTGCCCTGGCTTACGCCGGCGACAACACCCACCTGACCAGTCAGTCCGACACCCACCTGGCCGCCGGCCACACCTTCGCCGGCATCAGCGGCGGCCACCTCGCCCTGTTCGCCCAACACGGCCCGATCAAGGCGATCGCCGCCAACGGCCCCCTGAGCCTGCAAGCCCACGCCGGCCCGCTGGAACTGCTGGCCGACCAGAGCGTCACCGTCACCGCCACGGACGAGCGCATCGACGTATTGGCCAAGAGCAAGATCGTGCTGCAAGCCGGCCAGACCCAGATCACCCTGGAAGGTGGAGACATCACGTTCGCCTGCCCGGGCAGCTTCACCGTCAAGGCGGGGCAGGTGCCGTTCAAGGGAGGGGCGAGTGGGGCGGCTCGCCTTGCCGCACTACCTGACACCCGAATTAAACGAGCGGAACAGTTCAGCCAAGTTATAAGAATTACGGGGCTCAAGATCACCCCTTTTACTTTCGAAGCGGCTCCAACGATCACCGTGCACCATAAGAATGGTCAACCGCTTGTCCGCCTCGGCACCGATGCGTTTTCATCGAATCGCTTCTACACCGGAAAACAAGAGAGCAAACTCATTGCTTTCGCCAAGCAAGGCGAGTGGATGTTCGACGAGATTATCGATGACCCGGACCAAGTGGTAGAAGGGACCGCGATATGAAAGGCGCGGGTGCCCATGTGGTGCAGAGCGGAGATACGCTCAGCAAAATCGCCTCCGATCACAGCACGACAGTTGACCAGCTGATTCGTCTTAATGGTATATCCAACCCTGACCTCATTTGCCCCGGCGAAACCATCAAAACAAGGGCTGATTTCAGTCGCGTGGATACCGGCGCGAGCACAACGGCGCAAGCTCCAAAGCCCAATCCAGCTATCCAGTTCATCTTGGTTGACAAGCTGCTTGAGTCGATCAAAAGTCTGCCTTACCAAATTGTGTTTAGCAGCGGCAAGGTGGTATCTGGAATGACAGTGCAATCGAGAGAGTGCACTGGGATGTACGAACTAGGCGATAAGCAACGCACATAGAATTATGCGACACATGGAGCCAGCCCTGATAAGAGGGCAACAATGCCGCGGACGTCCGTTTCGTTACAGGCGTGCTTCCGCAAAACACCACCTGTCGAACTTCCGCATCAAGGCGGGCAAGCCGTAGCTGAGGCCGGCACCTACGTCGCCCTCGACCTCCGCGACCGCCGCTTCTACCGTTGTGGTTGATGAGCATTTGCCCGATCCGGTTCCAGCTATGGCACCACGGTCTGGCAGCTGGTCGCGGATTGACGCCGGGCCAATGACGTGGTGCCGGTCAACCCGTTGCATCTTCGCCATCGGGCTGATCGCCATGAAAGCAGAAGCTTCCCCGTCCCTGCCGCTTCGCCCGGTACATCGCGGCATCCGCACGCTTGATCAGCGTGTCGGCGTTGTCGCCGTCGTCGGGATAGAGGCTGATGCCGATACTCGCGGTGAGGGACAGCTCGTAGTCGTTCACCAGGTGCGGTCGGGCGAGTTCGGCGATCAGTTTGTCGGCGACCCTGACCGCGTCGGACGGTTGCGCGACTTCGTCGAGCAGGATCAGGAATTCGTCGCCGCCGTGGCGGCTGACGGTGTCCACTTCGCGTACGGAGGAAGCCAGGCAGCGTGCCGCCAGGGTTAGCACTTCGTCGCCGAATGCGTGGCCGTGGCTGTCGTTGATCTGCTTGAAGTTGTCGAGGTCGACGAACAGCAACGCCAGGCGACTGCCACGACGGTTGGCGTTGGCGATCGAATGGGCGAACCGGTCCAGCAGCAGCACCCGGTTCGGCAATCCGGTCAGGGCGTCGAGCCGGGCTGAACGGGCGGCGTCGGCGAGCGCGCGGGCAGCGGTCTCGGCATCGAGACGAGCCTGCAGCGCGGCAGATACCAGCCGCTCATTGGCGTCGACGATATCGGCCGCGAGGTTGCGACCGAGCCGGCACTCGGCGTCTATCACCGCTTGCTGAAGGCGGACCAGCTCGGCCCGGGCTTCTTCGATTTGTGCCTGCAACTGCGCCAGCTCGCGCGTGGCTTGCGCCGTCGGGCGCTCATCCGGTTCGAGCGGGCAGGCGCTCACGAGTGCAGGTTCCGGGCCGTTGCCTCGAGCTGCGTCGGCTCCGGCGTCCGGGCATTCGGGACACTCGGCGCGCAGACGAATCGCAACAGACGCTCGGTCAACGGTAGACCGACAAGGCTTGCCAGCATGCCGTGGAATGCCTGCAGCAGCTCGTACCCGCCCGCGGCAGCGGTGTCGGTGCTCTGTTGGGCGAAGGCGGTCCTCAACGCTTCGGGTTCCAGCGTCTGGCCGCTTTCGCAGATGTTCGTGAGCCATGGGCGGGATTTGGCGGCAAGGCAAATGCTGCGCTGGTACAGCAGCGTCACGGCCTGCGGCCCCAGCACGGGCGACAGGGCAGCGTCGATTTCCCACCAGGTCGAGACGATTGCCTCGGCGATCTGCTGCGCGTCGGCGCCGGTCTCGACCCGACGTGCCAAAGCGGAGACTATTCGGCGGCTCTGCTGGTTTTCCACTGAGGTCGGGGGAGTCTGAAGGGGTCCCGTTGACCGTACAACCGAGGCGGTGAAAGCTTTATGAGGGGAGGCGGCCGTCAGTCGAGGAACTGCAGTTTCGCCAGCTCCGCGTACAGGCCGCCCTCGGCCAGCAGTTGCTGGTGGGTGCCCTCGGCGACGATGCGGCCGTGGTCCATCACCACGATGCGGTCGGCCTTGAGCACGGTGGCCAGGCGATGGGCGATGACCAGCGTGGTACGGCCCTCCATCAGGGCCTGCAGTGCCTGCTGCACGGCGCGTTCGCTTTGCGCGTCCAATGCGCTGGTGGCCTCGTCGAGCAGCAGGATGGGGGCGTCCTTGAGCAGGGCGCGCGCGATCGCAATGCGCTGTTGCTGGCCGCCGGACAGCCGCGCGCCGCGTTCGCCCAGTTCGGTGTCCAGGCCTTCGGGCATGGCGCTGATGAAGTCGGTCGCGTGCGCGGCTTCGATCGCGGCATCGACCTCGGCATCGCTGGCTTCGAGCCGGCCGTAGCGGATGTTGGCGCGGGCGCTGGCGGCGAAGATGGTCGCCTGTTGCGGCACTAGCGCGATCGCGTCGCGCAACTCGGCCAGGTCGAGTGCGCGGATGTCATGGCCGTCGACCCGCAAGCTGCCGGTACGGGGGTCGTGGAAGCGCAGCAGCAGCGAGAACACGGTGCTCTTGCCGGCGCCCGACGGACCGACCAGGGCGACGGTTTCGCCGGGCCGGACATGCAGGTTGAAGGAGTCGAGCGCCGGCAGGTCCGGTCGCATCGGGTAGTGGAAGGTGACGTCGTCGAATGTCAGTTCTCCACGCACCGGTTGGGGGAGTGGCCGGGGCTGTGTCGGCGCCACGACGGTCGGGTGCTCTGCCAGCAGTTCGGTGATCCGGCCCATGCCGCCGGCGGCGCGCTGCAGTTCGTTCCAGACCTCGGCCAATGCACCGACCGAGCCGCCGCCGATCAGCGCGTACAGCACGAACTGGCCGAGCAGGCCGGCGCTCATCTCACCTTCGACGACGCCATGCGCACCCGACCACAGCACCAGGGTGATCGCGCCGAACACCAGCACGATCGCGATCGCGGTGACCCAGGCCTGGGCCTGGATGCGCCGGCGGGCGGTGGCGACGGCGAGTTTCAGGGCTTCGTCGAAACGACCGAGTTCGTAGGGTTCGCGGGCGTGCGCCTGCACCGTACGCACGGCGCCGAGAGTCTCGTTGGCGAGGGCGTTGGCGTCCGCGACACGGTCCTGGCTGGCACGCGAAATCTTCTGCAACCGGCGTCCGCCGAGCACGATCGGCAGTACCGCCAGCGGGATGCCGACCAGCGCATAGGCGGCCAGGTGCGGACTGGTCACGAACAGCATCACGATGCTGCCGATGAAGGTCACCAGGCTGCGCAGTGCGACCGACATGCTGGTTGCGATCACGCCGCGCAGCAGCTCGGCATCGGCAGTCAGGCGCGATACCAGCTCGCCGCTGCGGTTGCGCTCGTGGAAGCCGGCATCGAGGTTGATGAGGTGCGCGTACAGGCGCTCGCGCAGGTCGGCGACCACCCGCTCCCCCAGCAGGGAAACGAAGAAGAAGCGTGCCGCGGTCGCCAGCGCGAGGGCGACCGCGACGATGAACAGCAACGCGAACGCGCGGTCGATCGCGCCACCGCCGCCTTGGGCGAAGCCTTGGTCGATCATGGTGCGGAACGCGACCGGCAGGCTCAGGGTTGCGGTCGAGGAGCAGGCGAGCGCCAGCAACCAGGCGATGAACAGGCCACGGTGCCGGCGCACGAACGGCCATAGCATGCGCAGGCTGCCGATCGGGGCCTTGGTGGGGGCGGGCGAGGGGATTTCGGTTTCGAGCGCAGCGGTCATCGGGGCATTGTCCGCTATCGGTGGTGCCTGCTGCATCCGGCTGGTGCGTCCGGCTTCCGTGTAGAAGCGACGTGAGTCGCGACGCGCTGAACTTTTGGAGGTCATGTACAGGTCGTGACTCACGTCGCTCCTACACGGGCTTGATTCGCACCTGGTCGCGGCTGGCGTCGCGGAGTTGCACCTGCAGGCCATCGGCATGCGCGGCGGGCAGACGCAGGTGCAGGTGGGCGCCAGCGGCATCGAAACGCTCGTCCAGTTTCTCCGCGCCGTGCTGCGCCAGCGCGGCATGCACGGCGCCGGTGTGCTCGAACGGGTAACTCAGCTGCAGTTCGCGGTATTCGACCAGCGGCTCGCGCGCGGCGGTGCGCAGGCACTCGGCCGCGCAGCCGCCATAGGCGCGGACCAGGCCGCCGGCGCCGAGCTTGATGCCGCCGTACCAGCGCGTCACGACCACCATGACCCGGTCAAAGCCTTGGCCGTCGATCGCGGCGAGGATCGGCCGACCGGCGGTTCCGGCGGGTTCGCCGTCATCGCTGGAGCGGTACAGGCCGTCGACGCGGTAGGCCCAGCAGTTGTGGGTCGCGTCGGCGGTGGCGACTTCGGCGAGGAATGCCAGCGCGGCTTGCGGGGTCTGGACCGGGGCGGCGAGGGCGAGGAAGCGGCTGTGCTTGACCTCGACTTCGTGGCGTGCGCGGTCGGCCAGGGTATCGCTGTTCATCGAGCCGGGGGCGAGGCGATCGCGCGCACGTCATCGGGCAACGGCAGTTGCGGATAGTCGCGTTGCAGCAACGCGAGGCTGGCACGGGCGCCGGCGAGGTCGCCGGCGTCGTGTCGCTGGAGGATGCGTTCGATCCAGTCCACCGGGGGAAGCTGGCTGTCGCTGGCGACCGGCAGGTCGGTGACGGTCACGGTGGCGCTGGTGGTAGCGGTTCCGGGCAATCGCGCATCGCTCGCGGCGGATTCCGCCAGCGCAGAGGCCCGCGCTGTCGGCGGTCGCAGGTCGCGCGAGCGGGCCGCTGCGGTTACCGGCGGTGCCGGTCTGATCGATGCGGACGCCGGAGGTGCCGGAGTTTGGGGCGGAGGTGCCGCCACGTCCGACGGTGGTGGCGCGATCTTCGCGGCGCGCGCCCCAGGCGCTGGCGGCGGGTTCGAGGCCGCTTCGGAGTGCGGGTGAACGGCCACCGGCGACGCGGTCTCCTCCAACTCGACAGACGCCTCCTGCACGGGCCGCAGTTGCCACACCGCACCCAGCGCCAAGGCCACGGTCGCCGCTATGCCGGCCCATGCCGGCCATAGCGACGGTCGGCCCCGGCCCGGTTTTCGTGTCGCAGCGGCCTGGGCGGCGCCGAGAATCCGCGCATCGAGCGTCGGCGACGGCTCGCCATGCGGCCCGATCCGCGCCAGTCGGGCGGCCAACTTGCGTTCTTCGGGGGTCAACGGGTCGGGGACGTGGCTGGTCATGGGTTCAGTCCCGCGCGCAGTTTGTCCATCGCGTAGCGCAGGCGCGATTTGACGGTTTCCCGGCCGCTGCCGGTGATCGCGCCGATCTCTTCCAGGCTGAGGTCCTGCTCCAGGCGCAGCAGCACGGCCACGCGCTGTTCGTCGGGAAGCGCTTCGATGGCGCACTGGAGCTGGCGGCGCTGCTCGAACTCGGACAGTTCGCGCTCCGGGTTGGAAGGGTCGGGCTGGCGGTTGGCGCGCTCGTCGCCATCGACCGGGGCCGGCGGCCGGTGCTTGAGCGCGCGCCAATGGTCGTTCAGGCGATTGTGGGCGATCCGGAACAACCAGGTGCGGAACGCCGCGTCGGGTTTCCAGCCCTCGCGGGCACCGATCACGCGTTGCCAGGCGTCCTGGAACAGTTCATCGGCCAGCGACGGGTCGCGCAATTGCCGCAACAGGAATCGGTACAGCGGACCCCGGTGGCGCGCATACAACAGCTCGAACGCCGACGCGTCGCCGCCGACCCAGGCCAGCATCAGCATTTCGTCGCTCGAGTCGGCCGCGCCATTCATCGGCAGCAGGGTACGGGTTGGCGGCGCCGGGGCAAAGCCTGGGCGCCATTGCGGCGGTCGGGGCAGGTGTCGGGGGCCCGGCAACTGGCGGCTGGGCTGGGGCATGTACGGGTCAACGGCCATGGCAGCGCCACGGGGTTGAGGGGGCCTGCACCCACGTAGCATGCACGCGGACCCATGGCCCGCCAAGGCGCGTTATCCTGCCCGGGTAGACGGGGGGCGGTATTGGTGCAGAACAAGGGTGCACAGGCGATCAGGGCGAATAGTTCGACCAGTGATCCGGTCCAGTCCGATGCGCTCGCCGAGGCGTTGCGGGAGGCGCGCGCGCGCGTCGAATCGCTGGAGAAGTCCGAGCGCCTGCAGCAGGCCCTCTACGAGATCGCCGACCTCGCCGGCTCCGACCTCGAAATGGACGAGATGCTGCAGCGCCTGCACGCGGTCGTCGCCGGGCTGATGTATGCGGAGAATTTCTACATCGTGCTGTTCGACGACGCGCGCGACAGCTACCGGTTCCTGTATTTCGCCGACCGCCTCGACCCGTATGTCGCCGAACCCGAACACGAGATTCTCGCGCGCGATTCGCCCAACAGCCTGACCCTGGCGCTGTTGCACCTCGGCGAGCCGGTGCGCGGCTCGTCCGACGAGGTGCGCGTACGGCTGGGTGTCGCCCGCGACGACAACCACGGCCCCGACAGCGTTGACTGGCTCGGCGTGCCGATGCGCCGCGACGACCGCGTCTGTGGCGCGATCGTGGTGCAGAGCTACGACCGGCCCGGCTGCTTCGGCGACGAGGAACGCGCCCTGCTGGCGTTCGTCGCCCAGCACATCCTCACCGCACTGGACCGCCACCAAGCGCGCGAGGAGCTTGAACGCCGGGTCGAGGAACGCACCCAGGCGCTGCGCCAGAGCAACCGCGACCTGCAGGGCGAGATCGTCGAGCGCCAGCGCGCCGAGCGCCTGCAGCGCGCGTTGTTCCGCATCGCCGAACTGTCGATCACCTCCGAGACCCTGGAGCGCTTCTACGCCCAGGTCCACGACGTCGTCGGCGAGCTGCTGTACGCGCGCAACTTCTATATCGCGCTGTTGTCGGAGGACGGCGACCGGCTCGAGTTCCCGTACTCGATCGACGAGCGAGACGCGGCTCGTGTCACCCGCCCGGTGGGCGCCGGCATGACCGAGTACGTGATCACCAGTGGTCGCGCGGTGCTGGCCGATCGCCAGCGGATTTCCGAGTTGGAGGCGCAGGGCCACTGGCGCAGCCACGGCAGCCTGTCGCATTGCTGGCTGGGCGTGCCGCTGTTCCGCAACGATGCGGTGGTCGGGGTCATCGCCGTTCAGAGCTACTCCAACGCAATCAACTTCAGCGCACGCGACCAGGACCTGCTGACCTTCGTCGCCCACCACATCAGCATCGGCCTGGCGCGCAAGCAGGGCCAGGACCGGCTGGTCACCGCGCATGCCCAACTCGAGCAACGGGTCGAGGCGCGGACGCGCGAGCTGGCGATGGCCAACGCCGAGTTGCTGGAGCAGATCGGCGAGCGCCTGCGCGCGGAACAGAAGCTGACCCATCAGGCCCGCCACGACGCTTTGACCGGCCTGCCCAACCGCCCGCAACTGCTCGACCGCCTCAGCACCGCGATCAGCAACGCCCGGACCAACGCCCGGCACAGTTCGATGGGGGAGTCGCCGCGGGTGTTCGCGGTGCTGTTCCTCGACCTGGACCGCTTCAAGCTGGTCAACGACAGTGTCGGCCATTCGGCCGGCGACGACCTGTTGATCGAAGCCGGTCGCCGGATCGTCGCTACCGTGCGCAATGGCGACATGGTCGCGCGCCTGGGTGGCGACGAATTCGCCATCCTGGTCGAGGACATCGATGGCCTGCACGTCGCCGAAGAACTCGCCCAGCACATCCTCCATGCGCTCGGGCAACCGTGCTGGGTCGCGGGCCGCGAGGTGTTCCCGTCGGCCAGCCTCGGCATCGCCCTGTGGCACCCGCGTTACCACGCCGGCGCCGAGCTGCTGCGCGATGCGGATGCCGCGATGTACCGGGCCAAGGCGTCCGGCCGCGACCGCTGCGCGGTATTCGACGAGGCCATGCGCGAGCAGGCGCTGCAGATCCTCGATCTGGAGGCCGACCTGCGCCGGGCGATCAATGGCGACAGTTTCATCGCCCATTACCAGCCGATCGTGCGGCTCGGCGACAACGCGGTGATCGGCCACGAGGCACTGCTGCGCTGGCGCCACCATTCGCGGGGCCTGTTGTGCCCCGGCGAGTTCATCGGCGTCGGCGAGGACAACGGCCTGATCGAGGAGATCGACTGGCTGATGTATGCGCAGGTGATCTCGCGGCTGTCGGTGTGCAGCGAGGGTTATATCTCGATCAACGTCTCGCCGCGGCATTTTCGCAGCGACGATTTCGCTGACCGCCTGTTGCGGCTGATCGATGCCGCCGGTGCCGATGCGCGTCGCTTGCGGATCGAGATCACCGAGGTTGCGCTGCTCGACGACGTGCCGCGCGCGTTGCGCACCCTGCATCTGCTGCGCCACCATGGCGTGCTGGCGCAGCTCGACGATTTCGGCACCGGGTACTCGGCGCTGTCCTACCTGCACCGGTTCCCGATCGAGTGCCTGAAGATCGACCGCAGCTTCGTCGCCGGCCTGACCGGCGACAGCCGCCACGAAAGCATTGCGGTGGTCCGGGCGATCCAGGCATTGGCCGGCGCGCTGGGCATCCACACCATCGGCGAGGGCATCGAGACCGACGAGCAGCGCGCCATGCTGCGCGAACTGGGTTGCGATTACGGTCAGGGTTATCTGCTCGGGCGACCGGCCGACCAGATGCTGCCGGCGAAATCGATCGCGCTCATTCGCTGACGATTTCCATCGCGTCGTCGGCACCGAGCAGCGGGTGCGCCTGTTCGACCAGATCGATGAACTCGGCGCCGGAACGGCAGACCGGCTCAGCGGTCGCGGATCACCAGCAGCCGTTGCTCGGTCATGTCCTCGATCGCATAACGCAGGCCCTCGCGGCCCAGCCCGGACGCCTTCACCCCGCCATAGGGCATGTTGTCGACGCGGAAGCTGGGGATGTCGCCGACCACTACGCCGCCGACGTCGAGGCGGTCCCAGGCCCGCATCGCATGGTCCAGACGTGCGGTGAACACGCCGGCCTGCAGGCCGAATTCGCTGTCGTTGACCGCCGCCAGGGCGTCGTCGAAATCCTCGAACGGCTCGATGAAGGCGACCGGGCCGAACGCCTCCTTGCGGTACAGGTCGCAGTCGTGCGGCACCTTTTCCAGCAGCCACGCCGGCAGCATGTTGCCTTCGCGTTCACCGCCGACGAGCTTCTTCGCACCGGCCTTGCGCGCAGCGGTGATCCAGTCCTCGACGCGCTTGGCCGCCCCCTCGTCGATCATCGGGCCGATGAAGGTCTTCTCGTCGCGCGGGTCGCCCATGCGCAGCTTGCCGACGGCGGCCTTGAGCTTGCGACGCAGGGCATCGTGGATGTCGACGTGGGCATAGATGCGCTGCACGCCGATGCAGCTCTGGCCGCTTTGATAGTAGGAGCCAGAGACCAGCCGCTTGACCACTTCGTCCAGTTCGACGCCGGGGTCGGCATCGACGATGCACGCTGCATTGCCGCCCAGTTCCAGCACTACCTTCTTGCGTCCGGCGCGGGCCTTGAGGTCCCAGCCGATCAGGCCGCCGGTGAAGCTCAGCAGCGCGATGCGCTCGTCCTCTACCAGTTGCGAGGCGTCCTCGTTGCTGCAGACCATCACCGAGAATGCGCCCTTGGGCAGGTCGGTCTCGGCCAGCACCTCGGCGATGATGAGCGCGCCGATCGGGGTTTTGGGCGCCGGCTTCAGCACGAACGGGCAACCGGCGGCGATCGCCGGGGCGACCTTGTGCGCGACCAGGTTGAGCGGGAAGTTGAACGGGGTGATCAGGCTGCAGACGCCGACCGGAACGCGCTTGACCATGCCGCGGTAGCCGACGGTGCGCTCGGAGATCTGCAGTTCCAGCACCTCGCCACCGATCCTGGTTGCCTCGCCGGCGGCGACGCGGAAGGTATCGATCAACCGGTTGACCTCGCCGCGCGCATCGGCGATCGGCTTGCCGGCCTCGATGCACAGCGCCAGCGCGAGTTCCTCGTGACGCTCCTCGAAGCGGCGCACGCAATGTTCCAGCACCTTGCGCCGCGCGCCGGGCGTGAACGCGGCCATTGCCTCGCGCGCCTTGTACGCGGCGGTGATCGCCTTGCCGATCGCCTTGCCATCGGCCAGCGCCACCCGGGTGACGCGCTTGCCGCTGTATTTGTCGAACACCTCCAGGTCGGTGTTGGCGGCGACCGCCTTGTTGGCGAGGTAGTAGGGGTAGGTTTTCTTCAGGGTGGCCATTGAATCTCTCCTTCAGCGCTATGCGTCAACCAGCGCGGCGCTCATTGCCGGGATCTCTTCGTTGAGGATGCGATCGTCGTCGCTGTAGTCGATCGGCACCTCGATCAGGTCGATGCCGGGACGGGCGATCGCCTCGCGCAGCAACGGCAGGAACTCCGACGCCGACGCCGGGCGATGCCCGCGCGCGCCATAGCTCTCGGCGTATTTCACGAAATCCGGGTTGCCCAGGTCCATGCCGAAATCGGGGTAGTCCTCGTGCCGCTGCTTCCACTTGATCATGCCGAAGGCGTTGTCGTTGAGCAGCAGTACGGTCAGGTCGATGCCGAGCCGCACCGCGGTCTCGAGCTCCTGCGAATTCATCATGAAGCCACCGTCCCCGCACACCGCCAGCACGTTGCGGTCAGGATGGACGATGCGCGCGGCGATCGCCGACGGCAGGCCGGCACCCATCGTCGCCAACGCGTTGTCGAGCAGCAGGGTGTTGGGCCGGCGGCAGCGGTAGTTGCGCGCGAACCAGATCTTGTACAGGCCGTTGTCGAGGCAGACGATGTCGTCGTCGCCCATCGCGCGGCGCACGTCCGCAACCAGACGCGGGCCGCTGAGCGGGAAGCTGTCGTCGTCGGCGCGCTTGGCGATGTTCGTGGCCAGCGCCTCGCGTACGCGGTGGAAGAAATCGAAATCCCAATGTGCTTGCGGCTGCAGCGCCTCGCCGAGCTGCCACACCGCGTTGGCGATGTCGCCGACCACCTCGATCTGCGGGAAGTACACCGCGTCGACCTCGGCACCCTCGTAGTTGACGTGGATGACCTTGCGCCGTCCCTCGCGCATGAAGAACGGCGGCTTCTCGATCACGTCGTGGCCGATGTTGACGATGCAGTCGGCACTGTCGATCGCGCGGTGCACGAAGTCGTGGTCCGACAGCGCGGCGTTGCCGAGCCACAGCGGGCTGTCCTCGTCGAGCACGCCCTTGCCCATCTGGGTGGTGAAGAACGGGATGCCGAGCTTGTCGATGAATGCGCGCAGGCAGTTCGCGGTGGTCTGGCGGTTGGCGCCGGCGCCGATCATCAGCAACGGGTGGCGCGCGTCGGCGATGGTCCGCGCGGCGTGCGCGATCGCCTTGGACTCGGCCACCGGGCGGCGCGAGTACGACGCGGGCAGCAGGTGGGCATCGGTCGGGTCACCGGCGATGTCCTGCGGCAACTCCAGGTGGACCGCGCCCGGCCGTTCCATCTGCGCGCGCCGGAACGCTTCGCGTACGCGCGCCGGGATGCTGCCGGCGGATACGATCTGGCGGGTGTACTTGGTCAGCGGCCGCATGGTGTCGACCACGTCGATGATCTGGAAGTGGCCCTGCTTGCTGGTCTTGATGGGTTTCTGGCCGGTGATCATCAGCATCGGCATCGCGCCGAGCTGGGCATAGGCCGCGGCGGTCACCAGGTTGGTCGCGCCAGGCCCGAGCGTCGACAGGCAGACGCCCGCGCGGCCGGTCAGGCGGCCGCAGGTCGCGGCCATGAAACCGGCGGCCTGCTCGTGGCGGGTCAGCAGAAGCTTGATCGAGGAGGTGCGTAACGACTCGAGGAGGTCGAGGTTCTCCTCGCCGGGGATGCCGAAGATGTACTCGACGCCCTCGGCTTCGAGTGCGGCGACGAACAGGTCGGACGCCTTCGCCATGCATGCCTCCAGGTGCGATTGAATGACGCAGTCTGAACGGGATCACGTTAGCGCTAAGCGACGACGGGGCTTTGGATACAGGAGCGACGTGAGTCGCGACCGCGCAGCGCCCCGGCTGTCAGTGCCATCGCGACTCACGTCGCTCCTACAAAAGCGGCTACTGCGGTTCGACCTTCAGGCGCAGCGTGCCATCGCTCACCCGCGCCTCAAGCCGGTCACCCGGCGCGGCGTCCAGCACGCTGCGGACGATGCGCCCGTCATCGTGCTGCAGGATCGCGTAGCCGCGCGCGACCGTTGCCAGCGGGCTGACCCCTTCCAGCGAGCGGGCGAGGGCGCGCACGCGCAACGCGTCGCTGCCCAGCCGGCGGGCGATGCAGGCCTGCGGGCGGTTCGCCAGCGATGCGAGGCGCTCGCGCAGGCGGGCGATGCGGCGTTGCGGGTGGGCGGCGCGCAGTACCGCGTCGGCATGGCGCAGGCGGGCGCGTTCGCGGTGGATGCGTTGCTGCCAGGCGGCGGCCAGCCGCCGCAACGCTTCGGCCTGTCGTCGGTGCAACAGGTCGAGCCGCGCCCGCGGGCGCAGGGCGTTGAGGCGCAAGGCGGCGCGATCGGCGCGCTGCATCCGCTGGCGCAAGTGTTGTGCCTGCAGGTTCTGCAGCCGGGCCGCGAGGGCGCGCAGCCGGCGCTCCAGATCATCGCGGCTCGGCACCAGCAGTTCGGCGGCGACCGAGGGCGTCGGCGCGCGCACGTCGGCGGCGAAGTCGGCGAGGCTGAAATCGGTCTCGTGGCCGACGGCGGACACCACCGGCACACCGCAGGCTGCGATTGCACGGGCGAGGCGCTCGTCGTTGAACGCCCACAGGTCCTCCAGCGAACCGCCGCCGCGGGCCAGCACCAGCACGTCGTAGCGGCCGCAGGCGTCCGCGCGCTGCAGCATCGCGGCGATCTGCGCGGCCGCGCTCGCGCCCTGCACCTGCACCGGAAGCACGTCGGCCTCGACCAGCGGGAAGCGCCGCGCCAGCACGCTGAGCACGTCGCGCACCGCGGCGCCGCTGGGCGAAGTGATGACGCCGATGCGCGCGGCGAACGTCGGCAGCGGCTGCTTGCGCGCGTCGTCGAACAGGCCCTCGGCCTGCAACTTCGCCTTGAGCTCTTCGAACGCGCGGCGCAGCGCGCCTTCGCCGGCTTCCTCCATGTGGTCGAGCACCATCTGGTACTCGCCGCGGGCCTCGTACAGGGTGATTCGGCCACGCGCGAGTACCCGCAGGCCTTCGCGTGGCTGGAACTTCAGCCAGGTGCTCTTCGGCTTGAACATCGCGCCGCGGATCTGCGCGCGCGAATCCTTGAGGGTGAAGTACAGATGCCCGGACGCCGGCCTCGACACGTTGCCCAGTTCGGCCTCGACCCAGACCAGCGGGAAGGCGCCTTCCAGCAGGTCGCGCGCCAGCGTGTTCAGCTGGCTCGGGGTCAGGACGTGGTTGCGGTCGTCGAGGCTCATCGGGATGGGGCGGGGCGGCTGGATACCGTAGCGCAGCGGGCCGAACCGGTCACGCGTCGGCGGTACAATGACGGCCATGAATTCCGAAGCCTCCATCCCCTGCGCCCACCCCGCTTTCGGCCCCCAATCACGCCGCCTGACCCGCGCCGTGACGATCGGCGGCGTGCAGGTCGGTGGCGGGGCGCCGGTGGTGGTGCAGTCGATGACCAACACCGACACCGCCGACGTCGCCGGCACCGCCAGACAGGTCGCCGACCTCTGGCGCGCCGGTTCCGAGCTGGTCCGGATCACCGTCAATACCCCCGAGGCCGCCGCCGCGGTACCGCGCATCCGCGACAAGCTGGCGATGATCGGCGCGCCGGTGCCGCTGATCGGCGATTTCCACTACAACGGCCACCAGCTGCTGACCGCCGAACCGGCCGCGGCCGAGGCGCTGGCCAAGTACCGGATCAACCCGGGCAACGTCGGTTTCGGCAAGAAGCGCGACAGCCAGTTCGCGACACTGATCGAGCTGGCGATCAAGTACGACAAGCCCGTCCGGATCGGCGCCAACTGGGGTTCGCTCGACCAGTCGCTAGCCACCCGGCTGATGGACGAGAACCACGCCCGCGCCGAACCCTGGGAGGCCGGCCGGGTGCTGCGCGAGGCGCTGATCCGTTCGGCGCTGGACTCGGCCGATCGCGCGGTCGAAATCGGGCTTCCGGCGGATCGAATCGTGCTCAGCGCCAAGGTCAGCGGCGTGCAGGAACTGATCGCCGTCTACCGGGAGCTCGCCACCCGCGGCGACTACGCACTGCATCTGGGCCTGACCGAGGCTGGTATCGGCAGCAAGGGCATCGTCGCCTCCAGTGCCGCGCTGGCAGTGTTGTTGCAGGAAGGCATCGGCGACACCATCCGGATCTCGCTGACGCCCGATCCGGGGCAGTCGCGCACCAACGAGGTCATCGTCGCGCAGGAGCTGTTGCAGACGATGGGG
>Ga0307414_10000388_pt1 | contig 23935 bp, 20 predicted proteins | sample DK1Ometagenome_FD_203804 | JGI IMG/M metagenome (GOLD analysis project Ga0307414, IMG submission 203804) | Maize rhizosphere microbial communities from greenhouse at UC Davis, California, United States - DK15-O-3 | ecosystem: Host-associated > Plants > Roots > Rhizosphere > Soil | place: USA... | reverse complement strand
AATCGAACTGGAAGTCCTTATAGTCCATGTAGAATAGGCCAAGCTGGGTGCGCACTCGATTGTCCAGGAAGGCGGATTTCCAGCCCAGCTCATAATCCCACACCGTTTCCGGCCCAAATTCGGAGACCGCTGAGTTAGCGCCGCCGGGCTTATATCCACGGGCAGCAAAGGCATAAATCAGATTGTCGCTGTCAAGATTCCAGTTGAGCGCCGCCTTGCCGGTAAGGCGGCCATCTTCATGGGATCCTGCAAGATTGGCCACCTGCAAGCCAGCAGGGCCAAAGATGGGCCCACCCGCCCCAATCACGACACTGCCGCTGCCATCGGCCTTGAAGTGCGAGTAACGTAGGCCAAGTTGCAGTTCGAGTGCCTGCGTCAGCTTATATCCGGTCTGAGCGAAAACGCCCAACGTCGTCTTGTTCTGACCCTGCACAATGTCGGTGGGGTCAACAGGCACACCGCTCTTGTTCTGGATATTCACATCAATCTTATTGTGCTGATAATAGCCGCCCAAAATCCAGTTGAACGCGCTTGTGGTAGGCGAAATGATGTTGAACTCCTGGCTCACCTGCCGCTCACGGACGAACTGATCGCTCGTTTGGCGGAAGCTTGCTGTGGGGTCGGAGGCGGAGGCAGCATAAGCAGCGTCGGTGTCGTAGAGATTGTTGACCCGCTTGTTATTATAGCCCGTCACCGAGCGCAGCACGATGCCGCCATCAAGCTCGTAGCGCATCTCAAGGCTGGAGAGCGTCGCTCGCTCATGGCCCAGCGTCGGCGCATTGTAGGTTAGATCCCGAATGTCGGCGGTGCGATTATTCTGGAAGGCCGTGCCAGTGATCGGGCGATAGGCATAGCCGCCTGAATTTTTGTCGATAAATTCCAGCTTCCCGATGACGCGGAAGCTCCCCGGCACCCACAGTACACCGACGCGCCCTGCCTTCTCGCTCAGGCGATCGGGTTCATTGTTGAACGGGCCAAGGTCGTCATAATAGCTATCGCGCCGCTTGAAATTGCCCGACGCACGAATGGCGAGGGTCGATGAAACGGGGAGGTTCAGCGCGCCTTGCGCCGTCACTTCATTATAGGTGCCGTAGCTGCCCTCGATATAGCCGCCCAGCGCATCCAACTTGGGGTTTTGCGTGTTGATGAACACTGCACCGCCGGTCGAGTTGGAGCCAACCAGTGTACCCTGCGGTCCGCGCAGCACTTCGATGCTGGCGATATCGTAAAAGCTGCTCGTCGTGAGGATCGGCGGCTGGAACACGCCATCGATGTACGTCGCAACGCCATTGGCCACCGCAGGGGATCCGCTCGCAATGCCGATGCCGCGAATGTTCACCGACTGAGTAAGGCCCTGATCCGTCACGGAGAGGGATGGCGCCGCGAACTGAAGGTCAGCCACGCGCTCCACGGCCTTGTCGTTGAGCTGATCGCCACTGAGCGCCGTCGCTGCAATGGGCACGCGCTGCAAATTCTCCGCCCGGCGCTGCGCGGTGACGATGATCTCGCTTAGTCCATCTTCCGCTGATTGTGCGGCTTGTGGCGTACTGGCGGGTTGAGCCAAGGCCTGCGGCGCCAAGCTGAGCGCACCTCCAAGCAGAGCTGCAGTCCCGAATAAAGTTGATTTGCGCATCAGTCATCCTCCCTTTTGCCGGATCGCGCGAGCACCAGCTCAGGCTTCCGCATTTTCGTAGAAGATATTCTCTGATAGCTTGAGCGCGTGGAAAATAGTCACCTGATTGGGGATGATGGCCTGGCGACCCTAAATCCGCTCGATCTCTACGCTTTTGTGAGTGGCGAGAGGCCTTGCGATCACAGGCTTCCGGCAAAAATTGCCTGGGCACTGGAGGCCATTGCGGCACAGCGCGGCTGGCGCGTGGGCGAAAACCTGGGAACCGAAGAAGCTTTGGTCGCGCAACTGGGCGTGAGCCGTGAAGCATTGCGGGAGGGTGTGAAAATCCTGGAGCGGCGCGGCTCCATGCAGATGGCGCGCGGTCGCTTTGGCGGCCTTAAAATCACCGAGCCAGACGTCGTGCATATCGCAGCGGCGCTTGCCCTCTATTTGCGGCTGACAGGCTGTACGGCAGAGCAGGTTGGTGTGTGCGTCACGGCCCTGAGTGAAGCGGAACGCAGGGTGACTGAGCGCTCGGATGTTGCAAAGGCCTTCAAGCAGATTTTTTCTATCGCTGCCGTTACGAATGATCTGCTGGCACACAGCTTCAAGGCGACAGCAGGCGCAGGGGACATCGGATACCGCCCAATGTTCCCCAATGCGCATGCGATTGGGGCGGTTACAGCCCTGAAGATCATGGAACATGCCATGCGCGTTGAAGGGCTGAAGGCAAGGATCGGCTCGGAATGGGAGTTGGGTGATCTGCTACTCTCCTCGCGCGCTGCCATTCGGCAGGGGCTGCGCATGCTGGCTGATCTGGATTTGATCGAAACCCGGCGGGGCCGGGGCGGGGGCGCCTTTTTGAAGCAACCCGGCCCGCTCGGGGTTATCCGTCAGATCCATTCGCTCATCGCTGCGTGGGGGCATAGCCCCGGCAACCTCATTCCGCTGGTGTGGGAGCTAAACCTCTGTCACCTGCGCCTGGCAAATCTGCGCATTGCCGCAATGCCGCAGCATGATCGTGACCAGCTGTGCGACGCCATGGAACAGGCGATGGATCATGCGCAGGAGCCGACCCGCTGGATACGCCTTCAAAAAATGATCGCAGAAATCGCAGGCAGTCCGATGGTCGACGTCCTCATCCTCTGTCTGGTCTCCTATCAAATGCGGACGTTCGACCTTCCCGCACCGGGGCGTGACACAAGCCGCCTTCTTGGACTTGAACGCCAAATTGTCGACGCTCTACGACGTTGCCAATTTCGGTTGGCTGAACAAAGTGAGATCGAGGCCCAGTTGCTGATTAGCAAGATGGTGGTCGATCAAAGGCATGACGCCGCTTAACTCGATCAGCCCGCTGACGGTCTTTCGGTTTGCCATTGTTCATGATCGAATGTGAGCCGAGCAAACCCTGCATGTCGTTAAGCGCTAATGTCGAGTTCGAACTTGGTGCGAGATCCAAGCCAATCATAGCGATCCTGTGGCTCTCGCTTCGGGTATGTTTGTAAGCCGCACGAGGGGGCGAATAAGGCTGGTCATCGCAGCATTTATTGCGAAGCCGCAATGGAGAGCAGCTGGATAGGTGGCGAAATTCAGGAGAGTGAAAATGAGACTAATCCTGTCGTCAATTGCGGCGTTTACGCTCATGTTGACTGGGGCGCCTGCCGCGCTCGCTCAGCCCGCATCTTTAAAGGTCGAGGAGATCAAGGTTCACAGTCGATCCATCGAAGGCAATCTCGAGGGCAATAGCGCAGATCGCGACGTGTTCGTCGTGCTACCGCCAAGCTATGGCAAAGACCCGGCCCGTCGCTATCCGGTCGTCTATTTTCTCCACGGCTTCTTCGCTTCGGCAGAGAAATATATGGCGGGTACGAAGATCGCGGAAGGGGCCGCCGTCGCCCTGGAGGCGACTGGGAAGGAAATGATCATCGTCGTGCCGGACGCTGACTCACGCCACGCCGGTTCGCTCTATTCCAACTCGCCCACGGTGGGCGACTTTGAGGGCTTTATCGCCCGCGATCTAGTGAGCGCCATAGACAAGCGCTATCGCACATTGGCGAAGCCCGAGAGTCGCGGTCTCTCCGGCCACTCGATGGGCGGCTATGGAACGCTGCGCATCGCCATGAACCATCCGGGGGTTTTCTCCAGCATTTACGCGATGAGCGCCTGCTGCCTTGCGCCTCGCGTTCCCGTGGCGGGCGAGATGAAGCCGCTGGAAACCATGACGCCGGATGAGGCAGCCAAAGGCAATTTCATGGTGCGCGCCACCCTTGCAACCGCCGCCGCTTGGTCCCCCGCGCCTGAGAAAAAGCCATTCTTCATTGAGACCGGGCTCAAGCCCGACGGCACGATCGATCCCATTGTTAGCGCAAAATGGGCCGCAAATGCGCCATTGATCATGGTCGCCCAGCATATTCCGGCGCTCAAGGGATTGAAGGCGATTGCGATGGATGTGGGCGACAAGGACTCGCTGCTGGCGAGCAATGAAGCTGTGCATGTGGAACTACAGCGCTTTGGCATTCAGCATAGCTGGCAAGTTTATGATGGCGATCATGGCAACCGCATCACCGAACGCTTCCGTACCAAACTGCTTCCCTTTTTCGCAGAGCAGCTATCAGCCAGACAAGACCGGGCAAGCTATTGGCCGATTGACTGAGGCAGGTCACAATCAATCCCAACGGATCACTACTAGACTTGCTGCGATCAAAGCAGCCTAGCACCCGTTACGTGTAGGTAAGGCACTTGTCGGCAAGGTCCGCCATTTGTCTCGAGACCGAGTGCGAGCTTCACCGTCGCAGTTCAGGTGCAGATAACAGCCATCAGCCATCAGTTCGTTGAGCGAGCATGGATGTTGCCTTGTTTGATCACGAGCGCTACGATCGAAGCAATCGATTGCAGAAGGTCGCTTCGAACGATCGCGCAAGGCAACTGGAGAGGCTTCCATTTGGATCATTGTCTGACAGCTTGCGTGAGTGGCGGCCCACATGTGCGGGCGTCGTCGGGCGTACCGCAAGTGCAGGGCATCAATGGTGTTGCTTGCGCCTGTGCGGTTCCACGCCTCCATGTTGGGGGACTGTCTCGATCAATCTGGTTTCAACTAGGAAGATAGCGATGAAATTTCAGCTCCGTTTGGCGCTTGCCGCAACTCTGGTCTCCACCGCTGGTTTGGGCGCCGCGTCGGCCTCCGCTCAAGAGCTGAAGGTCGGTGCTGCCAAGGTTGATGTGACGCCAGCAACCAAGGACCTCCCCAAAACGATGCTGGGGGTGCTTGATCCGCTCAATGTGCGCGCCATCGTGATCGATGACGGCAAAACGCGCGCTGCGCTGGTGACTGTCGACGCCGGAGCGATCAACACCGACACGTGGGAGAAAGTCAGCGCCCGCGCCGCGCGCGAGCTGCGCATCCCGGCGTCGCAATTATTGCTGACCGCCACGCACACCCACAGCGCACCCTGGATGCGCGGCGAGGCCTATGAGGCGCAGATCTTCGGCGCGATCCGCAAGGCTGCGGCTGCCGTGCAGACCGCGCGGATGGCCTATGGCACCGGCGTGTCTTACATCAATGTGAACCGCAACATCATAGACCGCGAGACCAATCGCTGGTGGGAAGGGCCCAATTATGAGGGCGCCTCCGACAAGACGGTCGCGGTGGTGCGCTTTGAGACGCTCGCGGGCGCGCCGATCGCCCTCTATTACAATTACGGCGTCCATGCCGTGCTGACCGGCAATCTGGATATGGTCAGCGCCGACCTGCCCGGTGCGGCCTCAAACTATATCGAGGACTCGCTCGGCAAGGATGTGGTGGCGGTCTATTCGAACGGCGCTGCAGGCGATCAGAACCCCATCTACTTCCAGCAGACCTATGATCTGCGTGCGATTCGCACGGCCGATTATGCCAAGCGGGGCGAGGATATCAGCAATGCGATGCCGCCGGGCGGAACAGGCATGGATCGCAAAAACCCGCAGGTCGCAAAGCTGATGGCGCAGCAAAAGCAGATGATCCTCTCAATGGGGCAAATGCTGGGCGAGGAAGTGCTGCACGTCAGCCGCGCTAGCCTGGAGCGACCGGTGAATGAGGCGCTGATCCGGGGTGAGCAATCCGTCGTCACCTGCCCTGGCCGCAAGCGGCTCGATAAGGGCCGCGCTGGCTATCCCGGCACTTATGAGGATGCCGATCCCGTCTCCATTCGCCTGAGCCTCCTCAAGTTGGGCGACACGGTGATTGGCGGCGTTGATGCTGAAGTGTTCACCACCATCGCGCAGCGCTTCAAGCAGGAATCGCCCTTCAAACACAGTATGATGGTGACGCTGACCAATGGCATAGCGGGATCGGGCTATATCCCCAACGATGCCGCCTTTGCCTATAATACGTTCGAGGTGGTTTCCTCTCGGCTCAAGCCGGGCTGCGCGGAGAGTGCCATCGTCAATGGGCTGCTCGATCTGGTCGACAAGGTGGACGCCAGGTAAGCGCGCACGGGGCCGTCTTCGATCAGGGCCTGCCGTCGATCAGCCTCTGGTTGACGCGGCCTGTGCCAAAGCGATTGCTCCCAGCGGCCCGGCCTCTGTGCCAAGACCAGCAGGCTGGATGATCGCCTCTGCCGACCCTGCATCGAGAAATGGCAGATAGGCGCCGAGCCGCTCGACAACGCGCGTGCGGATCGCGGGCAGGAGGAAGGCGCGCGACAAGGCGACGCTGCCACCAAACAGAATGCGCCGGGCCGAGGTTGTCAGCAGGATCGCTCCGCACAGTTCCGCAATGTCGGCTGCAATCAGTGGCCAGATCGGGTGCTCATCAGGTGCGGTGGCCGGGTCCATGCCGAACCGGGCACGCAGGGCCGGACCGGATACGAGCCCCTCGATACAATCGTGATGGAATGGGCAGGCGCCCGCGAATGTGTCGCCCACCGCGCGACGCAAGTGGAGATGGCCTATCTCGGGATGCATGGCTCCATGCACGGGCCGCCCGTCAATCAAGATCCCGCCGCCAAGCCCTGTGCCGATGGTAATGTAGCACAGGCTGTCGCACTCCTGCCCAGCGCCCCAGCGATGTTCCGCAAGCGCTGCGCCGTTCACGTCGGTATCGATCGCCCAGGGGCAGGCAAGTCCTTCGGTGAGTGTTGCTGCCACTGCCGCGCCGGTCCAGCCCGGCTTAGGCGTCGCCAATATTTGGCCAAAATCCGCATGGTGCGCGTCGAGCTGGATCGGCCCGAAAGATGCGATGCCCAGTCCGGTGAGCGGTGCCTGCCGGTTCCATTCGTCCAGAACGTCGCGCAGGGCAGCCAATGTTGGCTCGGGCTTGGTGGTCGGCACCACATGGCGATCTAAAATAGTATCGCCAATCGCCAGTACGGCGATTGCCTTGGTCCCACCAAGTTCGATGCCGGCAAAGCGCGTCATGGCGGTCATGCCCGCTCGACCAGACCGGCTGCATCGCCATCAAGGCGAAGCTTGAGTATTGGCGCGAAAGTCGCACCGAAGCGCCGCGCATGGTCATCCGAGCCGCTGCTACCCCAAGCATCGATGAAGCTTGTGACTTGCAGGTCTGGCAGCACAAGCCAGCTATAGGCTTGTTTGGGTGCCGCCGCCGGATTGGCGAAGACCAGCCCGGTGCCGTTGAGTGGGCGCCAACCGCCACTCAGTGTTTCGGAAACCATGCCATAAAGGCCAGTGGGGCCGACCGGACCATCAGGATTGAAAACATGGTTCTGGGTGGACCAGAACATATAATAGCGCCCTTGGTGGAAAATCGCGTGGGGCCGTTCGAGCTCATTGTTGAGCGTATCCGCACTGATGAGTGGTGGGCGGATCTGCCAGTCTTCCAGCTTGTCATCGGCGGCTACAGCCCAGCCGACCGCGCCATTAAAGGCTGAACTGGACCCTGCAAGCGACCCGGCGAAGAAGATGTGATGGCGGCCATCGCGCGGATCGCGGAAATAAGCCGGGTCGCGGAAGGCCTTGATCGTTCCGACCGCGCCAGAGCCCGCATCGCTTGCCATATAATGGGCAGGGTCGCGCAGGATGATCTCACGCAAGGCGCGCCAATCGGTTAGCCGATAGCCAGAATCGCTCTTCACCAGCTTTGCTTGCGCGTGGAATAGACGCTGTTCGAAGGTCAACGCGGCCTCGCCACGCTGGCCGGTCGCGGTGAAGAACAAGGTGAGCGATTGGCGGTCGGCGGCGAGCAGGGCCGAGCCCGACCATTCACGGCTGCCCGGTGAAAAACCATCGATCAAGGCAGGGCCGAGATGCCTCCAGCCCGTAACGCTGTGGGAGAGTAAATGGATGCGCGCATGGCCGTGGCGCGTATCGGGGTCCGGAAAGCGTGGCGAGCCCAGCGCCATCCATAAGGTTTCACCCCCATCGAGCAGAGAGGGTGCGCCGTCCCTGTCCTGAACGGGCCAGGCATCCCATATGTCCAGATCAGGCGCGATCCTGATGACATCGGCATCCCGGATCAGCGGTGCGCTATCATGATGGCGGGTGTCAAGGGCGCCAAGGTGCGCGGCCGTCCAAGCGCTCTCGACCATAGAGGCGGAGCCTGTGCCAACATCGCGTATCAATTCCATGCTCCCATATTTTGAACAACTCACTATCGCGAAGACGCCTCCTTCACAATCGATTGCGCCAGATTTTCTTGCGCCTATGATGGTGCGCAAAATATACTGCTTCAAGATGCAATGGATTGTCGTACCGGCTTGAAATTAGCCGTCAAAACGGGCTTGAATTTGTGACGCGTCGGATAGGTAGTGACAAGCAGCCGGGCTGCAGGAGAGGCAATATGAGTTTCGATACAGGCGCCTCGCGGATTGCCCGCAGATCTTTCCTCGCTGCTGGTCTTGCAGCATTGAGCGTCGCTGCCCACGCACAGGAGCAGCCCAACCTTCCGCCCATGCCCAACTCATGGATCGATGCCGAGCAGATCGCGCTTTGGCCCAATGGCACGCCGGGCAAAGGTTTTGTATCGCAAACCATAGCCGATGATTGGCCAGACATATTGGTGCGCAATGTCGCGCAACCTGTGCTGCGGGTTTTCCGGCCCCAGCTATCCAATGGGCGCGCGCTTCTTTCGCTGCCGGGGGGTGCCTATACGTTCGTTTCCATCCTCAATGAAGGCGTCGATGTTGCCCGCGCGATGACCGCGCGTGGCTATACCGTGTTCGTGCTCACCTATCGCTTGCCTGACGAAGGCTGGGCGGACCGGGCCGATGTGCCGCTGCAGGATGCCCAGCGCGCCATGCGCGTCATCCGCTCGCAGGCGGGGCGCTATGGCTATGATCCGGCAAGCGTATCCGCAGTCGGCTTCTCAGCGGGCGGGCATCTCGGCGCGTCACTGGCGACAGGCTTTGCCGACACCGTTTATCGCCCGCGCGATGCGGTCGATGCGCTGGACGCCAGACCGGCTGCGATGGGGCTGATTTACCCGGTCATCAGCGCGACCGCGCCGATCACCCATGCTGAGTCGGCCATGCGGTTGCTCGGCGCCAACCCTGCGCCTGATCTCATCGCACGCCGTTCCCCGGCGCTGCACGTCACGGCGCAGACGCCGCCAGGCTTCATCGTTCACGCGCTTGATGATAGCGCGGTGCCGGTTGAGAATAGCCTGATCATGATGCGCGCATTGCAGGCGGCGAAACGTCCTGTGGAGGTCCATCTGTTCGAAGAGGGCGGCCACGGCTTTGGCATCGGGCCGAGCGACAAGCCTTGTGGCCAATGGCCAGCCTTGTTCGCGGCCTGGCTCGATCGGCACCTGAGCAATAAGAGCTGAGGTCCGGTCAGCGCGGCTCCGTCACGATGTCGGCAGTGCGACGCTCTCGGCGCTATAGTCATCCTGATTTCGTGTCGCGAGCATCTGTGCGAATGGCCTGCGAGACAGGTTCCAGCCGCACAGCAGCGCGAGCAAGGTGGCAAACACCGCGCCGAGCACCACGCTATAGGCGCTGTCGCCCAGCCAATCGCCGAGCGCGCCCATCGCCATAGGCGCAAACACCGCGCTGATGCAGGTGAAGAACAGCAGCAATCCGGCGATCGACCCGTGACGCCCCTTATCATAGCAGCTGATCCCGGTAGAATTGATCGTGGGATAGAGGACGGACATGAACAGTCCGGTTGCAGGCAGCGCGAAGATCGCCACCTCGCGACCACCGACCACAGCAATCCAGAACAGGGCTGCCATCGCCGCGCTGCAGGTGAACAGCACGCTACTCCAGTCGAAGCGCGATAGCAGCCATACGCCAAGGAAGCGCCCTGCCGCGCGCAGCACGAAGAAGATGGACACGACATAGGCTGCCAGCCAGATCCAGGAACCCGAATAGCTCGCAAGATAGGTCGGCGCCCAGACGTAGATTGCTGCCTCGGCCCCGACGTAAAGCATCAATGCGCTGCCGAAGAATTTGGCAGCGGGATCACCCGCCATGCGGATCGCTTCGCTGGCACGGGCCGGTTCGCTGCGCTCAATGATCGGCCGGGGGAAGCGCGCGAGGGCCGAGCCAAGGACCAGCAGCGCACAGAGCATGGCCGCAATCAGATACACCCATTTCCAGCTCGCGCCGTTGAGGAGCATGAAAGCGACGATGGCTGGCCCCGCGATGGCGCCGACGCCAAAAAAGCCCTCGATCAGGTTCATCAGCCGGGCATGTTCGCGGGTTGAACGAGACAGGTCGCCAATCAGCGCGAGGGCGCCCGCTTTGAAAATGCCGATGCCGAGGCCGGACATAAACAGCAGGGTGACGAAGAACAGGAAGGAATGGCCCGCCGCGAACAGCGCCGAGCTGGTGCCGAACAGGAACAGGCCGATCAGGATCGTCGCCTTGCGGCCAATACGGTCAGCCAGAAATCCCAGCGCAATGGCGGAAATGCCGATGCCGGACATGGTGGAATATTGGAAAGAGCCGCCAGCGGTCAGCCCCAGGCCGAACTCGCGGATCACTTCAGGAATGACGGTGCCAACCGAATCCGTTGTCATCGCAAACATGGCGAACATCAGGAACACGAGCGCCTTGAGCAGAGTCGTGCCTCCGCTGGCTGGTTGGGTTCGGCTTTCCATCACGCTCTCCGCTTGCTTATTGGCCGTCCAGGCAGACTGCCTTATTGCGCGGCTCTTCGAGAAACGCAATCGATTGCGTTTTGCTTTGGCGGCGGGATGCCGAGGTCTTCCACCCACATGAAAAGGAGTGGACCTGCTTTTGCACGCCCACTCCTTCGTCACTCGATCATGGCACCATGCTTATTGCGGCGTAACCCGGAAGCGCAGGCCGAAGGTGCGCGGCGTTGGCCCGGAGCCAGACAGCGGCCCGTTGGTGCCAACAAAGGTAGGCCCGCGCTCATCGGTGAGATTGTTCGCGATGAAGGCCAGTTCGTAGATGCCGTGGCGGATGCCCGCCGTCAGCGCAACGACATCATAGGGCCGGGCGATGATGCCATTGCCCTGCAGTCGGTCCCCGCTGTGGCTGAGCGACACATTGCCAAAGACGTTGAGGTTGGAGCCGATGGCACGATTGTAATTCGCGTCGATGCGGTAATTATTGGCAAGCGTGTTGGTGAGGCGCGAGCCGGGGCTGAGCAGGGGCTGGGCCGCGCCGACAACCGGGTTGATCCGATCATATTTACTGTCGTTGAAGTTGCCGACGAAGCCAAGGTTCAAACCCTCGATCGGCGTGCGCCACCGTAACTCGACATCGACACCCTTTGTCGTCGCATCGCCGAAATTCGCAAAGCCGTTGACGCTGGTAATGCCGCCGGTGACTGAGGTCTGCAGGTTGGTGTATTCAAGGTGATAGAGGTTCAGGCCCACAGAAATTGCGCGGTCGAGACTGCGCCATTTGAGGCCAAATTCGAAGTTGCGTGAGGATTCAGGGCTGAGCGCCACCTGCGCTGGCACGCCGACAAGGCCCAGAGACTCAACCTGCACCCGCGACTGCACGATGCCTGGCCGGAAGCCGGTCGCCGCCGAGACGAACATGGTCAGGTCGTCGGTCGGCAGATAGGAGAGGTTGAGACGCCATGTGGTGACATTCTCGGTCGTCGGGACTTTGCCAGTGCTGTCCGCAAAGGCGCGGTCGTCATGATAGACGCGCAGGCCAACCAGCGGCACGAGCTTGCCGTCAAACAGATCATAGCTGATCTCGCCAAAGCCCGCATAATTCTCGGTCAGCGTGTCATTGTCGGCGTTGATGAGCAGGCCAGGCAGGGTCAGCGTGTTTTCCTGCGGGCCGGAACCGTTCTGGTAGGAGCCGCCGATGACCCAATGCAGCGGGCCACTGCCGTTGGAGTTTACGCGCAACTCCTGCGCAAACATCTTCGGCAGGAACTGGCTGGAGAAGGAGCCTGCGGGGGAGAGCGGAATGTTGATCCCGAACACGCCTTCCAGATTGCTTGTGGCGCTGGTGACGGTCAGGGCGTCAAAGTCCACCGTCGCGGTCAGGCTGTAGAGCTTGAAATTGCCGTTCGAGAAGCCTTTTTGGCCTGCCGTATTCTCGAAATAGGGCGGTGCGACCGATGCGGTGAAGCCGGTGAAATCCTGCTCCGGGCGGAAGTTCCAATATTGCGCGCGGATACTGACATTCTCGGCGGGCTTGAACAGCGCGACGACACGGATGTCGTCATTTCTGGCTGCGTTGACGCCCTTCTGGTCCGGCGTGCCGTCAAATGCGCCGAAATATGCGTCTGCCCAGCCAGCGTCGCGTGAGAAACCGCCGCTCACGCGAACGGCTAGAATGTCCTTGATGATCGGGACCGAGAGGGCGCCCGCCGCGCCATAGTTCAGACCTTCGGCTCCACGCGTTTGCGATGCCTCTGCCTCGAACGCATAGTCGATCCGGTCGAGTTTAGGATCCTTGGTGTGAAAAATGAACACACCGCCTGAGGAGCCTTGGCCATAGAGAGTGCCCTGCGGACCACGCAGAACTTCAACACGATCGATGTCGAGGAATCGCACGGGCGGTGCGATGCCAAAATTGGTGACGATGAACGGAGCGTCATCAAGATAATAGCCAATCGGCGAGTCACCATTCTGTGTGACAGCGCCGCGCAGATTATAGAAGCGCGAGCCGTTCGACTGACGGAACCCTTCAAAGGCGCCCGGTACGCTCGAAATCAGATCGCCAATGGATGTGATATTGCGCTCTTTCAGCGCCTCACCCTCAAAGGCTTGGATCGCCATCGGGACGGACTGAAGCACTTGCGCGCCGCCTTTTTGCGCCGTGACGACGATGTCCTGCGGGTCCGCGTCTCTCTGACCCTGCGCCGTCCCAGACGATGTCTGCGCTCCCGCTGCATGGGACAACAAAGCGCTCGCGATCGCGAATGCTGCGGCTGCATTTCTAAAGCGTTCCATCAAACTCTCCCCTTCATTTTATCAATCGATTGCATAAATTCGGTTGAAGAGGGCGGCCTGCTCATTTCGGCATGGGCGCCACTCTTTTTTTCTGATTTATTTGGCCCCGCGCGCGAAAGCGCGGCGCAGTGCCTCGCCCTTGGCTTGCCGGAACTGCTTGGCCTGAGGGCTATCCGGCGCCAGCTGGTCGAAGCCGTGATACGCACCTGGAATGACCTGCAGCTCCGTCGGCACACCGGCTTCATTCAGGCGGCGCGCATAATCGATATCCTCGCTCACGAACAGATCGACACCGCCCACCTGAATGAACGTAGGTGGCAATCCGGCGAGATTGGGCGTCCGCGCGGGCACGGCGCGTGCTGGCACGCTGGTGGTGCCGGGCGCCTGCCCCAGAAAGGCGCGCCAGCCATATTGATTTTCTGGCGCCCGCCAGCCGACTGTTGCGATGTGCGCAGGAACTTGGACAGCGCCGCCAGTGCGATCATCCAGCATGGGATAGACTAGCGCCTGAAACAGGATGGGTATTTCACCACGGTCGCGCGCAGTGATGGCGAGCAGCGCGGCGTGGCCGCCGCCAGCGCTTTCTCCGGTTAGGGCGATGCGGCTGCGGTCCAGCCCCAGTTGCGCGGCGTGATCATACATCCAGCGAAGCCCGGCATAATTATCTTCGATCGATCCTTTATAGGTCGTCTCGGGCGCAAGGCGGTATTCGACGCTGACGATGATGGCGTCGAGCTCGCGTGCCAATTCCTGGAGCCGCCGCACGTCGGTTGCCGCCGTGCCAAGGATGTAGCCGCCGCCATGGGTGTGGAGAATGCCAGGGCGGCTGGTGCCGGCCTTGGCGTTGATGATGAACAGCTTGACCTGTGGTGCGCCCGCTGGCCCCGGAATCATCTGCTCCTGCACCGGAACGTCCGCCAACCGTTCAGGCGCAGGCGGGCCGCCACCACCCTTGCGCGATTTCAGAACCATCGCTTCGTCAATGGTGCCCATCATCTTTGAAAAGCCCATCGCCATGCGGGCGGATGCACGAAGCTCCGGGGCGATGGGCAGCAGCTTCGCTTCGTCCGCCACCGTCAATGGGGCCGGGGCAGCGAGCGAAAGGCGAGGGAGTGGAGGCGGCTTCTGCGTCTGAGTCTGGGCCGATACCGGTGCGTTAATGAGCGCAAGGAGGGCCGCGCCACTCATAGCCGTTGCAAGAATGCTCTCGCGCACTTTCATATCTCTCTCCCTGATTCGCGGCGTGTAAGCAGCCGTCGGACCGTTGCGACTATCCTATGAGCAATCGATTGCAAGTCAATCGCCATACGCGCCTTAAAAGCCGGATCAGGTTGTTCCGCGCACGATGAGTTCAGGATTGAGGATGACCGACCCGGTCGCCTCGCCCGCGATCCGCTTCATCAAGCTGCCCACCAGATGCGATGCGCCAGCAGCGATATTCTGTCGCACGGTTGTGAGCGGCGGCGCACTGGTTCGCGCCAGATAAAGATCGTCATAGCCCATCACCTTAACGTCGCCGGGCACAGAAAGCCCGCGGGTCGCCAGTACCTGAATGGCAGTCAGCGCAATCAAATCCGACGCAGCAAAAATGCCATCAGGCGGCGTGTCGGATGCGGCGAGAAATGCGTCAATGTCTGAACCACTGACTTCGGAATCGAAATGGGTCGGCGCATTGACCAGCATGATGTCGTCACGCGCGCGGATGGCAGCCTTGGCGCCCTCAAGCCTGAGCGAAGGCTCAATCGCGAGCGGGGTGCCAAGGAAAGCGATCTTGCGGCAGCCGCGGTCGATCAGATGCTGAGTGGCCATGCGCCCACCGAGGAAATTGTCGGTGCCGACCGAGCAATGGATCTGCCCCTGCATGAAGCCGCCCCACGCGACCAGCGGCAAATAATCCGTAGCGATCCGGTCCAGCACGTCCGACTGATCGGACTGGCCAATGACGATGAAGCCATCGACCCGGTCCGCATCAATGAGCTTTGAAAGCCAGTTATCCCGGTTGGGGATGACGCGCGAAAGCATCAATTCAAAGCCGCGCTCGGTCAATTCATCAGCCAGATAGCCGATGAGCGTCATGAAAAATGGATCGGAAAGATGCTGGCCGCGATCATGGCCCAGCGGCACCACAACGCCAATGGCGCCGCGCTGCTTGGTGCGCAGGTTGCGCGCAAGGGCGCTCGGCCGAAAATCATGCTCTTCTGCGAGCTTGCGGATCCGTTCGGATGTGTCGGCGTTGACCATCTTCTTGCCAGCCAAAGCGCGCGATACTGTAGCCGCCGACACGCCCGCCAGCGCCGCCAGATCGTATATCGTGCGAATTTTGCCTGCCAAACCTAGTCTCCCGTCACGCAGGCGATCCGTAACTCCCCTGCAACCGGCTTGCAACCGCGCGTCCGCAATTGCAGGGCGGCTTAAGGTTTGGCGAAGGTCGCAAGGTCCACAGCCGCCGCCATCGCCGCATTGCCTGCATCATTGGGATGAATATTATCGCCGGGGTTGAAGCGGGGGAGCAAGCGGGCCGGGCGGGCAGGGTCTCGCACAGCCGCATCGAAATCCACCACAGCGTCGAACCTTCCGCTGGTGCGGATCCAGTCATTCAGCGCCTGTCTGATCGCTTCGGTCTGCGGGGTGTGGAGCCATAGGCCCTCGGTCGGGGTCATCGTCGCGCCCATCACCTTGATGTCGTGCAGATGCGCGCGGTCGATAAATTGGGTATAGGCGGCAATCAGCTGATCGGCAGTCACGGCCTCGCTCGCCGGGATGCCGGGGATGGCCGCGATATTGATATCGTTGATCCCCTCCAGCAGGATCACCCAGCGCACGCCGGCGCGCGCGAGCACGTCCCGGTCGAAGCGCGCCAGTGCAGACAGCCCTGCACCGTCGCGGCGCACACGGTTGCCGGAAATGCCCATGTTGATGACTGACATTTGGCGCGTACGCGGGTCGCGTTGTAGCCGCTCGGCGAGCAGGTCGGGCCAGGCGTGGGCTGAGTCGGGCGTTGTTGCAAAGCCATCTGTGATTGAATCGCCGAAGGTGACGATGGCGCCAGCTGGCCTCGGCGCAACCACTTCCACCCCGGTCAGCCAGAAATAGGATCGGTTGGTCTGCGCGCCACTCAGTGTCGTATCGGCCGCATGGTCACCCTTGACGATGTAGGTTGTGCGTAAGCCCAGAGGATGAAGCGTGTTCACTGCCGTTTCGGCAGGCAGGTAGATTGAGATTGCAAGCAATTCGAGCGCCGCGACTTTGAACGGTACGGCGTCGCTGATTGCCACCGTGCCCGGCTGGATCGTTATCGATGGCTGCCCGCCAAAGCCGAGCGCATGATCGCTGCCAGGCGCGGTCGCACCCCCAGCGATGCTGCGGGCAATCCGCGCATGTCCAATGACGACCGGTTCGCCACCAGATGCGTTGGAGAGCTGGATGCGCACCATGCTGCCGCCGATCGTTGGGCGGACGACCATGCGGACGGTCTGATCTTGCAGCTCTTGCGGCGTTTGCGCGATGGGAGATGGCCCCGGCGGAGGAGGCACGGGTTTGCCGTCCTTACTGCTCCGAGGCGGCATGGGCGGCGGCGCGGGCATTGGCGCGAGTTGCTGCGCGGTGCCCCAGGCGCTGACCCAGCGATTCTGAGCATAGGCCGCTGTTGCACTGAAAAGGGCGAGCATGCTCAATAGGACGCCTGCTCTGCGGACGATCAAGATTTTGGACATCATGGGCGGTCTCTTTTTGGGAGCAAGTTCGGGCGAGGGATCATGGGAGGTTCTTCTGCTTCACCACCCATTGTGGATTGCGACACAGCCCACAATCGGCACCGGCGAACATCTTGCGCGCATCGGGATTTCCCTTCAGCTGCCAATCCAGCCAGTTGACGGCGACCTGACCGAACTCTCCGCCATTTGGCTCCCAATATGTGCCCTCATGTGGCGTATCTTTGCGATAGGCCCGGAGCGCTGGAATGTCTGGCAGATGCTCGAAATCCTCATTGGCATTTGGGAATGCAACGTCCTTTTGATCGCCGCTGATATAGGCGACCGATCCGTGCAGCAGGACAAGGTCCGCCTTGGTCAAAGCCTTGCCGCCCGCGGTTGCGTTCAGCCCTGATGCGTCCGGGAACAGCCCCGTATTCCAAACGACCGTGGTGCTCACTCTCGGGTCTGCCCCGGCTTCTATCGCCTGAACGCCACCGCAGGACATGCCCAGGAACGCAATTTTGGCGGTGTCGATCCGCCCATGATAGGGGCTTTGCGGGCGGCTATTTTCTGCAATTGCCCAGTCGATCTCCTCGATCAATTGATGCGGAGTTGTCGCAGCAGGGGGTAGCTTGGCTGGATCAGGAGGTCCCCGGTTGGGGTTAGGCTCTGGTTGCCAGATTTGATCCTCCAGCGGCCCCATCCTGCCGTTTGAAATCACGACATAACCATGTGAAGCAATCTCGCTGAGGAAGAAGCGAAACCATGTGCCTTTGTCCAGGCAGCCGCCAACACCCCATACGACAATGGGGAGCTTCTGCCCGCCAAGTGCCTGAGGGGAGGGGGCGTAAATCGTGTGGGCGGGAAGCGCTGGCTGCATGGTGGGCACCACTTTAAATGGTCCGGATCCAAGGGCGACATTGTAAGGGATGGGCTGGACAGGCTTTTGCATGGCGCAGGCCGGAACGCTCATCATGCTCAGGCCGAGCAGGATGCAGCGCACGGCGCTTTTCATGATCATCTTAATGCCTCTCCCTCATGTTTCGGCGATTGTCGCCAGCGCATATGGCACCCAACCTAGTTCTTGCCATCAGCATTGCAATATTGATTTGCAATCGATTGCTAGTGGCGTGATGAGGTGCGTGCGCGGATGGACCGGGGGATATTGCGATGACCAGACCATTGAGGATTGGCCTCATCGGCGCATCACGCATCGCCGCCTCGGCGATCATCGCACCCGCACAGGTCGTGTCAGGCGTAGAGGTCGCCGCCGTCGCGGCGCGAGATCGCAGCCGCGGTGCAGCGTTCGCCAGGCAATTTGACATAGCGACGACACATGGCAGCTACGAGGCGGTGATCGACGATCCGAATGTTGAGCTGGTCTATATTGCGACCCCGCCGAGCCTCCACGCTCCACTTACCCTGCGCGCCATCAACGCAGGAAAAGCCGCTGACCAGCTCGGTCAGGGAAGCGGAAGAGATTCTGAATCAGGCGCAGCAAGGGTGTGCGGGTGTTTGAAGCGATGCACGCGTTGCATCATCCTGCCTTTGCGCATCTGCGGCAGGTGCTCAGTCGTGCGCCGCTCGGCCGCATTGAGCGGATGACCGCAATCTTCACGACGCCGATCCCTGACGACGGGAAGGATTTCAGATGGTCACGCGCGCTTGGCGGCGGTGCGTTGGTCGATCTTGGCATCTATCCGCTGGCCTGGTGCCGCTATGTGGCGGGCGAGGCATTCTCTGTGGAGGATGGAGTCGCATCCTTCGGGCATGGGGTGGATGCTGCAGTCAGTGCGACGCTTGTTTATGAGCAGGGGATCAGGGCCTCCATCCGCACATCCATGCTCGATGTGCCGCATCAGGCCCTGCTACGGATCGAGGGGAGCGCGGGTTGGCTGGAAATCGATAATCCGCTCGTGCCCCACCTTGGCCATCGTTTCACGATCAGCAATCAGTATGGGATTCATGCAACGGAAATCGCTGGCCCCAGCACTTATGAGGCCCAGCTTGACGCCGTGCGCGGGACGCTGGTGGATGGAGCGGCATTTCCATTGCCAGCAGACGATTTTGTGCAGTCCGCGCAGGCGTTCGAAAAAGTCTATGCCGCAATAGGGCATGGCGCGCGCAATGAGCCCCTTGCGACTAAATGTTAAAGGCCGCGAGCCTCCAGAGTTTCCAGAAGCAAGCGCTCGAATGATTCACGGCGATTGCGGCGAACAGCGAGCAGTTTCGTCCGATCTTTCGCCCGGACCGCCTCGGTGAGGTCATGTTTGCTGACAACCGTTCGCTCTTCGCTGGCACGGCGCGGGAGCGGTAGGAGTGCGCGATAGCGGTCGGTCAGCGCCCATAAGCGCATCGCCTCGCGCACGATCGTCTTCTTGGGGGACAAGTTGAAGATCAACATGTGGAAATCGCGATGTTCGTTCCACCAGCTCGATCGATCGCCTGAATCGAGCAGCTGCTCGAGCTGCGCGGCGCGATGCTCTAGTTCGTTGAGCTGCTCTTCTTGTGGCCATTCAACTGAACGGAGTAACTCGTCTTCGACGAGATGGCGCAGGGTGAATAGCTGTTCCGCTTCGTCGCGAGACAGCCGAGTTACGAAGAAGCCACGATTTGGATCATGCTCGATAATGCCTTCGGAGCTCAACAGCTTGAGCGCTTCGCGGACGGGCACACGGCTAGCGTTGAACTGTTCTGCTAACTCCGTCTGGCCAAGACGCATGCCTGGCGCGAGCGTGCCGCGCGCAATCAGCGAACGCAATTCATCTGCAATCTTAGCAGGTACGCCGCGGCCAGTTTTTGTGGTTTCTTCCATCCAAATGGTCCTTCAACCCGTCTCTCATGTGCCCCAAAGGCCCGCCGAGACTTTGTTCGGGAGGCATAATTTCCCGGGGCCAAATGTTCCATAACCTCAGGCGCGGCAAAAATGTAGGCATTTTGAGCTAAGGGTGAAGGTGGGCAATTCTGCGCTCTCAGCTCCCACCGCTTGACCCCTGCAAACGGATTAGTATACGAAAATGTATTCTTATGGGTCGATGGTACGGCTGTCGGGGAGAGGTTTGAGATGATTGTCGATTGCCATGGGCATGTCAGTGCGCCCGCTGAGCTTTGGGTCTACAAGTCCATGCTGCTGTCTCACCGTGGCGAACATGGCAAGAAATTTCCCGATCTGACGGACGAGGAAATCCTGGCCTATACCAACAAGAAAGAGATGGCGCCTTGCGGCCATCTCGATATGCTCGATCGTGTTGGCACCAATTATCAGTTGTTGAGCCCGCGTCCGTTCCAGATGATGCATTCTGAAAAGCCGGGCTTTTTGGTGCACTGGTTCACCGAAGCAACCAACGATATAATTGCGCGCCAATGTAAGCTCTTGCCCGATCGCTTTGCGCCCATCTGTGGCCTTCCGCAGGTCGCGGGCGAGCCTACTGAAAATGTGCTGCCGGAGCTTGAGCGTTGCGTGACCAAGCTGGGCTTCAAAGGCTGCCTGCTCAATCCAGACCCCTATGAAAACTCCGGGGTCGAGCCACCGCCGATGGGTGATCGCTACTGGTATCCGCTTTACGAGAAGCTCTGCGAACTCGATGTGCCAGCGCATATCCACTCGGCAGGGTCGCGCAGTCGCCGCGCGCCTTATACCCTGAACTTCCTGCTTGAAGAGACGATGGCCGTTTATGGCTTGCTGGAAAGCGATGTGTTCAAGGACTTCCCATCCCTGAAGATCGTATGCAGTCATGGTGGCGGGGCAATTCCCTATCATGTGGGACGTTTCCGGGCATCGGGCATCCGCAAAGGGGAAGAGTTCCTCGATAAGATGCGGCACATCTATTATGATACCGTCCTCTATTCGGAGGAGGCGCTGCGTCTGCTCATCAAGACTGTCGGCCCTGACAATTGCCTTTTCGGCGCGGAATGCCCCGGTGTGGGATCAGCGGTTGATCCGCGAACCGGGAAGACGCTCGATGATATCGCACCCTTCATCACCGGCTTCGACTGGTTGAGCCAGGAGGAGAAGGACAAGATCATGTTCGGTAACGCCACCCGGCTGTTTCAGCTGGGTGTGTCTGCACAATGAGCAATCTGACTGAAAACCTCGCGCGCCTTTGCGCGATCGACTGTTGTGCGCTGTCCGATGCGCTGGACAAGCTTGGGCTTGCCGGTCAGGTGACGGGCTTGCGCCGTGAGTCCGGCGCTGGCCGGGTTACCGGCATTGCCGTCACCGTGAAGCTTGGCATCGGCGATCCGCCACCCGGCCCGCCACGCCATCTTGGCACGACAGCCATTGAGGCGGCGGATGCCTCCTCGATCATCGTGATCGAACAGCGCACCGGGGTTGAGGCGGGCTGCTGGGGCGGCCTGCTGACCCGGGGCGCCCTTCAGTCCAATATCCGCGCGGTCGTGGCTGATGGCCCGGTGCGCGATATCGATGAAGCACGCGAGCTTGGCTTCCCGATCTACACCAACAAGCTGACCTGCCTCACGGCGCGGGCGCGTGTCGTGGAGAAGGCAACCAATGTGCCGGTCGAAATTGGTAATGTGACTGTCCATCCGGGCGATTACATTGTTGCCGATAGCAGCGCGGTGATCGTCATCAGGCCTGAAAATGTGGCGAATGTGTTGGCGGCGGCAGAAGCGATCTGTGCGCGGGAAACGGCGATGATCGCCGACATGTCGCGGGGTGCGCGTATGAGCGATGTGCTCGGCGGCGCTTACGAACATATGCTCAAGAAGGACTGAGATGGGGCAAGATCGCAACGTCGCGCGCGCAAAGGCGCTGGATACGGCGACCCTGTCCGACGCGCTGGATCGGTTGGGCGTGGTTGGGCAATGCTACCGTATCGCGGGCCGGGATCCATCTTTCGAACTGGCGGGTCGCGCTTTCACGATGCTGTGCGGCCCTGCGTCCAATCCCCCGGGCACCGTGGGCGACTATATCGATGACGTGCCTGACGGCGCAGTCGTCGTCATCGACAATGGCGGACGTGAGGATGCCACGATCTGGGGCGACATTCTCACGGAGATTGCGCATCGGCGCGGCTTGGCGGGCACGGTTATCGATGGCCTCAGCCGGGACGTCGCGCTGTGCCGCAAGCTCGGCTACCCGGTGTTCAGCAAGGGCCATTGGATGCGGACCGGCAAGGACCGGGTGCAAGTGGAGCAAATGAACTGCGTCGTGACCATCGGCGGAGCCCGCGTGTCGCCCGGCGACATCATGCGTGGCGATCCCGATGGTGTGATCGTTTTGCCCAAAGAGCATGAAGAGGCGGTGCTCAGCGCGGCTGAAGAAATCGGCGCGGCTGAAGACAAGATCCGTGAGGCCTGCCGCGGTGGGATGCGGCTGGATGAGGCGCGCCGACACTTTCGCTATCACTCATTGCAGACCCGTAAACCGCTCTAAAGCAGGTCGGTTTACGCCGCGAATACCTGCTCTAGGGCTGATTCGATATCGCGGCGGGCCCGCATATATTCCGAGATCAGCGTCTCTCGATCCCGTGCGACCATCGCGTCGAGCAGTTTGCGCTCGGGGCTTTCTCGCATCGTTCTTGGCATCAATGCCCTGTAGCGATCCGTAAGGGTCCAAAGGCGGATCGCCTCGCGCAACAGGATTTTGTGCGGCGAGAGATCGAACAGGTCGTGGCGCAGCTGTTCCAGCGCTTTGGACCAGATGACGAAATCTTTCGTCTGATCCATTGCATCGAGCCGGTCGAAGTCGGCATGAAACTTGGCGATCTTCTGCTCATCGGGCCACTGAGCAGACTCAAGAAGCTGAACCTCCAGCCAGCGCCGTAATTTGTACAGCTGCCGCGCTTCCTCAATTTCCAGCGGTGCAACGAAATAGCCCCGATTGCGATCATGGCGCAGAAATCCCTCCGTTGAGAGCAGCTTGAGGGCTTCGCGGATTGGCACCTTACTGCGACCGAATCTGTCCGCTAATTGGGACTGCCCCAGATGCTCACCCGGCAGAAGCGACCCCCTCACGATCAACGCGCGCAGCTCATCTGCGACGGCGTTGGGCAAGGAATCGCTCATGTCTGTCGCATTGGTCATTGTATGAGCCTGCCTTCCCCGCAGCACGAAACAACACGCAGGCTAATAAGCCTTGTGGCCATGAGCGAAAGCACAATGCATGGTCGCCTTATCGGGCACGATTAGGGCTGACCATTCGGGCTTACAGTCACGTGGATTGCGCCTTCGATGCCGCGCCCGGCGGTTGCCAATATGGCATCATGAACATTTTCGAGCGCGAAATCATGACTGCACAATTTGTCGATGGGCCAGCGGCCACTGGCAATGATGTCGAGCGCGGTCTGCACGGCGTGGTAACTGTGGCCGCGTGGCGCGCGCACTGTGAGGTAGCGCTTCTTGATCTCATTGATCGGAACGACTGCGCCAAGCCCGTTGAGGCTCAGCCAGGCGCCCTTTGCTGATAAGGCGACGGCCTGCGTGGCGATGCTTCCATCCGGGTCTCCGGTTGTATCGACCACCACATCCACGCCCATGCCTCCAGTGGCATTCATCACGATGCGTGTGAGGTCTTCCTGCGCGGCATCGACGGCGATGTCTGCGCCCAACTCTAACGACAGGTCGAGCCTGGCGCGGTCGCGCGTCATGCCCACGATAATGACCTTCAGCGCGCCAGCCGCCTTCGCTGCCAGAGCGCAACTGAGGCCTTGCTGTCCCGGCCCGAAGACGAGCACTGTTTTCCCAAGACCAGCGCCGCCATCCAGCACCGCCCATTGCACGCCATTGCCGAGCGGTACTGCCAGCGTCGCGTGACGGGCATTCATGGTCTGGGGGATTTTGTGGATCACGGCATTTGGCGCGATGTACATATATTCCGCAAACCCGCCCCACAGATGCGGCGCAATATCCGCATTGCACGTGCCGTAGCGCAGTGTGTTGAAGCGATCTTTCACATTGAAGAAATCAGTTTCCATGCAGAGCCGGAAATCGCCCTGGCGGCACCAGTGGCAGTGCCAGCAGGGTAGATATTCATGCAGCGCGATCCGGTCGCCAGAGCGCAGTCCCCATCGCTTGGCGGCAGCTTCGCCCAAGGCGGCGACGGTTCCCACATTCTCATGACCCATGATGCAGGGGGCCGTGTTCTCACGGCGATACATTTCTGGATCACTGCCGCCGACACCGGAGGATTCGACTTTGAGCAAACCATCATCATCGCCAAGTTCCAGGATCGGGAACGCGCGAATGTCGGTCGTCTCAATGTCTGACTTGACCGCTGCCCGCACCATCTTCGGAATCATTTATCCCACTCCTGCTCTCGCGACGCTTCTCGAGCTAGCT